>WBZU01000696.1_pt1 | contig 27645 bp, 16 predicted proteins | sample 5204311 | NCBI WGS metagenome assembly WBZU01 (sample SAMN12344359, study PRJNA552823) | activated sludge metagenome | biome: Activated sludge suspended growth; feature: Nitrification reactor; material: Wastewater; isolation source: activated sludge from nitrification reactor of wastewater...
CCCCGGCGTCGACCTTCGCTTACGAAGTCTGCGGCTGTCGGCCTCGGCGTACTTCGCGCTCGACGATGCCAACACACGTGCGCGAGCCGCCATCGCGTACCGATTTTTCGGCCCGGGACCCAAGTCATCACCGCTCGCCAAGGACGGCTCGTACCTCGATGCCGAGTTTGCTTTAACGAACCATGCTTATACGTCGAATGGTTTTTCCGTGACCACGGGCGAGCTGAATGTCGGCGGACGGCTCGATCTTTGGCGCGTCGGAGAAACGCTGCGCGGATCGTTTGCCGAGCTCGGGTTTGGATTTGCGTACGCAGTGCATCGCTACGCCGGCTTGGCCACGGAGGTAAACGATCTGCTGACGCCTCGATTTGCGTTTGGCATGTACTTGGGTCACACGGGATACCCGCGCGGGGAACTCACGGCGTATTACGAGCATCGACACGATGGGTTTGTCGGCGGCATGAAAACCACGGGGCTCGGCAGCGGCAACGCCGGTCATTTCGGGGTCGCCGGTCGAGTGTTCGCTTCACGAAATTGGGGTGTCGGCTTCGATGCTTCGGCCGGTTCGTCTTACATGGGTCAAATCGATTTGCTGTTTCGTTATGGAGGTCGTCCGTGAACCGCTTCTTCTCGAACTTGGGCGCAATATCGATCCTGGCTTGTGCTCCGATCGTTTCATCGTGCCTCGATGTGGCGTCGGGACGTGCGGAACGGGATGCGAAGATCGGTCGGTCGACGACGAACGGCATGACCGTTCAGGTCGACGATGGTTTGGCGGCGATTCGTTACGTCGATGCGCAAGAGGTGCATCTTTGGGCGGGCGCACCGAGCTTATCGATCCACCTCACGCGTTCGTCGGGAACAACCAATGCTTATCGTATCCGGCTCGAGAACATCTTGTCCGATGCAATGCTCACGGCCACATCCACCGATACGGCGTCGATTCCGGTCACGCAGGTGGACAACCCCGCGCCGACCGAGAGGACGTGGGAATTCACGTTTCCACCAAGCAATGCGGTGCAATTGAATCTACGAGCGCACGATGCGGATTCACCTGAACCTTGGCGATTCGCCGTTTATGCGGATGTCCAAGAAGCGTTGGGCAACGTGCGGGACATTTATGCGAAAATGAATGAAACGCCGAACATTCGTTTTGCGCTCATCAGCGGGGATCTCACGAGTCAAGGTCGCCCGGAGCAGCTGGAAGAATTTCAGCGCGCCATGAAATCGCTTTCGTTTCCGTGTTATGCGACGCTCGGCAACCACGAGCTCGGAACGCGTGACGATTTGTATCACGATTACTTCGGACGCGGAAACTACAGCTTCGTTTTTCGTGACGCACGATTCACGATGCTCGATTCGGCAAGCGCCACGCTCGATCCGCTCGTGTATTCATGGCTCGATGGCTGGATGGCGGCCGGTCGGGATGGATTGCATGTCGTGACAATGCATATCGCCCCGATCGACCCCGTCGGAGCGCGAAATGGATCGTTTGCCAGTCGCGCGGAAGCGGACAAACTGCTCCTTTTGTTGGCGCAAAACAACGTCGATTTGACGCTGTACGGACACGTGCATTCGTTTTACGCATTCGAGAACGCGGCGATTCCGGCCTACATCTCGGGTGGCGGAGGAGCCATTCCGGAACGAATGGACGGCATTGGACGACATTTCTTGACGGTCGACGTCAAACCGCCGCAAAAGATCGAGCAAGTCGCCGTCGTCCGCGTCGATTGACATCCCGCGGAAGTTTGGCAAAGCGAACCAATGAGCAGAGGCAACGGGCCGCCCGCGATTGGGGCGGCCCGAATGTGAAGGGTTTTACCGAGGATCAGGCCGCATTGCGACGACGGCGCAGTCCGGCGACGAGTGCGCCGAGACCGAAGAGCAACGCCGAACCGGAAGACGAAGACGTCGACGTGGTGGACGCGCAAACGCACCCGCCACCCTCGACGACGGTGCCTCCGCCGGCTCCACCCAGACCGCCTTCGCCACCTTTACCACCGACACCGCTGGAGCTCGTCGAGCTTGTCGAGCTTGTCGAACTCGTGGAGCTGCTCGAGCTGCTCGAGCTGGCGCCACCGGCTCCGGCCATGCCACCGGCTCCGGCCATGCCACCGGCACCGGCCATGCCACCGGCTCCGGCCATGCCACCGGCTCCGGCCATTCCGCCCGTGCCGCCTGCGCCGCCCGTGCCCGTCGTGCACGTACCCGATTGACACGTACCATTGGTGCACGCCGTCCCGTTGGGTTTGGCTGGGTATTCGCAGATGCCGAGCATCGGATTGCAAGTACCGGCATTCTGGCATTCGCCCGGCGGAGCACACGTGATCGGTGTTCCGGCGCAATTGCCTGACTGACACGAATCCATCGTGGTGCACTTGTTGTTATCGTCGCACATCGAACCATCGGCGATGGGCGGATTGCTGCATGTACCGGTGGCCGAATCGCAAACGCCGACAATGTGGCATTGATCCGACGCCATGCAGGTCACCGGGTTTGCCCCCGTGCAGGCCCCTGCCAGGCAGGTGTCTGTCTGGGTACAACCATTACCATCATTGCAAGTCGCTCCATCCGCCTTCGCCGGATCGCTGCACGCTCCGGTCGACGGATTGCACGTGCCCGCATCGTGGCATTGATCGGACGCCGTACACACGACCGCTGCGCCGGCTGCGCATGTTCCCGCTTGGCAGGTATCGTTCTGCGTACAACCATTGCCGTCGCTGCACGATGTGCCGTTGGGAGCGTTCGGATTGCTGCACATACCCGTCGCCGAATCACATGTTCCGGCGACATGGCACGCATCCAGCGCCGTACACGTCACGGGGTTTGCCCCGGTACACGCACCCGCTTGACACGTATCCGTTTGTGTACACGCATTGCCGTCGCTGCACGATGTGCCATTCGGAGCGTTCGGATTGCTGCACATACCCGTCGCCGAATCACATGTTCCGGCAACATGGCACGCATCCAGCGCCGTACACGTCACGGGGTTTGCCCCGGTACACGCACCCGCTTGACACGTATCCGTTTGCGTACACGCATTGCCGTCACTGCACGCCGTACCGTTGGCCACGGGGGCGGTCGCGCAACCCGTCATCGGATTGCACGAATCGGTCGTACACGGATTGTTGTCGTTGCACGTCACCGCGCTGCCGCCACCGCAAGCGCCCGCGGTGCAGACTTCGCCGGACGTACACGCATTGTTATCGCTGCACGTCGATCCGTCGGCCTTCGCCGGATTGCTGCACATACCCGTCGCCGAGTTGCACGTGCCCACGTCATGGCATTGATCGGAAGCCGTACACGTCACGGGGTTTGCCCCGGTACACGTACCCGCCTGACACGTATCCGATTGCGTACACGCGTCACCGTCGGTGCACGCAGTTCCATTGGCCACCGGAGCGAAGGCACAACCGGTCGTCATATTGCACGAATCGGTCGTGCAGGCGTTGTTGTCGTTGCACGTCACCGCGCTGCCGCCGCCACAAGCCCCCGCATTGCAGGTTTCACCCGTGGTACACGCATTGCCGTCACTACACGCCGAGCCATTCGCCACGGGGGTAAAGACACAGGCGCCATTCATGGCATTACACGCATCGCTCGTGCAAGGATTGTTGTCGTTGCACGTCACGCCGGCACACGCCGAACATCCAAGCGGATCCTGGACGATGGTATGGAACGGCGTATTCGTCAGGCCCGTCGCCACGATGGTATCGATGAACCAACCCAGCGTATTCGCCGTCCGCACCTGATTGTCCGTCCCCAAGCGGAAACGAATCTTGATGGTTTGTCCGGCAAATTGCGTCCCGAGGTTAAGCGTCACCGTATTGGTGTTCGGCCACGCTGCATTTTGGCGCGAATATGCCTGTTTTCCGGCCAAGGGATTGCCCGTGCCCGTTTGCAATGTACCGGTATAACCCGGGGCGGCGCCCAAGTTGGCCACGTCCGTCCACGTCGTGCCGTTGTTGTTCGAGATTTCCACGACGCCGCCGTCGTAATAACGAACCTGACCCATCGCCGTATAATCGAGGTCGAAACGATGCGTGAAGGCAATCGTGAGCGGTCCAGCGCCGACGTTCATCGGAGGTGATTCGAGCGCCGTATCTGAAACATTGGTATGGTTTGCCCCGTTGAACCAATAATCGCCGACGACTTGGCGCGTGCGCGACCAAAGCGTCGTCGCCAAGGTCTCATACCCGGTGGCTCCCCATTTCACCCACGGACTGAGCGGACTCTCGAACTCCTCCGTCGCCGAACTCGCCAGCACGTTGTCGTAGTTCATCTGCGCCGTCGCCGTACCGTTCGCCGTGGTGACGCACGCCGTCGGGTTTGTCGTGGTAATCGCAAAATCGGCGTCCGTAATCGCCGTCGTGCCCATGGCCATCGCCACGGGAACGCTGGCCACGCCCGTTGCGCCTGGAGCAATGCTGGCAATCGTCGCAGTATTGCCGCTCGGGAAGGTAACGCCGGCCGTTGGTGAAGTAACCGACACTTGCGTATTGAGCAGGTAACCGATCCCCGAATTGAACACGGAAACATTCACATTGCCCGTTTCATCGGTATCGACGACGCCGTCGCCGTCGCATCCGACGTTTTCCGTAACGGTTGCGCCCGTGACTTGCATAACGCCGACGTTGTCGAAGTCTTCCACGACGCCGGCATGGTTTGTCGAAGTCGCTGCCGGACCGACCGCACAGGTACCAATACCACGTGCGGCAAACCCGTCCGCCAAGAGCACAGCGTCATTCAGATCCGCCGCGCGAGCAGCCGCCAAAATGCCATTGCGCTGTTGAATGAAGGTGGGGTTGTTCGGCGAGAGCTTCATACCGGCGACGACGTAATTCGCCATGCGGCGCTTCGATTCGTCGAACGTATGTCCACCGAAAAGCTGCAACTGCGTGTACGCTTGGAACATCATCGACGCCCAAACTTCGCCCGAATTGTGGACTTCGTTGTTGTTCGCAAAGGCGCTGTTCTGAGGCATACCCGTCGGCAATGCCTGACCGTCCATGATGTGCTTGAAGGTGAGCGCATTCCTGTTGAAATCGCGCGAATACGGGAAGCGGCGAATACCGAAATACGCTCCGTCTCCAAATGCGTCGGTCGCATAAAGCGCCGCCGCAAACGTGCCGGAAGTCATATTGTCGCCATTACGCAACATCATGTGCAAAGCCACGAAATCGCCCCACCCCTCACCTTCACTGCCGCATTGACCACACCCCCAAGGACTCGCCACCGTGCCGCAATTGTACGTCGTACATGTGGTCACGAGGCGCTTGTGCAAGTAATGGCCCCATTCGTGCGAAACGATATGGTTATCGATCGTGCCGTCGCGGTCGACTTTCTTTGGATTCGCCGACATCGTCACCGTCACGGTTTGGCTCTGCATCAGCGTTTTGAGCCAATTGCCGTCGTTTTGGTAAATGCCCAGCGATCCAATGGTGACGCCGTTCGTATTCGGATCATCGGCCATACCGGGCAACGTATCCGGCACGTTGTTGATGATGAGAACACCGACCGCCCCAGCCTGTTGGGCGCGTAAAACCTTCGATTCGAACGTGCAGGTTCCGCGATTGATCAGCGCAATCTTGCCCGCGATGTTGTTGCTCACCGCTTCGCAAATATCGTTGACGTCCGTGCCCATGCCGTCCGTCGCCACGACCAAATCCGCCGTGGTCGTGAACGGATTCGGCCCGAATCCCGCGGCTTGGTTGCCGAGCGTGGTCATCGGCGATAACACGGTCAAATTGCCCTTGATCGCGCCCGTGAACACGTACATCTGCATACGCGGGGACGCTCCGTCCGCAGGCGTTTGCATATTCGCATTGTCGGTGCCGCTGTAATCCTGAGCTTCCGCGAGCAACCGATCGTTTTGCGCACCGCCTCGACCATAGTTATTGGTCTGCGCATTTCCGGCCGCTTCATTAAAGCCGGAATTGTAGAAATAATCGTGCAGCCAGTTGTTCAAGAAAAACAACGACGTCACCGACGCATCCCGCTGCGCATTCGAGCCCGGCGCCGCCGCCGTATCGTACGTAAAGTTGAAATTGGTTCCCGTGGCTGTCGGACGACGATCGCCATTGTTGAATCCATCGTTCGCAACAATGTCCGCATACGCGTCGACGTTATTGCCCGTCGTCGTCGTTGCTCCCGTCGCAAGCCACGGATCGAACGTTCCACCGGGATTCGTATTGAGACCATCGAGCGTAATGGTCACCGGCGAAATGAACGGAGGAGCCGAACCATTCGGAACGCCCGCCGGATGCGGCGTCCAATCGGCAATCGGACCATCGAGCGGCGTAAACGGCGCGGTCGTATCCGAATACACCTTGTACGAATACGCCGCGTCCTGCTTCAAATGCTCACGCTCGAGCAATTCGCCCGTTTCCGCCGAAACGACGTATCCCCAAAGATCGGAATCCGTCGAATCGACCTTGCCCATATCGAGCTCGAGGTAATACGCGGGGACAAGGCGATCCGGCATCGCATACAAAACCTTTTTCGCTCGAGCATCATTTGCAAATACGACACCCTGCTTCTTGGTCTCGAATGTTTCACCGAGCTCGAAGTAGCGGTAACCGTTGTCTTCACGTCCCGTGTCCAGCAAGTTTGCCTTTTGAACGCGAATCGACGTGCGATCGACGAACGCGTTGGCAATCGCCTGCTCGAAACCGACCGTGAACACGCGTTTTGCTCCACCCATCGCCGTGGAAACCGCGTCGTCGTGCAAGTTGCCGCCGACGGCGATCACATCGCCCTGCCGATCGATCAGCACCTTCATTTCGTTACGCCAAACTTCGACCCCATCGACCTTTTGGGCAAATATAACAATGATGCCGCCCACGCCCGTATCGTGAATTTCACGCACGAACATCGTGTCGATCGCCGCACTGGACAAACTGTACAAGTCCATGTTTTTCTTAACGAACTCGCGGGCGATGTCCTCGGGCATCTGCGTCATCAGGCGCGAGGAGACATTCGCCGCATCGGGAGGAGCGACCCACAAAAACGTGGGAACTCCACGCAATTCATCCATCGATGCGACAGTGCCGACCGATGTTTGAATCCGTCGACCAGCATTGACCGTAGGTGCAGCATTCATCGCTTTGTGGATGTCGAGCTGCGGCCCTGCGGCATGAACACTCGATGCCCCCAGCAAAGCCAGGGCGAGCGGTATGGACCGAAGATGGCGCTTTATCACGTGTACCGGGCTCCAAATGGAACAACTCTATAGAACGACGGCGTCCTGAATTCGCACCTCCGCACGGAACGCGCGAACTCGAACCAGCCGCCAGTGTACGTGAAGTCAATGGCGACGCGAAGCAATTTTTCAAGAATTTCGCGCAACGACAAACGACTGGTCACGAAACTTTCCAGCAGACGCGTCAATATTTCGATACGCTGTTTTGCGGCGGCACACCCCGGCATCACGAAAAATCACCAATGGATGCACATTACCGCGGCGCATCCTTCGGCCCCGAATACACCTCGATCACCCGTTCGTCCCCACCCGCCGTATCCACAGGCAATTTCATAACCAACGCATCATATCGACGACGCAAATCCGGTCGCTCGGGCGCCGCATAAATCGCCCGCAACTCAATCTTCACCGCTTCTTCGATGTTTCCTCGCGCCGCATGGACATGCGCCAAGTCGTCCAACGTACTCGCATGATTGGGTTCCAGCACCAATGCCGCTTCATACGCCGATTGCGCTTCCGTCCATTGGGATCGTTTTTCGCGAATCTTCCCCACTCCGACCCACGCCTGCAATGTCGGCCATAAATCGATACCCCGCTGATATTCAATCATCGCCGCCTCGTCGTCGCCACGATGCTGCAACAATTTCGCCATCGCCACGTGAATCCGAGGTCCGTCCCGACCAACCCACGCCAATCGCTTCGCGGCCACTTGTACGCGCTCGAGATCCCCGCTCGCAACCGCCCGACGCCGCCCCACCTCTTGCTCCCACGCTGCAATCACCCAACACCCGACGGCGAAAAGCCCCGCAACGACCACCACCCCTCGCGCCCACGCGACGTTCGTCAACGCATGCGTCGGCGCCGAAGCTTCACTTCGACCATCGACCAAAGCCTGCCGCACCGGAGCATCGCGCAATTTCCAAATCACGCCGTCCAGCAAAAAATGATGCAGATTCACGGCGGCCGCGACGAGCATATCCAGGCCGGACTCATGAGGCATTCGGCTCAGGCCCGTTTTATTCGCCAATAATACAGGGAAAACCCATAACGTTGCTCCGAGCGCCACCGCCAAACCGAAATAACGCAGCATCGAAGCTCGTGTGGCCTCCGTTCGTCCGGCCATTCGCGCGAAGTGCAAAGAGATCCACAAATACTGCGCGCTGTGCGCGATCGCGACCCAAATGAACTGCAACGCCGCCGGCCCCGCCGAGGTCACCCACTCGGGAATCGTTTGTCCAAGCACGACAGGCAGGACAAACCATACACTTTGGCTCGACAAAAGCACAATCGTCGGGACACTCTTGCCGATTTCCGTTTTTCGCGAAATACCCACGACCGAAAACGCCGTGACGCCGACGTATGCCAATCCAAGACAAACCAGCAGCACCTTGGCCACACCGTCGGGAATCCCCAGCCGAACGAATTGCACGGCGTCCCGCGCCGCCGATGCCGCATACAACGGATCATTCACGGCAAACGGAGCATTACGATGAATGTTGACGAAAACGAGCAGAAATGAAAACACGAATGACAGCTGAATCACGCGCCGAAAACCGGTCGAAATGTCCGCTCCCGCGCGCCGGAGAAACATCATCACCAAGCCGAAATTCTGCGCCGCGTAATGCCAAGGACTCCAGGTCAAATACAACGTGACCAGCCACGAACCTCCACGCCTCGAAACGACCGTCGCGACAAACGCTCCCCACACCAGAAGACCGAACACGGCCGCATATCGGCCATAACGTCGACGCGCCGCCGCAGTCGAATACACCCGCTCGAGCGTCGCTCCATAATGCGGCAAACCCGTCAATAAAATAAGAAACGGAAGCCAGCCTTGAAGCGCATCCATCCGTGGACGAAAGAGCGCCAAGAGCAACGTGAGCACCGCATGACCCACACCGCAACCGAAGATCAAATCAATCCGCGGCCCGAATAACCACGGTCGATCGACGTTCGACGAAGGCACGGCGGCAACGCTCACGATACCGAACGAAAAGCGCGAACCACGACGGCGTCAAGCATGCACTTGTTTCGCTTTGGTCGCGCGGGTTTTGGTAGGTTTTTCAACGACCGCTTCGAACGAACCGAGCGGCAGATCGAGCCCCCCGATGCGCAAATCGATGCGGTACGTCCCCGGATGATGTTTGCGTATCGTCCTGTCCACCAACGATATTTTCGCCTCCAATCGAATCCGCTGCTTCGGTTCGAGCGTCACCCGGCGCAATTTCCAGACCTTGGATCTGGTTTTTCCGGACGCTCCGGGATGATGCATCACGTAATCCACCATCAAATCCTGCGATTTCGTCGATTCGGAAACGAGATCGAACGCAAGGGAAACGCCGCTCCCGAGAACGGGTTTTTCCGGGATGACTTGCACGGATTCGATCCGCACCTTCGGCGTAGTCCCGCCCCCCAGCAATGCAATGGCCCCTTTATCGCCACGCTTCACGAGCCAACGCAATGCATGCTTGACGATCCACTTGCGCTCCGCCCCCGCCCCGACAAGCCATTCTTTGCATGTTTTCACGACCAAACCGGGGTGATCCTTGGCAATGTCGTTGAGGTTGTTGGCGACCGACCTCCGCACATAAAGCGATTCGTCATCGCGAAGCCGCTCGATCAAGGCCAGAACCGGCGCCGGATTCTTGATGAATTCCGGCAGGCGCACGGCCCAGGGCAAACGAGGTCGCGTCCCTTCGGAGACCAAACGCCGCACGTGTTCATTCGGATCGTTTGCCCAGGAACGCAGCACGTCGAGCGTTCGTTCAGCATCCCGCAAAATGAAATACCGAATGGAGAATTCCGCGGAAAACCTTTGCGTGAGCGCATGCTGCGCCCGCATCGACGCATCGAAATGATCCAGCCCCCGTTTGGCGACGAACGTCACGTGAGGCAGATAAAAAAACGGCGCCATGTTGCCCCCTGCCCGCGCCACCGGAACATCGAGCGATCGCATGAGAACATCGGCCGCCCGCTCGAAATCCGAAGGCAACGTCTTCGCCAATGCCTCGGCGATGTGTTTTCCCCGGTCGAGCAGTTCGAGGTTCGACAAACCCGTCGTCGCTTCGCGGACAAACGCTTCCGCGGGAAAACCCGGATAAACCGGTGCAATCGTGCCCGCGATTCGTCGCACGAGCTGTTCGTCGAAAAAGTCCTTGAGCGGTGCAGCCATGACGCACCACTGCCCAGCTCGAGACGCGCTGTCCACTGAAAACGTGTCGGTGATGCGCGTCGACGTGAACAACGCGCTGCGCCGCAACATGCGGCCCACGTCGGGTCGATCACCACGAGCAAGGAACGCGGAAAAAGACTTCACTTGCAAAGCCTTCGCAACCGTCGATTTTCCCCCGTACGCGGCGTTTTCACGTACTCTCTTTTTCGCCGATGTTGCCCGAATCAAACGAGAAGGCGGAGCGGTTCGAGATCATCGAACGAGCCGGCAGCGGCGGGATGGGGGACGTCTACAAGGCGCTCGATCACGCGACGGGACAAACCGTTGCGTTGAAGGTCCTGCGCGACAGCGCCTCTCCGGCCGAGCGCGTGCGATTCGCCCGCGAAGTCGCGATTTTGGCCGATTTGCGGCACCCGAACATCGTCCAATACATCGCGCATGGAACGTGGTCCGACGGCCGCATCTACTACGCGATGGAGTGGCTCGACGGCGAAGATCTCGGACAACGTCAACGCCGCGCTCCGCTCGGCATGCGCGATGCCGTCGAAATCATTCGGCGTTCGTCCGCGGCAATGGCCGCCGTACATGCACGCAACGTCGTGCATCGAGATCTCAAGCTCTCGAATATCTTCCTCGTTCGCGGCCGAGGCACCGCGGTCAAACTCATCGACTTCGGCGTGGTCAAACCCGCCGAACCCGATGAATACCAAACCGAACGCGGCACGATCATCGGCTCACCGCACTTCATGTCGCCGGAACAAGCTCGAGGCGGCGAAAACATCGACGCTCGCGCCGACGTCTACTCCCTCGGCGCCGCGCTCTTTCGACTCGTCACCGGCCGAAACATTTTCGAGACCGAACACGTCATCGCGCTGCTCAGCCGCCTCGTGCTGGAAGATCCACCCAATCCCAAGACGGTTCGTTTCGACGTACCCGATGCGTTGGCCGAAGTCATCCTGCGGGCGATCGCGCGAGCTCGCGAAGATCGCTTTGAAAACGGCGGCGAGCTGGCCCGAGCCCTCGCACGCGTGGGGCAACTGAACAACGATCCGCCGGCCACGGATCGCAGTGCATCGGCGCTCCGAGTCGTCCCGCCCAAACCTCCATCATCGACGACGATCACCGAAACGGGAGCGACGGCAGTCCCCGCATCTCGGCCCGGTTCGGCGGAACGAAGGGTTGTCGCGGTCATGCTCTTCGATCTTGGCGGAACGCGGCTGGATCCGGAAGTCGAACGCCGAGTGCGTGAAGTGTTGGGCGACGATGCGCGTCTCGAAACGCTGCTTGGTGAACAGCAGTTGGTCGGAGTGCTCGGCGTCGAACAATCGCGTGGTGATGAAGTCATGCGCGCGGCGCGAGCAGCGTTGGTCCTGACGCACTCGTTGCCGCAAGGTCGAGCCGTCGTGGCGATCGGTCTGGCGATTCGTGGACGTCAGGATTTGGCCGGACAAGCTCTCGAACGAGCCGTTGCGCAAATTGACCTTACGGCGCGGGGAAGTGTCCGCGTCGATTCAAACGCGGCGAGTGCGCTCGAAGGCCGGTTCATCATTCAAAACGACGCGCGCGGTGGCGTTCTGCTGCGTGAAGACACGCGTGGATACGTCGCCCGTCAGCTCTTGGGTCGACCGACGCCGACCGTTGGACGTGAAAAGGAAATTGCGCTGCTGCAAGGCATTTACGGCGAGCTCGTCGAAGATGCCGCGCCTCGTGGAGCTCTCATCGTCGGGCCGGCGGGCATCGGCAAAAGTCGCGTACGCGGCGAACTGATTCGTCGTCTCGAAGTCTCCACCGGTCGTCCGGACGTACTGATTTGCCAGGGAGATCCGCTCAGCCAAACCTCGAGTTTGTCCGCGCTCGGGCGCTCGTTACGCGCAACGATGGGGCTGCACGACGGTGAAGACATCGCCGAACAAGTTTTGAAGTGCAAACGTCATGTCGCGTCGCGTTTGTCGCCGGAGCACCGCCACATCGCCGGGTTCTTGGGCGAGCTGGCCGGAGTGCCTTTTCCCGATGACGGCGACGAACCCTTGCGCGCCGCACGAGCGAGCGCGGATCTCATGCAGGCGCGCTTGCGGATGGCGCTCGAAACGTACATTCGCTCCGAAGCCGAACGATCTCCGCAGATCCTCATCATCGAAGACGTGCATTGGGCCGACGACACGACGCTCGATTTGGTCGATTGGCTGCTTGGTTGCCAGAATCTACGGTTTGTCGTGTTCGCGTTTGGCCGAGTGGAATCGGGATCGCGTCTGGGATCCATCTGGGATCGTCGCAGCATCACCCGTTTGACCTTGGCTCCTCTGTCGCCGCTGGCTGCCGATCGTCTCGTCTCGGCCGCATTGCCCGGTATGGATGCGGCCGTCAGGACAAACTTGGTTCGTCGGGCCGATGGGAACGCTTTGTTCCTGGAAGAACTCGTCCGATGTGCGGCGGAAGGACGTAACGACTTGCCGCTCACGGTCCAAGCCGTCGTGCAATTGCGTCTCGATCGCATCGAAGCGGACGTGCGGGAGGTGATTCGAGCCGCGTCGGTGTTTGGCCAATCGTTCTGGACGGGGGGCGTCAAAGCGCTGCTCAACCGCAACGTCGACGGAGAATTGTTTGAGCTCGTAACATCTGAAATCGTCGCCAAACAGCCGGAATCACGCATTGCAGGCGAAGACGAATGGGTTTTTCGTCAAGCGCTCGTTCGCGACACGGCGTACGAAGCTCTCGTCGATGAAGACCGAGCCGTGATGCATTTGGCCGCGGGACAGTGGCTTGAATCCGTGGGTGATGTCGACGCGGGTTTGATCGCCAAACATGCGGATGCCGGAGGCGATCGCGAGCGAGCATCGCGCCTTTACGCTCGCGCGACGAAGCAGGCCTACACCAACGGTGCGCAGCTCGAAACCGCGCTCGAACTTGCGAATCGAGGTTTGGCGTGTGGAGCGGTCGGGCCGGTACGAGCGCAGCTCTTGCTGGCAAAAGCGCAGTGTTCGAATCACATGGGCCGTCTGCTCGATGGAATCGCTGCGGGGGAAGAAGCTGCGCAGTTGTCGGTGGCTGGTTCGGATGCCTGGGCGGAGGCGCAACGACTCGTCGCCGCAGCCTTGATTGAAACAGGGCGAGCTGCCGAAGGTGATGCTCGCGCGGCGCATTCGCTTCATCCGGCGTACACGGCCGCGATGTCTCCCGCGATCACCGCGAGCCTTCTTGCGGTGCGTGTGCGTGGCTTGGTCGATTGTCTGCAACCCACCGAAGCGCTGCGTGTCGCCAACGAAGCGGTGGCTACGGCGCAGGCCTCAGGCGCGGTCGATGCGCTCGTACGGGCCCTCGATGCGCGTCTTTTTGCCGTCGCGCACATGAACGATCCTTCCGAAGTTCTGGTCACGGGCGGCTCGCTCATTCAGGCCGCGGAGAGCATCGGGGACGTGACGTTTGCCACACGAGGTCGCCTCAATGTCGGTTCATCGCTGAACCATCTCGGCATGTTCGAGGAAGCGCAAGCGATGCTCGAGCGAGCGCTCTTCGATGCTCGTGAGCGGCGCATGCGGATCTTGGAAGGGTTTGCCCTGCACAACCTCGGCATGAGTTACGCGCGTCTTCAGAACCTCGACTTGGGCATCGATCATCAGAGACAAGCGGCGCGTATTGCGGACGAGACAAACGCGGCTCGTTTGCGCATCAACGCCCGCATTTACGAGATCATCTTCTTGATTTGGCGCGGCGCTCCGGGCGATCTCGCCACGGCCTTGAACCTTGCGCGTTGGGCCGTCGAAGAAACGCGAACGCAGCCGGCGCTTCAAATCTTGGCGATCTTCGCGCTTTCGCGGGTGCAGTTTGCCCGTCGAGCCGTTCCGGCAGCGGTCGAAGCCGCTCGCGATGCGAACACCCGACTTGCCGCAGCTCCGGTGGAAGAGTGGGAAGAACTGATCCGTTTGACGCTCATCGAAGCGCTCTTGGCCAACGGCGAAGAGCACGAAGCCAACGTGGTGCTCGATACGGCGTTCACCGCGCTTACGGAGCGCGTGATGTCCATTCGATATCCGCATCATCGCGACGCGTTCGTCCGGCGAAATGAAGAAGTCTACCGAATCGCCGAGCTGGCTTATCACCGACTCGGTCGATACTTCCCCCAAGAGCCCGCATAAAATCTTGCGCCGGCCCGCACGAGAGGCTACGCCCGTGCGTGATGTACGCTGAAAAGTCCGCACTCATCCGTTCCAACCGACCGACTTCTTGGATCTCGCGATCGCGTTTGTCCGCCGTCGCAGTCGCCCTCGCCGTGATGACCGGAGGGTTTTTCGCAGCAGAACCCGAGGCTCGTGCCGCCGATTCGAAGATTGCCGTGATCGACTTGGCTCGGGCGATTTTCGAGACCGAGGACGGACTGCGCGCCCAGGCGAATCTCAAGAAAGTCCAAGCCAAACTGCAAGGCGACCTCGAGGCGAAACAGCGCGAATTCATGTCGAAGCGCGACGCCTACGAGAAGGACAAGGCGAAGATGTCGAATGACAAACGCGCCCAAGTCGAAGCGGATCTTCAGCAGCGCATCGTGGAAATCCAAACGATGCAAATGGACTCGCAACGCGAAATGCAACGTCAGCAGAGCGAAGTGATGTTGCCGATTCAGCAACGCGTGCTCGGTATCGTTCGGCGCATCGCCGCCCAAGACGGCTATGAGATGGTGCTGGAAAAGTCCGCAGTTCCGTACATGCGCGCGGACCTCGAGATCACCGATCGGGCCATTCAGATGTACAACGTCGGTGGCGACGGTGGCCCTGCCGCGGGCAAACCGGGACCGGCAACGACGCCCGCGCCGAAACCGGGAACTCAGACGGCTCCTCCTGCCGCCCCGAAACCGGCCGCCCCTGCGCCCGCCCCCAAGAAGTAGTTTTTCTTGAACGCACACGGCCTGCGGTTTGTCGAGTCCGCAGGCCGCCGATGAGCAGTCGAGGCTTTCGCTTCGACTGCTCTTTGCTTTTTGTTCAGGGAATGCAGCAGAACGTCGTCGGATTGACGGGCGTGAGCGCACCCATCACTTGACCCCCGCCTGCCTTGACGTTGCACGACCCGCCCGAAGGAGGCGTAATCACGGCGCTTCGTCCGAACACGGCGGGATTGTTCGCCAAGTTCGCGCAGCTACCGGCCGGGAACGACGCGATTTCAGTCGTGCACATATTTACCGCGACATCGCTGTAAACCTTGATTGTCGCGTCACACGTCGAGCCCGTGGGCGCATCGCACTCGCACGTGGAGCACCCGCGCGTATCGTCGGCTTTCTCGTAGTAGACGAAGTGGTCCGAGAACTCGCCGACGGGGCACGCATTGTCGCCTGTTTTGTAGATGCAAAGCCCCGTGCGGAACGGCGCGGCGGATTTGGGCTGACAAACGCTTCCGGAACCGCAACCCGCGCCTTGAAGAGCGCCCGAGCAACCAAGGCCGAAAGATTCCCATTGTTCGGGTTGTTTGTCGGCCATGCCGCCTTGAGCGGGGCAATTTCCGCCGGCGACGACAGGTTTGGCCATCGAAACCGACGAATTGCAGGCGCCGCCCGCACACATCAAACCGCCTTGCAGACCCGCCGGGCCGTGACAATCGCCTGTCCAATCCGCCGGAACAGGCAGAGGACTAGTCGTCCCGACAAACCCACAATTTTTGTTGGACACCGTGAGCTGGTCCGGCAGATCGCAGGTTTGTCCGGTTGGACTACCGCACGAGCACGATGAGCACGTATGCGCGGGCGTGAGCAGATTGCGATGACCGTTGAAGACGGTGGGAAACGTCGCGGGACACGCGGCGGGTTTGTCCGCTTCCAAGCCGTCAAACAGCGAGACGTAGCCTTCCCATCCCAGGGGCGGAGCGGGCACGCACGAATAAATCGTCGTGCAATCGTCGTCGGCGCAGTCGGGTTGCCCGTCACCATCGTCGTCCTTGCCGTTCTGGCAATCCTCGACGCCGGGCGCACCCCCCTGCCCTCCGGACCCACCCGTGTTCGTCGGTTCCGGCTCGTTGAAGGTGTATTCCGGGTAAATGCAAGCGACAGGCAGAGCGAAAATGCTCAAGGTTCCAAGTGCCAAACTGCGTAAGACAAGCTTTGTTCGATTCTGCATTAGAACTTCCCTACGACGCTGACCCCACCGAGTGATGCGCCCGGTGCAGCTCCAATGAAGTTGACCGTGGTCGCAGTTTTCTCGGGTGCAGGCTTCTTCGAACCGTTTGTGGCCAAAAGAATCACGCCCGTCACCAGACTCGCCACACCCACGCCGACTGCACCTTCGGCGATCCCCGTGTACAGGCGCCCTTGATCCGCAGTCGCTTTTGCCGACGGCGGACACGTCAAGTCCCCGCCGCATTTCTTCTCGAGTTCATCAATGGTGGTTTGTCGCGGACCAAAAAACAGACCGGCTCCGGCCCCGACAAACACGACGCCCAAACCCGTGAGCACAATGCCTCCCACGCTCGGACCAGGCGGTGGAGGAGGCGGCGGCGGGGGCGGCGGTGGTGGGGGCGGCGGCGGGGGCGGCGGCGGAGGCGGACCGTCGTCTTTCTTGTTGGCGATGACCTCGAGAGACTTCTTCTCTTTCTCGGCGATCGTGATCGTTTCGTTGAAGATCTCGCGTTGTCCGACACGGCCGATGATCGTGTGCGGCCCTGGATCCACCGGCATTTCGCTGCCGACCTGCGTCGCTCCGAGCTCGTTACCGTCGAGTTCGACCGTTGCCGCTTCCGCCCCTTTTCCGCGCGTAATGGTGAATTTCGGAATGCGTTCTTCGATCGCCGCGATGCGCGGACCTGAATTGGTCGCGACATCCTTCGCTTTGCGATCCCCGGCCGCCGCACTCTGCGCGAGGCGATAGTTGCCGAGCGCGGACGAGAGCTTGCCGAGTTTTTCCTCGCATTCGGCAATGTTGAAGGCGACTTGCGGCGTCATTTTCACGGCCGCAACCGCCTTGAACTTCACGAGCGCGCCGGCGCAGTTGTTCGCGGCACTCAGCGCCAAACCTTCACGAAAGATGGCGCGTGCCTTCTTGAGTTCCTCGTCCGATTGAGCCGAAGCATCGACGTGGGAAAACAAGCCGACCGCGATCACCGCGCCCATCATCGCCGTTCGGCCAACATTCACGCGCCACCCGCGGGCGTCCGTATTGCCTTGCAACTTCTTCATCGAACTTCACTCCGACGCTCGACACCCTCGCGGCCCCGAACGTCGCAATAGTACACGAACCCTCGAAATCTTGAAACTTCCACGACGGTTCGAAGTGGGGTTTGGGGCTCGGGACGCGTTACGCGATCCAAAGCCCCAAATGTTCAACCAGGGTTTCGAATGTACAACCCGGGTCCTATTTCTTCTTCGTCGGCAGGTTGAATTTCGGCGTCAAGGTCGGCGCAGTCAGCTGAATATGCGGCCGCTGCGAGCCCCCGCTCGAACTCGATGACGACGAACTCGACGACGAACTCGACGACGAACTCGATGAACTCGACGAGCTCGATGAATGCCCTCCCGACGACGAACTCGACGACGACGAACTCGACGACGACGAACTCGACGACGAGGTCGTCTTGGGTTGGGTCCCCGGCACTTGTTGCGGAGCGACAAACTTCACGCGTTCGTTGATCGGAATCTTGTCATCGCCGAGCAAACACATCTTGCTCGCGCCATCGGAGAGGCTGTCGCAGATCTTGTAGCCGTCGGGGCATTCACCCGAGCCTTGGCACGTACGTGAACAGAACCCCGGTTCGGCGGGCGCGTCCGCCTTCTTCACGCACAAGCCGTGATCGCATTCGGCAGCAGTTTGGCAAGCCGAACCAACTTTGCCCCCTTCGGCTTTTGCGCATTGCATGCCGGTGCCGTTGTCGAGGCCCCGACAAACCAGGTTCTCTCCGCACTCTTTGTCGTGGGCACAAGACTTCGAACAAACCTTCCCGTGACTCGCACATTGCTGGGACTCGCAATCCGCATCCGCAGCACAGGTTTGTCCAAACGCTTTGCGTTCCACCTTTTGCGGTTCGGATGAACTGCACCCCGCACTCATCAGTGACCAACCGAACAGCACACCGAACGTTAGTGCTCCAAGTGTTTTTCCCAGCGATTGCATCGTGACTCCCGTTGCGGCTCGACGACGTGAACCGCGGATCGGTCCTACCACAGGCGTTCTATGAGATCGCAATCTTCGACGTCATTTGCATGGCGAGCGTGACGCGAATGTTTGGCTATGATGGCGCCGCCATGACCATTGCGTTTTCCGAACAAGTCCCGCAAACACGCGTCCGCGTCGAAGACGATCGCACCGGTATGCATCCGGTGGTGCTGCGTCGCGCCTTCACCGATCACATCCAGTTCTCGCGGGCCCGGGATCTCGATAACGCTACGAACTTCGATCGCTTCGTCGCCTTGGCACTCGCGGTGCGGGATCGACTCGTGCAGCGTTGGTCGCAAACGCAGCGCGCGTATTACGACAAGGGCGCCAAGCGCGCGTATTACCTCTCCGCTGAATTCCTCCTCGGACGCGCTCTGCAATCCAACCTGCAAGCCCTCGGCATCGAAGGCGAATACCGGGCGGTGTTGCGAGATCTCGGCATCGACTTGAGCGAGCTCATCGAACAAGAGCCCGATGCAGGCTTGGGCAACGGCGGCCTCGGACGACTCGCCGCATGCATCCTCGATTCGATGGCGACGCTGCAATTGCCCGGATACGGCTACGGAATTCGTTACGAGTTCGGAATATTCGAACAGGCGATTCGAGGCGGATCGCAAGTCGAACGCGCTGATGAATGGCTCAAGTTCGGCAATCCCTGGGAAGTCGAACGCCCCGAATATGCCGTCACGGTGGGTTTCGGAGGACGAACCGAAATGGTCCCCGACGGCAAAGGTGGTTTTCGCGTCTTGTGGCATGCCGCGGATCACGTCCTGGGCGTTCCTTTCGACACGCCCATCGCCGGATTTCAGACGAACACCGTCAACACGTTGCGACTTTGGGCTGCTCGCGCGCACCAAGACTTCGACTTCAGCTTGTTCAACGCGGGTGACTACGTCCGCGCCGTGCAAGCGAAAAACCACTCCGAAGTCATCTCGAAGGTTCTTTATCCGAACGACAACTTCGATGCGGGCAAGGAGCTTCGGCTCCGACAGGAATATTTCTTCGTCGCCTGCTCGATCCACGACATCGTCTGGCGTCACGCCAAGACAAACGAAGACTTTTCGAATCTCGGCGAGATGGTGGCGATCCAGCTCAACGATACGCATCCGGCGATCGCCATCGCGGAGCTCATGCGCGTCCTCGTGGACGAACACGCGCTCACGTGGGAGCTCGCGTGGAAGCAAACGGTCGCGGCGTTTGGCTATACAAACCACACGCTCATGCCCGAAGCGCTCGAACGTTGGCCGGCGAATTTGTTTGCGCGCCTGTTGCCGCGGCATTTGGAGATCATCCACGAAATCAACCGTCGCTTCTTGCGGGAAGTCACCGTTGCGTTTCCCTACGATCAAGGCCGTGCCGCGCGTATGAGCATCTTCGAGGACGGACCTGAACGCATGGTGCGCATGGCGCATCTCGCCGTCGTCGGATCGCATTCGGTCAACGGCGTCGCCAAGCTGCACACCGAGTTGCTCAAGGCGGAACTTCTGCGCGATTTCTACGAGCTTTGGCCCGAACGTTTTACCAACAAAACCAATGGCGTCACGCCGCGTCGTTGGCTCCTCGGATGCAACCCGAAACTCGCTTCGTTGATCACGTCGCGCATCGGACCGAAGTGGGTGACGGAGCTCGAGCGCTTGCAGGACCTCGAAGCATTCGCTCGGGATCCGGAATTTCTGGCGCAGCTGCGGGCGATCAAGTTCGCGAACAAGCAAGCCCTCGCCAAACTCATCAAGAGCGAGCTCGAGCTCGACGTAGACCCACGATCGATCTTCGACGTGCTCATCAAGCGCCTGCACGAGTACAAGCGTCAGCTCCTGTGCGCCGTGCACATCGTCGCGCTGTATTTGCGGTGCAAACGTGGTGAACAGGTTCAACCGCGAACGTTCATTTTCGGAGCCAAAGCGGCCCCGGGGTACAAGCAGGCCAAACTCATCATCCGCCTGATTCACGCCATCGCTTCCGTCGTGAACTCCGATCGCAACGTCCCTCATCTGAACGTCGTTTTTCTCCCGAACTACCGAGTTTCTTTGGCGGAGAAGATCATTCCGGCGGCCGACGTTTCCGAACAGATCTCCACCGCGGGCATGGAGGCCTCCGGCACGGGCAACATGAAGCTCGCGATGAATGGAGCTCTCACGATCGGCACGCTCGACGGAGCGAACATCGAGATTCGTGAAGCGGTTGGTCCGGACAACTTCTTCTTGTTCGGCATGACGGCCGACGAGGTCCTGGCCAAACGCAAAGCGGGCATTTTGGGCCGAGCTTCTTATGAAGAGGACGCCGAGCTGGCCGAAGCGATCGACTTCATTGCATCCGGATTTTTCTCCCCGGACGAACCCAACCTGTTCCGTCCGCTCGTCGACGAACTTCTCGGGCCGGATCGGTACATGGTCACGAGCGATTTTCGTTCGTATGCCGATACGCAATCGACAGTGGCCCAAGCGTTCGCCGATGAAGAGGCGTGGAGTGCCAAGGCGGCGCTGAACATCGCGCGGGTCGGCGGTTTTTCTTGTGATCGCACCGTTCGCGAATACGCCAAGGAAATCTGGAACATCTCGGCTGTTCCAATCGAACTCGTTCCCGTCGTTGGTGGCGGCGAGTAGGGGTCGATCGCGCCGGTTCGAGCATTCTTTGCGGCGGCGGATTGTTTTCCCTCCCGTGCGAGCATGAAGTCCTATCGGCTGCTATCCTCTCGCCGCCCGCAGCCATGCCCAACGATCCGAGCCACAGAGAAGACTTCGACGGCGACGTAGCGCTTCAGCCCAAGCGAAAACTAAGCAAGGCGCCGCGTTACAAAGTCGTCCTGCACAACGACAACTACACGACGCAAGAGTTTGTCGTGGAGATCCTCATCAAGTTTTTTCATCGCACCGAAACCGAAGCGACGCACATCATGCTCAGCGTGCATTACAAAGGCGCCGGAGTTGCGGGGGTGTACACCAAAGACGTCGCGGAAACGAAAGTCGATCAAGTTCACGCTTACGCCAAAGAACACGGCATGCCCCTCAAGCTGTCCGCGGAGCCCGAGTAGTCCCTATGCGCACGAGTCCTGAAGTCGACATTGCGATCAATTTGGCCACCCGAGAAGCCGTGGCTCGACGTCATGAATACGTGACGGTCGAACACCTCCTCTATGCATTGACGTTCGATGAAGAGATCGCTCGCATCATTAACAAAGCGGGCGGACAAACCCAGAAATTAAAAAAACGCCTCGAACAATTTCTCGACAATGAAATCGAGCCGCTTCCCGAGCATGTCGACGCAGCGCCTCAGTTTTCGCTCGGTTTTCGCAATGTCGTGGGACGCGCCGCCGTGCACGTTCAGACGAGCGGCCAAAAAGAATTGAAAGGCGTCAATGTCCTCGTAGCGATGTTTTCCGAACGCGATTCGGCCGCCATGCAATTGCTCGAAGAAGCCAATTTGACGCGGTTTGACCTGGTCAACTTCCTTTCCCACGGCGTGACCAAAGACGGCGGCAATGAAGATGCCCCCGAAGACGCAAGTCAGGGCGTGGGATCAGGCGATCCCGAAGCCGAAGGAGACGAGCAGGAAGGGCAGCGAAAAGACCCGCTCGAGGCGTACACGATCAACCTGAACAAAGAAGCCGAAGCGGGCCGAATTGATCCGTTGGTCGGTCGATCGCTCGAGCTTGAACGAACCATTCAAGTGCTGGCACGTCGGCGGAAAAACAATCCGTTGCTCATCGGCGACGCGGGCGTTGGAAAAACCGCCATAGCCGAAGGTTTGGCGATGAAAATCGTCAAAGGGGATGTGCCGGAACCCATCAAGGATTCCACGATTTTTGCGCTCGACATGGGCGCGCTCATTGCCGGCACGCGATATCGAGGCGACTTCGAGAATCGATTGAAGGGCGTACTCAAAGCCCTCGACAAACGCCCCGGCGCGATTCTCTTCATTGACGAGATTCACACCATCATTGGTGCGGGTGCGACAACCGGCGGAACGATGGACGCGTCGAATCTATTGAAGCCCGCGCTCGCTTCCGGGCGATTGCGTTGTATCGGAGCGACCACATTTCAGGAATATCGCGGGCACCTCGAACGCGACAGCGCCTTGGCGCGACGATTCCAACGCATTGAAGTCGTCGAACCGTCGGTCGCCGAAACGACCCTCATTTTGAAGGGTTTGCGCAAGCATTACGAAGAATTCCACAAGGTGCGTTTTACCGACGAAGCGCTCGAGGCAGCGGCCAAACTCAGCGATCGGTATTTGCGTGACCGCCGTTTGCCCGACAAGGCCATTGATTTGATCGACGAATCCGGCGCCGCCGCTCGATTGGCTCACGGCGACGGATACACGATCGGCGTGCCGGACATTGAATTGGTCGTCGCGAAAATGGCTCAAATTCCGCCGCGTCAAGTGTCCACATCGGACAAAGCGCAGCTCAAGGATTTGCAAAAGGAACTCCAAGGCGTCGTGTTTGGCCAGGATGAAGCCGTCACGCAATTGGCCAGCGCCATCAAACTTTCGCGTGCGGGGCTGCGTTCCCCGGAAAAACCCATTGGTTCATTTCTTTTCACGGGCCCGACCGGCGTCGGAAAAACCGAGCTTGCCAAGCAGCTCGCGAAGACCATGGGCATCGAATTCTTGCGCTTCGACATGAGCGAATATCAAGAGCGTCATACCGTTTCGCGCCTCATTGGTGCTCCTCCGGGATATGTCGGATTCGATCGGGGCGGGTTGCTCACCGAGGCCATTGCAAAAACGCCGCACGCGGTGCTTTTGCTCGACGAAATCGAAAAGGCGCATCCCGATATTTTCCAAATCCTTTTGCAGGTCATGGACCACGGCACGTTGACCGACAACAACGGCAAGAAGAGTTCGTTCCGCCATGTGGTGCTGATCATGACGAGCAACGTGGGCGCGCGGGATCTCGCACAATCGCGCGTGGGATTTGGGGATCGCGGCAGCGCGGGCGACGACGACCGCGCCTACAAGAACACGTTCAGCCCCGAATTCCGCAATCGCCTCGACGCGAGGATCATGTTCAAACCGCTCGATCCGAGCATCATGGGGCATATCGTCGACAAGTTTGTCAAGGAGATCGGCGCCCTCGTGGCCGATCGCAACGTCAAACTCGAAGTCACCGAAGCTGCGCGTCAGTACCTCGCGAAGAAAGGTTACGACCCGACGTTCGGCGCGCGTCCTTTGGGCCGCGTGATCGAACAGGAGCTCAAGCCGCGGATCGGCGACGAGATGCTGTTTGGCGAATTGGAACAGGGCGGCAAAGTCGTGGTCGATCTGCGCGACGACAAACTCGACTTCACGTTCGTCCCGGAAAAACCCACTTCGGACAAACCCGAAGACACGACGACGACACCCGAAGCGTAATCAATTCAAGTTGAACGGCATCGACAAGGCGAACGACGCGATCTCCGCATCGAATTGTTCGCCGCTCGGCCGATGCATTTGATAACTGCCGCGCATCGATCCTCGCGGCGTTTCGAGCACGCAGCCGCTCGTATATTCGAAGTGTTCGCCGGGCTTGAGCACCGGTTGTTTGCCGACGACCCCGGGACCGCGAACTTCTTCGACTTTGCCCTTCGCGTCCGTGATGATCCAATGACGCGATCGCAATTGCGCCACTTCCGCGCCTTCGTTGCCGATGCGCACGGTGTACGCGAACACGTAACGTTTCTCGGTCGGTGATGACTGAGCCGGCACGTAGACCGAAGTAACTGAGACTCGAATTCCGTTGGTGATGGCGGATGACACGTCCAAGCCGTGCCACGCTTATGATTTTCGGACAAGTGGGGACTGCATGTTGACAGGTCGAATCGTCGTTCGCAGGTTGGCTCGACTGTGAGTGACTCGGACGACGAGGCGGGTGCCATGACGACGAATAGTGCTGTTCCGCAAAAGTCTTCTTTCATTACGGTCGGCGCTTTTCCGCATTCCGACGCGCATCGTTCCCCTCCGGCAAACTCGGCTCCCACAGCAAGTCCGCTTCCCGGCCTCACAGCCATCGGGCCCACGGATCAACGCAAGACGCGCGAATGGGCGCTCGTTCTTCAATCGATGTCGGTCTGGCACACGCCGCGGTACATCCCCGGAGGCTGGGTGCTCCTCGTTCGCGATGAAGACTATGTCCGCGCATCGACCGCGATTGATCGGTACGAAGTGGAAAATCGCGATTGGCCCCCTCCCCGCGTGCGCGAACGTCCGCGCCATGCGCCATCCGTTGTCGTTCCCCTGCTATTTGCCGCATTGGCTGTGTTTTTCCTGATCACCGGTCCCGTTTCGACAAACTCTCTGTGGTTTCAACGCGGCCGAGCCGAAAGCGATTTGGTCCTCGGAGCCGAACCTTGGCGCGCTCTGACTGCATTGACGCTGCATGCCGACAAGTCTCACGTCCTTGGCAACGTGATTTCCGGGACGATTTTCGGAGCGGCCGTGCAACGTCGTCTCGGTCCCGGAGGCGCGGCGCTCGCGATTCTCACGTCGGGCGTGATCGGCAATGTGGCGAATGCGGCGGCTCATCACGCGATGGGTTACGGCATTCATCGTTCGATTGGTGCATCGACGGCGGTGTTCGGAGCGATTGGCATTTTGGCGGCGACGCAAATCGCGCTCGATCACAAGCATGCCGAAGGTCGCCAACGTTCTTGGATGGATGTCGTCGCCCCGTTTGTCGGAGGATTGGCTCTTTTGGGATCGCTCGGGGCCAGCCCGCAGTCGGACCTCGGAGCGCATTTGTTCGGTCTTTTGGGTGGGTTTGTCGTAGGTTTGTCCGTATCGTTGGTTCTCGGAAAAACCCGTCCCTCACCACGCCCGTGGTTGCAGCTTGCGCTGGGTCTGTTGACGGTGGGACTATGTTTCGGCGTGTGGAGATTCGCCGTGCCGTATCGATTGATCTGGCCCTTCTGATCCCAGCTTGAACAAAGCCCTCAGTCGGCCGGCCAGATACCGATGGATCCACCCACCCACGTGAAGTTCTTGTTCTGATCGACGCCGAGCATCTTGCCTCGAGACAAACGCACCAAGTTCAGCGCCAATCGCGGCGATTCTTCTTCAGGCGCACGCAAGAACATCATCCGCACTTCCGCCTTCACGCCATTGCCGTCGGGCATGACGAGGCCCGGTTCGTACGTGATCTTTTCCTGCAACAGCCAACCCGATCGCTGTTCATCCGGCACCGAACGAACATCCTCGGGCGTCGGATCGACTTTCACGCCCGAGCCCGCGAACGAGAACAACGGTTTGAGCACATACCGTTCGAGATCGGCCGGGATTTCCGTCACATCCGACAGATACCGCGCTCGAGGTACGGCGGGATGATCGATGTACGGCAGCGTGTATTTCGACCAGGTCCAGTACCAATTCGGATGGGAGACCCACGTGATGTCGAGTTCGTCGCGGTAATCGAACGGCAATTGAATTTTGCGCACTTCGAGTTCGTCGAAGACGACGCGGTTGTAAATCCTTCGAACTTGAACGAGTTTGCCGTCGACTTTGCGGAAGAGTTTGCGCCCGTCTTTGATGAGCGTCGTGGGACAAACCGGATCGATGCCGACGAATTCCTTGGTGATCAAAAAGTCCGGATAGGTTTTTTGGTTTGGCGGGTCGATGTCGAGGAGCACGACCGACGATGGATCTTCACCGGCAAGAACGACGTGGCGCAATCGATCGAGGAACTGTTCGCGATTCAATCCGCCGAAGTAGATCGACCAGTTGCGATCGAGCCCGGGCATCTCTTTCATCACTTCGGCCATCACGTCCGTTTGCGCGACCATGAGCGCATAAAGCGACGGAAATGCTTGCAGCTCGACGACGCGGCCTTCGAGTTCACCGGTGGGACCTCGAACGATGGCGAAGTCGACTTGCACGCAGTTGGGCAAGTGATCCATGCCGGGCGTGTCGACGTGGGCCGGGATGGCTTTTTTCATTTTCGCGATCACGTCGGGTCGCGAGATTTGCTGCACGATCTCGGTGGCGGATCGCGAGAGATACGCACGCAGATTTTCAGGCAAAAACAGGGGCGTTTCGGCGACGCGGTAGGCGATCGAAGTCCCCACGCGTTTCTCGAAACGTTGCATGAAGTCGGCGTACGTATTGGGACCGAAGGCGGAGTTGAATGCGCGGCGAAATACGGGTTCCATGCGCCGCCTTGGTAGCACGATCGCCCACGCGACGGGACATCGAGCACACACCGGATGAAAACTTCGCCCTCGGGTGATAGCCTCGCCGCGTGCTTTTCCGACGTTGCCTCGCGATGTTCGCCCTGGCGATCGCATCGCTCGCCACCTCCGCGTGCGCCGATCTTGCGCGCTCGAATGAGATCACCATCAAGGCCGAGCCCGCTGTTGTTCCCGCAGCAGCGAATCGTGCCGCTCCCCAGCCGAATGCCGCCGTAGCTGCGGCCGCAGCTGCTCCCGCGGCGCCTGCTCCCGCCGGTGGAGGTTGAGGCCACTGATCGAGACTCCGGTTCGGAGTCTGAAACCGCAGCGTAAAACTCGACGGTTCGGACGATCTGACGACGCGAACCGACCGAGAAGCTTTTGTTTTCAACCCAGGACAAACCAGCCGTGACGTTCCCTCCGCCCCTGCACGAAACCGATGTTCACGCGCAAATTCGCGCGCAAATTCGACGTTTGTCCGAGCGCGACATCGCCCCGTTCGCTCATGCGTGGGAAGAAGCCAACGAATTTCCCCGCGAGCTCTACAAGAAGTTTGGCGACGCAGGTTTGCTCGGCATTGGGTACCCCGAAGCCTTCGGCGGATCGGGCGGAGATCTGTCGCACGCGATGGCTGCCGCAGAAGAAATGATCATCGCGGGTCGATCGGTCGGCACATCCTCGGGCATTGGGAGCCACGCGATCGCGCTTCCTCCGATCCTCAACCACGGCACGGATGAACAGAAAAAGCGGTACATCCCGCCTGTTTTGGCCGGGGACAAAATCGCGGCCCTGGCGATCACCGAACCAGGCGGCGGCAGTGACGTCGCGTCCTTGGCGACGCGTGCGGTTCGGGACGGAGATCACTACATCGTCAACGGGGCCAAAACGTTCATCACGTCGGGTTGCCGTGCGGACTTCGTCACGACGGCCGTGCGCACGGGAGGTCCCGGTCACGGAGGGATCTCGCTGCTCGTGATCGAAAAAGGTACGCCGGGTTTTTCCGTGGCGAAG
>WBZU01000697.1_pt1 | contig 27623 bp, 23 predicted proteins | sample 5204311 | NCBI WGS metagenome assembly WBZU01 (sample SAMN12344359, study PRJNA552823) | activated sludge metagenome | biome: Activated sludge suspended growth; feature: Nitrification reactor; material: Wastewater; isolation source: activated sludge from nitrification reactor of wastewater...
CACGGACGCGAGCGGCGCGAATTGCGGATTTTGCAGGAGCATTTGTCCGACCAAACGCCCGAAGCTGACGTCTCCGGCGGCCACGAGCCGCAACGTGCGTTTGGCGGGAAGAACTGGCGGTAAAGATGTTGAAGGGGCGGGGGCCGAAGAATCGACGGTGGATGCCGAAGGCGGCGCCGCATCGGGGACCGAATCGGCGGGGGGCTTGCGATCACACGCGCTCGAAAGCGCGAGCAGCACCCCGAGGAAAACCTCTTTACGGAGCTGCAGGTGTCGATCCCTTGCGTTTGACGTGTTCATCGAGGAACTTGATCATGGCCGGATACGCCACCAATCGATTGGGGCGCTTGGCAAGACCGTGCCCTTCATCTTCGAACGTCATGAGCTGCACGGGTAATCCACGTTTTTGCAATCCTTCGGCGACTTGCTTTGCTTCCCCAATCGGTACGCGTGGATCGCGCGTGCCGTGAATGACCATCACCGGAGCTTTGATCCGATCGAGTTTGTGGATGGGGCTGATTCTTTCGAGCAATGCGGCGTCTTTTTCGAGCGATCCATATTCGGCTTCGCGCGTCGCCCGCCGATACGCAGCGGTTTGTTCGAGGAACGTCTTGAAATTCGCAATACCGACGACATCGACGCCCGCCGCCCATTGCTCGGGGTAAAGCGTCAAACCGGCGAGAACCATATAGCCGCCGTAACTGCCGCCATAAAGCGCGATACGTTTCGCGTCGACATCGGCCCTCGACGCCAAGAACTTGCCGACTTCCGACAAATCCCGCACGGAATCTTCGCGTTTGTCTTTATCGTCCAGATGCGCGAAGGTTTTTCCGTATCCGGTGGACCCTCGGACGTTTGGCGCGGCAACACCATAACCGGCTTGAGCGAGATATTGCAGGACGGGGTTGAATACGGGTTGCGCCTGAGATTCGGGCCCGCCGTGGATCATGACCACCACGGGGCGTTTTTCGCCATCGACGGGTCGTTTTTGGAAATAAAACAAGCTGATGGGTTTTCCGTCGAAACTCTTGAGCGTCAAGAGTTCGGGTTCCACCAAGAGGCGCGGATCATCGAGCCCCGCGTGGTCGCTGAAGGTGGCTCGCGCGGATTTGGCCGGACTCAGCTCCAAACGAAAAACTTCCGGCGGCCTGGTGGCGGTTTCGAGCGCCACATAAGCGACGTCGCCTTGCGGACTCACATCCAAACTGCTGACGACGCCCTGCAATTCGGTTTGTTCTTGGGAAACGAGCTTGCGTTTGTCGTCGATCACCACGATGGAGACTTTGTCGATACCGTCGACGTTCGTCGCAATGGCGGCAATTTCGCGCCCTTTTTTCAACGGATCCGCTTTGCCGGCCGGAGGCAAGGCCATCGAGTGAATATCGTGATCGACGCCAAGAATCGGCGTTACTTTGCCCGAGGCGATGTCGATCGCCACGAGCGAGACGAATTCGCGGCCGCGATCGGTCAACGCCAGGACAGCCTTGCGATCCTGCGTAAATCGCGCCGCCGACCAGTGCTCGTCACCTTGATGTTGCGTAAGCACCTTCTTGGTGCCCTTTTTCACGTCGATCAGCCAGATGTCTTCGTTCACATTGGACTGCGTCTGAATCACGAGCAGTTGATCGTTGGCAAAATCGGCGACGGCGGTCGTCCGCGAGAATTCCATCAATGGTTTGGCCGCGAATTCCGAAGGCTTGCGATCCGGGGTTTCAACGTAAATGTCCATGTCCTTGCCATTACGCGCCGTGGACGTGAAGGCAAAGCGCGATCCCGTTTCATCGAAGACCGGTTGGGAGTGACGAACTTTGGGCAGATTCGTCAGCGCGCGAGGCTCCGCGGGTTTGTCGTCGGCGTTGATATCGAGCCAATGAATTTGATAGTTTTCATCGCCGCCCGCGTCTTTGAGAAAAATGACCGCATTGCCCGCGGGCGAAACGCGCATGTTGGTGATTTTATCGGGAAATGACGTGAGCCGAATCGGGGGCGTCGGGCCGCTCGGATTGAATTTCCCCAAGAAAATCTGAGCGGTTCCGGGCGCATCCGAAAGAAACAAAAAGCGGTCTTTGGAAATCGCGGCCGGAAAGGTCGCTCGATGAACGTCGAGTAATGCCTCGAGCGTGATTTCGTCCTTCTTGGGCGTCGCCACCGGTTGCTCGACCTTGGCCTGCTTGCGCTTGGGCGGAGGTGCAGGGGACAACGCCCCCGGCGTCGTCGGAAGAGGCATCGGCGGCTCTGCCGCGCCGCATGCAACGAGTCCCAGGCCAAGGGCGAAACACGTCAAAGCCTTGCGCGCCGACAAGGCACCGAGTCGAGAACGAGCCATGTGGGGCATGTTAACAGATCATGCGCCGGGAGAAACCACGAACATCATCGCGGGCGCGCATTTCTCACGGTCCAAGCCCTGTTTGCTTCGACGAACTGGTGGGAGATCCAACGAATTGGAACGCAATCCATCCCGCCGATGAACTCGGCGATGGTCGTCGCCGGCAGAGCGAGCGAAAACCAGCGTTACAAGGTGCCCGGGTCCACTTGGAGGCGATCTTGTCGCGGGTCGGGGGCCGACGATCGAGGCTTCGAGCGAGAAGAACTTGATCCAAGGCTCGCGCGAGTCCTTGGCGCCGCGCGTGATGTTCGCGCCACGGTTTGGGCTTTGTGTGAGGTGTTAAATGACAAACCCTGGATCCGCGAAGCGTTTGTCAAGCCAAGCTTTGCCGAGGCGGAATCAAAATTGTCCGACGAGTCCAAGCGCGTTCGGCGTGATCACGGGGGCGATCCACGTCGTCGCCGGTTTGGCGTCCGGTTTGGCCGGGCTGCCGTACTTCTTCATGAAGAGAAGCGTCAATCCGGCCCCGGCCGTAATGATTCCCGCGGTGCTCACGATGTCGCCGGCAAGGGCCAATCGGCGTGCGTCTTTGGCCTCGGGACCGTTTCGTGTCGGTGCCGTGGAAGCCTTTTGGACCCCGAAAAACCCCACGGTCAGGCCCACCGCGAAGACAACGCCACCACCGGCCAACAACGCGGTCGGAAGAATCGGCAGCGCACGCGCATTGCGACCGTCCGCAGACGTGGAGCCATGAGCCTCCGTCGCTTCGAGGCGCAGTGAAACAGGGAGTTTCTCGCCTTCGCCGACCGTCACCGCCTGGGTTGCCGTGCGAAACCCTTTGGCCTGCACCGCGACCGTATGGCGCCCGGGATCAACGAGCCGCGGGTATCCGTACGCCGCTTCGGGGATGATGATGCCGTCGATGGTCAACATCATCTTGCGTTCGTTGTCTTTGGGTAAAACCTGGATATCAAGCCGCGCGACCAGCTTTTCGAGCTCGACGATCGCCTCGCGTGCGGGTTGTTCGTAGGGTTTGTCTCTATCGTCGTCCTTGTGCATCTCGGCCAAGAACGCGCGATGACTCTCGAGGGCTTCGACAAACCGGCGCAAGTTACGATAGGCGATGCCCAAGCTGTAAAGCGTGAGCGGCGAGCGCTTCAAAGCGAGCGATTTTTCGTATCGCTGCCGCGCTTCGTTCCATTGGCCATCCTGGGCAAACTTGGCCCCTTCCTTGAAGAGCTCCCGCGCCGTCGCGATGTCCGCCGGACTTTGGGCGTGCGCGGACGAGCAGACACCAAGTGCCGCCCAAAGCACTCCAGATGCAAAAACTCGGCGCGCCATCAAGGTCGGTAACGGTCCCCCTTGGTCGTCAGCATACCGCCATCGAGACCACTCCAGAGAATAAACTCGGTTCCGGTCCAGACGCCAACGCCAGATTCGTGCTGCACCCCGGACGGCCACGAAGAAAGCATCATGCCCCAGTCGTTCGCCACGGAATCATACAGGCGACAGTCGACTTTGAGGCTCTGGGCTTGGTCGAGTCCTCCGGCGACGAAAACCTTGGGCGTCGACGATGATGTCCAGCCTGTTCGCGAGCTCGGAGCACTGCGTTTTCCAAGAGGGTTTGTCTGGGCTGATGACCACGTATCCGCGACCGGATCGTAGAGCTCCGCATCGGAGAAGAACGCGCCCCCGGAGTCTCGACCGCCGAAGACCAGAAGACGCGAACCTGTCCACGAGGCGAAGGTGTCGAATCGCGGCGATGGGGCTCCCGAGGTCGAGAACTTGCGCCATGTCGTGGTGATCGGATTGTACGCATAACCATCGTTTGTCGTGCCAATCCCACCGGGGCGCCCGCCGAAAAGTAACAATTCCGTACCCGACCACGCCGCACCCACACCGGAACGCGCGGTCGGGGCGTTGATCGTGTTCGTAAAGGCCCATTTGTCCGCCGTCGGATCGTACAAAACCCCATCGGAAATAGGCGAACCTGCGGACATGCCACCCCAAACGAGGACCTTCGTGCCCGTCCAATACGCGATCGGACTTCGTCGGGCTGCTTGAACGTCCGCGATGTTCTTCCACTCGAAGCTGCCAAGGTCGAAGACTTTGCCGGTGTTGAGCGCCATGGTGCTGCCGAACGGCCCGCCACCCCAGACCAAGACCTGATTGTTCATCGCGACGGCGATGGCGTCGGTTCGCGCGCTCGGAGCGTTTGTCGAGGGCAACATCGTCCACGTGTCGGTTTGAGGATCGTACAGCGCGCCGTCGCCCAAGGCGTTTTGCTTGTCGTCGCCGCCCCAGACGAACAGCTTCGAACCCGTCCACGTCGCCGCTGCATGGACTCGCCCGGACAAGACGCCGTTTTCCGTCGTCGAGGCCCAACCCGATTGACACATCCCGCCACTGCAACTGTGCCCGGACAAACAGTCGATTTCACACGAACCACAGTGTTTGGAATCCGAATCGAGGATCGCACATTCGTTGCCGCACTTGACCTTGGGTTTCGTGCACTCCAAGACGCAAATGCCCCCGATACACTGATGATCCTGCGTCGGACAATCTTCCTTCTTGCAGCATTCGGCGCAGCTGCCGCCGCAGCAGTTCTCCATCGGCGCACAGGTTTTCCCGCACGCTCCGCAATTCGCTTCGTCGGTCTTCAAGTTGACGCAGCTGTTCGAACAACACGCTTCGTTTGGAAGACACGCTCCGGAACAAGGACCATTGCCCCCGGTGCCCCCTGCGCCCGCGGTGCCTCCCGTACCGGACGAACCTCCGTCTCCGCCGACGTTCGAACCGCCATGACCGCTCGACGACGTGCTCGCGAGGGGTTTGTCCTCGAGCTGTGATTCGGCGATCAAGGAGCATGACGCGTGCAGCGCGATTGCTGTAAGTGCAAGGGCAAACGAGCGAACTGGCGAGGAAATAGCCTTCATACGCTCAAAAGTTCGGCTCCGTAGGAATCGGAGGAGGGACGGGGACGGTTTTTGTCGACGTTTTGGGATTTATCACCGGCACCGTGGAACGCACAGGCGTCGGCGAGTTTGTCGGATCCGTTCGTGTCGACGATGAAGCCGAGGCGCTTGTCGATGGGGCCGGCTCCGGCGATGTGTCGACAGGCATCGCCGGGCTTGCCGCGGCTGACGGTAGCGCGACGGAATCTCGAGGTTGCGTGGCGACCGTCGTCGAGGTCGTCGGTCTTGGATCGGTTTGTCGCGGCTCGTCTTTGGTCGCCATCATGACGCCCACGGCCAAGAGCGCGCCGAGCGCAAGCGCGATGGGACCAATCACCATGGCCGCGGATCTTCGATCGGGTGGTCGCGACGCCGATGTCGTCAGCGACGACGAATCCGCAACGGAAGAAGTCACCGTCGAAGGTGGTTCGTCCGGGAACTGATCCATCGGCGGAGGCGGCGCTTCCGGAGTCGGCGCTTCCGCGGGCGGGTTGTTTGTCTCCGCTGGATCGGGGAGCGCCAGCTCGGGAATGGCCAGCTCGGGAATCGACGGAAGTCGCACGCGCACGTCGCGTTCGGAGACCATGCGCGGGCGTCCGGGGTCCGAGGCCGCGCTGTTTGCCGGCGGGAACTCGGACAAAGGGCGATGCGCTGCGGAAGCAAGCCAATGCGCACGCAACGAGTTGCCCGCAGCATCGGTTTCGACGTCGCGCTGCGCGGCCCACGTGGCGAGCACTTCGCCATATTCCTGCATGCTCTGCCAACGATCCGGCGCTTCTTTTTCCAAACCTTTGGCCACGAGCTTCCACAGGTCGGGCTCGTGGATGTCGTGTTGATCCCATGACGCCGGGTGAAACACGAGGATCGAACTGATGAGGGCGTTGTAGTTTGGCCCTTCAAACGGTCGTTTGCCCGTGATCACTTCGTACAACATCACCGAGAACGCCCAGACGTCCGTGCGATGATCGACATCGCTGCGTCCACACGCTTGCTCCGGCGACATGTAGTGCGGGCTGCCGAGAATCACGCCCGCTTGTGTCGTTTCACGAGGTGCGTCGTCGTGATGCAGTTTGGCGATCCCAAAGTCGACGACCTTGGGAATGACCGCTCCGCGATCGTCCGTCACGAGGCGGATGTTGTCGGGCTTGAGATCGCGGTGAACGATGCCTTTCGAGTGCGCTGCGGCCAAGGCGCTCGCGACGGGCAACAACGTGCGAACGGCGCTGATCGCCGAGAGTTTGCCCTTGCGCGCGATGGCTTGCGCGAGCGATTCGCCCTGCAAAACCTCCATGACGATGAACGGATCCGCGCGCTCCGTCGTGCCGAAATCAAACACGCGCACGATGCACGGATGACCTATACGCGCCGCCGCGCGGGCCTCCTGCAACAGACGCACGGCACCTTCGGCGTTCGCGTAATCATGGCGAATCAGCTTGATCGCCACGTCGATCTCGAGCGCCAAATTCCGCGCGAGCCACACCGCGCCCATGCCGCCTTCGCCAAGCACCTTCGTCAGCCGGTACTTGTTCGCGATGACGTCACCGGCGTGGTAGGGCATCGTCTGCGCCATGTTCACCGGATGAGTGGGTTTGTCACTAAAACCGCCCTCGCGCGTCTCTTCAAGCTGAGTCGGCACCGGAGGCCCAAGGGAACTCGACAGCTGCGCTTCATCTCCAGCTGTTACGGGCCCTTGCGCCTCGTCCGTCGGTCGAGCTGATACGGACATCGGACGTGAGGCGGAAGAAGCCATGATCAAGCGGAGGGTGAATGGCGCAACCGGCGCAACCCGCCAAACTATAGCCGCTTCGCTTGTCCAGCGACAACCCCATGACGGCAAAAAATGGCTCTGGTCAGCCTACGTGATGCCGCAGGAATTCGCTTACGGCACGCCACTTGTCCAGCGCGGCTTTGCGCCAGACCAACGCGTTGAAGCCGTGTATTTCGCCGGGAAAAATCTCGAGTCGGCACAAACCGCCGCGCCCTTCGACCGCGGCCAGGAGCCGTCGTGAATCGTCGAGCAACGGATCGGCCGTACCCGCAGCGGCAAAAAATGGAGGCGGCGTGCGCGCCAGATCACTTGGCGCCGCAGCCAGAATCCTCAATGGACTCGCCAACGGTGCGTCCAAGGCACGTTCGCGGATCGGGCGACCCACATACGCCGTGCCGGCATCGACGATCATCGCCTTGAGCCATGGCTTGAGGCGCGGGTGCGTCGTGAATCGATGAATGTCGTGCAGATCCAGCAATCCATAGATCGCCAAGACGGCGCGAATGGGCGGATTGCGATCGAAAATTGTCCGGGCAAACGGCTCGGGCCGCGGCTCGATCGCGATCGTCGCCAACGCCGTGACCAGGTTTGCCCCGGCGGATTCTCCAGCCAGGACAATTCGCGTCGGATCGGCGCCGTAACGAGCTGCGTTTGTCTCGACCCAACCCAATGCGGCGGCCGCATCTTCCAGCGGCGCGGGATAACCGTGGGTTGGTCCGAGCCGATAGTTGATGTTGAAAACGACATACCCTCGCGCCGCGAGGTTCAACGCCATCACGCGATGCGTGTCCTTCGATAACGTCGAGAACGCTCCGCCATGCACGTACATGATCGCCGGCGGTCGTCCGGCACCACTCGGTCGATACACATCGAGCTTATGCGCCCTCGAACCCGTATCGCGATAAGCCACGTCGTACTCGACATCGACGCCGTACAGCCCCGGATGCGCAACGGGCAGTGCGTAAATCACGCGGCTCGCAAGATGAACTCCCTGATCGATCGTCCGACGAATGTCGAGGATCCGAGCCGCCATACGTCGAGGCTAGCCGATCGAATCGCGCGATGGAACTCGTCAAAGCCCCAACCGCTCGAGCCATCCGAGCCACATCGCGAGCGCAAAACAAATGCCCAACAGGTGTAGTCCCATGAACACGCTCGGCACCATCGCTTCAAGGCCGGAGAAGCCGAAAGTACCCGGCGGACGCGGCGCGTAGATCGACTCCCATTCCCGATTGAAGAGCCGAAAACTCCCCACGAATCCTCCCCGCTCGAGACGCCGAATTTGTCGATACCGCCAATCGATGAGCGTCGCGTATTGCTCGATCGTCCGTCGCCAAAGCTGCGAAGCAACGATGCCCATGAGGAACAAAGGCACCGTCACGAGCGACAAACGCGGCCCGGGCAGAGCCAAATCCTTCACCAAAAACGCAATGACCGCCGAGAGCGCCGCGTTCACCCCGAAAAACACCTGCGTCGTTTCCCGCCGCCGTTGCACGAGCCGATCGGTGCTTTCGAAGAGGAGCTTGTACTCCTCGAACAACTTCGCTTCTTGCGGCTGAAACGACTTGTCGAGCTCCGCGGCCAGCTCGCCGGCGATCCGCTCGAGGGCCCGGGAACGTCCCGGATCGTCCAGATCCGCAAGCGTTCCGCGCGTCGGAAAAACATCGATGGAACGTAAAGACAAACTCGTTCGTCCGGGCTCATCCATCACCACGATGACCAAACGATCGGCGACCTTCGCCAGCGCGTCGTTGATTTCGGATCGTTCACCCAAGCGTCCCGAGACAAACGCTTGGTCCGCAAGCAAGAGCACGAGGCCCGCGTCGCGCATCGCCGCAGCCGCATCGACCGGCCCAGCCGCGTGTTCGTCGTCTTCATCCTCTTCGGACGGCCAACGCCGAACCACCAGGTCACGCGCTGCGAGCAGCTGGACGAGACGCTCGCTTCGACCGCGTTGCGTATTCGCGGCGACGATCAAAACGTCGGCCTTACCTGCTTCGGACATGCTCGTTCATGAAACCAGCAGGCGCCCGGCTTGGCCAGATCGAGCGTATGAAACTCGGTTGGAACGATGCTGAAACGGTTGTTGCAGTCCCACCGAAGAAGGTTGTTGTTCGAGCCTTTTCAAGGGTGTGGCATGTCGGATGCAAGAGGACGCGACAGAGACGCAACAGAAACGAATCGAGGAGAACTCAAATGCTATTCCGCCAGCTTTTTGATGCAGCGACGTCGACCTACACCTACTTGCTCGCCGATCCCGAAACGAAACAAGCGGTGCTCATCGATTCGGTCATTGAACAGGTCGATCGGGATGCCGCACTGATCGCGGAGCTTGGTTTGCAGCTCACGCACGTACTCGAAACGCACGTGCACGCGGACCATGTGACGGGCGCGGCGATGCTCAAGAAACGGCTCGGTGCCAAGACGGTCGTGGGCGAACGATCGGGCATGCCGTTCGCCGATGTGCTTGCGAAGCAGGGGGATGTGATCCGGTTTGGAAGGTACGGTGTCGAGGTTCGGGAGACGCCGGGACATACGAACGGGTGTTTGTCCTACGTGACGCTCGATCAGAAGATGGTGTTTACGGGCGACGCGTTGTTGATCCGAGGGACGGGACGAACCGACTTTCAGCAAGGTGATGCGCACCTGCTCTACCGTGGGATCGTCGAACAGATCTTCACGTTGCCCGATGAAACGCTCGTGTATCCCGGCCATGATTACAAGGGCCGGACGGTGAGTACGGTCGGAGAAGAGAAGAAGTTCAATCCGCGTCTGGGAGCGGGCAAGACGGAGAGCGAGTTTGTCGAGATCATGCACAAGTTGGTCCTGGCCAAACCGGCTCGGATTGACATCGCGGTCCCGGCGAACCTTTGGGGTGGCCTTTCTCCGGCGGAGATCGTCACGGGACACAGTGCTGCGGCGTCTTCGTGGGCACCTTTGACGCGAACGGGGGCAAACGTTCCCGAGGTCGAGCCGGCGTTCACGCATGATCATCACGGTGCGGTGCGGGTCGTGGATGTACGTGAATCGGATGAGTTTGTCGGACCTCTCGGGCACATCGCGGGCGCGGAGCTCGTGCCCCTCGGGACGGTGGAGAACGCTGCGCAGAAGTGGGATCCGCAGCAGCCGCTCGTGTTGGTTTGTCGATCGGGCGGACGTAGTGGAAAAGCGGCGTTGGCCTTGGAAGCGAAGGGTTTCAAGCGGGTCGCGTCGATGCGTGGCGGCATGATGTTGTGGAACGACCAGCGTTTGCCGATCGAACGTTGAAACGAATCACGCGTGTGCGGTTGCACCATGCTTCCGCTGCGAACTAGGATGCGCGCGACATGACGCCGCACACGCCTCCCGAGCTCGTTTCAGTCCCCGCCAAACTCCTCTCCACACCCGATCGTTTCGACAAACCTTTCGATGCGCTCATCGTCGTCGCGCAAGCGCCGGTGCATGGTCATGCCGTGCTCGCAAGCGTGCTCGGCGCGACCTTCGAGCGAGCATTGCGGGCGGACAAGGCGCTCGACAAGAAAGGATCGCGACCTCCGCTCGTCTTGCACGCTCCGGGTTTGCCCGGGGAACGACTCGTCGTGGCGCCGACGGCGTCGCTCGAAGACGACACCGCGGACGTTCGTCTCATCGCGGAAGCCGTTGCCGCGGCGACGAACCGGGCGGTGGAAGCGGGGGCCCGAAAGCCGCTCGTGTGGGTGGTTGCGCCGGAGACCAAGCGGTTTGTCTTGGCGCGCGAGGTCGCGGCGCTGGCGGCCTTGGGCAGCCAATGGGCTTCGGTGGAAGCTCGAGAAGCGGGCAAAGCGCCGCCCAAAGCCGAGCTGATCGGGGTTGTGGACTTGCTCGAAAGTCGCGTTCCGTTGATCGAAGCGATCGAGCAGGGGCGGACGGTTTGTCGCGACATCACGGGCACCGAACCTGAACGGATGGCTCCGAGAAAGATCGCTGAACTTTGTACTCAAACGTTTGCCTCGACGGGCGTGAAGGTCGACGTGGAAGAGGACGTTTCGGCGTATCCGCTGTTGGCTGCGGTGGCGCGAGCATCGATGAGCGTCGAGCGTCACCGGCCGTGTGTGGTCAAACTATCGTACGAACCGGAAAAACCCGTCTACACGATGATTCTTGCGGGCAAAGGCGTTACGTACGACATGGGCGGGGCGGATCTGAAGACCGACGGGCACATGGCGGGCATGTCGCGAGACAAAGGCGGCGCCGGTGCCGTGGCGGGCCTGGTGCTCGCGGCGGCTCGCGCAAAGCTGCCGGTGCGGGTGATCGGACTGCTGGGCCTGGTGCGCAACAACATTGGGGACGACGCGTTCGTCAGTGACGAGATCATCACGTCGCGAGCGGGTGTGCGTGTACGCATCGGCAACACGGACGCGGAAGGGCGCCTCGTGCTGGCGGATCTCTTGGCTGCGGCGAAGTCGCTTGCGGATGAGGCGACGCCGACGCTCGTCGTTTCGATCGCGACGCTGACGGGGCACGTGTATCGAGCGTTCGGTCCGTACGCGGGGATCATCGGCAATGGTCCGGCGCAACGCGCGGGCGTGATGAACGCGATGGACGAGCTGGGCGAGATGTGGGCCGAGCCGGCGGAGAGGTCGCGTCCACGACGTGAGGACTACGCGTTCGTCGCGGCAAAATCGCCGGCGGAAGATGTTGTCTCTTCGAACCGATTGGCGTCGGTCAATACGCCGCGAGGGCATCAATTTCCGTTTGCGTTCATGGACATCGCGTCGGGCTTGCGTGGGGGAGGTTTGCCCTGGGTGCATCTGGACATCGGTGGAGTGGCCGTGGATCCGCCGGATTGGCAGTTTGGCCGGCCAACCGGGCATCCGGTGGCGATGCTGGTGAACCTGCTGTGGCAGCAGGGACAAACTCCGACGTGATGAGCAATTCGGTTCGGCGCGGGCGTCGTCAGCGCGTTTCTTTGGGGGGGAGCACGACGGTGAAGTCACGGACGAAGCGTGTCGCGTAGTCTTCGACGAGGGCTTGGACGCGGGCGGGATCTTTCGAGCAGGCGATGAGCGCGGCGTGGTAGGGTTTTTCCGGGGACCGCCAGACAATCTCCGGGTCGTTGTAGGCGGATGTGTCGGGATGTTCGTCCTTGGCGAGTGAAATCACGAGCCCCGCGTAGTCGTAGCGGCGTTCGGGCAGCGTGTAGGGACGTTCTCCTTGGGCGAGCTCGATCTTGGCCCATTCGCGCCAGAGGTTGATGCCGGTCGAAGCTTCGACGACATCCGCGGTGTGGCTTCCGCCGACGCGTGCCGCCGCTTCGATGAAGTAGATCGCGCCGTTTTCCGCGGAACGAACATATTCGATGTGCGTGACGCCGCGGACGAGGCCCATGTGTTCGATGACGCGAGCGTTGACGTCCATCAGCGCTCGAAAAAGTTCGCTCGAACGATCCACGGTTTGCGTCGCCGAAGGACCTCCGTAGTTGACCACTTCGAAGAGACTCGTGCGGTATTGATGGGCTTCGGAGAAGACGATTTGTCGTTCGGAGACGATGCTGTCGACGTGAAAGAAGTGGCCGGGAATCATGCGTTCCAAGAGGTAACGCGATCGGTCGTCGCCGAGTTTTTCGATCATGTCGAGGGCATCTTGGGCGCGTTCGACCTTCTTGATGCCGATGGATCCTGCGTCGGCGCGAGGTTTGAGCAGCCACGGACCGCGCACGGTTTGGAGAAAATGCCGGACGCGATCGTCGTTGAGGGCGTGGACAAACTCGGGCACCGCGATGTTGCGATCCTTGGCGCGAGCGCGCATGGCGAGTTTGTCGCGGAAGTACCGGGCGGTGGTCTCGCCCATGCCGGGGATGCGCAGATGTTCACGAAGATGCGCGGCCAATTCGACGTCGTAGTCGTCCATCGGCGCGACGCGTTCGATGTTTCGTGTGCGGGCCAAGTAGCTGATCGCGTTGACGACATGTTGTCGTTCGGAGAGCGACGGCATGCCGAAAACTTCGTCGATGTACTGGCGGGCCCAGGGTTTTCCGAGCAGCGATTCGAGGGTCACGAGGACGACGTGCCAGCCTTGTTCTTTGCATTCCTTCAAGAAGTCGTTGCCCTTGAAGTAGCTGGAAACGCAGATGATCGTGGCGGGTTTGGGAGGTAGGGTCGGGGGTTTGCTCGGGTCGTGCTCGGTACTAATCACGCCCGCCTTTTACCGTAGAATCGGCGCGGTTGTCATCCGGCGTGTTCGTCCGAGCGACCGTTGCGGCTTTGCTCGGCCATCTCGGCGCCGCGCATTTGCCTGACGAGGGCGATGATGAGGTCGATGCCGATCTTGTTTTCGCCGCCTTCGGGGATGATGACATCGGCCCAGCGTTTGGAAGGTTCAACGAACATGAGGTGCATGGGACGAACGGTCTTGTAGTACTGTTCGCGGATCGAATCGAAGGTTCGTCCGCGGTGTTCGATGTCGCGTCTTATGCGGCGAAACGCGCGAATATCGGCGTCGGTGTCGACATAGATTTTGATGTCGAGTTGTTCGCGCAGGGCTTGATCGACAAACACGAGGATGCCTTCGACGATGACGACGGGTGTCGGTTCGACGCGTCGTGACTCGGACAAACGCCGATGGGTTTTGAAGTCGTAGATCGGAACGTTGACGGCTTGGCCTTTGCGTAGGGCCACGAGGTGCGAGACGAGCAGTTCCGTTTCGAGCGATTCGGGGTGATCGAAGTTGAGCAGCGATCGGCTTTCGTACGAAAGGTCGCTGCGATCGCGGTAATACGCGTCGTGTTCGAGAGTCGAGACTCCAGAGGGCGGTAAGGCCTCGGCGATGCGGCGGGCGACGGTGGTTTTACCCGACCCACTTCCGCCGGCGACGCCAACCATGAGAGGTCGCATGTCGTTCGTCCGGCACGGACCCTACTGCGTTTTGGTTCGTTGGTCGAGGTGGTTTGTCCAAGAAAACTTGCTTTGAGAATGAACGATTGGCGGAAGTGTGCGTGTTGCCTTGACGATGGCTGTTCACGACTTACTTCCAGGGCCTCGCGCAAAAAATTCCGCTCGGTGCGCAGACGTTTTACGGAACGAAATCGATGCGTTTGCCGCTCGATGGGGCGCAGATTTTTCGTGGCTCACCTTGGGCTGTGATCTACAACGCCGCATTTGAGGCGCTGGAGCCTCCGGGGAAGGGGGTGCGGCAACTTGCCGCGGGGCTGTGGCATTTTGCCATCTTGCCCTCGTGTGCCGAGGACGGCAAAACGCGCCCGCGCCGTCGGGGTTTCCCGACGATAGAGCGTCCTCATGGCGAGATATCTATTTCCTAAGTGGTCCAACAAGGTTGTGCCGATGGTGATTTTCTTCGGCTTGGGCCCTGCCGGCACAGCAGCTGCTGCAGGGCTTTGGTACTACGGTACCAACAAGCACGTCGAAGTTGGTTACACGCCGAAGCAACCCGTTGATTACAGCCACAAGCTCCACGCGGGCGACCTCGGTATCGACTGCCGCTATTGTCATACGGCTGTCGAGAAGAGCGCCAACGCTTCCGTTCCTCCCACCGAGACGTGCATGAACTGTCACTCGAAGGTGAAGACGGATAGCCAAAAGCTCCTGCCTGTGCGGGAGAGTTACGCGACCGGCAACCCGATTCCTTGGGTCCGCGTTCATAACCTGGCCGATTACGCCTACTTCAATCATCAAGTGCACGTCACCGCGGGGGTCGGCTGTCAAAGCTGCCACGGCCGTGTCGACCAGATGATCAAGGTGAGTCAGGTCGAACCTCTCTCGATGGGCTGGTGTTTGGACTGTCATCGAAATCCCGAGCCGAATCTCCGGGATCCGAAGGACGTAACGAAGATGTACGACGAGGGGACTGTCCCGGCGAGCGTGGCGAACGCTGCGGTGGGACCGAAGTCTGGTCGTAAAGTCTCGCCACCCACTCACTGCTCGGGGTGTCACCGATGAAGCGAGCTCCGTACCCGATTCAGCAGCCGGATACGTCAGGAAAAACGTACTGGCGCTCCCTGGACGAACTCGCAGAATCTCCGGCGTTTGCCGAAGGTCTTCTGCGCGAGTTCCCCGATGGAGCAAGCGAACCTCCGCAAGGCCCAAGTCGCCGCACGTTCTTGAGCATCATGGGTGCATCCATGGCGCTTGGTGGTCTGGCGGCGTGCCGCAGGCCCGAAGAAGTCATCGTGCCTTACACGCAGGCTCCCGAAGCGGTTGTTCCCGGCAAACCCCTCTTCTTCTCGACGTCGATGTCGATGATGGGCACCGCAATCGGTCTCGTCGTCGAGACGCACGAAGGTCGTCCGACGAAGATCGAAGGCAATCCTCGTCATCCTGAAAGCCTTGGATCCACGAGCACGTTCGTTCAAGCGTCGGTGCTCGACATGTACGATCCCGATCGCAGCCAAGGCCCGCGTGAGCGTGGTCAAGCGCGGACGTGGGATGAAGCGTCGACCTTCTTGCGCAAGCTCGGCGATGACGCGCGCAAGACGAATGGCAAGGGTTTGGCGCTGCTCCTCGACGATCATCGTTCGCCCACGGTTGCCGCACAAATTGATGCGATCTTGCGGCTCATGCCGGAAACCCGCGTCGTTCGTTACGAGGCGTTTGGTAACGAAACGGCACTCGAAGGAACCAAGGCTGCGTTCGGCAAAGCTCTCACGCCGGTCTACGATCTTGCGGAAGCAGACGTCGTCGTGGCGCTCGACAGCGACTTCCTCGTTCACGAAACGAGCTCGGTCAAGAATGCGCGGGCCTTTGCGACGCGTCGCAATCCGGACCGGAAAGACAAACCGATGTCGCGTCTGTACGCCATCGAGAGTGCTTTCTCGGTGACCGGATCGAGCGCGGATCATCGGTTGCGTCTCGAGAGTCGCAAGGTCACCGATGTCGCGTACGCGCTCGTGCAAGAGGTCGTGAACGCGTCGCGAGCAAGCTTGCCGGCCGAGATTTCGGCGGCGTTGGCGGGAGCTGCGGCGCTCGATCCCAAGGCGGCGAAGTTTGTCAAGGCCGTTGCGGCGGACATCGCGAAACGTAACGGGGCCGTGGCCATCGTGGCCGGTCGTAAACAACCGGCGGCGGTTCATGCGCTCGTGCACGTGTTGCATCAGCTCGTCGGAGCTGTCGGCAAGACCGTGAAGTTTGTCCGGACGCTCGACGAAGTGAAGAGCGGTTTGGCGGACTTGACGGCGCTCGCGAAGGACATCGAAGGCGGCAAGATCGACACGCTCGTCGTGTTCGGCGGCAACCCCGTGTTCAACGCGCCGGCCGATCTTCGCGGTGCGTTTGCGAAAGCCAAGACGCTCGTGCATGTGGGAACGCATGTCGACGAGACGGGCGAAGCGGCGACGTGGCATTTGAACCGCGCGCACTCGCTCGAATCGTGGGGCGATCTTCGTTCGAGCGACGGAACCGGATCGATCATTCAGCCGCTCATTGCGCCGATGTACGGCGGCAAGACGGACGCGGAGATCATCGAGACGTTCATTGGTGGCACGCGCAAGGCGTACGACATCATTCGTGCGAGCTGGCGGGGGCCGCAGACGTTGGTGGCGGACTTCGATCGCGACTTCCGAAGGGCGCTGCACGACGGCGTTTGGAAGGAAAGTGCGTTCCCGGCGGAAGCCGTCACGGTGGCTGCGGGCGACGTGGCTTCGGCGATCAAAGCGCAGAAGGCGAATGCGCCCAAGGGCAATGTCGAGGTCGTCTTCGAACCGTGTCCGCATACGTGGGATGGCCGCTATGCCAACAATGGCTGGCTGCAAGAACTTCCCGATTCGATGCACAAACTCACGTGGGGCAACGTGGCGACGATTTCTCCGGCTACGGCCAAGGGGATGGGCGTTGCCGACGGAGACCTCGTGACGGTGTCGGCCAATGGTGCGGACGTGATTCTCCCGGCGTTGATTGCCGTGGGACAAGCGGACGGCACGGTGATCGTGACGGTTGGTCAGGGTCGAACGGCGGTCGGTCGCGTGGGCAAGGGCATTGGTGTGGCGACGGGCAATCTCCGAACGACGGCGGGTTTCCACATTGCGGATGGCAAGGTGGCGAAGGCCGGCGGTTCGGCGAAGCTTGCGCGCACGCAAGAGCACTTCCTCACGGAAGGTCGTCCGATGGTGCACGAGGCGGACTTGGTCAAGTACCAAGCGAACCCTGCGGTCGTGCCGGCTCCGAAGAAGTACCTGAGTCTCTTCGACGAGAAGACGTACGACAAGGGTCATCAATGGGGCATGTCGATCGATTTGACGGCGTGCATTGGGTGCAATGCGTGTTCCGTGGCTTGCCAAGCGGAAAACAACATTCCGGTGGTCGGATTCGAGGCTGTTTCGCGTACGCGTGAAATGGCGTGGATTCGTATCGACCGGTATTTCGAGGGCAAGAATCCGGACGAGCCGACCAGCGTGGTGCAACCGACGATGTGCAATCATTGCGAAAACGCGCCGTGCGAAGAGGTTTGTCCGGTTGCCGCGACGACCCATACGCCCGAAGGCTTGAACGACATGGCGTACAACCGCTGCATCGGCACGAAGTACTGCGCCAACAACTGCCCGTTCAAGGTGCGTCGCTTCAATTACTTCGATTACACGAAGGACATGATCGAAGTGGCGAAGATGCAGATGAATCCGGACGTTTCGGTGCGCGCCCGAGGTGTCATGGAGAAGTGCACTTTCTGCGTCCAGCGCATCAATTCCGCGAAGATCAACGCCAAGGTGGATGGTCGCGACCGCGTGCGTGACGGTGAAATCGTCACGGCGTGTCAGGCCGCTTGTCCGACACAAGCCATTCACTTCGGGGATCTGAACGACAAACAGAGCGTCGTGGCCAAGGACTATGCCAGCCCGCGTGCGTATCGGCAGCTCGAAGAACTGAACGTCAGGTCGCGTTTGTCGTACTTGGCCAAGATCAAAAACCCCAACCCTGAGCTCGAGGGGGTATGACTACCGCCGTCGTCTATGAAGACACGCCCGGCAAGCGTGCACCGCTGGTTCACGGACATCGCGATTTTCACGCGATTACCGAGACCGTGGCGGGAATTGTCGAAAAGAAAACGACTCCAGCGTGGGTGGTTCTCTTTTCGCTCGCCGTGAGCGTATTGCTCATTCTCCTCGGATCCCTTGGCAAACTCGTTGCCGAAGGTATCGGTGTCTGGGGCTTGAACAACACCGTGTTCTGGGCCTGGGACATTACGGGGTTCGTTTTCTGGATCGGTATCGGTCACGCCGGAACGCTCATCAGCGCCATTCTCTTCTTGTTCAGGCAGAAGTGGCGTACGAGCATCAACCGAGCGGCGGAAGCGATGACGATCTTCGCCGTTCTCGCGGCGTCGATTTACCCGGTCTTTCACGTCGGTCGTGTGTGGTTCGCATATTGGCTTTTCCCAATTCCGAACCAGATGAGCATGTGGCCGAACTTCAAGAGCCCGTTGCTCTGGGACGTGTTCGCGATTTCGACGTACGCGACCGTATCGATTCTGTTCTGGTATGTCGGTCTCGTGCCGGATCTCGCCACGTTGCGGGATCGAGCCAAGACGAAGACGCGGGCCATCGTGCTCGGCATCTTCGCGCTCGGCTGGCGCGGATCGCACCGGAACTGGCTGAATTACGAACGCGCGTACTTGATCTTGGCCGGTTTGTCGACACCGCTCGTACTCTCCGTGCACACGATCGTTTCGTTCGACTTCGCCGTGTCGATCATGCCTGGTTGGCACACGACGATCTTCCCGCCTTACTTCGTCGCGGGCGCTATCTTCAGCGGATTCGCGATGGTCGTGACCTTGATGGTCATGGCGCGCAAGGCGTTCGGACTCGAGGGGCTGATCACGATTCGGCATCTCGAGAACATGAACAAGATCATTCTGTTGACCGGCACGATGGTCGGTTACGCGTACGCGATGGAGTACTTCATTGCGTGGTACGGCGGCAATGAGTACGAAGGGTTTGCCTTTGCGAACCGCGCGTTCGGTCCGTACAAGTGGGCGTATTGGACGATGTGGAGCTGCAACGTGTTTTCGCCGCAGCTCTTCTGGTTCAAGCGTATTCGGACGAGCATTCCGGCGATGTTTGCGATCTCGATTTTCGTGAACATCGGTATGTGGTTCGAGCGCTTCGTCATCATCGTGACGAGCTTGCATCGCGACTACATCCCGTCGAGCTGGACGTACTTCCGGCCCACGATGTTCGACATGTCGACGTTCCTTGGTTCGTTCGGCTTGTTCTTCACCTTCTTCCTCTTGTTCCTCCGCTTCTTGCCGGCCGTGGCGATCAGCGAGGTCAAGGGCGTGATGCCTGCGGCGGATCCGCACGCGGGTCATGGCGACCATGGTCATGACGATCATGCGGAAGAAGCTTCGGAATCGCATGATTCCGAGGACGAGTCGGAAGAGTCTTCGGACGAGGAAAGCGAAGATTCTGAGGAGGATGAGGAGGAGTCCAATGGATAAGCCTCACCATGACGACGCGCACGAGGAAGAAGTCCAGAAGCCTTACGGGGTCATGGGGTACTTCCTCACGCCGGGCGACTTGATGCACGCCTGCGAGAAACTCAAGGCTGCGGGGTACAAGCATTTCGATGCGCATACGCCGTTTCCGGTGCACGGGCTCGAGAAGGCGATGGGACTGCCGGCGTCGAAGTTGCCGTGGGTCGTTCTCATCTGCGGTTTTACCGGGTTGATGAGCGCGATTGCCTTGACGTACTTCGTCGCGGTTGATTATCCGTTGACGATCAGCGGCAAGCCGGCGTTTTCGTACCAGATCTACGTTCCGGTGATGTTCGAGCTGACGGTGCTTTTCTCGGCCTTCGGCACGTTCTTCGGCATGTGGGCGATGAACAAATTGCCGGCGTATTACCACCCGACAATGACGCATCCGTCGTTTCCACGCGCAACGGATGATGCGTTCTTCATCAGCATCGAAGCCAAGGATCCGAAATACAATGCGTCGCGCACGAAGAAGCTTCTCGAGGAGCTTGGTGCACGCGAGGTTTTGGAGGTGATGGAATGAAGCGCGCGGCATTCCTGCTGCTGGCGATGACCATTGTCGGTTGTCGTGGTGGCAAAAGCGAAGACCCGCCGGTTCATCTCTTTGGGGACATGGATTGGCAGCCCAAGTATCAATGGGGTGAAGCCAGCCCTCTCTTCGAAGATGGTCGGGCCATGCGTCCGCTCGTGGATGGGACCATTCCGCTTGGTCACTTGAACGAGGACGACGGGTATTACCGGGGCAAACAGTCGAATGGTGAGTACATCAAGCGCGTGACGGACCTCAAGGTCAACGAAACGCCGATGGTGGTGGACGAGAAACTCATTCGACGCGGCGAGGAGCGATTCAATATTTATTGCGCGCCTTGTCATGACCAGTCGGGTGGAGGACGCGGCATGGTGGTTCAGCGGGGATTCCCGCCGCCGGTCGATTTGTCCTCGGACCGAGTCCAGAAGGAAATGGCCGACGGTCAGGTATTCGAGACGATTTCCAATGGTGTTCGCAACATGCCTGCTTATGGCAAGCAGGTTCCGGTTGCGGATCGTTGGGCGATCGTGACGTGGGTCAGGGTGCTCGGTCGTAGTCAGCACGCATCGAAAGAGGACGTGCCGGCGGACAAACAGGGCGCGATCGAACCGGAAGGAGCCGCGAAATGAGCCAATCAGCGGCAGTTACTGCGGGCAAAGCCGCAGGTCGGGAAGCCGCGGGCGATGCCAAGCAGCTTCCCAAAGCCGTCGGGGAAAACCTGACGAAAATGGGCATGGGTTTGGCGGTCGTCGGAGTGGCGGCGGCTGGAGCCGGGTATGCGATGGATGCGAAACGTTTTGCGTTTTCGTATCTCATCGGATTCCTGTACGTCGCGACAATCGCCTTGGGAGGTCTGTGCTTCGTTCAGATTCAGCACCTCGTCAAGGCCGGCTGGTCGGTGGTAGCTCGAAGGCAAGCGGAATGGGCTGCCGGGATCATGCCCGGCGTGGCGATTCTGTTCGCCCCGGTGATCGCGTTTTCGCACACGATTTACCATCATTGGATGGGCGAAGAAGCGGCGCATGACCCGATTTTGCAGCACAAAGCGGGTTACCTGAATCCGAACTTCTTCTACGCACGAGCGGCGTTGTATCTCGTTCTCTGGGTGGGTTTGGCGCTGTTCTTCACGCGTACCAGCCGTCAGCAGGATGAAAGCGGCGACAAGAAGCTTTCGGAGAAGATGACGGCGGCGGCGGCTCCGGCGACGATGCTTTTCGCCTTGTCGGTGACGTTCGCCGGATTCGACTGGGTGATGAGCCTCAATCCGCACTGGTACTCGACGATCTTCGGCGTGTACATCTTTGCGGGTTGCATGACGAGCTTCCTTTCGGTGCTCGCGCTCATGACCGTGCGTTTGCAGGAGAACGGCTACTTCGTCAAGCTCAGCACGATCGAGCATCGCCATGACATCGGCAAGTTGCTCTTCGGTTTCGTGGTGTTTTTCGCGTACATCGGTTTCTCCCAGTTCATCTTGATCTGGTACGCCGATTTGCCGGAAGAGACGGTGTTTTACCACGATCGTTGGGATGCGGACAGCTGGAAGGTCGTGAGTTTGGCGATTCCGATCCTGCACTTCGCGGTGCCCTTCCTGCTGCTCCTTTCGCGGCATGTGAAGCGACATCCGGTGGGGTTGTCGGTGGGCGCGATTCTCATGCTCGTCATGCATTACGTCGACCTGTATTGGCTCGTGATGCCGACGTATGATCATCATCACGCGACGTTCGGCGTGGTTGATATCTGCGGATTGCTCGGACCTTTGGGCATTGGGGCTTTCTTGCTCGCGAGGCAAGCAGCTGCCGGACCGCTCTATCCGCTCCGTGATCCTTGGCTCGGCGAGACGGTGAAGGTGGATAACCCATGAGCAAGAAAAAGAAGAAGAAGGAGCCCAGCGCGTCGACTGCGGCGGAAGCCGCCGTGGAAAAAGACGAGCAAGAGGCTGATTCTGACGACCAAGAAGAGTCGAATGAATCGCATGCGGCGCAAGCGCATGGTGAAGGTCATGGGCATGGTGGGCATGATCCGCTCGAGGACGATCGTCCGCGGAATGGCCTTATCGCGTTCATTACGTTGATCACGTGCATTACGTTGGTGGCGTTCATCATCTTCGTGCGCGAGCTCTTCAATTCTTGGGGTCACGATGAATTGCAGCGAAAGGTTCTTTCGGTGCAGTCCGAGCAATTGAAGGAATTGCGGGCCGACGAGAAGGCGAAGCTGACGAAGTATCGGTGGGTGAGCCAGAAGGACGGTGTGGTTCGCATTCCTGCGGATCGGGCTGTCGAGCTCGTGATTGCGGCGTATCGCAATCCGGCCCCTGCGGAGGCTCCGAAGCTTCAGGAGCCGGCGCCCAAGCCCGAGGAAGTCAAGCCCGAGGAAAAACCCGAGGAAAAGAAGGGTGACGAGGGCAAGGACGACAAGAAGGGCGATAAGAAGGACGAGAAGAAAGACGACAAAAAGGACGAGAAGAAGGGGGGCGGCAAGTGACCTTGGTGCCGGGTGCCCTTCGACCTCGATTGCGATGGCTTGTTCGGAGCGTAGCGGCTCTGGCGTTGCTTGTTTGGGCGAACGTAGCGTTTGCTCAATTCAAGCCTGCGCCGGGGATTGATACGTCGACGCCGAAGGAGCTCACGGGGATCGAGATCGAAGACAAGCCCGGCGCCAAAGTGCCTCTGGATGTTCATTTGCGGGATAGTCAGGGGCGCGACGTGCGTCTCGGTGATTATTTCGACGGTGAACATCCGGTGATTCTTGCGCTCGCCTATTATGAATGTCCGATGCTTTGCACGCTGGTGCTGAACGGCCTGGTGGATGGTTTGAAAGGTACGGATCTTTCAGCGGGCAAAGATTTTCGAGTTGTCGTGATCAGCTTCGATCCGCGGGATACGCCGGAAATGGCGCATAAGAAACGGGAGACGTACTTGAAAGCGTACGGTCGGTCCGTTCCGGATCGGGGCTGGGATTTTCTCGTGGCGGACCAAGCCGATGTGAAGCGTGTCGCGGACACGGTCGGCTTCAAGTATCGCTGGGACGAACCTACGAAACAATTCGCGCATGCGGCTGGGTTTTTCGTGCTGGATCCGAAAGGCACGTTGTCTCGGACGCTGTATGGCCTCGAGTTTCCGTCGAAAGACGTGAAGCTGGCGTTGCTCGAAGCGAGCGAGGGTAAGATTGGTTCGGCGATGAACCAAGTGCTCTTGTTTTGCTTTCACTATTCTGTGACGGAAAACAGGTATGTCCTCGCGACGAGGCGCCTGATGAAAGCCGGCGGAGTTATTACGGTCATTGGCCTTGCGGGGCTTCTTGCAAGGTATTGGCGGGCGGAACGCCGTCGGCAGTCAAAGCCCGTGGACGGAGCTGTAGCATGACGTTGGACCCCGTTGAACTTGGCAGCTTTTGGATGCCAAGGCAGTCGTCGACGATTGCGTCAGAAATCGATTTTGCATGGTACGTCGTGTATTACCTCGACGTCATCATGTTCTTCGGTTTGATGATCCCGATGTTTTACTTCATTCGTCGTTTCGCGCGGCGAACGGATAACGACAAGGTAAGTGCTGTCACGCATAGCACCAAACTTGAAATCGGTTGGACCGTCATTCCGAGCATTTTGGTCATTGCTCTCTTTTTCGTCGGCTTGCGCGGCTACTTGATGGCCGCCGTTGCGCCGGCGAACGCGTACGAGATTCGAGCAACGGCCGAGATGTACATGTGGACGTTCACCTATCCGAACGGCAACGTGACGGTGAATGAACTCGTGGTGCCAAAGGACAAACCCGTCAAGCTCATCATGAGCTCGAAGGACGTTCTGCACAGCTTCTACGTTCCGGAGTTCCGCGTGAAGCAGGACGTCATTCCCGGCACGTACACGACGATCTGGTTCGAAGCGAATGCAAAACGCGAAACGGTTCTGTTCTGCACCGAATACTGCGGCGTTGGTCATTCCGAAATGATGGCGAAGGTCTATTCGGTCGAACAGCCCGAATGGGAGCAATTCCTCGATACGGGCGAAGCGCCGTCGGGTGAAAAAGCTCCGAAGGACTTGAAGCCTGAAGAGTTGGGTAAGAAGTACTTCACGAAGTTCAGCTGCAACACGTGCCATTCGTTGGATGGAACGCGCGTGCAGGGCCCGTCCTTCAAGGGCGTCTTCGGCAAAACGGAGACGTTTGCCGACGGTTCGTCCGCGGTGGTGGATGAGAACTACATTCGTGAAAGCTTGCTCGAGCCTCAGAAGAAGATTGTCCAGGGGTATCCGGGGACGATGCCGACCTTCAAGGGCACGATGAAAGACAAACAAATTGATGCGCTCATCGCGTTCATCAAGTCGGTGAAATAGGTTAGGAGGCACGATCATGGCGACAGTGGCCACAGCCGATGAAGTCGGGCACGCCCCGGCAACTACCGGCAAAAACTACCTGAACCAGACGACGGGCATCGCCTCTTGGCTGACCACCGTCGATCACAAGCGCATCGGGATCATGTACCTGATCACGGTGCTCATCGGTTTTACCTTGGGCGGCATTTTCGCACTTTTGGTGCGTCTCGAATTGCTTGCGCCGGGAAAAACCATCATGACCGCGCAGCAGTACAACCTCGCGTTTACGCTGCATGGCGCGGCCATGGTCTTTCTCTTCATCATTCCGTCGATTCCCGCGTCGCTTGGTAACTTCATTCTGCCGATTATGATCGGCGCCAAAGACGTGGCTTTCCCCAAGCTCAACTTGATGAGCTTGTACGTCTTCTGGATCGGCGCGCTCTTCATGGTCGCTTCGATCGTGACGGGCGGCGTGGATACGGGCTGGACGTTCTACGTCCCCTACGCTTCCGGCGTTTCGACGGGTTCCGTCATTCTCGCGACCTTCGGCGTTTTCGTCATGGGTTTCTCGAGCATCCTGACGGGCTTGAACTTCATCGTCACGCTGCACAAGCTCCGCGCTCCGGGCATGGGCTTCTACCGCATGCCGCTCGTACTCTGGTCGCTCTACGCCACCAGCATCATTCAGGTCCTCGCGACGCCGGTTCTTGGCATCACGTTGGTTCTGTTGATCTTCGAACGAGCCTTCCACGTCGGCATCTTCGATCCGACCCTCGGCGGTGACCCAGTTCTGTTCCAGCACTTCTTCTGGTTCTACAGCCATCCGGCCGTGTACATCATGATTCTGCCGGGCATGGGTGTGGCCACCGAGATTCTCGCGACGCACTCGCAACGCCGCGTCTTCGGCTACAAAGCGATTGCGTTCTCGAGCGTCGCCATCGCTCTCGTGTCGTTCGTCGTGTGGGGACACCACATGTTCGTTGCAGGTCAAAGCGAATTGTCCTCGGCGATCTTCTCGTTCCTCACCTTCTTCGTCGCGATTCCTTCGGGCGTGAAGATGTTCAACTGGCTCGGCACCCTCTGGGGCGGCTCGATCAAGCTGAACGTGCCGATGCTTTACGGTCTCGGCTTCCTCTTCTTGTTCGCGATTGGTGGTTTGACGGGTCTGTTCCTGGGTATGGTCAGCACCGACCTGCACTTGCACGACACGTACTTCGTCGTCGCGCACTTCCACTACGTCATGATGGGAAGCACCGCGATCGCCTTCTTCGGCGGCCTGTACCATTGGTGGCCGAAGATGACGGGCAAGATGTACTCGGAAAAACTCGGTCGCATCGCCTTCGCGCTCACGTTCATTGGTTTCAACTGGACGTTCTTCACCCAGTTCATCCTGGGCACCCGCGGTATGCCGCGCCGTTACTACAACTACCTCGACCAATACCAACCGCTGCATGCGTTCTCGACCGTGGGATCGTGGGTGCTCGGCATGGGCTTCTTGGTCATGGGGATCAGCTTGCTCCGTTCGCTGAAGAACGGTGCTCCGGCTCCGGCGGATCCGTGGAAAGGCGCGACGCTCGAATGGACCCATACGGCCTCGCCGCCCATCACGGAAAACTTCGACAAACCCATCATCGTTACGCTCGACGCTTATGAACGTCCGGGCCAGGAGACCCACTGATGAGTGCCAAGGCTGACGCTGTGGAGCACGTGGATACGTCGAAACTCTCGCCGCAATTCCACGTTGCCCACCACTTCGACAAAGCCACGACCCAATTCGACGCAGGTCGCATGGGCGTGTGGCTCTTCCTCGTGACGGAAATCCTGCTCTTCGGAGGGCTCTTCTGCGCCTTCGCGATCTTCCGGAGCAAGTACTTCCCGTCGTTTGTCGAGGCACACCATCATCTCGATCGCGTGATGGGCGGTATCAACACCATCGTCCTCATCTGCTCGAGCTTCACGATGGCTCTCGCGGTTCGCTCCGCGCAGAAGAACGAAACGAAAAAGACCACCGGTTTGCTCCTCATCACGCTCTTGTGTGCCGGAGCATTCCTTGTCGTGAAGTACTTCGAGTACACGCACAAGTTTCACGATGGCCTTTTGCCGGGCAGATTCTTCAGTGCTACGGGCTTCGAGTCCGGGCACGCGGGGATCTTCTTCTCGATCTACTTCATGATGACCGGCATCCACGGCTTCCACGTCGTCATCGGCATGGGCCTCATCACGTGGATCCTGCTGCGCAACATGAAGAGCGAGTTCTCGCAGCGTTATTACGCGCCCGTCGAGAACGTCGGCCTTTACTGGCATCTCGTCGACCTCGTTTGGATCTACCTCTTTCCGCTGCTCTACCTCGTGGGCTGAATCGGAGACGCAACATGAGCACTTCGCACGCAGAACACGCACATGATGACAACGAGCATCATCCGCACGTCTTGCCCATGAGCCTTTACTTGGCCACCTGGGGCACGCTGCTCGTTCTCACGGTCATCACCGTGGGGGCCAGCTACGTCAACCTCGGACACACGGGCAACCTGATCGTTGCGCTTCTCATCGCCACGATCAAAGCGTCGGTCGTCGCGTTGATCTTCATGCACCTCAAGTGGGACCACAAGTTCCACTCGATCATCTTCTTCTCGAGCCTCTTGTTCCTCGCGGTCTTCATCGGCATCACGATGAGCGACACTCAGTTCCGCGGCGAACTCGAATCCATCGAGAACGAGAATCCGGTCGACCTCAAAGCACCCTTCGATGCTCAGCGCAAGGGTGACGTCGCCGTTCCTGCCAAACACTGATCCTCGGAACATTTGGGGCTTCGGACCGCTGACGGCGTCCTTCACCTCAAACCCCGCATCGATTTCCTCGACAGACCCAACCTCATCGCCATAGTCTTCGCCGGACATGGCGATGCGCGTCTCACTTCCTCCGGCTTCCATGGTCGAACCTGGGGCGGGGCGCGTTCTTGGACAAACCACGGCGACCGATCAAACGTCCGTTCGCGCGTTCCTCACCAGCGTCGACCCGATTCCTGAAGGCACGGCCGAGCGGTGGCTCATTCACCTGCGTTGGGCGGCCATTTTCGGGATGACGGCGACCACGGCGACGGCAAAGCTGCTCGTTCCCGCATTGCAGACATTTCCCATTTTCACGTTGCTCGCGGCCCTCGCGATCGTGAATGGAATATTCGCTTTGGTGGTGGGTCGCGTGCTCCGGCACGAGCGGCGGCTCGTCGCGACGCAGATTGCATTCGACGTGATTGCGTTGGGCGCGGTTCTTTGGGTTTCCGGCGGTACGGGCAATCCTTTTGCGGC
>WBZU01000700.1_pt1 | contig 27456 bp, 19 predicted proteins | sample 5204311 | NCBI WGS metagenome assembly WBZU01 (sample SAMN12344359, study PRJNA552823) | activated sludge metagenome | biome: Activated sludge suspended growth; feature: Nitrification reactor; material: Wastewater; isolation source: activated sludge from nitrification reactor of wastewater...
GCTCCGGGGAGGCGTACCGGGCGGTGCCGAGCATGGCGCCCTGCGGCTCGGTCCACGCCGCCTCGGCCAGGGCGCGGGCCAGGCCGAAGTCGGCGATGCGGAGGCGCTGCTCCTCGCCGAAGAGCAGGTTGGCCGGCTTGATGTCGCGGTGGACGAAGCCGCGGCGGTGGGCGTAGTCGAGCGCCCGGGTGGCCTCGAGGCCGACGACGAGCGCCTGCGAGGGGGTGAGCAACTCCCCCCGGTCGAGCAGGGCGCGAAGGCTGCCGCCGCCGAGGTACTCGGTGACGATGAAGGCGGTGCCGTCGTCGCCCCAGTCGTAGACGGCCATCACGTTGGGGTGGCTGAGCGCCGCCGCCGCCCGCGCCTCGGCCCGGAAGCGGCGCAGGAACTCGACGTCGCCGGCCAGCGCGTCGTGCAGCATCTTGAGGGCGACGCGGCGGCGCAGGCGCACGTCGTCGGCCAGGTACACCTGGGCGGACGCGCCGAGCCCGATCGGCGCCACGAGCCGGTAGCGCCCCCCCAGCACCCGGCCGATCTCTGCCGTCATGCGGGGATGGGCCACCCGGCGAGGGTACCGCCCGGGTCGCGCCGTTTCGTGGAGCCCCCACCCCCGCCGATGGAGGTCGACGCCGGCCCGCACGCGAGGATGGGGCCGATGGAGGCCCCCGCGTGATCGCCCCCGACCCGGCCGCCGCCACCGAGCCCGCCGCTCCCCGGGGCCTGCTGCTCGGCGGGTCCCCGGCGGCGGTGTGGGGGCGGCGCCTCCTGGTGGCGGCCGTCGTCGTCCTGGCCGTCGGCATCCTTGTCGTGACCGGCCGGCGGGCCCAGACCACCCTGCCGGAGGGCACCGGCCACGCCGCGGTGGTGTCGCAGTTTCCGGCCCCCGACGGGCGGGCGCTGCGCCAGACCAAGGTGGGCGCGGACCTGCGCGACGGCTACGACGGCCGGCTCACGATCAACGGCATTGCCATCCCCGAGGCCCAGATGGAGGGCGTGCTCGATCCGACCTCGCCCGAGGCCGCCGAGTACGAGGGCAGCCAGCTCCGCCCCAACAACCGCAACCACGTCTTCTTCCAGCCCGGCCCCGGCAAGGTGATCGAGAAGCTGCCGTCGGGCACGATCCGGGTCACCCTCACCTACTTCCGCGACCTCCAGCCGAGCGTCGGCCGGGGCACGGTGACCTGGACCTTCGAGGCCGAGTAGCCGCAGCGGGCGAGGCGCTCAGTCCGGCAGGTCGCCGGTGGCCAACAGGTCCTGGAACTGCTCCGGGGTGAGGATCGGCACGCCGAGGGTCTCCGCCTTGGTGAGCTTGGAGGCGCCCGGCGACTCGCCCACCACCAGCGCCGTGGTCTTCTTCGACACCGATCCGGGCGACTTGCCGCCGCGGTCGGTGACAAGCGCCTCGGCCTCCTCGCGCGTGTGGCCGTCGAGCGAGCCGGTGATGACCACGACCTTGCCGAGCAAGGTCTGGGGCAGCTCGGAGGCGGTGGGGCCCTCGACGTTGAGGCCGGCGGCGATCAGGCGGTCGAGCAGGTCGCGGTGGCCGGGGGCGTCCAGCCAGGCCCGGACCGACTCGGCGATCACCTGGCCCACCCCGTCCACCGCGGCCATCGCCTCCACCGGCGCCTCGGCGATGCGGTCGAGGTGGCCGAAGGCCCGGGCCAGGGCCAGCGAGCCCGACGGGCCGAGGTGGCGGATGTTCAGGCCGACGAGCAGGTTGGCCAGCGGCCGCTGCTTCGACGCCTCGATGGCGGCCCGGAGGTTGGCCACGCCTTCCTCGGCCAGGCCGCCGAGGGTGGCCGACAGGGCCTTCAGCCGATCGGGCTCCACCGCGAGGTCGGCCACCAGCTCGGGATCGAGGCCGGCGCCGGCCACCACCTCCTCGTGGGGGCGGGTGGTGCCGAGGTCGGCGGGGTCGACCACCTCCCAGCCGGCCTTGGGGTCGGCCACCCGGGTCCGGGCCTCGGCCAGCGCGGCCGACGCCCAGCCGGTGAGCACCGAGCGCTGGCGGGCCAGGAGGTCCCAGTCGACCGAGTAGATGCCGGCGATGTCGGCGATCTGGCCGAGGTCCAAGAAGAGCTGGATGCGCTGCTCGCCGAAGCCCTCGATGTCCATCGAGCCGCGGCCGGCGAAGTGGTCGATCGCCCCCGCCACCTGGAACGGGCACTCGGGGTCGAAGCACCGCGTGTCGCTCTCGCCCTCGGGCCGCTCGAGCGGGAACGGCCGAGACGACGGGCAGACCGTGGGGAACGCCCAGATCGGCCGGGCCAGGTGGGCGGCGTCGGCCGGATCGACCGGGCCGACCACCTCGGGGATCACGTCGCCGGCCCGGCGCACGATCACCGTGTCGCCCACCCGCACGTCCTTGGCCCGCACCTGGTCCTCGTTGTGGAGCGTGGCCCGCATCACGGTCACCCCGCCGACGAACACCGGATCGAGCACGGCGAAGGGCGTGACCCGCCCGGTGCGGCCGACCGACACCTCGATGCCGAGCAGCGTGGTGGTGCGCTCCTCGGGCGGGAACTTGTAGGCGATCGCCCAGCGGGGCGCCCGGGCGGTGACGCCGAGCACCTCCCGCCGGGCGAGGTCGTCCACCTTCACCACGGCGCCGTCGATCTCGTAGGGGAGGTCGTGGCGGTGGTGCTGCCAGTGGTCGCAGAAGGCGGCGACGTCGGCCGCGGTGGCGAGGGCGCGCCGCTCCGGGTTGACCGGGAAGCCCCACGCCCCGAGCCGGTCCAGCGTCTCGGCGTGGCTGGTGAACGCGGGCCCGCCCTCCACCTCGCCGAGCTGGTAGCACCACATCGACAGCTCCCGGCGGGCGGTGACCGAGCTGTCCTTCTGGCGGAGCGAGCCGGCCGCCGCGTTGCGGGCGTTGACCGCCACCGGCGACGGCTTGCGCCCGGCCTCGATCCGCACCCGGTTCTCCTCCTGCTGGGTGGCCTGGAGGCGCTCGAAGGCCCCGGAGGACATGTAGACCTCGCCGCGCACCTCGAGCACGGCGGGGGCGTCGGCCGGCAGGGCCTTGGGGACCTCGGCGATGGTGGCGACGTTGGCGGTGACGTCCTCGCCGACCCGCCCGTCGCCCCGGGTGGCGGCCTGCACGAGGACGCCGCCCTCGTACCGCAGGGAGATGGCTACGCCGTCGATCTTGAGCTCGCCGACGTAGCCCACCGGTTCGGAGGCGGCGGCGTCGGCCGACAGGTCCGTGTCCGCCTCCCCCGCCTCGGGCTCGCCCGTTGCGACCTCGCCCGCGCCGGCCTCGTCCGCCTCGGCGGCCGAGGGCTCGACGGCGGACGGCTCGGCGAGACGGGCCAGGCGCCGGGCGACCCGCTCGCCCCAGGCGGCCAGCTCCTCGGGCGAGAAGGCGTTGTCGAGCGACATCATCGGCACGCGGTGCTCGACCGGGGCGAAGGTGGCCGACGGGGCGGCGCCGACCGCGCCGGTGGGCGACGAGGCGTCGGCCAGCTCCGGGTGGGCGGCCTCGAGGGCTCGCAGCTCGCGGACCAGCTCGTCGTACTCGGCGTCGGTGACCGTGGGGGCGTCCTCGGCGTGGTAGCGCCGGTTGTGGCCCGCCACCTCGGCTCGGAGGGCCGCCACCCGTGCCGCCGGGCCGCTGGCGTCGGGCGGGGCCGCCGCGTCGTCGGTCATCGGCGGCACCCTACCGGCCCCCTCCGACACCCTCCCCGGGGCCCGCGGCGCCGCGCCACCGCCCCCCCGGCCAGGTGGGCCGTTCGTCTCAAGTCCCCCCGTCCCGTGCCGACGAAACCAGGGCAGGGAGCCGCACGGGCTCCGTCGTCAGACCTTTCTCCGAGGGACCAGTCCATGACGCTGAACGGCACGCTCGAGGATTTCTCGCCCGCCGGCATCCTGAAGGTCCTCTCCGCAGACTCCCGCACCGGCGCCGTGCGGTTCGGCGGCCCCTACGGCTGCACCGTGTACCTGCACCGGGGCCAGCTCTACTTCGCCCGCAACGAGGGCACCGACGAGGCGCTGGCCACCGCCCTCGTGCGGCCCGGCCGGCTCACCGCCGACGACTGGGGCCGGGCCATCGACGGCGCCGGCGACCGGCCGATGGTCGGCGAACTGCTCGTGCGCGACGGCGCCATCAGCCCCGACCTGCTCGCGTCGGTCGTGCTCTCGGTGGTCTACGACCCGCTGATCGAGCTGTTCCGCGACGGCACCGGCGAGTTCGAGTTCGAGCCCGACACCGTGCACTGGCTCGGCCCGTTCCGCGCCTTCCCGGTCGACGCCATCATGGGCGAGGTCCGCAAGCGGGTCCGCGAGGCCGACGAGTGGGCCGACGCCATGCCCGGCCTCGATGTGTGGGTGGAGGCGAGCCGCACCCTCCCCGGCAACGCCGCCCAGGTCACGATCCTCCGCGAGGACTGGGAGCTGGTCACCGCCCTCTCCGGTCCCCGCACGATCCGCGAGCTCGCCATCGAGCTCGGTCGCGGCGCCTACAGCACCGCCCGCGTCGTGCACCGCCTGCACCAGGCCGGCCTCGTCGAGGTGGTGGTGGACGACGTCGACGCCGACGTCGTGCCGATCCGCCGCCGCGACCCGATGGACGTCCCGTCCGAGTTCGAGACCGACCCGCTGCTGTCGATGGGCCTGCCCCACCGGACCGCGAAGAACGAGGCCTCCGCGCCCGCCGACGCGCTCACCGCCCACATCGGCGACGCCATCGCCGGCGCCCTCGCCGACCCGGCCCCGGCGCCCGACCCGGGCATCCTCTTCGCCGGCCTCGACCTCGACGCCCCGGCCGAGCCGCTGGCCCCGGTGCCCGACCTGGTCGATGACCCGACCGAGCCGGAGGCCGACGACCCCGAGGCCGCCGACGACGGCTTCTCCGGCCGCTGGGACGCCTCCCGTCGCATCCACGACGACCACGGGCCGATGCACCACGACGTGGGCCCGGTGACGACCGACGCCGCCGCCGACCCCGCCGCCGAGGTCCTCCAGCCCGAGGACCTGGCCCCCGACACCACCTCGCTCGACGACGCCCGGCCGACCGACCCGAACGCCATCTGGCTCGCCGACCTCTACTCGCAGTTCATCGACGAGCCCGAGAACGGCGGCAAGGGCAAGCGCCGCCGCGGCGAGCCCAACCCCGTCGACGTCGCCTTCAAGACCGACGAGCAGGACGGCGAGGCCAAGGTCTCCACCCTCAAGCGCCTCATGACCGCCTTGAAGAAGCTCTAGCTCGTACGCCGTCAGGCGCCGACCGAGAGGCGGATACCGGTGACCTGGTCGAGGATCTTCTCGGCGAGGCGCCTCGTGATGTCGAAGACGTGGTCGGCGGTGGCGACGTCGTGCAGGGCCAGGCCGCAGGCGGGGGTGACGAGGGCCTGGCGGCGCAGGAGCACGGGGTCGCAGCCGTTCTGGACCAGCTCGCACCACTGGGCCGAGAGCTGGCGCCACGGCCGGGAGGGCTGCTCGCCGAGGGGGCCGTCGGTGGCGACCGCCCCCCAGGCCACCCAGCCGCCGCGGTCGAGGAAGCTGCCGAGCGCGCCGGCCGACCCGGTCACCTCGGCGCCGACCGGCAGCGACAGGAGCTGCGGGCCGGCCTGGAGGACGAGGCGCCAGTCGGTCGGGCCGCAGCAGTGGACGCCGGTCATCGCCCGCCCCTCGGCGGCGGCCAGCGCCCCCGACAGGAGGTCGATCACGTGGTCGGGGGCCAGCTCCAGCTCGGGCCGGAGGCCGCCGACCAGGCCCGGCTCGTCGAGCACCACCAGCCGCGGCACCCCGGGGGCCTTGAGGTCGGCGAGGTCGAGTAGCGCGCGGGTGCGGGCGGCCACGGCGTGGACCGCCACCGGGAACGCCACCGACGGCACCACGCCGGCGGCGACGAGGGTCAGCCCGAGGGTGAGCGGCCCGGTGAGCTGGAGCTTGATCGGGTCGTCCCGGCCGGCGACGACGTCGAGGAAGCGGCGCCAGGTGGTGAAGGGCCGGCCGGTCAGGTGCGGGTCGCCGAGGGGGGCGGCGGGATCGACCGCGGCCGGGTCGGGGACGGTGACCGTGCCGTCGTCGGCGATCTCGACGCCGGCGATCCCCCACGCCGCCTGCGGGATCATCCGCTCCAGCGGCTCGAGGGCAGGGACGGTGGGGGCGGCGGGCAGCTCCGGCGTGCGGTCGAGGACGAAGGCGATCGCCTCGTCACGGTCGCGATGGGGGAGGCTGCCGATCGACGTGGGCGCTCCCAGCGGGAGCTCGAACTCGTCCTGACGCGGCCCGTTCGGCACCGCAACCCCTTCGCTCGTACCGGATTCCCCTGGCACTGGAATAGCGAGCGCCGACGCCGGTCGGCAAATCTCCGACGGTGAAGCGGATCGAGGCGACAGGGGCGTGGCCGGCCCGGGTGGCGTGGGTGGCGCTGGCCCTCGTCGGCCCGGACGCGCTCTCCGGGGCGCTCGACGGCCGCTCCACCGCAGTGCGAGCGGTGGTGGCCGGAGGGCTGTGGGCGGGCTGGGTCGGCGGCCTCGTGGCGCTGCTGGTCCCGCGCTCGGCCGCCCTGACCGCCCTCCGGGTGATCGTCCCCGCCGGCCTGGCCGCGATGGTGGCCGCGGCCGACGTCGACGGCCGACCGGGCGCCGCCGGGGTCGCGGCGGTGGCGCTGGCGGCGGTGGCCACCGTGGCCGTGCTCGTGCCCTGGGTGGGCGAGGCGTGGGTGGACGGTTCGTCCTACGGCCCCGAACGACGCCTCCCCCTCCGCCCGCCGGCCGTGCTGTCCTACGCCCTGGTCCCGCTGACATGGGTCCTGGTGGTCGGCGGCGCGGTGGCCGGGCCGCTGCTGCTCGCCGCCGGGCGCTGGGTGGTGGGCGGCGTGGCGCTCGTGGCCGGGTGGGCGGTCGCCGTCGCCGGGGTGCGCTCGCTGCACCAGCTCTCGCGCCGCTGGATCGTGCTGGTCCCGACCGGGCTCGTCGTCCACGACACGATGGCCCTCCCCGAGCCGCACCTGTTCCCCCGCCGGTCGATCGCCTCGCTCGCGCCGGCCACCGTCGACGACCTCCCGGGTGGGGCCGACGGGACCGACGTCGTCGACCTCACCGCCGGCGCCCCCGGCCTCGCGCTGCGCCTGTCGTTCGCCGAGCCGGTCGAGCTCCTGCTGCACAACGGTCGTTCGGCCACGGTCACCCGCGACGCCGCCGCCGTCCTCATCACCCCGAGTCGAGCCGGCCACCTCCTCGCCGCCGCCGCCGAGCACCGCATCCCCACCGCCTGAGCACGCCACCGCCTGAGCACGACGCCGGTCGGGCGCCGGATCAGAGGGCGCGCCGCACGGGGGCGGGGAGCGAGATCGACCAGGTCGCCTCGGCGGCGGCGACCATCGCCGCCGGGTCGCCGGTGGTCACGTGGCGCCGGTCCGGGGCGACGCTCGTCGGGTCGACGCTCGGCGATCGGCCGGGGCCGGGGTGGCGGGCGGCGACCGCGGCGGCGACCGTGGCGGCCGGATCGACCAGCCGCGTGCCGGGGAGGGCGTCGGCGAAGGCGTCGGCGGCGGCCGGGTAGTGGGTGCAGGCCAGCACGAGCGACGAGGCGCCGCGCAGCGGGGCGACGATCCGGGCGAGGTCGGCGCGGAACCCGTCGGTGGCCCCCCGGCCGGCCTCGAGGTGGGCCGACAGCGGTTGGGCGACGCGGCCCCGCACCACCCGGCCCGACCGGGCCAGCGCCCGCTGGTACCGCCCGCACCGGATCGTCCGGCGACCGCCGACGATCCCGACGAGCCCGTCGACGTCGGCCGGCACCGCGGCGACGCCATGACCGATGATCCCCTCCACCGGCAGCGCGGCGCCGCCGAGGCGGTCGGCCACCGTGCTCGCCGCGTTGCAGGCCAGCAGCACCTCGGTGCAGCCGTCGTCGGCCAGCGCCGCCACCACCCGGCGCAGCCGGTCCGCCAGCGCGTCGGTGGGCACGAGGCCGTAGGGCGGGGCGCCGGTGTCGGACCAGTAGGTCACCGCAAGGCCGGGCGCAACCTGGTCGAGCTCGCGGAGCACGCCGAGCCCGCCGATCCCCCAGTCGACGATCCCGAGCCGGGCCGCCGGGGTGGCCGGCCGCGTCACGGGAACGAGAGCGGGGCGCTCCGGCCCTTGGGCAGCGGGCCCGAGTCGAACGCCACCACCCGGGCCACCGAGCCGACGGTCAGCAGCTCGAGCCGGCGGCCGGGGAAGCGGCTCTCGAGGTACCAGCGGTACTCGTGGTCGGCCCGGATCGGGTTGTGGCGGAGCATCGCCTGCCAGTCGGGGTGAGAGGTGAGGGCGGCGAGATCGCGGGCGAAGGTCGGGTACCGCTTGGGCATCCGCAGGTGCGCGGCGGTCGAGCGGGCCAGGAGCGGCAGGTCCCGGACGCCCACCGGCTTGGCCACCATGTCCACCACCCACAGCCGCCCGCCCGGCACGAGCACCCGCCGGACCTCGTCCATCAGCGGGTCCCAGTCGAGGTACCGGAACGAGAGGAACGACAGCACGACGTCGAACGCGTCGTCGGGCTGGTCGATCACCGGGCCGACGATCCGGTCGAACCGCAGCCGATCCCGATCCGTGCTGCGAGCGCGGGCCCGCTCGACCATCGCCGCCGAATCGTCGAGGCCGACCGCCGAGGTGACGTGGCCGAGGTCGTCGAGGGCCCGCAGCAGCGCCCCGTTGCCGCACCCCACCTCGAGGATCCGCAACGGCCGGCCGAGCACGGTGCGGGCCTCCTCGGCGTGGCGCACGATCCAGGCCCACTCGGCCTCGCGCACCCGGATGTCGACGTAGGCCCGGTCGTAGAGCTCGGCGACGCGGTCATAGGACGTCTCGCCGTCGGGTGGGGCGGGGTGGCTGGCCACCATCGGCACCACGGCGGCGCCGAGGTACTTGCGGACCGAGCCGGCCCAGCCGTGGGACCGCTTGCCGGGAACGGCCACGAGGTAGAGCTCCTCGCGGCGTTCCGGGTGGCGACCGGCCCAGGCGAACCGATCCGAGCGGCCCGAGACCGTCGTGTAGTCCTGGTTCCCGTAGGTGGTGACCCCGAAGGTGCGGGCGAAGAACGGGGCGAACCAGCGAGCGGTCCGGCAGGCGTGGAACCACGCCCTGGCGTCGGTGGCGAACGGGATCGCCAGCTCGCGCCACTCGTGGGGGGAGAACTGCTCGGGCCACTCGACCGACCCGAACATCGGCCCGTACATCCCGCTGTGGCCGACGAAGTGGAGCTCGTCGATCTCCCGGCCGGCGGCGGCCAGCGCGTCCATCGCCGCGGCGAGGTCGGCCTTGCCGTCGAGCGCGGCCACGATCACCTCGGCGTCGGGCCGGGCCGCCGCCCGCTCTCGAGCCATCGTCGCCGTCGCCGCCGCGAACGACGCCGACCCGCCGCGGTAGCGCGTGGTGTGGCCGATCCAGATCACCGGCCGGGCGGCGGCGGCATCGTCGGCCGACCCGGTGTCGGCGGTCTCACCCCGCTCGTCGACGCCGCCGAGGACCTCGGCGATCGGGCGACGGGGGTGGTCGGCGCCGGGCAGCCATGCCCCGTGGTCCGAGCCGAGCTCGAGCACGTCGCCCCGGTCGAGGTCGAACACCCGCATGCCGGCGGGCGGCGGCGCGTAGACGTGGAGGGTGACCCCGCCGTCGGCCGCGGCCATGTCGTGGATCACCTCGGGGCCGAAGCGGAACGACGATCCGGGCCGGTGCTCCAGCTCGGCGGCGGCGCCGAGCTCGCCCCGGTGCCACGCGTAGCGGCGCTCGTCGAAGGTGCCCTGCACCGCCATGACGATGCCGGAGGAGCCCCCGTGGTCATGGGGGGCGCAGCGCTCCCCCGGCCGCCAGCGGGCGACCATCACCTCGATGCGGTCGTCGGCGTGGACGATCGTGCGGGAGTAGGGGTCGCCGTCGGGCGGCGGCGGCGCCAGGCGATCGAGGGCGGCGGCGGCGGGCGCGACCACCTCGGCCAGCCGCGGCGCCGACGGCTCGCCCCGCACGATCGCCGGGTCGAGGGCGGGCCGGAGCCGATCGAGCGCCGCCTGATCGAGCCCCGGTAGGTCGAGCGCCGTCAGGTCGTCGTCGTCCGCCGGCCCGGCGGCGCCTCCGGCTCCCGCGACCGTGACCACGCCCGCCAGTCAACCACCTCACCCACCGGGTCAGCGGCAGGCGGTGAGGTCGACGTCCACGAGCAGCTGGCGCTCGGCGTCCGGGGGCAGGCCGACGCGGGCCGAGAGGTCGGTGGTGGCGGTGAACCGGAGGCTCGGATCCGCGGCCCGGGCTCGCTCGAGGTAGCCCTCGGCGTCGATCAGGTGGTCGATGCGGTGGGCGGCCAAGTAGCGGCAGAGGTGGCCGGCCCGCAGCGGCGCCTGCACGTCGGGGTTGACCACGCCGTCGAGGTTGACGACGTCCTGGCGCATCGCCCACTGGTAGATGCCGGCGTTGAAGGCGCCGATCCGGGCGTCGGCCGGGAGCAGGACCGACGCCGCCCGGGCGACCCGGTACTTGTCGGCCTCGTTGGGGTGCAGCGCCCGGTTGGGCACCAGCAGCAGCGCGGGCAGGACCAGCGCGGCGATCGCCACCCGGAACGGCTCGCGCACCGAGCGCACGAGTGCCGGCACCGCGAAGGCGCACAGGGCGAACTGGAGGTAGAGCAGGTACCACTCCCGCAGGTAACCGCCCACCGCGCCGTAGAGGACGTAGAGCACCGCGGTGGCGCCGATGCCGACCAGGGCGACGGTGCCCCGGGGCCGTTCGGCCACCAGCGCGGCGACGGCCAGCAGCACCAAGGCGAGCAGGAGCCAGTGGAGGGGGCGCTGGCCGAACCGGGTGGAGAGGTCGTCCACGCCGTTGAGCCACAGCGCCTGGAGCGGGACCCGGTGCTCGACGGCCACGAACCCGGCCCACGTCGAGCCCCGCCGCTCGGCGCGGGCCGCGTCGGAGGCGAGCAGAGATCCCCGGGTGGCGAGGTAGGCCAGCCACGGGGCGGCGACCACGAGCGCCCCGCCGGCCAGCGCGCCCAGCGACCGTCGGCGCACGACGGGCGCCACCGCCCCGCGCCGGCCCCACGCCCACGCCGCCGCCAGCGGGACGGTGACCACGATCGAGTCGGTGCGGGCGAGGTAGCAGACCCCGACCAGCGCACCGACCAGCGCCGCCGCCCGGGCGTCGGCCCGCTCCCGGGTGCGCTCGATCGCCAGCAGGAGGGCGGCGAGGGCGAACCCGAGCAACGGCGCTTCGACGCCGATCAGGGCCAGCGCCCGCACCCCCGGGAGCACCACCCACAGCGACGCGGCGATGGCGGCGACCGACGCCGGCCGGCGGACCCGCAACGCCCGGTAGAGGAGCACCGCGGAGGCGAGGTGCAGGGCCAGGCCGAGGGCGAGGGCGAACCGCACCAGCGCGAAGCCGTGGAGGATGTGCGCCGGCCCGGCCAGCAGCAGCCACCACAGCGGGTGGAAGCCGGTGGTCAGGACGTCGGCGGCGAACCACGGCCGGGGCGCGTGCTGGGCCAGGACGAGGTAGTAGAAGCCGTCGTCGGCCACCGCCCGGCCCATGATCGTGGTCGGCGCCGGGAGGATCGCCCAGCGAACCTGGTGCACGGCGGTGAGCACGATCGCCACCCCGAGCACCCCGGCCCAGGCCCGGTCCGTCCGGTGCGACCCCGCCGCATCGGACGGCGACGGCTCAGCGGGCACGGGCGCCGCCGACCACCTCGTCGTCGACGTAGGCCACCACGCTCTGGCCGGCGGCCACCCGGGCGTGGGGGCGGGCCCACCGCACCGTGGCCCGCGTCGGGTCCGCGCCGTCCGGCTCGATCACCGCCGTCGCCGTCGGGCCGTGGGCGCTGACCTGCACCTCCACCGGGCCGGCGATCGGGCCGACGACCGGCCCCGCGGCCCAGGCCAGGCCGTCGACCGGCTGGGCGTCCACGTCGAGGTCGGCACGATCGCCGACCACCACGCGGCCCGCGTCCCGGTCGACCTCGACCACGTACCGGGGCGCCGCGCCGCCGGCCAGCCCGAGGCCGCGCCGCTGGCCGACCGTGACCAGTTCGACGGCGTCGACCGCGCCGACCGGCGCGCCCGAACGGTCGACCACCGCGGCGGGCGTCAGCGTCGTGCGCTCCGAGAGGAACCGCCGCCGCCCGTCGGCCCGGGTGATGAAGCAGACGTCCTGGCTGTCGGGCTTGGCCGCCGTGCGCAGGCCGAGGTCCGCGGCCACCGCCCGCACCTCGGCCTTGGTCAGGTGGCCGATCGGCAGCAGCGTGCGGGCCAGCCGCTCCTGGTCGAGCACGTGCAGGACGTAGCTCTGGTCCTTGGCCCGATCGGCGCCGCGGGCCAGGCGGCGGGTGCCGTCGGCGTGCTCGACGATGCGGGCGTGGTGGCCGGTGGCGACGGCGTCGAACCCGAGGGCGCGGGCCCGGGCGTCGGCGGCGTCGAACTTGAGGTGGCGATTGCACTCGATGCACGGGTTGGGCGTGCGCCCGGCAGCGTGGTCGGCCACGTAGGGATCGACCACGTGGCGCTCGAAGGCGTCGGTGAACCCGAAGGTGTGGTGCTCGATGCCGAGGCGGTCGGCCACCCGGCGGGCGTCGTCCACGTCGCGCACCGAACAGCACCCCGAATCGCTGGCCCCGCCCCACAGCTTGAGGGTGGCGCCCACCACCTCGTGGCCCTCGTCTCGGAGCACGGCGGCGGCGACCGACGAGTCCACCCCGCCCGACATCATGACGAGCACCCTCACGTCGCCGCCCCCTCGACCCCCGCCCGCCCGGCCGCGGCTCGAGGCGATGCGACCCGAGCCGATGCGTCGCCCCGGAGCCGGGGGACCGCGGCCGCCACCGCCTCGACGGCCAGGTCGATCTCGGCCTCGGTGGTGGTGCGGCCGAGCGAGAGCCGCAGCCCCCCGGCGGCCAGGTCCGGGGCCACGCCCATGGCGAACAGGACGTGGGAGGGCTCCGCCGCCCCGCTGGCGCAGCTCGCCCCCCAGGAGGCGGCCACGCCGGCGTCGTCGAGCAGGAACAGCAGCGCCTCCCGATCGACCCCGGGGACGCAGACGTGGAGGATCGACGGCAGCCGGTCCTCGGGGGCCGCCGGCGTGGTGACCACGAGGTCCGCCACCGCGCCGAGCAGGCCGGCCCGCAACCGGGCGGCCAGCGCCTCGACCCGCCCGGCCACCACCTCTCGCTCGGCCACCGTGGCCGCCAGCGCGGCGGCGAACCCCACGGCACCGGCCACGTTCGGGGTGCCGCTGCGCCGCTCGGCCTCCTGCCCACCCCCGCGGAGCACCGGCACGACCTCGGCGTCGCCCCGCACGACCAGCGCGCCGATCCCCTTGGGCCCGCCCACCTTGTGGGCGCTCACCGAGACGAGGTCGGCCAGCTCGACGATCGGACGCAGGTCGAGCCAGGGGGCGGCGGCCACCGCGTCCACGTGGACCAGCGCGCCGGGCGCCCGTCGACGCACCATCTCGGTGGCCTCGACGATCGGCTGGCGGGTGCCGACCTCGTTGTTGGCCGCCATCACCGAGACCACCGCCGTCCCCCCGCCGGCGGCGTCGTCGTCGACCACCGCCTCGTCCAACGCCGCCGCCAGGGCGTCGAGATCGAGGCGGCCAGCACCGTCGACCGCCACCCGCGCGCCACCCGATACCAGCACCGGCTCGAGCACGGCGTGGTGCTCGACCGCGCTGCACACCGCCCGGGCCACCGGACGCGTCCGGCGGGCGGCCAGCAGCGCGCCGGTGATCGCCAGGTTGTCGGCCTCGGTGCCGCCGGAGGTGAACACGACCTCGGCGGGGTGGGCGCCGACCGCGTCGGCCACCTGCTCCCGGGCGTCGTCGAGCGCCCGACGGGCCCGGCGGGCGACGGCGTGGCTGCCCGACGGGTTGCCGAAGACCTCGTCGAACATCGGCTCCATCGCCGCCCGCGCCTCGGCCCGCAACGGCGTGGTGGCCGCGTGGTCGAGGTAGGCGCCGGACATCTCCGCAAGGGTAGGGACCGAGCCCGCCCGCGGACCCACGCAGACCGAGGCGCGACACTGGTCCCGGTGGAGGGCTACGACGCATCGACCTACGGGGAGCGGTTCGCCGACGTCTACGACGACTGGTACGGCGGGCTGACCGACACCGACGCCTGCGTGGCCGAGGTGGCCCGCCTCGCCGCCGGCGGTCGGGTCCTCGAGCTCGGCGTCGGCACCGGCCGCCTCGCCCTGCCGCTGGCCGCCGCCGGCCTCGACGTGGTCGGCCTCGACGCCTCCCCGGCGATGCTCGCCGCCCTCGCCGCCAAGCCGGGGGCCGACCGCATCACCGCCGTGCTCGGCGACATGGCCGACCCACCGGTGGACGGACCGTTCGCCGTCGTGCTCGTCGCCTACAACACGCTGTTCAACCTCGTGGAGGACGGCGCCCAGGCCCGCTGCCTGGCCGCCGCCGCCCGCCTGCTGGCCCCGGATGGCGTCGTGGTAGTCGAGGCGTTCGTCCCCGACCCGACCGCCGCCGACGGCCGGGCCGACGCGGTCTCGGCCCGCACGGTCACCGCCGACCGCGTCGTGCTCAGCGTCAGCCGCACCGACGCCGCCGCCCAGGAGGTGCTCGGCCAGTTCGTCGACATCACCGAGGCCGGCATCCGCCTCCGCCCCTGGCACATCCGCTGGTCCACCCCCGCCCAGCTCGACGCCCTCGCCGCCGACGCCGGCCTCCGCCTCGACCACCGCACCGCCGACTGGCCCGGCGCCCCCTTCACCCCCGCCGCCGCCACCCACGTCTCTCGCTACCGGCTGGCCTGAGCCGCGGCGGCCGGCCGATCGCGCCGCAACCCCGCCTCAGCCGCAGCGCCGCCCCACCCGCTCGACGCCGGGCACGCCCGCCGATCGGCCGCCCCCGTACGATGGCCCTCGTGCGCCGCCCTCCCGCCCGGGACCTCCGATGAACCAGCTCCGGCTCAACCCGCTGACCGGCCGGTGGGTCACCGTCGCCACCTCGAGGGCGTCGCGGCCCGAGGAGTTCGCCCGGGACCTGCGGCCGGTCGAGGCCACCCCGATCGACCCGTGCCCGTTCTGCCCCGGCCACGAGGAGGCCACGCCGCCGGCGCTCGAGTCCTACGGCACCGCGGGGGACTGGCTCCTGCGGGTGGTGCCGAACCGCTATCCGGCCTTCGAGGGGTCGGGCCCGCTCCAGGTCGAGCACCTCGGCCCGCTCTTCGCCAAGGCGGCGGCCACCGGCGTCCACGAGGTGCTGGTCATCAGCCCCCACCACACCGACAGCTGGGCCGACCTGCCCGACGCCCAGGCCGGCCTGGTGATGGCGGCCATCCGGGACCGGCTCGAGGCCCACGCCCAGGACGGCTCGGTGCGCTACAGCCAGGCGATCGTCAACCACGGACGAGACGCCGGCGCCAGCCTCCAGCACCCCCACGGCCAGCTGCTCGGCATCCCGTTCGTGCCGGGCGAGATCCTCGAGGAGCTCGCCGGGTTCCGCCGCTTCAACGGCTGCGTCCTCTGCGCCACCGTCGAGGCCGAGCGCGACGCCGGCCACCGGATGGTGGCCGACGGCCAGCACGCCGTGGTCGTCGCCCCGTGGTGGAGCGGCGCCCCGTTCGAGCTGCTGGTGATCCCCACCGGTCACGAGGGCCACCTCCAGGCCGCCGGCCCGGTCGACCTCGCCGCGGTCGGCCACGCCATCCGGGACGCGCTGGCCCGCCTCCGCGAGGTGGTGGGCGACGTCGCCTACAACCTCGTGTTCCACACGCTCCCCCACCGCGCCACCGACGAGTTCCACTGGCACGTCCACGTCGTCCCGCGGGTGCAGAGCATCGGCGGCTTCGAGCAGGGCACCGGGGTGCCGATCAACATCGTCGCCCCCGAGGACGCCTGCTCGCTGCTCGTCGGCGGCTGACGGTTCAGCCCAGGTCGACGATCCCGATCGTCGGGCGGGTGCCCAGGCGGACCTGCGGCGCCTGGATGCGCTCCATCCCCACCCCGACCGACACGTAGATCGGGTTGCCGGCGAGCCGGTGCAGCCCGCCGGCCCCGACGTGGCGAGGCACCACGGAGAAGTCGACCGGCGGCCCGAACCACGGGAGCGCGATCTGGCCGCCGTGGGTGTGGCCGGCGACGACCAGGTCGACCCGTCCCTCGTCGGGGAACCCGTAGGCGACCTCGGGGCGGTGGGCGACGACGATGCGGACCTCGTCGGACGGCGCCTCGAGCAGCTCCATCCGGGCGGCGAGGCCCGGCGCCGCCGCCCACCGCAGGCTGTTGCCGACCAGGGCGACCCGGCGGTCCCCCACCTGCACCCGGACGAGCGCGTCGTCGAGGATCCGCACGTCGGTGCCCGCCACGAGCTGGTCGAGCCGGTCGCCCACCTCGGCGTCGCCCCGCACCGCGAACACGCCGCCGGGGGCGTGGAGCCGGCCGAGCAGCGCCCGCATCGCCGGCCGGGTCCTCGCCCACTGCGCATCGTCGCCCTGGAAGAGGTCACCGGGGATCAGGATCAGGTCCGGGCGCTCGGCCATCAGGCGGGTGACCACCCGTCGCTCGTAGGACCCGACGTGGTTGGTCTGGAGGTCGGCGAGCACGGCGATCCGGATGCGGTCGGTGCCGGCCCGCGCCGACGGCAGCGCCACCGCCACCCGCTCGACCCGCAGCCAGTACGGCGCGACGTGGGTGCCGTACCACCCGAGCGGGGCGAGGAGGGCCATGACCACCCCGATCACCACCAGGTGGCGGCGGCGGGGCAGGACCCTGGTGGCCACCAGCACGAGCAGGACCGCACCGAGCGCCGGGACGCCGATCACCGCGGCGAGGTAGACGGCGTGGACGAGCGCGAAGAACGGCGAGCCGAGCCCCGGCCTGACCACGAGGTAGCTCGCCACCGACCCGACGGCCAGCACGACCAGCGAGGCGACGAGGGCCACGAGGCCGACCCGGCGGCCGACCGCACCGCCGGCCCCCCGAGCCCGCCGAGCCACCACCACCATGGCCACGACCGCCGCGAGCGTGGCGACGGCGGCACCGACGGTCAGCGTGGCGGTCGGTCCCATCGGCCCGAGCATGGCAGCCCCCAGACCCGAACGTGTCTGCGCACGTGCCGAAGAGGGCACGTACGCAGACACGTTCGGGTCATTGGCTCATCGCGGCGTTGGGGCGGGGCCCGGGCGCGGCCGTACCATCGACCGCCATGGCTCGCATCCGGGTGTCGACGGTCATCGCCGCCACGCCGGCGCAGGTGTGGGACGAGGTCCGCCACGTCGACCGCCACACCGACTGGATGGCCGACGCCGCCGAGATCCGCTTCCACGGCGACCAGCGCGAGGGCCGCGGCACCAGCTTCGACTGCCTGACCCGCGTCGGCCCGATCCGCCTCAAGGACCGCATGACGATCACCGCCTGGCGCCCCGGACGGGCCATCGGCGTCGAGCACGAGGGCCTCGTCACCGGCGCCGGCACCTTCACCCTCGCCGGCCTCCGCCGCGGCCGCACCCGGTTCACCTGGGAGGAGCAGCTCACCTTCCCGTGGTGGCTCGGCGGCCCCGTCGGCGGCGCCGTCGGCGGCGTGGTCCTCCGCCGCATCTGGAAGCGCAACCTCCGCGTCCTGAAGGCCCTGGTCGAGTCCCACCGCGCCTGACCGGCGGGTTCGCCCCGATCGAACGCACCGCGGGGCGCGTTCCGCGCGTCAGGAGGGGGTGTAGCCGGAGGCGAAGACGACGCCGCCGATGAGGCAGGCGACCATGACCGCGCCGCAGAGGGCACCGGGGAGCCAGGACGGGAGGTCGCGGCGCTGGCGGGGGAGGTCGAAGAGGAGCCAACCCGCTGCGGCGCCGCCGGCCAGGCCGCCGAGGTGGCCGCCGATCGAGATGCCGGCGAGGCCGAAGGTGAAGACCAGGTTGAGCACCAGGACCGGCAGCAGGGGCGAGTTGCGGAACGGGATGCCCTGGGCCCGCTGAGCCACGAAGATGGCGCCCATCAGGCCGTAGATCGCCCCCGAGGCGCCGGCGGTGAGCGCGTCGGGCGAGAGCACGAGGGCGCCGAAGGAGCCGGCCAGCAGGGCGGTGGCGTAGATCAGGCCGAAGCGGAGCCGCCCGCCGATGTGCTCGACCGCCTGGCCGAGGATCCACAGCGCGTACATGTTCAGCGCCAGGTGGATGATCCCGTAGTGGAGGAACCCGGAGGTGACCATCCGGTACCACTCGCCCTCGCCGACGCCGAGGCCGGGGACGATGTAGCCACGGACGCCGTACTTGGCGATCAGCCCGTAGTCGGACATCAGGCGGTCGGACCCGCCGGTGAGCGACCCGCTGCCGCCGAGCACGATGCCGAGCACGAACACCGCCACGTTGATCCCGATCAGCACGTAGGTCAGCACCGGCTTGGTCCGCAGGGACGGGATGCCCTGGTACACCTGCTGGCGCCCCTTCTTGGCGCACTCCGGGCAGTGGAACCCCACCGACGCCTGGTGCATGCAGCGGGGGCAGATCGGCCGGTCGCAGCGCTGGCAGATCACCCCGGCCGGCTGGTCGTGGTGTCGGTAGCAGGTCTGGACGCCGGTCTCCACGGGCGTGCACGGTAGCGGCGCCGCCCCACCCTCCCGCAGCGGGACCGGGCCCCGGCGGACCGCTCAGGCCAGGTCGTCGCCCAACTGGTCGACCAGGGAGAACCAGTAGAAGCCGTACGGCGGCAGGGTGACGAAGTAGGGCAGTTCGCCGATCTTGGGGAACGGCACCCGGCCGAAGAGCTCGACGGGGATGCGCCCGGCCAGGGCCCGCAGGTCGAGCTGGACCGGCTGGGCCACCTTGGAGAGGTTGTTCACGCAGAGGACGACGTCTTCGGGGTGGTCGGGCCGCTGCTCGCGCCGGAGGTAGGCGAACACCGCGTCGTTGGCGACGTCGAGCGCCTCGAAGTCGCCGGTCCCGAACACCGGGTGCTGCTTGCGGGCGGCGATCATGCGCTGCACCCAGTGGAGGAACGAGCCGGGGTTGCGGCGCTGGCCCTCCACGTTGGTGGCGGCGAAGCCGTACACCGGGTCCATCAGCGGCGGGAGGTAGAGCTGGGCGAAGTCCGCGGTGGAGAAGCCGCCGTTGCGGTCGGGGGTCCACTGCATCGGGGTGCGGACGCCGTCGCGGTCGCCGAGGTAGATGTTGTCGCCCATCCCGATCTCGTCGCCGTAGTACATGACCGGGCTGCCGGGGAGGCTGAACAGCAGGCCGTGGAACAGCTCGGCCACGCGGCGGTCGTTGTCGATCAGGGGGGCGAGGCGCCGGGAGATGCCGACGTTGCGCTTCATCCGCGGGTCTTTGGCGTACTCCGCGTACATGTAGTCGCGCTCCTCGTCGGTGACCATCTCGAGGGTCAGCTCGTCGTGGTTGCGCAGGAAGATGCCCCACTGGGAGCCGTCGGGGATCGCCGGGGTCTGGGCGAGGATCTCCCGGATCGGCCGGGCCGACTCCTGGCGGGCGGCCATGAACATCCGCGGCATCAGCGGGAAGTTGAAGCACATGTGGCACTCGTCGCCGGCGGGACCGAAGTAGTCGACGACGTCGGCCGGCCACTGGTTGGCCTCGGCCAGCAGCACCTTGCCGGGGAACTCCTGGTCGACCACCGACCGCACCCGCCGCAGGTACTCGTGGGTCTCCGGGAGGTTCTCGCCGTTGGTGCCGTCCCGCTCGAACAGGTAGGGCACCGCGTCGAGCCGGAAGCCGTCGAGGCCGAGGCCGAGCCAGTACCGGACGACGTCGAGCATCGCCTCGGCGACCTCGGGGTTGTCGTAGTTGAGGTCGGGCTGGTGGTGGAAGAACCGGTGCCAGTAGTGCTGCTCGCGGACCGGGTCGTAGGTCCAGTTGGACGGCTCGGTGTCCACGAAGATCACCCGGGCCTCCGACCACCGATCGGCGTCGTCGTTCCACACGTACCAGTCGTGGCGGGGGTTGTCGCGCGACGAGCGGGACTCCAGGAACCACGGGTGCTGGTCGCTGGTGTGGTTCATCACCAGGTCGGCGATCACCCGGATACCCCGTCGGTGGGCCTCGTCGACCAGTTCGACGGCGTCGGCCACCGTGCCGTACTCGGGCAGGACGGTGAAGAAGTCGGAGATGTCGTAGCCGCCGTCGCGCAGCGGCGACGAGAAGAACGGCAGGAGCCAGAGGCAGTCGACCCCGAGCCACTGGAGGTAGTCGAGCTTGCCGGTGATGCCCTTCAGGTCGCCGGTGCCGTCGCCGTTCGAGTCGGCGAACCCGCGGACGAGGACCTCGTAGAAGACGGCTCGCTGGTACCAGGTGGGGTCGTCGGCGGTCACGGGCGCCGATGCTAGGCAGCGGCCCGACGGCCCCGAACCCGGGGGTCAGGCCCCGGTGGCGCGGCGGGCGGCCGGGTCGTCGGGGTCGACGTCCAGGAGGCGGTGCCACCACCGCTGGGCCCGGACCTGGTCGCCGTCGGCCTCGGCCAGCCCGGCCAGCGCGGCGAGCACGTCGCGGTGGGTGCGCTCGACGGTGATCCGCAGGGGCTGGGCGAAGTCGGCGTAGGGGTCGTCGCCGAGGAAGGTGCCGTCCTCGGCCAGGGCGGCGGCGGCGTGGAGGGCGCCGGGGTCGGGGCGGCCGAGCCCGCCCTCCCGCAGGCCGTCGCGGGCGAAGCCGAGGAACCGCTCGACGTCGACGGCGACGAGGTCGAGGTCGAGGGCGACCGACTGGCGGTCGGCCCGCAGCGGGTCGCCGGCCAGGCGCTTGTCGGGGTCGACGGCGTTGCGGACCATCGTCAGCACCACCGAGAGCCGGCTGCGCCCGGTGGCCACGTCGGCGTCGGGCCACAGCAGATCGATCAGCTCCTCGCGGGGGATGGCCCGGCCGCGGCGGCAGATCAGGACCTTGAGCGCGTCGCGCGCCTTGCGACTGGTCCAGCGCGCCGGTTCGTCCCGGCCGGCGGGGAGCACCTCGAAGCGCCCGAGGGTCCGCACGCGCGAGCGGGCGGCGTCGGGCCCGTCCGAGCCGGGCGCCGCCTCCGCCGCGGTGGCAGTGGGTCCGGCGCCGTCGACCGACCCGGCATCGCCCTCGGAGGCGCCGTCGTCGGCCGCGGGCCCGTCGTCGCGGCCGCGGCCGGACGGGGCGTGGGCGTCGAGGCGATCGAGCTCGGCCACCAGGCGGCCCATCCCGAGCCGGACCGCGACGGTGCGGGCGCTGGCGGCGATGCCGGGGCGGCCCGGGTCGTCGGCCGGCAGCACCGACACGAGGCCGACCCGAGCCCGGGCACCGAACCCGTCGGCGCCGACGCGGTCGGCCCAGGCGATCGCCGCCCGGAACGCCGCGGCCGCCGCCTCCGGCTCGCCGGCGCCGCGGCGGGCGATGCCGACCACCTCCGACACCGGGCCGCCGAACACGTAGGACCGGCCCCACATCACCGCCTGGTCGACGAACGGTTCGAGCGACTCGGCCACCGCCCGGCTGGCCGGCGCGTCGCCCACGAGGTCGGCCACGGTGGCGACCAACGACTGGAGGCAGAGCCAGTACAGGTCCTCGGGGCCGGTGGCGGCGGCGGCGTCGACCACCGGCTGGAGGAGGCGCCGCGCGTCGTCGAGGTCGCCGCGGTCGGCGGCCACCGCGGCGGCGAGGATCCCGAGCTTCGTCTCGTCGAGGCCGGCGATCTCGTCGATGCGACCCTGCTCCCGCCGGATGGCGAACAGGAAGCCGGTCACCACCCGGAACGCCATCTCCGGGTTGAGCGAGGCCACCAGGCCGGCGTTGCCGACCGCCACCTGCTCGGCGGCGTCGAGGCGACCCTGGGCGTAGAGCAGCGTCGCCCGCGCCATCGCCGCCCGCCAGCGCCAGAACGACGAATCGCTGCGGGCGGCCAGGCGCTCCCAGTCCCGCAGGCGTCGGTCGGCCTCGATCAGCTCGCCGGCCTCCAGGGCCAGGCTGGTCGACCAGTAGAGGTGCTGGATCCGGGCCAGCACGTTCGGCCCGGCGGGCAGCAGCGTCTCGTACTCCTGGCGCCACCGGAGGCGGTCCCGGTGGTGCAGCGGGCCGCTGAGCACCCCCAGCGAGCAGGCCGCCACCTGGCCCCGGAGCCGGGCGTCGCCGTCGGCGGCGAGGTCGGCCAGCTCGGCCATCGCCGCCCGCGCCGCCCCGCCGTCCCGCGGCACGCCGTCGACCGACGGGATGCCGAGGGTGATGGCCAGCCCGGCCAGCAGGTCCCCCCGCACCGCCCGATCCCCGGCCAGGTCGGGGTGGTCGAGCGCCTCCCGCAGCAGCGGCGGCGCCTCGACGTCCTGGTTCGGCTCGAACACCTCGGTCCTCGCCAGCGCGGCCTGGGCCAGCAGGAACCCCGACCCGGCGCTGCGGCCGAGGTCGGCCAGCTCGTCGGCCAGCGCGAGGGCGGCGGGGCCGTCGCCGGCGGCCACGTGATCGCCGATGGCCGCGGCCAGGAGGCGGCCGCGACCCGACACGTCACCAGACCGGGCCGCGTGCTCGGCGGCCACCTCCGCCCACCAGGCCGCGTCCCGGTGGCCCGACACCCGGCGGGCGGACTCGGCCGCCGCCTCGGCCCACGTGGCCACCTCGTCGGGCGGCACCGCCTCGCCGGCCTCGAGCAGGTGCCCGGCCACCACCGCCGAGGGCACGTCCCGGGTCGGCCCCGCCAGCACCTCGGCCGCCCGGCGATGGGCGGCGGACCGGCGGGCCGGCCCGAGCTCGTCGGCCAGGGCGTCTCGCACGAGGGCGTGGGTGAACCGGATCCCGTCGTCGAGGCCGATCACGCCGGCGGCCTGGGCCGCGGCCAGCGCCTGGGCCACCTCGTCCAGGGGGACCTCGGCCACCCGGGCGAGGACCTCGGGGCCGGTGCCCTCGGCGAGGACGGTGGCCAGCGCCACGAGGTCCCGTGCCGACTCCGACAGCGGGTCGACGCGGGCCCGCACCGCGGCGCGGATGCCGTCGGGGATGCGGGCCAGGGCGCCGGGTCCCTCCCGACGGATGGCGTCGACGAGCTGGTCCACGTAGAGGGCGTTGCCCCCCGAGCGCTCGAGGACCTCGGCGCTGAGGGCGTCGATCGCGTCCCCCGCCACGCCGAGGCCGGCCTCGACCACCACGGACCGGACCGCGTCGAGGTCGAGGTTGGACGGTTCGAGGCGCAGGCCGACCGCGCCGATCGTCCCGATCAGCGCATCACGGGCCGGGTCGGCCCGCAGCTCGTGGGTGCGATGCGTGCCGATCACCAGCAGCGGCAGCTCGGTGGCGGAGGTGGCGAGGAACCGGAGCAGGCCGAGCGTCGGCAGGTCGGCGGAGTGGAGGTCGTCGAGCACGACCACCCGCGGGCCGTCGCGGAGCACCTGGCGCAAGACCTCGTGCACCGCCTCGTAGGCGGCGAAGGGCTCGTCGGCCCGGGCGTCCAGGGTGGCGCTGGTCTGGGCCAGGACCTCCTCGCCGATCGAGCGCAGGACCTGCACCCACGGCCAGAACGCCGGCGCGCCGCCCACCTCGACGCAGCTCCCCCAGTGCACCGGCACTGAGCGCTCGCGAGCCCGGTCGGCGAACGAGCGGGCCAGCGTCGTCTTGCCGATGCCCGGCCCGCCGGCCAGCAGGGCGACCACCAGCCCGTCGGCGGCGGCGTCGAGGGCGTCGTCGAGGGCCACGAGCTCCTCGGTCCGGCCGACGACCGAACCGGCGCGGCGAAGGGGGCTGGCCGGCATCGCCGGGGATCGTACGGCCGGCCGGCGCCACCGCGGACCGCCGCCGTCCCACCGCGCCCCGTGGCCGGACGCGACCGTCGGGGGAGCCGGCCGAGCCGGCACCCCCGGGGTCCCGCCCTGGGACGGCCGCCCGACCGTCCGAGGAACGTCGCCACCATGGACCGCCGGGCTTCAAGAACCCTTCAATTCGGACATCGGTCCGGCCGGAAAACGCCAGCCGGGTCAGCCGTGGAGCCAGCGGACCTCGGGGTCGGGCCGGGGCGGCACCGCCACCTGGCCGGTGGGCCACCCGAGGTAGACGAGCGCCACGAGGTCGTCGTCGTCGACGTCGGCGACCTCGCGCGCCGCCGGGACCAGGGCCTCGCCGAGCGACGCCCACTGGCTGGCCAGGCCGCGAGCCGTGGCCGCGAGCAACAGGTTCTGGGTGGCCGCGGCCACCGCATCGCGGTCCTCGGCGTGGCGGTGCGGGTCGTCGTCGGCCCGGCACCAGACCAGCACCACGACCGGGCTGCGGCGGTACTTGCCCCGCACCTTCTCGACTGCGGCGGGCGCGGCACCCGACGCCTCCGCCGCCGACGCGAGTGCGGCGCCGAAGCGATCGCGGGCGCCGTTCGTGATCACGGTGAAGCGCCACGGCCACGTGCGCTTGTGGTTCGGGGCCCACGTGGCCGCGGCCAGCAGGTCCTCGACGTCGGCCACCGCCACCGGACGGTCGGGGTCGATCAGCAGGCTGGTGCGCCGGGCGGCGATGACCCGATCGACCACCGGGGCGTCGCCCGGGTCGGCGACCGGCGGCGGCGCGCCGACGAGGGGGACCGGCTTGGCGGTGGGCTGCACCCCGCCAGCGTCGCACGCGCCGCCCTCGTGACGGGTGCGTGAACTCCGCCGCCCACCCGGTGACCCCGGCGGAACCGCTCGCTACGGTCGTCGGCCATGCGCGCCCTCCGGAGCTTCACCGTCCGCCCGTCGCTGCCCGAGCCCCTCGCCGGCCTCCACGAGCTGGCGATGAACCTGCGCTGGGCGTGGGACGACCGCACCCGGGACCTGTTCCGCTGGGTCGACCCCGACGCGTGGGACGCCACCCTGCACGACCCCGTCGGGCTGCTGGCCACCGTGTCGCCCGCCCGCCTCGCCACCCTCGCCGAGGACCCCACGTTCCTGCGCTTCCTCGGCGAGGTCCACGACGAGCACCGTCGGTACCTCGAGGCGCCGCGGTGGTTCCAGACCCGGACCGACTCGCCGCTGCGGACCGTCGCCTACTTCTCGCCCGAGTTCGGCATCGCCGAGGCCCTCCCCCAGTACTCCGGCGGCCTCGGCATCCTGGCCGGCGACCACCTGAAGTCGGCCAGCGACCTCGGCGTGCCGCTGGTGGGCGTCGGCCTCTTCTACCGCCACGGCTACTTCCGCCAGGGCCTCTCGCCGGAGGGCTGGCAGCAGGAGCGCTTCCCGGACCAGGACCCGTGGGCGATGGCCCTCACCTTGTGCGAGGGGGTGCGGGTGCGGGTCGAACTGGCCGGCGCCCCGCTGGAAGCCCGGGTGTGGCGGGCCGACGTGCTCCGAGGCGTCACCGACCGCCTCTACGGCGGCGACGTCGAGCACCGCCTCCGCCAGGAGATCCTCCTCGGCATCGGCGGCGTGCGGGCCCTCGAGGCGCTGGGGGTCGACGCCCAGGTGTTCCACACCAATGAGGGCCACGCCGGGTTCCTCGGCCTCGAACGGATCCGGCGATCGGTGGTGGACGACGGGCTCACGTTCCGCGAGGCGCTCGAGTCCACCCGCTCCGGCTCGATCTTCACCACCCACACCCCCGTCCCCGCCGGCATCGACCGCTTCCCCCGGGAGCTGATCGAGACCTACTTCGGCGGGTGGGCGGCCGAGGTGGGCACGACGGTCGACGAGCTGATGGCGATCGGCCTGCGCCCCGGCGGCACCGAGGAGGAGCAGGCCGAGGCGGCCGACCGCTTCAACATGGCGGTGATGGGCCTGCGCCTCGCCGGCCGGTCGAACGCGGTGTCGAAGCTGCACGGCGAGGTGTCCCGGGAGATGTTCCACGCCCTGTGGCCCGACCTGCCGGTCGACGAGGTCCCGATCACCTCGGTCACCAACGGCGTGCACGCCGGCACCTGGGTGTCGGCCGACATGACCGACCTGCTGTCCCGCCACGTCCTGCCCGACTGGGACGAGGCCAGCCCCGAGAGCTGGGCCCGCATCTGGGCGGCGCCCGACGACGAGCTGTGGCGGGTCAAGGAGCAGGCCCGGGCCCGCCTGGTCGCCTTCGTCCGCGATCGGGTGCGGGAGCGGGCGATCGCCGGCGGCACCTCCGCCTCGGAGGCCACCTGGGCCGACGACCTGCTCGACCCCGGCGCGCTCACGATCGGCTTCGCCCGCCGCTTCGCCACCTACAAGCGGGCCAACCTGCTGCTGGCCCAGGCCGAGCGCCTCCAGCGCCTGCTGCTCGACGAAGACCGCCCGGTGCAGTTCGTCTTCGCCGGCAAGGCCCACCCCGCCGACGACCAGGGCAAGGAGATGATCCGCCAGATCGTGGCCTTCGCCCGCGAGCTCGGCGTGCGCCACCGCTTCGTGTTCGTCGACGACTACGACATCGCCATCGCCCGCACCCTCTACCAGGGCTGCGACATCTGGCTGAACACCCCCCGCCGCCCCCACGAGGCCTGCGGCACCAGCGGCGAGAAGGCCGCCCTCAACGGCACCCTCAACTGCTCGATCCTCGACGGCTGGTGGGACGAGCTCTACGACGGCGCCAACGGCTGGGCGGTCACCTCGGCCGAGGACGTCGAGGACCTCGAGGTGCGCGACCGCCTCGAGGCGGACCACCTCTTCGACCTGCTCGAACGCCAGATCGTCCCCCTGTTCCACGACCGCCGCCAGGGCGGGGTGCCCCGCCGCTGGCTCACCCGCGTCAAGCAGAACCTGGCCTCGCTCGGCCCCGCGGTGGTCGCCTCCCGCATGGTGCGCGACTACGTGACCGAGCTGTACGAGCCCACCGCCACCGCCGCCGACCGGCTCCGCGCCGACGATCACGCCCGCGCCCGCGCCCTGGCGGCGTGGAAGGCCCGGGTCCTCGACGGGTGGTCCGGGGTTCGCGTGCTCGGCGTCGAGGCCGGCGACGAGGTGGCCGACCTCGGCGCCGCCCGCCTCGTCCAGGTCGACGTCGACCTCGGCTCCCTCACCCCGAACGACGTCGCCGTCCAGATCGTCCACGGCCGCGCCGGCGCCGGCGACGAGCTCCACGACGTCGCCATCGAGACCCTCGCCCCCGCCCGCGGCGACGGCGGCACGGGCGGCGGCGACGGCACGGTCCGCTACGTCGGCACGATCCGCTGCACGACGCCCGGCCGCCACGGCGTCACCGCCAGGATCGCCCCCGCCCACCCCGACCTCCCGACCCCCGTCGACCTCGGCCGCCTCACCTGGCCCACGTCCTAGGAGCCAGGGGCACCAGCTCGAACCTGCACGAGATCAGCGCCACCCCGCAGCCCAACCCGTGCAAGTTCCAGCCCCACGCCAACCTGCACGAGCACAGCGCCACCCCGCAGCCCAACCCGTGCACGTTCCAGCCCCACGCCAACCTGCACGAGATCAGCGCCACCCGGCAGCCCAGCCCGTGCACGTTTGGGGCCCGACGCTGTGCTCTGAGCGACCGACGCCCGAAGCGCGGCACCCACGGTCCGAGCACTGCTGTCAGACCCCCTCCGTAGGTTTCGATCATGGACCTACCCCGTGATGCACTCGACATTGCCGCCGCCCAGCACGGCCTCATCACCCGCTCCCAACTCGTCACCGCCGGCGCCACCAAGAACCATCTCGCCGGCTGGTG
>WBZU01000701.1_pt1 | contig 27444 bp, 21 predicted proteins | sample 5204311 | NCBI WGS metagenome assembly WBZU01 (sample SAMN12344359, study PRJNA552823) | activated sludge metagenome | biome: Activated sludge suspended growth; feature: Nitrification reactor; material: Wastewater; isolation source: activated sludge from nitrification reactor of wastewater...
GGCGTCGAGGTCGCCCGCTCCAACATGCCCACCGGACCCATCGGCCCCGGCACCTACGCCGGCACCCCACCGGTCACCGCCGACCGCCACACCCCCATCCGCATCCAGATCCCCACCACCGCCCTCACCACCGGCACCAACACCATCGCCGTCGAACTCCACCTCAACTACAAGAGCCAACCCACCGCCGGCTTCGACCTCGCCATCACCGGCGTCCCCCGCTAGCCCCAGACCACCCGCCCTGGACGCGCCGGTGCCCGGCCCCACCTCGGGGCCGGGCACCGGCGGTCTCGGGCTCGATCGGCACGCTCATCGCGGCGCCCCGATCGGTCCCGATCAGCGGGTGTACACCCGCACGTAGTCGACCTCGTAGGTGGTGGCGGCGCGGTCGGCCCAGTTCGCCCGGCGGATCCCGGTGGCGTCGCAGCCATCGGGGGCGGAACCGCCCTTGGAGCAGCGGTTGACGTCCCGGAGGTAGCCGAGGGTGTCGTCGGGGCCGCCGACCCAGCTGCCGCCGACCGCCATGTTCACGGCGATGTCCCAGCTCGAGGAGGGGTCGGCGGTCGTCAGCCAGGCGTGCTTGGTGTCGACGTAGCTCTCGTACTTCTGGTCGTCCATGAAGAACTCGAAGCGGACGCCGGCCGGGTCCGGGCTGATCTCGACGGCCCAGGTGTGCCAGCCGGAGGTGGTGACCGACGAGGGCTCGAACCCGACGGTGGCCTGGCTCACGTTGTGGACGCCGTCGAGGTGCAGCGTGCCCGACGACTGGCCGGGGTGGGCCGAGTGGAAGTACTCGAGGATGTCGACCTCGGCGACGCCGGCGCCGTTGCGGTGGCGGAGCCAGAACGCCGGCCACAGGCCCTGGGCGTGGGGCAGGCGAGCGCGGATCTCGTAGCGCCCGTAGACCGGGTAGTAGCGACCGACCTCACGGGAGCCGAGGAACGCCGAGGTGTAGTTGCGGGCCTTGTTGCCGGGGCAGGTGACCGACTCCTTCTGGGCGACGATGCGCAGCGTCCCGCCGGACTCCTGGGCGTTGTCCGGCCGCAGGCAGGCCATCTCGTTGTTCCCGTCGCCGTAGGTGTTGTTGTAGGTCTTCCACTTGGAGCCGTCCACGCTCGAGCCGTCGAACTCGTCGCCGCCGACGAGCGTCCAGCCGCTCGGCGCCGCCGTCGTGGTGGTGACCGGCGCGGTGGTCGTCGGCGCCGCGGTCGTGGGGGCCGCGGTGGTGGGGGCCGCGGTGGTCGGGGCGGCGGTGGTGGCCGGGGCGGTGGTCGCCGGGGCGGTGGTCGCCGGGGCGGTGGTCGCCGGCGCCGCGGTGGTGGGGGTCGTCGTCGGCGGCGTCGAGCTGGCCACCATCGTGACCGGCTGGCAGGCGACGAGGCCGAAGAGGGCGGTGCCCACGGCGGCCATGAGGGGGATCGATCGACGGGTCATCGCGGGGCCTTCTTGTCTCCCGAAGGCCGCCGGGTGCGACCCTCGGCAGCAGTAACGGCGACGCCCGCGGCGACCTGTAGCGCGAAGTGTGGTCAGACGACCACGAAGCGGGATTTTCTATGACGACGGCCGAAATTCTCACGGAACGTACGCATCGCGCCACTCCGGGCGCGATCTGAGGACGAGGTATCAGCGGCTTCCACTCACCGCGTTCGCATCGCCATGCTCTGCGGTCGTCGGTTCGAGGGCCGTCGACGGGCCGGCCCGGTCCTTCAGGCGGTCGGCAGGGGGTTGAGGCTGCCGCTGCGGAGGCCGTCGAGATCGAGGGCGACGTAGCGGAAGCCGCCGCCCCGAAGTGCCTCGGCGACCTCCTCGCGCCGGTCGACCACCTCGGCCAGCCGGTCGATCGGGACCTCCAACCGGGCCACCTCGCCGTGGTGGCGGACCCGCAGCGCGCCGAAGCCGAGCCGGCGCAGCCCGGCCTCGGCCCGTTCGACCTGGCCCAGCCGCCCGAGGGTGACCGGCGTGCCGTAGGGCAGGCGCGAGGCCAGGCAGGCGGCGGCGGGCTTGTCGGCGGTGCGCAACCCGAGCTGGCGCGAGGCCGCCCGCACCAGCTCCTTGGTGAACCCGGCCTCCACCAGGGGGAACACCGCGCCGCGCTCGCGGGCCAGTTCCTGGCCCGGGCGGTGGTCGCCGAGGTCGTCCACGTTGACGCCGAGGGCGACCGCGGCACCGCCGGCCAGCGGTTCGAGGGCCCGCCACAGGGCGTCCTTGCACCTGGCGCACCGATCGGGTCCGTTGGCCCGGTACGCCGGATCGTCGAGCTCGTCGGTCGTGACCGGTTCCCACGCCAGGCCCCACTCGTCGGCCAGCGCCCGACAGTCCGCCAGCTCGTCGTCGGGCAGCGACGGTGACACCGCGGTGGCGCAGCGGGCGCCGTCGGTCCCGGCGCCGAGGACCTCGGTGGCCACGTGGGCGAGGAGGGCGGAGTCGGCGCCGCCGGAGAAGGCGACCACCATCGGGCCGTGCGCCGCCACCGCGGCCCGCAGCCGATCGAGCGCCCCGTCGACCTCGGTCACCCGACCATGGTGGCACCCGGCCCCGCCGGCCAGGGCACTGGCCGGCGCCGGACGGCCACGATCCGCGGCGAGGGCGGGGAGGCCGAACCTAGGATGCGGCACCCGACGAGGCCTCCTCGTCGTCCTAGGGAAAGGGAATCCATGAGAACCACCAGCAACCTGGCCAGGCTCTCCGCCGTCGGCCTGAGCCTGGCGCTGTTCCTCGCCGCCTGCGGCAGCGACAGCGATGGCGCGTCGAAGGACACGGGCTCGGACGAGACGACCACCACGGTCGCCGGCGACGAGGGCTCGTCCACCACCGTGGCCGAGGAGACCGCGGCGACGCCGGCCGACGAGAACGGCGGGCGCACCGAGGGCGACGGCACCCTCCAGCTCGGCGGCGTGCTGCCTCAGACCGGCAACCTGGCCCAGCTCGGCCCGCCGATGATCAAGGCCCCCGAGATGGCCGTCCGCGACATCAACGAGGCCGGCGGCGTGCTCGGCAAGGACGTCACCTGGACCGTCAAGGACGACGGAGGCGGCGGCAACGACGACCTCGCCATCTCCTCGGTCGACGAGCTGATCAACAACGACAAGGTGGACGCCATCGTCGGCGCCGCCGCCTCGGGCACCACCAAGTCGATCCTCGACAAGGTGGTCTCCTCCGGCACCGCCGAGTGCTCGCCGTCGAACACCGGCGCCGACCTCACCACCCGGCCGGACAAGGGCCTGTACTTCCGCACCCCGCCCCCGGACAACCTGCAAGCGCTGGCCCTGGCCAAGGCCGTGTCGGATGACGGCAACGCCAACGTGGCGATCATCGCCCAGAACTCCGACTACGGCACCGGCTTCGTCCGGTTCCTCGAGCCGGCCCTGACCGACGGTGGCGCCAAGGTCGTCGCCAACGTCACCTATGACCTCGAGGGCACCGGCATCGATGCCGAGGTCGAGAAGGTGGTGTCGGCCGCGCCCGACGCCGTCGTGCTCATCGGCTACCCCGAGGACGGCGGCAAGGTCGTCGCCGAGATGATCAAGCAGGGCGCCGGCCCGGCCGACGTGCCGCTGTACGTCACCGACGGCATGCAGTCGAACGAGCTCTACAAGGCCGTCGACGAGAGCAACCCCGCCGTCACCGCCGGCATCCGTGGCACCGCCGCCTCGGCCGCCCCCGAGGCCGGTGCGTCGTTCTTCCCGGACGCCTTCAAGGCCTTCGCCCCCGAGGTGGAGTCGCCGATCTACTCGGCGCAGGCCTACGACTGCGTGATCCTCTTCGCCCTCGCCGCGGAGAAGGCCCAGTCCGACGCCCCGTTCGACATCGCCAAGGAGGTCACCAACGTGTCCAAGGGCGAGTCGGCCGACGCCGAGAAGTGCAGCACCTACAAGGACTGCCTCGCCCTGCTGAAGGACGGCAAGGACATCAACTACGAGGGGGCCTCCGGCGCCCTCGACTTCAGCGACTACGGCGAACCGACCGCCGGGTCCTTCGACGTCTACACCTTCGGTGACGACGGCAAGTACACCACCGACGAGCAGGTCGTGGTCGGCTCCTGAGCCGAACCTGACCGTCTCCGACGTCAGCCCGAGGGGGCGCGGCCGCAGCGGCTGCGCCCCCTCGGTGCGTCCGGGATCAGTCCGGGGCGAACACCGGCACGGGGCCGGACCACGGGGGCTGGGCCGCCTTGTCGAGCAAGCAGTCCTCCAGCACCAGTCGGTCGATGTCGGTGGTGGCGAAGCACCGGTAGGCATCCTCGGGCGAGGCGACGATCGGCTCGCCCCGCACGTTGAACGAGGTGTTGACCAGCACCGGACAGCCCGTGCGCTCGTGGAACGCCGCGAGGATGGCGTGGAGGTCCGGGGCGCGATCGGCGTCGACGGTCTGGACCCGGGCCGAGCCGTCGACGTGGGTGACCGCCGGGATGGTGGAGCGCACCTCGCGCACGCGGGCGAAGACGTCGCCGCCGGGTTCGTGCGGCACGGTCACCTCCACCCGCCTCGACGCGGCCACCGGCGCGGTCAGCAGCATGTAGGGCGCCTCGCCCCGGAGGTCGAACCAGTCGGCCGCGTGCTCGGCGAGGACGGCGGGGGCGAACGGCCGGAACGACTCCCGCTGCTTGGTGCGCAGGTTCAGCGTGGTCTGGACCTCGGGTGAGCGCGGGTCGGCGAGGATCGACCGCCCGCCGAGCGCCCGCGGCCCGAACTCCATCGGGCCCTGGAGGACGGCCACGATCTCGCCCTCGGCGAGCAGCTCGGCGATCCGGCCCGCCCGCGTCGCGGGCGTGAGCCGCTCGTAGGGGTAGCCGCGCTCGTCGAGCCACGCCGCCACGGCGTCGGGGGCGAACGCCGGCCCCAGCCGGCACCCGGCCATGCCGTCGCCGGCGGCTCCGTCCAGCACCCGGGGTCGGCCGAGGAGGTGGTGGTAGCCGTGGAACGCGGCACCGATCGCCCCGCCGGCGTCGCCCGCCGCCGGCTGGATCCAGATCTCGTCGAAGGGGCCGTCGGCCAGCAGCCGTGCGTTCGAGACGCAGTTCAACGCCACGCCGCCAGCCAGCACCGCCCGCCGCTGGCCGGTCCGTTCCGCGGCTCGTCGGGCCACCGCCAGGACCAGCTCCTCGGTCACGTGCTGGACCGATCGGGCGAGGTCGGCCTGGTGCTGGGTCAACGGATCCTCGGGGCGGCGGGCCGGGCCGAACCGCCGGCGGAAGCGATCGCTGGCCATCTGGCCGCCGGCCCGATAGTCGAACCAGCGCTGATCGAGGTGGAACGAGCCGTCGGGGTGGATCGTGACCACGTCGCGGAGGATCTCCTCGGCGAAGCGCGGCTCGCCGAACGGGGCGAGGCCCATCAGCTTGTACTCGCCGGAGTTGGCCCGGAAGCCGCAGTGCACGGTGAAGGTGGAGTAGAGGAGGCCGATCGAATCCGGGAAGTCGATCTCCTCGAGGAGCTGGACCCGGTTCCCGGCACCAAGCCCGATGCTGGTGGTGGCGAACTCGCCCACGCCGTCGAAGGTGAGGATCGCCGCCGCGTCGAACGGCGACGGGAAGAACGCGCTGGCGGCGTGGCTCAAGTGGTGCTCGCCGTACCAGACCTTGGTGGAGCGGGGCTGGCCGAGGTCGGTCAGGATCCCCTCGAGGGCGTAGCCGACCCAGAGCTTCGTGCGGGTCCACTCCTGCATCGCCCGGCGGAAGGTGGCGAACCCGCGCGGCGCGACCTGGAACCGCGTGCGGAGGAGGCGCAGGAAGGTCAGCAGCGGCTTCTCGTAGTAGACGACCGCGTCGAGGCCACCGGCGTCCACCTCGCCTTGCTCCAGGCACCACCCCATCGCAGCGCGGGGCAGCGAGGCGTCGTGGCGGACTCGGGTGAAGCGCTCCTCCTGCGCGGCGGCCACCAGGCGACCGTCCTCCACGAGTGCGGCGGCCGCATCGTGGTACAGCCCGCTCACCCCCAGGACGCGCACGCTCCAAGTATGGGTCGGAGCCGGGTTCCCGCCGGTCCGAGCGGACGGCACGGCTACATTCGCCGCCGGTGACCGGGCAGGCTGCGACCCCGCGACCGGGGCCGGAGCGCGCGGCGCCGGCGGCGCCGCCCCGCTGGCGCGGCGTCATCCTCCGGGCCGTGGCGGCCACCGTGGTGGTCGCCGTCGCGCTCGGGCGCGGCCACGTCGCCACCGCGGTGATCGTCGGCGGGATCGGGGTCGCGCTCACGGCGGTGGGCCTCGCCTCCCCGGCCGCGTCCGAGGTCCTCGACCGGGTCGGCTTGGCGATCGGGCGGGCCGCCGGGACCGTGGTGGCGCTGCTCGGCGTCGGCCTGGTGGACCTGCTGGTCTCGGTCCCGGCGCGGGCCATCGGTGCCGTCCGACGGCTCGGGGCGCGCCGCTCCGGTGGGTCCGGGACCTGGCGCTCCCGGGTCGGACCGGGGACCGCGCCGGGTGCGCTGTGGTCCGCCGACGTCCCGGGCCGCCACCGGCCACGACGTCGTCCCGCTCGGGTGGTGACCGGCGTCGCCGCCCTGCTGCTCCTCGACGTCGCGGTCGGCTCGTGCGTGCCGCAACCGGCGCTGCCCCCGTGGACGCAGCCGACCGAGGCGCTCGCGAGCCTCGCCGAACCGCGCGTGGCGCCGGTGCTCCCCGGGCCGCTGGCGCCCCTCGCCGACGCGCCGGCGCTGGCGGACCAGCGCTCGGCGCGGGCCTGCCTCGAGGAGGCGGACCGGTTGGCCTACGCGTACGTGCAGTTCGTGATCCGGGGCCTGGTCGACACCGCCGGCCGGTGCATCACGGTGGCGGGCGGCGAGCGGCGCACCCTCGCCCCGGCGGCGGCCGACGTGCCCGAGATCTGGCTGCTGGGGGGATCGGCGGCGTTCGGCGTCGGCCAGCGCGACGACCACACGATCGCCAGCGAGCTGGTCCGACAGTCGGCGGCAGCCGGCACGCCGGTGCGGGTGCGCAACCTCGCGGTGCCCGGCGACACCGCCTACCAGGAGGCGTTGCGCCTCGACCAGCTGCTCGCCGAGCGCCCGGCCCCCGACCTCGTGATCCTCTACGACGGGATGGTCGACGTGGCTGCGCAGATCGCCGGACCGACCGACCGGGCGACGATGCTGCCGGCGACGCTCGTGCGGTCGACCACCCCGGCCGGCTCCCGCTCGCTCTGGGATCGCTGGCGCGGGGCCAGCCTCGTCGCCCGGGTGGCGCACCACCTCCGCGCGGTGGCCGCCGCCGAACCCGCCGCGCCCGACCAGGCGGGGTCGAGTGCCGATGCCGATCCGAGCGAGGTGGCGGAGGCCGCCCTGGGCACCTACGCACGCGGCGTGCACCTGGCCCGCACGGTGGGCGCCCGGCACGGCGTGGCCGTGGTGTCGGTGTTCCAGGCGGTGGAACCGGCCGCCGACGACCGGGTCACGCCGCTCGTCCTCTCCCACCTGCCCGCCGGCGTGCGCGACGGCTCCGACGCGCTGGGCGATGCCGCGGCCACCACGTCGTTCGACCCCATCCACGTCGACGAGCGAGGGGCGATGGTCGTGGCCCGCCACCTTCGGTCGCTGCTGGCCGACACCGTCCTCGGAGGCACGCGCTGATGCGCCGGCTGCGCCACCTCGGACGGCTCACGCGCGACCTCGTGGCGATGTCGGCCGACGTCGGGGCCCTGTGGCTCCTGCCGGTCGTGCTCATCCTCCTGTTGACCGCGCTCCTGATCGTCACCGCCCACAGCGCCCTCCCCTATGTCGTCTACACGTTCTTCTGAGGCGCGGGCACCGGGCGTCCGCGCCTCCGTTCGACGCCTCGCGGTGGGCGCGGCGGTGGCGGCCGTCGCCACGGTCGTGGCCGGCGCCGTCGATCTCCTCTTCGCGCTCCCCGCCCGTGCCGCCGGGGCGGCGCTGCGACGCGACCCGCTGACCTGGGAGCGGGCCAGCGCATCCACCTGGACCGCCAGAGGTCCCGAGGCCCGCCGCCCGTGGGCCCGCGGGGAGCGACCGGTCGGGCGGCCTCGCGTGCGCACGATCGGCGCCCGGCTGGCGGTCGTGCTGCTGGTCCTGGCCGGATCGGACCTCGTCCTCGGCGCGGTGACCGCTCGGACGATCGGCCGCTGGGAGGTCGGTGGGGGGACCACCAGCTACGGGCTCGGCCCCCCGGCACCGATCGGCCCGCCGGCGACGGTGCCCGGCTACGCCGACGAGCGAGCCACCTCACCCGCCTTCGCCGACAGCCCGTGGGCGGTCGACTACTTCTGGGAGCTGCGCACCACGGCCTTCGACCAGGCGCCGTACGTCGGGCCGACCCCCCACGATCGCAGCGGCCGGTACCTGAACATCCGCGACCAGGTGCGGGTCTCCTACGGCGACGACGACGCCGCCGGTCCGGTCGTCTGGTTCTTCGGCGGCTCGACGGTCTTCGGGGAGGGCCAGCGCGACGACCACACGATCCCCTCGGAGGTGGCCCGGCTGGCCGAGGCCGACGGCCACCCGATCCGCGCGGTGAACTTCGGCGTGCAGGCCGACTCCGACTACCAGTCGATGCTGCGGCTCGAGCAGGCCCTCGCCCTGCGTCGCCCCCTGCCCGACCTGGTCGTGTTCTACGACGGCGCCAACGAGGTCACCCAGCACCTGAGCCAGCCGAGCACCGACGCGCCGCAGTACTACCAGGGCATCGGTGGGCCGTCGTCGCCCCCCGAGGAGGCCTCGGTGTTCGAGACCTGGTGTCGTGCGGGCACGACGTTGCGCGCCGTGGGCCTCTGCGATCGGACCGAGGCCGACGCCCTGCCGGCCGCTCCGGCGGTCCTGGTCGACCAGATCACCGGCGTCTACGCCCGAGGGCTCGGCCTGGCCCGGGACCTGGCCGAGGGGGCCGGTGCCCGGTTTGCCTCCTTCTTCCAGCCGGCGGCCTACTACCAGCAGGTGCCGTTCATCGACGACGTCCGCGCCCGCCTGCCCGCGGGCACGATCGACGTGTCCGACGCGCTCGACGGGGCGGCGGGGCAGGCCACCTACTTCGACCCCGTCCACACCAACGAGGAGGGTGCGAAGATCGTCGCTGCGGCGTTGTACGGGCACCTCCGCAGCACCGTCGCCGACCTCGACCGATGAACCCCCTGCCCTGCGACGTCCTCGATCCGCTGCTGCCCGTGGCCACGGTCGCCGCGCTGGTGGCGGTCCACGCCCTCTGGGTGGCGCGGCGAGGCGTGCGGATCGGTCCCCTCGGCCCCGCCGGGTGGTGGGCCACGCTGGCGCTGGCCGGCGCCGTGCTCCTGCTGCGGTTCCCCGGCGGCTGCCCGGCATGAGGCGAGCGGTGGCCGTGCTGTGGAGGGTCGCCCGGTGGCCCGGCTGGCTCGCGGTGGGCGCCGTGGTCGCCGGCGGCGGCGCGGTCGGCGCCCACGTCCTCGATCGACCGGCCCCGGCGTTCATCCTCCTGGTGGCGGCGATGGGACTCGCGTCCGCCGCCCTGCTGGTCGGCCGGCCGGCAACGTCGATCGTCGGCCCCGGCCTGGTGCCCCTGGCCGGGAGCGTGGCCGTCGGCGTGTACGGCTACACCGACGGCGGCAACCTGGTCGGCCTGGAGCGGGGCGATCCCGGGCTCGCTCGGCTGGCCACCGGACTTGCCGGCCTGGCCGTGCTGCGCCTGCTGGCCGAGGCGATCCCGGCGGCGGCCGCCCGACCGAGCGCGTGGCTGGGGACCATCGGGCTCGACCGGCCGGCGGTGGACCGGTTGACGGCCGTCCTCGTCGGGACCCTCCTGGTCACCTGCCTGGCGCGACCGGTCGGCTGGGCGGGCCTGCTCGTGCTGGCGGTGATCGTGGTGCGATGGCCCACCGGCCGGCCCGGCGCCCCGCGCCCCTCGGCGCTGCTCCGCCGCCCCGCCATCGGCGCGCTGACCGTCTTCCTCGCCGCGCTCCTCGCGATCGTCCTCCGACCGGTGTGGATGCCACCCACCCGTTCCGGCCCGTCCCTGCCGGTCACGACGGCGTGGATGGTGCCGCTGGCGCTGGCGTTGGTGGCCACCCTGGACCTCCGCGTGGAGGCGGCGGCGATCGCAGCCGTCGGCGCTCGCCGGCCGTGGGCCCGAGCGGCCGGGCTGGTCCTGCTCGCGGCCCTCGTGGGCGCCGCCGCCTGGGGGGTGGCGCGGCAGTGGCCCCTCAACGACTCCCCCACGATCACCGACCAGGGCGCCTACCTCGACTACGCCGACGCCCTCGCCACCCGCTCAAACCAGATCGTGGGCGACCGCAACCGCATGCCGGTCGTCCCGTACCTCGCCAGCCTGGCCGTCGACCCCTCGGCCACCGAGCGGGGCCAGCTGCCGGCCGGCAAGGTCGTCGGCATCGTGATCGCCGCCGCCGCCTCGATCGCCCTCGGGTGGTGGCTGTCGCGGCGGGCCGGCCCCCTGGTCGCCCTGGCCGCCGGCGGCACGATCGTCCTGGCGATCGCGATGACCAAGGCGCCGTACATCCAGGCCGACCTCCTCTCGTACTTCGCGTTGCTGGCCGCCACCGTGACCGCCTGGCACCTGATCCGTCGGCCGGGGCTGCGCACCGGGATCGCCGCCGGGATCGCCATCGGCCTGCTCCAGCTCACCAAGGCGAACGCGCTCCCGATCGTGGTGACCGCGAGCGCCACGGTGCTCCTGGCCACCGTCCTGCCCCGCCGGATCAGCGGGGTGGGCGCCGCGTGGCGGCGCCGGGCGATCCCGGCGCTCGGGGTGGCCGCGGTGGTCGCTGCCTCGTTCCTGGCCCCGTACGCCACCAACAGCCACCGGCAGTTCGGGTCGTACTCGTACAACGCCAACTCGACGTTCTACGTCTGGTACGACTCGTGGCCCGAGGCGTTGGCGGGGACCTGGTCGCACGGTGACACGTACCAGTACCCGGACCTGCCGGCCGACCAGATCCCGTCCCTGCGGTGGTACCTGCGGGATCACGACGCCGGCGACATCGTCGCCCGCACCGTCGACGGCGCCCGGCTCCAACAGCGCCAGCTCTGGTCCTTCACGTCGTTCAGCACCCCGCTCGCCCTGCTTCTCGTCGGCGCCGTCGCGGTGGCGGGCACGACCGCGGACCTGCGCCGCCGGCTCCGGGCCCACTGGCCGGTGCTGGCCTTCGCGGCCACGACGGTCCTCGCCTACGCGTTCGTGGCGGCCTGGTGGGTCCCGATCGCCGCCGGACCCCGCTTCGCGCTGGTGCCGGTGCTCCCGATGGTGTGCGGCGCCGCGCTGGTCATCGCCCGCCTCGGCCGCCGCCAGATGGCGCGGATCGGCCCCCACCTCGCCGTCCGCCTCGACCACCTCCTGCTCGGCGCGGTCGTGGTCGCCCTGGTGGCGATGGGCCCCGCGTTCGTGATGCAGGCCGGGGCGGTCGCCGCCGGCAGCTGAACTGCGGCCGATCAGGGTGGGAGGGCGCGGAACGGCACCGGTAGCGTGCTCGGCCATGGGTCGCCACCTCGTCACCAGCGCGCTGCCGTACATCAACGGCGTCAAGCACCTGGGGAACCTGGTGGGCTCGATGCTCCCCGCCGACGTGTACGCCCGTCAGCTCCGCCAACGGGGCGAGGACGTGCTGTTCATCTGCGCCACCGACGAGCACGGGACACCGGCCGAGCTGGCGGCGTCGGCCGCCGGGCTCCCGGTGGCCGAGTTCTGCGCCGCGCAGCACGAGGTGCAGCGCGACCTCGGCGAGCGGTTCGGGCTCTCCTTCGACCACTTCGGCCGGACCAGCTCGGCCCGCAACGCCGAGCTCACCCGCCACTTCGCCGACGCCCTCACCGCCAACGGCTTCACCGAGGAGCGGGTCACCGACCAGATCTTCTCGATCGACGACGACCGCTTCCTGCCCGATCGCTACGTCCTCGGCACCTGCCCGGTGTGCGGCTACGACCGAGCCCGCGGTGACCAGTGCGAGAACTGCACCTCGGTGCTCGACCCCACCGACCTGATCGACCCTCGCTCGGCGATCAGCGGCAGCACGAACCTCGAGGTCCGGTCCACGCTGCACCTGTTCCACCTCCAGTCGAAGCTGGCCGACGAGGTGCGGGCCTGGATCGACCAGCAGGAGGACTGGCCGGTCCTGACCACCTCGATCGCCAGGAAGTGGCTCGACGAGGGCCTCCACGACCGCTCGATCACCCGCGACCTGTCGTGGGGCGTCTCGGTCGACCGGCCCGGCTTCGAGGGCAAGGTCTTCTACGTCTGGTTCGACGCCCCGATCGGCTACCTCGGCGCCACCGCCGAGTGGGCCGACGCCGACCCCACCGGCACCCGCGACTGGCGGTCCTGGTGGTGGGACGCGCCGGACGTCGCCTACACGCAGTTCATGGCCAAGGACAACGTCCCGTTCCACACGGTGTCGTTCCCGGCCACGATCATCGGCACCCGCGAACCGTGGACCCGCGCCGCCTACATCAAGTCGTTCAACTGGCTCACGTACTACGGCGGCAAGTTCTCCACCACCGACCAGCGCGGCATCTTCATGGATCAGGCCCTCGAGCTGCTCCCCGCCGACTGCTGGCGGTGGTACCTGATCGCCAACGCCCCCGAGTCCTCCGACAGCAGCTTCACCTGGCCGGCCTTCGCCGCCTGCGTCAACAGCGACCTCGCCGACACCCTCGGCAACTTCGTCAACCGGGTGCTCAGCTTCACCGACCGCAACCACCACGGCGTGGTGCCGGCCGACGGCGCGCCCGGTCCGGCCGAGGCCGAGCTGGCGGCCACCCTCGCCGACCTCGTCGGCGCCTACGACCGCCACCTCGCCGCCACCGAGCTGCGCAAGGCTGCAGCCGCGCTGCGGGCGGTGTGGGCGGCCGGCAACGCCTACTGGGAGCAGGCCGCGCCGTGGAAGCAGGTGAAGGCCGACCCCGATGCGGCGGCGGTGACCATGCGCACCGGCGTCAACCTGGTCCGCCTGTTCGCCACCCTCGCCGCCCCGATCATCCCGGCGACCGCCGCCACCATCCTGGAGGCGGTCGACGACGGCCGGGCCCTCGGCTGGCCCACCGACCTCGCCACCGAGCTGACCGCCATCGCCGGCGGCGCCAGCTTCACGGTCCCCCCGATCCTCTTCCGCAAGCTGGAGCAGGACGAGGTGGAGGCGTGGGAGCAGCGCTTCGGCGGCGCCCCCGCCCCCGCCTGACCGTTCAGCGGTCGCGGGCGAGGGTGCCGAGGTAGAGCTCGATGACCGCGGGGTCGTCGAGCAGGTCGCGGCCGGAGCCGGAGTGGGCGTTGCGGCCCTGGTCGAGCACGAAGGCGGTGTCGGCGATCAGCAGGCACTTGCGGGCGTTCTGCTCGACCATCACGACCGACACGCCGGCCCGCTTCACCTGGTCGATGCGGGCGAACACCTCGTCCTGGTTGAGCGGGGAGAGCCCGGCGGAGGGCTCGTCGAGCAGGAGCACCGAGGGGTCGGTCATCAGGGCCCGGCCCATCGCCACCATCTGGCGCTGGCCGCCCGAGAGCAGCCCGGCCCGGTCGCCTCGCCGGTCGGCCAGCATCGGGAACAGCTCGCTCACCGCCGCGAACCGCTCGGCGAACCGGCCCGGCTGGAGGTAGATCCCCATCCGCAGGTTCTCCTCGATGGTGAGCGAGGGGAACACGTTGCGGGTCTGGGGGACGTAGCCCACCCCGCGGGCCACGAGGTCGTGGGCGGCCAGGCTGGTGATGTCCTCGCCGTCGAGCACCACCCGGCCCGAGCGCACCGGCACGAGGCCGAACAGGGTCTTGATCAGCGTGGACTTGCCGGCCCCGTTGGGCCCGATGATCCCGACCAGCTCGCCCTGATGCAGCTCGAGCGACGCGCCGTTGAGGATGTCCACCCCCGGGAGGTAGCCGGCCACCAGCTCCTCGGCGGTGAGCAGCACGTCGCCCACCGCGGCGTCGGGGTCGCCGGCCACCACCGGGTGGGGCTCGTGGGGCGTGGGCACCGCCTCGGCCAGCGCCGGGTCGACCAGGCCCTCGGTGGCCTCGTGGTCGGCCGGCGACGACGGCGGCGGGTCGGTCATCGGATCGTCCCGCTGGTCTGGCCGCCGTGGTCGATGCCGAGGTACGCCTCGATGACCGCGGGGTTGCCGGCGATGTCGGCCGGGCGTCCCTCGGCGATCACCCGGCCCTCGGCCATGCAGACCACCCAGTCGGAGATCGTCATGATCACGTCCATGTCGTGCTCGACGAACAGGACCGACATGCCGTCGTCGCGCAGGGCGGTGACGTGGCCGAGCAGGCTCTGGGTGAGGGCCGGGTTCACCCCGGCCATCGGCTCGTCGAGCATCACGAGGGTGGGGTCGGCCATGAGCGCCCGGGCCATCTCGAGGAGCTTGCGCTGGCCGCCGGAGAGGCCGGCGGCGTAGTCGTCGGCCAGCTTGTCCAGCTTGAACCGGGTCAACAGGTCGTGGGCTCGCTCGGTGTTGGCCCGCTCCTCGGCCCGCCACGTCGGCGGCACCAGCGCCCGGAGCAGGCCCTCGCCGGCCTGGTCCCGCGCCGCCAGCAGCATGTTGTCGAGCACGGTCATGCGGCCGAGCGTCTTGGTGAGCTGGAAGGTCCGGACCATGCCCCGCCGGGCCAGGACGTGGGGGCGCACGCCCTGGGCCGGGCTGCCCTCGAAGGTCCACGACCCGGCGTCGGCCTTGTCGAACCCGCACAGCAGGTTGAAGAACGTGGTCTTGCCGGCCCCGTTCGGCCCGATCAGCGCGGTGATGACCCCCCGGGGGACCTCGAGGTGCTCCACGTCGACCGCGGTGAGCCCGCCGTAGCGGCGCACCACGCCGTCGGCCACCAGGACCGGATCGGGCTTGGCCACCCCGACCTCGGGGGCGACGTCGGCCAGCAGGTCGCTAGCGGGCACCGGCCAACATCTCCTTCTTGTTGCCGAGGATGCCCTGTGGTCGGAACACCATCAGCGCCATCAGGCCCAGCCCCATCAGCGCGAGGCGGATGGCGCCGATGCTGGTGTCGCTGATGTCGAACCACAGGTTGCCGAGGATGCCCTCCACCCCGTCGAGGATGAACCAGTAGACGACGGCGCCGACCGCCGGGCCCCACACCGTGCCCGCACCGCCCAGGATCACCACCGTGTAGAGCGCGAAGGTGAGCGGCGCGATCCAGTACTGGGGGCTGACGCTGCCGCGGTCGAGGGCGATCATCGCCCCCGCCAACGCCCCGATCCCCCCGCCGAGCACGAAGGCCTGGAGCTTGTAGACCACGACGTTCTTGCCGAGGGCCCGCGCCGCGTCCTCGTCCTCGCGGATCGCCCGCAGCACCCGACCCCACGGGCTGCGCACCAGCGCCCGCACCAGCAGCGTGGTCACCACCACGAGTCCCCAGATCCAGAGCATCGACCAGAGCTGGCGGTTGGAGAACACGAAGGAGCTCCCGATGGCGTAGCGGCGCTCGGGGATGACGTTGTGGTCGAAGAACCCCAGGGCGCTGCTCAGGCCGCCGATGCCGCGGGAGCCGCCGGTGAGCGGCTCGCTGGGCCGGGCGTTGGCCACCAGGCGGAGGATCTCGGCGGCGGCGATGGTGACGATGGCGAGGTAGTCGCCCCGCAGGCGCAGCGTGGGGATGCCGAGCAGGAACCCGAGGACCACGGCGGCGCCGATCCCGAGGGCGAAGCCCACCCAGATCGACCATCCGCGGTCGGCGGAGATGGCCATGCCGTAGGCGCCGACCAGGAGGAAGCCGACGTGGCCGAAGTTGGACAACCCGGCGTAGCCGAACTGGAGGTTGAGCCCGGTGGCGGCCAGCGCGTAGGTGGCGCCCTGCACGCCGATCGCGGTGGCCAGGGCGAGGGCCAAGATGCTGATCCAGCTCATCCGAACCGCTCCTTCCGGCCGAGGATCCCCTGGGGACGGACCAGCAGCACGAGGATCAGGACCACGAGGGCGACCACGAACTTGTAGGCGGTGTCCACGAACAGGCCGCTGGTCTCCTGAACGACGCCGATCACGATGGCGCCGAGGATGGCGCCGTACGCGCTGCCGAGCCCGCCGAGCACGACGGCCGCGAACATCGACAGGAGCAGCACGAAGCCGGTGTCGAACCGCACGTTCACGCTCAGGCCGTAAAGGATCCCGCCGAGGGCCGCCAGCCCGCCGCACAGCGCCCACACCACCGAGATGATGCGGTCGACGGCGATGCCCGACGACGCCGCCAGGTCCGGGTTATCGGCCACCGCCCGGATCGCGGTGCCGAGGCGGGTGCGGCGCAGCAGCACGGTCATGGCGACGAGGATCACGATCGCCACCGCCATGATCAGCAGGTCGTTCGGGGTCAGCCGGAACGGCCCGTAGCTGCGCTCGAGCTGGCCGCTCGCCGCGGTGTACCGACGGGCGTTCGGGCCGAAGGCGATCTGGATGAGGTTGCGGGCCGCGGTGGACAGGCCGATCGAGACCACCATCATCGACAGCAGGGCCATGCGGCGCTTGCGCAGCGGGCGCCAGATCGCCCGGTCACTCCCCGCGCCGACCAGCGCCCCCACCGCGGCCCCGATCGGGAGCGTCAGCCAGAACGGCACCCCCGCCGAGTTGGCGACGTAGGCGGCGATGGCGCCGATGGTGACCAGTTCGGCGTGGGCGAAGTTGGTCAGGCCGGTCACGCCGAACACCAGCGAGAGCCCGACGGCGGCCACCGCCAGGATCAGCCCGAAGCGCAGGCCCTTGGCCATCGTGGTCAGGTAGGCGCCGAGGTCACGCTCGCCCCTGGTGTCGGCCCCGAGCCGGAAGGTGGCCTGCTGGTCCCCGAGCTTGACCACCACGTTGCCGAGCGTGGCGCGGTCCGCGTCGGTGAGCGAGAACCCCTTGGGCAGGGTGTCGACGTCGAGCGAGACCGCGTAGGTGCCGTTCTCGGGGATCTCGACCACGAACACGCCGTCCGCGCCGGTGGTGGCCGAGCCGATCTCGTCGCCGCCCTGCGAGACGGTGATCTTGACCCCCTCCGCGTAGGCGGCCTTGCCGTCGACCACCTGGCAGAGCCGGCCCCAGATGGCGGCGCCGAGCGGCCCCCCGTTGGCCTCGATCGCCTGCTTCTTGGTGAACGAGCACGCAGCGTCGGCCTTGGCGGCGGTGCCGTCCTGGGCCCCCGCCGGCGCCGCGACGACCAGCACGATGACCGCCACCACGCCCAGCAGCGCACGCAGTGCTCGGGTGACGGTGAGCCGGACCATGTCGGCGGGTGACTGTAGTGAGCAGGCGCCCCGGCCGCGTCGGGGGTCGGCGGCGACGATCAGGCCGGCGCCCCGGCGGCGTCGAGCACCTCGTCGAGCGTGCCGACCATGCCGGTGGTGAACGGCCCGAACTCGGCGTAGTGGGTGGAGGCCCGGTCGTAGCGCATCGTGTAGACGACCTCCTTCAGGTCGTCGGGGTGCTGCCCGAAGAGCGTGACGCCCCACTCGAAGTCGTCGAGGCCGGTGGAGCCGGTGATCAGCTGGAGGATCCGACCGGCGAAGGCGCGTCCCGAGGCGCCGTGCTCGTACATCAGCTCCTTGCGCTCGTCGAAGGGCAGGGCGTACCAGTTCTGCTCGGGGTCCCGGCGCTTCGACATCGGGTAGAAGCACCAGGCCGGCTTGCCCTCGGGCGGGAGCTGCGGGTCGAGCCGGGCCTTGGCCATCGCCTCGGGCAGGCCCTTGGCGTACTCGGAGAGCTCGGTCAGCGAGACGTAGGAGTCGACCAGGTCCAGCCCGGCCCCCACCACCTCGCTCTGGAAGGTGCGGAGGCGCCACTGGTCCGGGCCGATCGCCATCAGGCAGAGGTCCGCCTTGTGGCCGAGGACCGCCACCTTGACCACCTGCACGCCATCGGCCTCCGCCTGCTCGACCGCGGCGGCGATCGCCCCCCGGTCGGCGTCCTCGGTGACGACGAGGAACAGGTGCACCACGTTGGTGCCGACGGACGGGCGCAGGGGCTCGGGCATGGCCTGGACGCTACCGGTGCGCGACCATGGCCCCCGAGCGAGCACCGAGCCCTTCGGCTCGCCGAGCACGCGGGCACACGTCCCGGGGGCCCCACCGGCAGCCCCCGGCCACGGGACGGCCGGACCGACGTTTCGGCAGGTCCCCCGTGCGCATCCGCCACCGCTCCGCCCGTTCCGCTCGCGACCTCGAGGTCTGCGTGCACCGACCCGACGCGGTGGTGGCCGACCTGGCCGCCGCCCTCGGTGCCGACGCCGAGGTCGGCTCGGCGATCGACCTGGAGGTCGGCCCGGAGGTCGGGCTGATCGTCGACGGGCGCCCGCTGGCGCCGTCGCTGCCGCTCTCGCTCGCCCCGATCGCCGAGGGCGCGGTCGTGCGCCGAGCCGACGAGGTGGCAGGTCCCGGCGTTCCCCGGGCGGCGTGGGCCGCGGTCCTGGCGGTCCTGGCCGGGCCCGACGCCGGCCGGCGGATCGGGCTGCCGCCCGGTCGGACCCTGGTCGGCGGTCGGCCGCCGGGGATGGCGTGGTGGGCCGACGCGCCGCGACGGGCTCGGCTGGCCGACCCGACCCTGGAGGTGGACCAGCTGGCGGTGGACGTCGACGCCGACGGCTCGGTCGCCGTCCGCCTGCTGGGCGCCGGGTCGGCCCCGGCGCGGCCGATCGCGTCAGGGCAGCTCGTCCGGCGGGCCTGGCGGGGGAGGTGGCCGGGCCGGTGGCGGCGGGGCGGCCCGGACGCCCGCCGACCCTCGCGGCCGCTGGCGCCGGGCGAGGAGCTGGTCCTCGGCCGCACCCGGCTGCGGTTCGACCCTCCGCCGCCCCCGATGCCCACCGTCGGCGCCGGCGGTCCGGTGCACGGCACCATCCCGCTGCACCGCCGGGTCCGGCCCGCCGCCCCGCCGTCGCCGCCCCCGATCGACCTGCCGCCCCCGCCCCCCACGCCGAGCACGGCGGTGGGCGGGATCGGCCCGGTCACGATGGCGGCGTCGGTCCTCTCGGGCGTGGCGATGGTCCTCATCCTGCACTCGTGGGCCTACGCCGCCTTCGCCCTGCTCGGTCCGCTGGTGGGGGCGGCGAGCGCCCTCGACGCGCGGCGCCGCACCGACCCTCGCCGGCGTCGCCACCGCCGCCGGCGCCGGCGGGCCCTGGCCGAGCTCGACGCCGCGCTGGCGGCGACGACCGCTCCCCGTCGGGCCGAGCTGGCGGCGCGCCGCCCGGGCATCGGCGCGGCCGCCACCGCCCTCGTCGACCCCGAGGCGAACGGGGTGTGGAGCCGACGGCTCGACGATCCGGCGCTCGGCGAGGTCCGCCTCGGCCTCGGTCCCGTGGCCGTCGCCGTGGCCGTGGCCCCGGCGACCGACGACCGCGCCTCGGCCCCCGACGTGGCCGGGCTCCTCGCCGCCCACGCGGGGTTGGACGATGTCGCCGCCGGCTGCTCGATCGGCCCGGGATCGGCGCTGGCGGTGGCCGGCGACGCGGCGTCGGCGCGTGCGCTGGTGCGCTCGCTTCTGCTCCAGCTCGCCGTCGCCCACGGGCCGGCCGACCTCGCGGTGACGGTGGTCGCCGGGCCGAGCGAGGCGGCCGAGTGGACGTGGTGCCGGTGGCTCCCCCACCACCGGGATCGGCCCGGCCCCGCCCTCGAGCGCTGGCAGGTGGTGGTGATCGACGACCCGGGCGGGCTGGGCGGCCGGCGGAGTCCGGCTCGGGAGGCGCTCCGCCTGGCCGGGCCGGGGCGAACCGTGGTGCCGATCGTCCTGGTGGCCGACCCGCAGGAGGCGCCGGCGGCGTGCACGACGGTCCTCTCGGTGGCCGCCGACGGCACGGTGCGGGGGCCCGGCTCGGTGGCGGCCGGCCCGGCGGCGGCCGACGCCGTCCACCCCGAGGTGGCCGTCGAGCTGGCCGCCCGGTTGGCCCGCTGGGAGGACCCCGAGCTGGACGACCCCGACCGGGACCTGCCCGCCGCGGTGGCCCTGGTCGACCTGCTGGGCCGCGAGGTGACGACGGCGGCCGGTATCGACGCCCGCTGGGTCGCCGCCGGCGCCGACCCGGCACCGATCGTCTCGCTGGGGGTCGACGGGGACGGTCCGCTCGACCTCGACCTCGCGATCGACGGGCCCCACGTCCTGGTGGCCGGCACGACCGGCGCCGGCAAGAGCGAGCTGCTCCGCAGCCTGGTGGCCGGCCTGGCCGCCGGCGCCGACCCCGACCGGCTCGCCTTCGTGCTGGTCGACTTCAAGGGCGGCAGCGCCTTCGACGCCTGCGCCGGCCTGCCCCACGTGGCCGGGCTGGTCACCGACCTCGACGCCCGCCTCGCGGCCCGGGCCCTGCGGGGCCTCGACGCCGAGATCCGGCGGCGGGAGGCGGTGCTGGCCGGCGCCGGCGTGGAGGACCTGGGCGCCCTGCGCCGCCGGGCGGAGCCGCTCGACGAGCCGATGCCCCGGCTGGTGGTGGTCGTCGACGAGTACGCCACCCTCGCCGCCCAGCTCCCAGACTTCGTCGACGCCCTGGTCGACGTCGCCCGCCGGGGCCGGAGCCTCGGGTTCCACCTCGTCCTGGCCACCCAGCGGCCGGGTGGATCGGTCGGCGAGAACCTGCGGGCCAACACCGGCCTGCGGATCGCGCTGCGGGTCCACGCCGCCACCGACAGCACCGACGTGGTGGACGACCCGGGGGCGGCCGCCCTCCCTCGCCACCGCCCGGGCCGGGCGCTCGTCCGGCGGGGCGCCGACGACCTGGTGGCGATCCAGACCGCTCGGGCCACCGTGCCGGCGCCGTCGACGCCCCGCCGCCCGGTCACCGTCGTCGACCTCGCCGCCCCCGACGGCGGCGGTCCCACCGTGCCCCACCACGAGACGGCGGCGGCCGCCGCCGATGCCGCACCGACCGATCTCGACCTCCTGGTCGCCGCCGCCCGCGCCGCCTGGACCGCCCGCGGCGGCGCCCGGCCTCGCCCGCCGTGGCCCGAGCCGCTGCCCACGCGCGTCGCCTGGCCGGTGGTCGGGCCGGCCGGGCCCGCGGAGGCGCCTGCCGACGACGAGCGGGGCGGCCTTCCCCGCCTCGTCCTCGGCCGGGCCGACGATCCCGAGGGCCAGCGCACGCCCCCGTGGTGGTGGGACCCCGGGCGCGGGCCGCTGCTCGTCGTGGGGATCCCCGGCTCGGGGACGAGCACCACCCTGGCGGTGGCGGCGCTGACCGCGGCCCGGGCCCTCCCGCCCGACCGCCTCCGGGTGCACGTGATCGACCTCGGCATCGGTGGCGCCGGCGTGCTGGCCGGCCTGCCCCACGTCGACGCGCTGGTGGCCGCCGGCGACGTCGAGCGGCAGCGGCGCCTCCTCGGCGCGCTGGCGGCCGAACTGGCCATCCCCGTCGAACCGGCCACCCCCGTCGGAGCGGCGAGCGCCTCCCGGCCCTGCCACCTCCTGCTGGTCGACGGGCTGCTCGCCCTGCGCTCCCGCTGGGACCACCCCGGCGCGGACCAGCCGTGGCTCGACCTGGTGGCGCTGCTCACCCGGGGAACGGCGGCCGGCGTGCACGTGGCCCTGGCCGCCGAGGGCCCGGCGGTGCCCCAAGCGGTGCTGGGGGCGGTGCGCCAGCGCCTGGTGCTCGGCCTCGGCGACCCGAACGACGCGGGGTGGCTCGGCATCGCCCCCGGCGCCGTGGACCCCACCGCCGGGCCCGGCCGGGGCACGGCCAGCGTCGGCCCGTCGCCGGTGCAGGTGGCCCATCCCCCCGGCGGGGTGGCCGCCGCGGTGGCGGCCCTGGCCGGCCGACCCGCCGGGCGCCTCGCCCCATCCGCGGCCGTCGGCCGGCTCGGGTCGGTGGAACGCCGAGCCGACCTGCCGGCCTCCCGGGTGGAGCCCGACGGCACCCTGGCCCTCGTCGTCGGCCGTTCCGACCTCGGCCTCGCGCCCGCCGTCCTGCGCCTCCCCGGCGGGTCCGCCGCGCTGGTGGCCGGTCCCCCGCGCAGCGGCCGCACGACCGCGCTCGTCTCCCTGGCCGAGGCGGCCCTCCAGGCCGGGCGGGCCGTCGTGGTGGTCCGTCCCGAGCCGGGGCCGTTCGCACCGCTCGACGCCGAGATCGTCGACCCCGACGACCACGCCGGGTTGGCCGCCCGGCTCGACCGGCCCGACGCGCCGGTCCTGGTGCTGGTCGACGACGCCGACGCCCTCGACGCCGACCACCCGGTCCTGGCACCGCTCCTCGCCCGCCGGGCCCGGCACCTCGCGGTGGTCGCCGCCGGGCGCAACGACCGCCTGCGCTCCTCGTGGTCCCACTGGACCCGCGACGTCCGCGCCGATCGGCGCGGCCTCCTGCTCGAACCGGATCTCGACCTCGACGGCGACCTGCTCGGGGCCCGGCTCCCCCGCGCCCGCCCGGCCGGGCTGGCCGGCGGACCCGGCCGGGGCTGGCTGGTGGGTGACCCGGAGGGGTTCGCCCAGGTCGCGGTCTCGGAGGTCGTGCCGGCCGCTGGGAAACAGCATGAAATGCATTGACAGAGCGGAAGCGGGGCACGAGGCTGCCGGGGTCGAATCCGACCCCTACCCGAGGAGGCCCCGTGCCCCGAGTCCTGTCCACCGACGCCGCCCGCACCGCCGTGGCGGCCATGTCCTCGATCATCAACGGCGGGCTGGCCGAGCAGATCGCCCAGCTCGACCGCCAGGGCCAGCAGCTCTCCCAGCCCGACGTGTGGGACGGCAACCTGGCCGGCCAGTTCCGTTCGGCCTGGCCCCAGACGTCCCGCTCGCTCCAGACCGTCCGGACCGAGCTCGACGAGCTGCGCCTCCAGGTCGAGCGCATCAACGCCGACATCATGGCGGCCGGCGGGAACTGACCCCCCGGGGGCACCGTGACCCGGGTCGCGTGGGGCTCGATCTCCTCGCTCCCGCCTCTCGTGGCCCGCCTTCGGCGCCCGTCTGCTGGTTCCGGCGAGGCCGGTCCTCGCTTCGCTGCGGCGCCTCGCCCGGCGTGTGCGCCGTTCGCAAGCCCCTTCCGCCACACGATCCGGTGGCGCGAACGGCGCACACGTTCTCGGGCCCAGCACCAGACCGAGCGCCTGCGGCCGGTCAGCCCTCGGCGGCCTCCGGCACCAGCTCGAGGTGGCGGGGCGCCGTCCCCTCGTCACCGGGGGCGGCCGACGGGCGCGGCCGCCCCTCCCGCAGGAGGCGGCGCCAGCGGGTGCGGTCGAAGCGGACCGGCGCGGTGGCGTCCACGAACCGCAGCAGGACCTCGAGGAACCGCTCGGGATCGTGGTGGTGGGGGAAGTGGCCGGCCTCGGGGAACACCACCAGCTCCGAACCGGGCATGGCGTCGTGGGCGACGTGGGCGTGGGCCACCGGGATCACCGCGTCGTGGCCGCCCCACACCAGCAGCACCGGCATGGCCTCGGTCAGGTAGCTGCGGTCGAGCATCGTGACCACCTGGCCCCGCCAGTCGACCACCGAGCGCAGCGTGCGGCTGAAGGCGCCACGGGCGGCCACGTCGGCCACCCCGTCGAGCACCCGGCCCAGCTCCTCGGCGTCACGCCCGAGGTCGGTCCCGCTGCGCCGCAGCAGCTCCACGCCGATCGTCGACGCCATCCGCATCGGCGGGAACCGGAGCAGCGGCAGCACCACGTCGGCCACCGGCGTGGACGCGAAGCGCAGGAACGGGTTGACCTCCCGGGCCACGCCGCCGCTGGCCACCAGGGCGAGGCGCTCCACCCGCGTCGGGTGCTGGTAGGCGAGCTGGGCGGCCACGCCACCGCCGAGCGAGTGGCCCACCACCGTGGCCTTGTCGAAGCCGAGCACGTCGAGCAGGTCGCGCATGCCGTTGGCGTAGGCGGCCACCGAGTAGTCGGCCCGGGGCTTGGCCGACTCGCCGTGGCCGAGCAGGTCGGGGGCGATCACCGTGAACCGCTCGGCCAACGGCCGCATCAGCGGCACCCAGCTGGCCGAGCTGTCGCCGATGCCGTGGAGGAGCAGCAGCACCGGGCCCGACCCGCACATGCGATAGGCCCGCTGGTGGCCGTGCACCTCCACGAACCGGGTGGTGGTGTCCATCGGCGTCGGACGTCGCGTTCCCCTGGCCATCGGGTCCTCCTGCGGTGCGCGGTGCCGCTCACCGGTCGATCGAAAACCCTAGGGGCCGACCGGCAACCGGTGCCCGCCCGGTGTGTGAACGCTCGGTCAACGGCACCGGGCCCGGCCTCGGCCCGGACGCGCCGGTGGCCGGCCCGAGGGCCGGCCACCGTGCGAACTCGGACGAGGACGATCAGATCAGAAGTCGTCCATGCCGCCGGGCATGCCGCCGCCGGCGGGGCCGTCGGCCGGCTTGTCGGCGATGACCGCCTCGGTGGTGAGGAACAGCGCGGCGATCGACGCGGCGTTCTGGAGGGCCGAGCGGGTCACCTTGGCGGCGTCGGGCACCGAGGGGAGCAGCTCGCCGTACTCGCCGGTGGCGGCGTTGAAGCCCTGGTTGCCCGACAGCTCGGCGACCTTGGCCACCACCACGCCGCCCTCGAGGCCGGCGTTGATGGCGATCTGCTTCAGCGGCTCCTCGACGGCCCGGAGCACGATGCCGGCGCCGGTGGCGATGTCGCCCTCGAGCTTCTCGGCCGCGGTGCGGATGGCCTCCTGGGCCCGGATGAGGGCGGTGCCGCCGCCGGGGACCACGCCCTCCTCGATGGCCGCCTTGGCGGTGGAGACGGCGTCCTCGATGCGGTGCTTCTTCTCCTTGAGCTCGGTCTCGGTGGCGGCGCCGACCTTCAGGACGGCCACGCCGCCGGACAGCTTGGCCAGGCGCTCCTGGAGCTTCTCGCGGTCGTAGTCGGAGTCGGTGTTGTCGATCTCGGTCTTGATCTGGCCGATCCGGCCCTTGACGTCGTCGGCGTTGCCGCCGCCCTCGACGATGGTGGTCTCGTCCTTGGTGATGATCACCTTCTTGGCCGAGCCGAGGAGGTCGAGCGTGGTGTTCTCGAGCTTGAGGCCCACGTCCTCGGAGATCACCTGGGCGCCGGTGAGGATGGCGATGTCCTGGAGCATGGCCTTGCGGCGCTCGCCGAAGCCGGGGGCCTTCACGGCCACCGAGCGGAACGTGCCGCGGATCTTGTTGACGACGAGGGTGGACAGCGCCTCGCCCTCGATGTCCTCGGCGATGATCACCAGCGGCTTGCCGGCCTGGATGACCTTCTCGAGCACCGGCACGAGGTCCCGGACGGCGCTGATCTTGGAGGACACGAGCAGCACGAGGGCGTCGTCGAGGACGGCCTCCATGCGCTCGGGGTCGGTGACGAAGTACGGCGAGATGTAGCCCTTGTCGAAGCGCATGCCCTCGACGAAGTCGATGTCGATCCCGAAGGTGTTCGACTCCTCGACGGTGATGACGCCGTCCTTGCCGACCTTGTCCATCGCCTCGGCGATCTGCTCGCCGATCTCGGTGTCGTTGTTGGCCGAGATCGACGCCACCTTGGCGATCTGGTCCTTGTCGTCCACGTCGACGCTCAGCGACGCGATCGACGCCACGGCGGCCTCGACGGCGGCCTCGATGCCCCGCTTGAGGTCCATCGGGTTGGCGCCGGCCGCCACGTTCTTAAGGCCCTCGCGGACCAGCGCCCGAGCCAGGACCGTGGCGGTGGTGGTGCCGTCACCGGCGACGTCGTCGGTCTTCTTGGCCACCTCCTTCACCAGCTCGGCGCCGATGCGCTCGTAGGGGTCCTCGAGCTCGATGTCCTTGGCGACGCTCACGCCGTCCTTGGTGATCGTGGGCGCGCCCCACTTCTTCTCCAAGACGACGTTGCGGCCCTTCGGGCCGAGGGTGACGGCGACGGCGTCGGCGAGCTGGTTCATGCCGGACTCGAGGGCTCGGCGGGCCTGCTCGTCGAAGGCGATGATCTTGGGCATGCGGTGGGTCCTCCCTGGACCGGCGGCGGGCAACGGTTAGCACTCTCGTGGAGCGACTGCTAACAGCCAACCACCTGAGCGCGCCGTTAGCAACCGCGAGCCGAGAGTGCCAGCGGCCGGGGTCGGCCGACGCTCCCCGACGCACGGCCAGATTGGTCCGAACGGCCCATCAACCGCCGCGGCGCGGCGCCCGATCACTCCGTGTACACGCAACGTTCTGGGCGCCCAGCCGTGCGTGCGGGCGGTCGCCGATGGTCCTGGAGGGAGGGGCCATCGGCGCTCCTCCCCTCTGACCCGGAGAGGTCAGTGGGCGGCGGGCGGCGGTCAGCCGCCGGCGACCGCGGGGATGATCGACACGGTGTCGCCGTCGGCCACCGGGGTGGCCAGGCCGTCGCGGAAGCGGACGTCGTCGTCGGCCACGTAGAGGTTGACGAAGCGCTTCAGGGTGCCGTCGGCGTCGAGCAGGCGGTCCTTGAAGCCGGGGTGGGCGGCCTCGAGCTGGTCGAGCACGTCGGCCACGGTGGCCCCCCCGAGCGCGACCTCCGAGGCGCCGGCGGTCAGGGTGCGCAGGGTGGTGGGGACGCGGACGGTGACGGACATGCGGGACGACCTCGGTGCGGTGGAACACCCGACGGCCGTCGGGCGCCGCCGATGGTAGTGGTGGCCCCCGGGCGATCCACCCGCCGGACGCCGGCCCGGATCAGTCCTCGGCGTAGTCGTGATCGGGGTGGTTCGGCACCCCGGACCGCCAGTAGCCGCGGACGACGAGGCGCTCTCGCGGCACGCCCCGCTCGTCGACCAGGTGGGAGCGGAGGCGGCGCACCACAGCGGACTCGGTGGCCACCCAGAGGTGGCCCGGCCCGAGCGGCAGGTGCATCGAGCGCAGCTCGGCCTCGAGCAGCGACCCGGGCGCGTCGTCGGCGCCGCGGGCTCGCCAGGTGGTGATCAGCGTGGCCGCCGACGGCAGGGGCAGGCGATCGTCGTCGGCGGGGACCTCGACGATCACGTGGGCGGTGCGGCCGGCCGGGAGCGCGGCGGCGATGGTGGCGATCGCCGGCAGCGCGGCCTCGTCGCCGGCCAGCACGAACCAGGGAGCATCGGCCGGGATCGCCCAGCCGGGTCCGGGGCCGCCGAGGCCGAGCTCGTCGCCCGGCGTGGCCGACTCCGCCCAGGTGGCCGCCGGCCCCTCGCCGTGGCGCACGAACACGAGATCGAGCTCGCCGGCCTCGAGGCGGTGGCGGTACGGCGTGTAGGTCCGCACCCAGGGCCGGTCCTCGTCGCTTGGCCACTCGGGGCCGTTCGGCCCGAACGTGGGCAGCACGAGCCGGCCGTTCCGAGGGAGGAACAGCTTGACGTAGCTCGACGGCAGGCCGGGCTCGAAACCCTCGAGGCCGGGCCCGCCCACCGTCACCTGGCGCAGGTGCAAGGACAGCTCCTGCCGACGAACGACCTCGAGCCGGCGCGGCGGCGGACGGTTGCCCCGGCGGGGGCGGGCGGGGGCGGCGCTGGTGTCGGTGCTCATGCGGGATCCTCTCGGGCTCCGCGCCACGGTAGGCGTGTAAAGGTTGCTTTACAACCCTCCGGCCAGCGCCCGATCAGGAGCCGGCCAGCCGGGCGCGGACCAGCGCGGCCACCGCCTTGCCGTCGGCCCGGCCCGCCACCTCGGCCACCACCAGCTTCATCGCCGGGCCGAGGTCGGCGGGCGAGG
>WBZU01000702.1_pt1 | contig 27437 bp, 25 predicted proteins | sample 5204311 | NCBI WGS metagenome assembly WBZU01 (sample SAMN12344359, study PRJNA552823) | activated sludge metagenome | biome: Activated sludge suspended growth; feature: Nitrification reactor; material: Wastewater; isolation source: activated sludge from nitrification reactor of wastewater...
CGAAGCCGCCAGGGAGCACGCGGGCCAGGTCGCGGCCCACGGATGGCTTCTCGGCGATGACGAGGGTCTTGCCCATGCGGGGCAGCAGGGTAGCGCCGCGACGGCGCCGACCCCGCCGCGGCTCGACGGACGGGCCGGTGTACCGTCCAGTCGCGATGGACGCTCCCCGCACCCGCTACGCCCGCAGCGGCCGACACCACATCGCCTACCAGGTCGCCGGCGACGGGCCGATCGACCTCCTCTACGTGCCGACCTGGATCTCCCAGGTCGAGCTCCTGTGGGAGGAGCCCCACCTCAACCGGTTCTTCAGCCGCCTGGCCTCGTTTTCGCGCCTGATCCTGTTCGACCGCCGCGGGTCGGGCCTGTCGGATCCGATGGCGGGCGCGCCGACGCTCGAGGAGCAGATGGACGACGTCAACGCCGTGCTGGACGCGACCGGATCGTCCAGCGCAGCGCTCATCGCGATGCTCGAGGGCGGGCCGATGGCGATGCTGTTCGCGGCGAGCTTCCCCGAGCGCACGCGGGCGCTGGCGCTCTACACGACCTTCGCCCGCTCGACGCGGTCCGACGACATCCCCTGGGGCGTCTCGGCCGCCGAGCGCACCGCCCAGGTGGAGGAGTTCGTGTCGCAATGGGGGGAGGGGTCGCGCCTGGCGCGGCTCTCGCCCCAGGCCGCCGCAGACGTGGCGATCGACACGTGGTATGCGAAGCTCGAGCGCCACTCCGCCAGTCCCGGGACGGCCCGGGCGATCATGCAGCTCGTTGGGGAGATGGACGTGCGGGCGGTCCTTCCCACGATCCGGGTCCCGACCCTGGTGATGCACCGGGCCGACGACCCGATGATCGATCCCCGCCACGCGACCTATCTCGCCGAGCGGATCCCGGGCGCCCGCCTGGTGACGATGCCGCCGGGCGACACGCTCCCCATCGTGGACGGCGACATCCTCACGGACGAGATCGAGGAGTTCCTGACCGGCAGCCGGGCCTCGAAGGAGCCCGACCGGGTGCTCGCGACCGTCCTCTTCACCGACATCGTCGACTCGACCGGGCACGCCGCCACGCTCGGGGACCAGCGCTGGCGCGACCTGCTCGAGCGCCACGACGCGATCACGCGCGGCGAGCTGGCCCGGTTCCGCGGCCGCGAGGTCAAGCACACCGGCGACGGCATCTTCGCGACGTTCGACGGCCCGGCCCGGGCGATCCGCTGTGCCGAGGCGATCTCGGACGCCGTGGCGAAGCTCGGCGTCGAGATCCGGGCCGGCCTGCACACCGGCGAGGTCGAGCTGCGCGACGACGACGTCGCCGGCGTCGCGGTGCACATCGGCGCCCGCGTGGCCGCCGAGGCCGGAGGCGGCGAGGTGCTCGTGTCGAGCACCGTCAAGGATCTCGTCGCCGGGTCGGGCATCGACTTCGCCGAGCGGGGCACGACCGAGCTCAAGGGCGTGCCCGGCGAGTGGCGGATCTTTGCCGTCGACCGCTGATCAGGGGGCGCAGCCGCCCGTCGATACCGGGCCCCGCGCACCGGCGAGCACCCGCCGGACGACCGCATTGGGCACGCCGAAGCCGCCCCGGCGGCCGCCGCCGGTCGTCGCGGCGAACACGGTTGCGACGACCTGGCCGCGCCCGTCGACGAGCGGCCCGCCGGAGTTCCCGGGCCGCACGCGGCCGCGCAGGGACGCGATCTCCCGGGTGACCGGCCCCTGCCCGTAGGCGTCCTGGGAGACGAACTGGCGCGTCTGCCCCAGGCGGCCCGGCTCGACATCGAACGGCCCGTTCTCGGGGTAGCCGAGGATCCCCGCGGGCGTGCCCGCGGCCGGGTCCCGCGCCAGCGGCAGGGCGGGAAGGCCGAGGCCGCCGACCGCAAGAATCGCCAGGTCGTTCGTCGAATCGAAGGCCACCGCCTGGGCGGGCAGCCGATCGCCCGAGCCGTCGCGCTGGACCGCCGTGTCGGACTCGCCGGCGACGACGTGCGCGTTCGTCACCACGAGGCCAGGGCGGACGACCCAGCCCGAGCCCTCGATGCCCAGCCCGCAGGCCGTCCCCGTGACGCGGAGGACGCTCCCGCGCGCGGCCTGCACCTGCGGGTCGCGGGCGATGCCCGGGGGCGGCGGGCCGACGTTCGCCTCGGGCCCGTCGACCTGGGGGAACGGATCGAGGCGGTTCAGGGCGTTGAGGATCGGCCCGGACGGCGGGAGGAGGTCGTTGAGCCGGTTGAGGATGGCCGAGCGCTGCGCCGCCCGGCGCACGCCCGGGACGTTGGGCGCGTTGAGCGCCGCGGCCCCGATGACCCAGGCGATCCCCAGGGCGACGCACGCCGTGAGCGCCGCTCCGAGCACGCCGTCGACGGTCGCGAGCCCGGGGAGGCGCAGGCTCCGGCGCAGCCGCACGGCAACCGCCTCGAACCCGGTGGCCAGGACGCCGCCGACGACGACCGCGCCGCCGAGGGCCAGAAGCGGCGCGTACGGCGAGGCGCTCCCCTCCGGAAGCAGCAGCGGCGCCAGGCGCGCGCCGAGCACCGCCCCGGCCGCAAAGCCGACGAGCGACAGTGCGCCGATCACGAACCCCTGGCGATATCCCTGGATCGCCAAGAGCACGGTGAAGCCGACGATGATCCAGTCGATCGCAGTCATGCGCGGGGCCCGGCCGAGCCTAGATGGTGCCGATCTCGCGCCCGGAGCGGCGCCGGCAGGCGCGGGATCGACTACATTGGCGCGCGCAGTGGCCGATCGCCGCAGAGAGCCTCCGTCGGCAAGGACCCCGCGGCCTGCGACCTTCGAGTCGGCCTCGGGACGTCGCCGACCGCCGTCGCGCTACGACCGACGTCAGCGCCTGTATCGGCGCGCCGTGCCGCTGCTCATCGTCGCGGGCCTGGCCTTCGTCGTCGGGGTGGTCGTGGGCGCCCTCCACACCCCCGGCGAGCAGAAGGTCGCCGACGCCTACGCCAAGGCTTGGGCGAAGGGCGACTACGCGGCGATGTACAAGCTCATCTCCGACGACGCGAAGCGCAGCGTCACGCCGGCGGCGTTCCGCGCCGCCTACCAGCGCTCAGCCGACACGGCAACCGCCACGTCGACGTCGGTGGGGCAGGCCAAGGACCCCCAGGACGGAGCGGTCGCGGTCCCCGTGAAGCTGCGCACGCGGCTGTGGGGCGCGGTCGGCGGGACCGTGACCCTGCGGTTCCAGGGCAGCGGCGACAGCGCCAAGGTGGCCTGGACCCCGGCGCTCACCTTCCCGGGGCTCGCCGATGGCCAGTCCCTGACGCGGTCGACGGCGCTGGCACCCCGCGCCCCGATCCTGGCCACCGACGGACAGGCGCTGGCCAAGGGGCCCGGCCGGACCTCCGACATCGGCGACGCCGCTTCCGAGATCGTCGGGACGCTCGGCCCCGCGCCGCCGGCGCGCCGGGCCCGGCTGTTCGCGCAGGGCTACCCGGCGGACGCCAGCGTCGGGCTCAACGGCCTCGAGCGCGTCTTCCAATCCCAGCTGGCCGGCACGCCGGGCGGGACGCTCAAGGCGGGCGGCGACATCGTCGCGCGGTCGCGGCCGCGGCCCGGCCGGGCCGTCCGCACGACGATCTCACCGAAGCTCGAGACGGCCGCCGCCAACGCGCTTGCCAATCAGGACGGCGGCGTCGCGGTCCTCAAGCCGACCGGCGAGATCCTCGCCCTCTCCGGGCAGGCGTTCTCGGTCCTCCAGCCGCCAGGCTCCACGTTCAAGCTCATCACCACGACCGCCGCGCTGGAGGAGGGCAAGGTCAAGCTCACGGATGAGTTCCCGATCCAGACGTCGGCGAACATCGAGGGCTTTCTGCTCTCGAACGCGGGCGGCGAGGCGTGCGGCGGCACGTTCCTCAACGCCTTCGCCGTGTCGTGCAACTCGGTGTTCGCGCCGCTCGGTGTCAAGGTGGGAGGGGCCGGGCTGGTGAAGTACGCCGAGCGCCTCGGCTTCAACCAGAGCCCGGGCATCGACGGCGCCGAGACGCCCACGATCCCCCACACGTTCACCGGCGACCTCGATGTCGGCTCCTCGGCGATCGGCCAGGGCAAGGTGCAGGCCACCGTCCTCGAGATGGCCTCGGTGGCCGCGACTGTGGCGACCGGGGGCCTGCGCTACCGGCCGCGCTTCGTGTCGAAGCCGACGCCGAAGCCCACGCGGGTGATGAGCCGTCGCACCGCGAAGACCCTCACGAAGCTGATGACCGAGGTCGTCAAGGTCGGGACGGGCAAGAACGCGCAGATCTCGGGCATCACCGTGGCGGGCAAGACCGGCACCGCCGAACTTGGCGGCAACCTCACCGACGACGCGTGGTTCACCTCGTTCGCTCCCGCGGAACGGCCGAAGATCGTCGTCGCGGTGCTGCGCATCGAGGCCGGCGCTGGCGGGGACTTCGCCGCCCCGATCGCCCGCCAGGTCCTGGTCGACGCGCTCCAGAAGTAGCGGGCCGGGCCGGTCGCGCCCCCGCGAGCGGCCCGAGATGACTGCTTCCGCGGAGGCGTGCGCGCGGGGCCTCATCTGCGGGCGCGGGGCCGTGGACTCAATCGTCCAGAGGCTTGATGCAGGCTGTGACGTGTGACGGCCGGCAGGCCGGGGCGGCGACTCTGCGCGGCTTGCCAGGCCATGCGGGTCACCTGCGGAGGGCGGCAGGCCGGGCGCCGGCGCTTCGGCGCGCGGAGGGGCCGGCGGAGCGCCGGCGCTTCGGCGCGGCGGGGGCCGCACGCGCGGCGGAGCCCCCGAGCGTGCGGGCGGCGATTCCGGGCCGAGGTTGAGGTTCGGCCGGTCGGACCGGCTGAATCGCGCTCTCGCGTCCCGCCCCCCGGGGGGACACCGCCTCAGCCGCTAGATGTCGAGGTCCACGCGCGCCTCGCCCTGCGCCGAGCGGATCCGCAGCTCGAGCGGGCGGTTGTTCAGCGCGGTGAGGGGCAGCTTGAACAGCAGCAGCGAGCCTTGGACCACGCCGTTGGCGGGCGGGCTGTTCGGTGTCGGGATGAAGCCGTTGTCCGTGGCCGGCGGGCCGCCGCCTGGCGCGACGAGGCCGCCGCGGTAGGCCCACTGATTCGTGAGCGCGAGCGGGAGCGGCTGGTACCGGTCGTCCTGCGTGTCGGTGATCTCGAAGCTGTTCGCGGCCACCTGCGGCTGCGACGACTGGTTCTGGACCCGGAGGAACACGGCGAACCAGACCTCGGTGTTCTTGATCGCCCGGTCCCTGAGGCCCACGCCGTCGAGGTACGCCTTGTCCTCGGTGTCACGCGGGTTGAGCTGTCGCGAGATCTGCACCTGGTAGCTCATCGGCCCGATGTCGAGGTAGGCGCCCTCGGTGAGGCCCACGGTCTTCGGCGACTGCTTGTTGCCGCAGGCCGAGATGCCCACGGCGAGGGCCAGCGTCAGAGCGGCGGCGAGGATGCGAAACGAGGCGGCCACGGCGGCGGGCAGTCTATAGCGTCGGGCGGGGAGCGACGGTCACGGCCCGGGCGCCCCCGGCGATGGTCGCCCGCGCGCCAGCCCCTTCGCCATCCTCGAGGATCTGCCGCAGGCGGCGCAGCGACTTCTTCAGCTTGCGCCGATACCAGCCGCGCGCCCCGAACGACTCCATGATCCGGTCGGTGATCAGCGCGGGCACGATCTCGGTGACGACTTCGACGTCGGTCCCTCCGTGCGGGGCGTCGCGCAGCGTCCACACGGTGAGGAGCTTGAGCCGGTTGAACTTGCCCGAGCGGCCCGCCTCGACGATACGGTGCGGCCGGTCGAACTCGACGACCGTGACGTCGGCCCAGTTGAACCGGTTCAGCGGCGCGCGCACCTTGAACCTGACCCCGGCGCCCACGCCGTAGGAGTCCTCCCGGGTCAGGTGCCAGTCGGTGAGGAAGTGATCGTTGAACTCAGCGTGGTTGGCGACATCGGCGAGGTACTCGAAGACCTCGGCGCGCGGGCGCCCGACCACGATCGACAGGCTGACCGGATTCACGGCCGCCAGTCTATCCGGGCGAGGCCGGGCCGCGGACCGCGGGGACGATCAGGCGGCGCGGATGGTCAGGCGCACGGTCTGGCCCTGCTCGCTGCTGCGCACGAGCTCGGAGTCGAGCGGCGTTTCGCGGCACACCGAGCGGCACAGCTCGCAGCGCTGGCGCCCGTCGTCGTAGCGATAGATGTGCTCGCCGATGAGCGGCGTGCGGCGGCAGTCGTGGCAGCGCGGGCTGCCGGCCGAGCGCGACGAGATGCCCTTGCGGAGCAGCACGCGCTCGAACTCGGGGAAGGTGACGGGGAGGCGGCGCATGGAGCTTGGGTTCGCCTCCGGACAGGCCGATCCTTCCCGCTGCATGGCGCGGCCCGCGGGCGGGAAGCCGACTCGCGACCGGGCTTCCCGGCTGGTCCGCGAGGGCCCCCGGAGGGCTGTGCCGACCGTCACCGCGCCAACCCGCCGCACCCTGGCGCGGAGGGCGGTTTGGCGCATTGACACTCGCAGTATTCTTCCCGTGGGCAACGCCGCCGCCGCTGCGCGCCGGCACGAGTGAGAGGCAGAAACAATGGCTTCGATCGAGACAGGCACGCTTCCAGGAATCGGTTCGTTCCGGTGTGCATCCTGCGACTACGTCGTGGTCCTCGCCGCCGAGGACGAACTGCCGCCGTGCCCCGCGTGCGACGGGACGACGTTCGTGCGAGCCTCGCTGTTCGAGACCCGCCGGGGTGCCGGCCAGCCGCGTCCCGACACCGCGACCGAAGACGACCCCGACTGGCTCGCCGAGGTGCGCGCGGCGATCGCGACGCCGGGCGAGTACCTGGCCTTCGACGACGGCGGCGAGGTCGAGGTCGTCCCCCTCGCCGAGGAGTGGACGCGCATCGGCCGCAGCCTCGCCGCCGACATCCGCTTCGACGATCCGACCGTGTCACGCCGCCACGCGCTCGTCGTGCGCCAGCCCGACGGGGTGCGCGTGCTCGACGACCGCAGCCTCAACGGCGTGTTCGTCAACGGCGAGCGCGTCGAGTGGAGCCCCTTGCGCGACGGCGACGAAATCGTGCTCGGCTGCCACTGCCTGCGCTACCTCCACGTCGAGACGGTCGCCGCCTCCCCGGCCGCAAGCGACGCGCCGGGCGAGCCGGTCGCCTGACCCCGCCCCGGCGTCTCGCCGGGGCCCTCCGGCCTCTATAGTCGCCGTCGATGGCGGCAACGATTGCAGTGCTCTCCCAGAAGGGCGGAACCGGGAAGACGACGACGGTGCGGACCCTGACCGACGTGTTCCGCCGGGTCGGGCTGTCGACCCTGGCGATCGACCTCGATCCGCAGGGCAATCTGGCCGATTACTTCGATGTGGACCCCGACGCCGACCCGACGATCGCCGACGTGCTGACCGGCGGACGCCCCGCCGCCGAGGCGATCCACGGCGACGTGATCCCGGCCAACCTGCAGCTCGCCGAGGCCGAGCTGACCCTCGGGGGCAAGATGGGCCGCGAGATGACCCTGCGCCGGGCGCTGCGGGAGCTCGGCGAGCGCTACGACGTCATCCTCATCGACTGCCCCCCGGCGCTCGGCCTGCTCACGGTCAATGCGCTCGTCGCGGCCGACTACGCGCTCGTGACCGCCGAGGCCCAGTACTTCGCGCTCCAGGGCGTCGAGCAGGCGCTCGAGGTCGTGGAGCTCGCGAAGGAGAGCCTGAACCCCGGCCTCGAGTTCCTCGGGATCGTGCTGAACCTCGCCGACATGCGCACCGTGCACTCGCGCGAGGCGCAGGCCTCGCTCGCCCAGCACTACGGGGACAAGCTCTTCGAAACGGTGATCCGCCAGTCGATCGGCTATGCCGAGTCGGCTGAGCGGGCCGTCTCGATCCTGGACTACCGCCCCGACCTCGGCGCCGACTACGTGGCCCTGGCAGGCGAGGCGCTCGACCGGCTCGGCCTGCGCGACGCCCGGCGCGAGCTGCGCAAGCTCTCGATGAACGGGGCCCGCGCGTCGTGACTCGCGGCCGGCATCGCGCGACGGATCGCGTGATCGTCCCGGCCGTGGCGGCCGCGACCGTCGCCCTCGCGCTCGGCGGCTGCGGAAGCGACAGCAGCGGCGCCGCGAACGCTGGGCCGCTCTTCGAGCCGACGCCGACCACCGCGAAGGACGCAGCGGCGGGCACGCCGGTCAGGCCGAAGCAGGCCGCCAAGCCGGCGGGAACCCTGAGCGCCGAGCTCCTGCGGCCCGCCGGGCTCTACAGCTCACCCGGCGGCAGGCGGGTCGCGCGGCTGAGCACGCGGACCGAGTGGAAGTCCCCCCGGCTCCTTCCGGTCGTGGCCCGGAAGGGCCAATGGCTGGGCGTGATCTCCGCGCAGATGCCCAACAACCGGACCGGCTGGATCCGCAACCGCGGCCTGCGCTTCTACCGCAGCCCCTACGCGCTCCAGGTGGAGCGCGGGGCCCGCAAGCTCGTGATCCGCAAGAACGGCCGAGTGCTCAGCCGCATCACCGTCGCCGTCGGACGGCCGGGCCACGAGACGCCCCTGGGCGTGTTCGGGGTGACCGACAAGCTCCTCATCAAGAAGTACACGCCCTACGGGTGCTGCGCGATCGCCACGAGCGCCGAACAGCCCAACATCCCGCAGGGCTGGGGCGGCGGCGACCGCATCGCGATCCATGCGACCTCGGACCCGGCCTCCATCGGCCAGGCCGTCAGCCTCGGCTGCATCCGCGCCCCGACCGACGTGATGGAGCGCCTCGTGCGCCAGATCCCGCTCGGCACGCGGGTCACGGTCTCGGCGTAGGACGAGCCCGCGGGCCAGGCTCTTCCCCGTGGCGGGTGCCGGGCTGGACCGCTGCCCGCTCGATGCCCACGATGCATCCCGCTGCCTCCGGATCCTTGGGCTCGAACGCCGTCAGGCGCGCCTCGGGATCGACGCGCGCCAGAACCCCGCGAATGATCCCGCGGTGCATCGTGCACACGACCGCGGGGTTCTCGCGAACGGTCGCGGCGTACGGGCAGGTCATGAGGGCATAGCACGCGGCCGGCCCGTCGTCGGTCCGGCGCGGATCGAAGCCGAGGGCTTCCAGGGCAGCCCCGAACGGGTCGTCGCCTCCGGAGGCCGGAGCCGGCCCGAGCTGATCGGCGAGCTCCCGCCCCATCTCGGCGCCCGCGGTCTCGACTTCGCGCAGGCGGGGCGCCGTGGCCGGGATCGCGCGAGTCAGCGACCGGGCGATCGTCCAGCCGATCTCGGGGAGGTCCGCCGCGGCCACCCCACGCGGGGTCAGGAGCCACAGATCGCGCGGCCGGCCGACGGCGCCGTGCGCCGAGCGGCGCCGGGCCAGACCGCTCTGCTCGAGGCGCTGGAGTTGCACCCGCACGCCGTTCGGGTGCCGGTCGAGCAGGCGGGCAAGCGTGGCCGTGTCGAGGGGTGCGTCGGCGGCACGCATCAGCGCGACGAGGCGCGCCGGGGCCGGATGGTCTGTGTCCGTAGTTGTCACGGATCGGTTTGGGTGTCGCCCCCGATTACACACTCGGGCTGTGAAAACTATCGTCGCACAGCGTGCCCCCGTCTGCGACCACCGGCCGCATGCCCGGCCCGCGCCATTTCCGGCACCGCGACGCTCCGGCAGACTCGGGCGCGGACGGCGAGGCCTGGCGCACAGGCTCCCGGCACTCCCGCGAATGGGAGGATTTCTACCGCGACCGCTGGCGCCACGACAAGGTGGTGCGGACCACGCACGGCGTCAACTGCACGGGCTCGTGCTCGTGGAAGGTCTACGTGAAGGACGGCCTGGTCACCTGGGAGACCCAGCAGACCGACTACCCATCCAACGGCCCCGACACCCCCGAGTACGAGCCGCGTGGCTGCCCCCGGGGCGCGTCGTTCTCGTGGTACTTGTACTCGCCGCTGCGGGTCCGCCACCCGTACGTCCGCGGCGCACTGGTGCGGCGGTACCGCGAGGAGCTTGCCCGCGCCGGCGATCCCGTCACCGCCTGGGCGGCGATCGTGGAGGATCCCGACAAGGCCCGGGCCTACAAGTCCCAGCGCGGCCTGGGCGGCTTCGTCCGCTCGTCGTGGGACGAGGTCTCCGAGATCATCGCCGCGGCCCACGTCCACACGATCAAGCGCTACGGGCCCGATCGCAACGTGGGCTTCTCGCCGATCCCGGCGATGTCGACGGTCTCCTACGCCGCCGGCACGCGCTTCCTTTCGCTCACCGGCGGCGTCTGCCTCTCCTTCTACGACTGGTACGCCGACCTGCCGCCGGCCTCGCCGCAGATCTGGGGGGACCAGACCGACGTGCCCGAGTCCGCCGACTGGTGGAACTGCTCCTACGCGATCCTGTGGGGATCGAACATCCCCCAGACGCGCACCCCGGACGCGCACTTCATGACCGAGGCCCGTTACAAGGGCCAGAAGGTCGTCGTCGTCTCTCCGGACTACGCGGGCCACACGAAGTTCGCCGACCACTGGCTCAACGCCGAGCCGGGCACCGACGCGGCACTGGCCCTCGGCATGGCGCACGTGATCCTCAAGGAGCACTACGTCGATCGCACGACGCCGTACTTCGACGGCTACGCGCGCAAGCACACCGACCTGCCGTTCCTGGTGACGCTGCGCGAGCGCGACGGCGCATACGTCGCCGACCGCTTCCTGCGCGCCAGCGACCTCGGCGAGGCCTCGGAGCACGCCGAGTGGAAGACCGTCGTCCTCGACGAAGGCACGGGCGAGCCAGCGGTGCCGAACGGCTCGATCGGATTTCGCTGGGGCGAGGAGGGCGCGGGCCGCTGGAACCTCCAGCTCGGCGAAACGCGGCCGCGGCTCTCGCTCATGGGGGCGCACGACGAACTCGTCCCGCTCGACCTCCCGCGCTTCGACATCGGCGACACCGAAGGCGGCGGCATCATGCGCCGCGGCGTGCCCGCCCGGCGCGTCGGTGGCCGGCTCGTCACGACCGTCTTCGACCTCCTCTGCGCCCAGCTCGGCGTCGCGCGCGACGGGCTGCCCGGCGACTGGCCGGAAGGCTACGACGATCCGGAGCCCGGAACCCCGGCCTGGCAGCAGGAGCACACGGGCGTCGACAGCGGCCTGGTCACGCGGATCGCCCGCGAGTTCGCCCGCAACGCCGAGGTCACCGAGGGGCGCTCCATGATCGTCATGGGCGCGGGGACCAACCACTGGTTCCACGGCGACCAGATCTACCGGGGCATGCTGAGCCTTGTCTTGCTCTGCGGGTGCCAGGGTGTCAACGGCGGCGGGTGGGCGCACTACGTCGGCCAGGAGAAGGTGCGCCCGATCACTGGCTTCGGGGTCGCCGCATTCGCGACCGACTGGGCCCGTCCGCCGCGCCAGCAGGCGACGACGTCGTTCTGGTATCTCGCCACCGACCAGTGGCGCTACGAGCGCTACGGAGTCGACGAGCTCACGAGCCCGCTCGGCGAGGGCCGCTTGCAGGGCAAGCACTTCGCCGACACGGTCGTGCAGTCGGCCCGCATGGGGTGGCTCCCGAGCTACCCGACGTTCGGCCGCAACCCGCTCGACCTCTGTGACGAGGCAGCCGCCGCCGGGCAGGAGCCCGCCGAGTACGCCGTGCAGGAGCTGAAGGCCGGCCGCCTGCACTTCGCCGCCGAGGATCCGGATGATCCGGCGAACTTCCCGCGCGTGCTCACCTTGTGGCGGGCCAATCTCCTCGGCTCGTCCTCGAAGGGCCACGAGTACTTCCTCAAGCACCTGCTCGGAGTGGAGCAGCACGCGCTGCGCGCCACCGAGACCGAGCCCGAGGGCCGCCCGTCGGAGGTGCGCTGGCACGACGAGGCTCCGACCGGGAAGCTCGACCTGTTCACCACGATCGACTTCCGGATGAACGGGTCGGCGCTGTACTCGGACATCGTCCTGCCGGCCGCCACCTGGTACGAGAAGCACGACATCTCGAGCACCGACCTGCACCCGTTCGTGCACGCGTTCGACCAGGCGGTCCCGCCGCCGTGGGAGGCCCGCAGCGACTGGGACGCGTTCGGGAGCGTGGCCCGGCGCTTCCAGGAGCTCGCCAAGAAGCACCTCGGGGTGCGCCGCGACCTCGTCGCCGCGCCGCTCCTGCACGACACGCCGGAGGAGCTCGCCCAGCCCGGCGGCGTCGTGCGCGACTGGAAGGCCGGCGAGTGCGAGCCGGTGCCCGGTCAGACGATGCCCAAGCTCGTGACCGTCGAGCGGGACTACGGTGCCGTGCACGACAAGATGACGGCGCTCGGGCCGCTGGTCGAGACCGCCGGGGTCGCCTGGAAGGGCATCGCCTGGAAGCCCGCCCAGGAGGTCGAGGAGCTCGGCCGCCGCAACGGCCGGGTTCGCGGAGGAGTCGCCGACGGCCGCCCGCAGCTCCGCACCGCCAAGCACGTCGCCGAGGCGATCCTGCGCCTCTCCGGCACGACCAACGGTCGCCTCGCCGTCGAGGGCTTCCGGTTCCTCGAGCAGCGGACAGGCACCGCACTGGCCGACCTCGCCACTGACCGCGAGGACGACCGCATCACCCTGGAGCAGATGCGCATCCAGCCGCGCAAGGTCATCACGTCGCCCGAGTGGTCGGGCATCGAGAGCCGCACGCGCCGCTACTCCCCCTTCACCGTCAACGTGGACCGCGAGGTCCCGTGGCGCACGCTCACTGGCCGCCAGCACTTCTACGTCGATCACGACTGGATGCTCGAGTTCGGCGAGGGGCTGCCGGCCTACCGGCCGCCGCTCTCCACCGCCCGCCATGCCCGCGGCGACCTCGACCCAGGCGAGGCCGAGGTCGTCGTCCGCTGGATCAGCCCCCACTCGAAGTGGTCGATCCACTCGGAGTTCCAGGACAACCAGCGGATGCTGGAGCTGTTCCGCGGCGGCCCGGTCGTGTGGATCGCCCCGGCGGACGCTGAGCACATGGGCGTGCAGGACAACGACTGGGTCGAGGCCCTGAACCGCAACGGCGTGATCGCTTGCCGCGCGGTGATCTCGCACCGCATCCCTGCCGGCTGCGCGTTCATGTACCACTCCCAGGACCGTCACGTGAACGTGCCGGTCTCCGAGACCTCGGGGGTCCGCGGGGGCACCGACAACTCGGTGACCCGGATCATCATCAAGCCGACCCACCTCATCGGCGGCTACGCGCAGCTGTCGTGGGGCTTCAACTACTACGGCGCGATCGGCACCCAGCGCGACGCGCTCACCCTGATCCGCAAGCGCCGGACCGAGGTGACCTACTGATGCGCGTCATGGCCCAGGTCGGGATGGTCATGAACCTCGACAAGTGCATCGGCTGCCACACCTGCTCGGTCACCTGCAAGAACGTCTGGACCAACCGCAAGGGCGCCGAGTACATGTGGTTCAACGACGTCGAGACCAAGCCCGGCAGCGGCTACCCCAAGCGCTGGGAGGACCAGGCGCAGTGGAAGGGCGGCTGGGAGCTCGATCGGCGCGGGCGGCTGCGCCTCAAGGCTGGGGGGCGGCTGCGCAAGCTCGCGACGATCTTCGCGAACCCGGACCTGCCTGGCCTGGACGACTACTACGAGCCGTGGACCTACGACTACCGCTCGCTTCTGGACGCCGGGCCCTCGTCGCGCCAGCCCGTGGCGCGCCCGGTCTCGCGCGTGACCGGCGACCCGATCGACCTGCAGTGGGGACCGAACTGGGAGGACGACCTGGCCGGCGGGCCCGGGATGGTAAAGCTGGACCCCAACCTCCGCGACGGCGCCGAGGAGCAGGTGCGGGCGGAGTACGAGTCGGTGTTCATGATGTACCTGCCGCGGATCTGCGAGCACTGCCTCAACCCGGCGTGCGTCGCGTCCTGCCCGTCGGGTGCGATGTACAAGCGCGAGGAGGACGGAATCGTCCTCGTCGACCAGGAGCGCTGCCGCGGCTGGCGGATGTGCGTCAGCGGCTGCCCCTACAAGAAGGTCTACTTCAACTGGCAGACCGGCAAGGCCGAGAAGTGCACGCTCTGCTACCCGCGGGTCGAAGCGGGGATGCCGACGATCTGCTCGGAAACCTGTGTCGGGCGCATCCGCTACCTCGGCCTGGTGCTCTACGACGCCGACCGCGTGCACGCCGCCGCGTCCACAGCGGACGAGCGCGACCTGCTCGACGCCCAGCTCGACGTCTTCCTCGACCCCTCCGATCCGGAGGTTCGCGCCCAGGCCCGCCGCGACGGGATCCCGGAGGACTGGCTGGACGCCGCCGCGCGCTCTCCGGTCTGGAAGCTGGCGATGGAGTGGGGCATCGCCCTGCCGCTGCACCCCGAGTACCGCACGCTGCCCATGGTCTGGTACATCCCTCCCCTGTCGCCCGTGATGTCGCTGGTCGAGGGCTCCGGATCCGAGGCGGCCCCCGACGACGTCTTCCCGGCGATCGACGAGCTGCGGATCCCCGTCCGCTACCTCGCCAACCTGCTCAGCGCGGGCGACGACGACGTCGTGCGGCGCGTGCTCAAGCGCCTGGCCGCGATGCGGGCGCACATGCGCGCGCATGCGCTCGGCGCCGAGCCGGACCCGCAGATCGCCGCGCGAGTCGGAATGGACGCCGCGGCGATCGAGGACATGTACCGCCTCTGCGCCATCGCCAAGTACGACGAGCGCTACGTCATCCCGCTCGCCCACACCGAGGTGGCGGGCAACCTCGCGGCGCGACAGGGCGGCTGCGGCCTGGACTTCGCGGGCGGCCCCGGTGCGTGCGGTCCGAGTGACGGCAGCGCCGAGGGGGAAGTCGATCTCGTCGGCCTCGCCCGGCACGGCGCTGCAGTCCCGCTTCCGATCACGCGGGTCGACGGCGCGGGCGGGGGAGACGCATGAGCGACGTGCTCCGCCTCGGCGCGCTCCTGCTCGAGTACCCCGACGCCGAGCTGTTCGCGGCCCTGCCGGCAATGCGCGCCTGCGCCGCCGGGCTCCCAGGGCGCACCGGGCGCGACATCGACGGCTTCCTGGCCCGCCGCGCCGAGCTGGGACTCGATCGCGCCCAGGAGGAGTACGTCGCGACCTTCGACTTCCACAAGCGTGCCTCCCTGCATCTCTCGTACTTCCGCGACGGCGACCGCCGGCAGCGCGGCGCGACGCTGCTTGGCCTCAAGCGCCGCTATCGCGAGGCCGGCCTCGAGCTCGAAGGCGGCGAGCTGCCCGACTACCTCCCAGCGGTCCTCGAGTTCGCGGCGCTGGCGCCCGGCGCCGATGCCGACGCCGTGCTCGCGCGGATGCGACCCGGCATCGAGCTGCTGCGCGCGTCGCTGCGCAACATCGAGAGCCCCTACGTCGCCGTCCTCGATGCGGTCGTCTCGATCCTTCCGCCGCTGAGCGCCGACGAGCTCGCCGAGGCGCGGCGCATCGCGCGCGAGGGCCCGCCCGACGAGGAGGTCGGGCTCGAGCCATTCGCGCCGCCCGAGGTCATGCCGCCGGCGGAGGCGGTCCGGTGACGCCGCTGGGCGCCAGCCGCGGCGCGACCTTCCTCTGGGTCGTGCTGCCCTATCTCGCGATCGCCACGTTCGTGGTCGGGCACCTCTGGCGCTATCGCCGCGACCAGTTCACGTGGACGGCGCGCTCGACCCAGCTGCTGGAGGATCGCTGGCTGAGGATCGGGGCGCCGCTGTTCCACTTCGGCCTGCTCGCGGTGGTCGGCGGCCACGTCATCGGCATCCTCATCCCGAAGGCGTGGACCGACGGGCTGGGCATCTCCGAGGACGCCTATCGGATCTTCTCGGCAACCGTGGGCACCGTCGCCGGCCTCGCCACGCTCGCCGGCCTGGCCATCCTGATCGTCCGCCGCGCCGCCAACCACCGGGTCGCCGCGACCACCCGCGGGTGGGACGTCGCCGTGATGGCCCTGCTCGGCTTCATGGTCCTCACCGGGATGTGGAACACCTCGATCCACAACCTCCTGCAAGGCGGCTACGACTACCGCGAGACGGTGTCTCCCTGGTTTCGCGACCTGTTCCTGCTCGACCCGGACGCCTCGCTGATGACGGGCGGCGGCGTGCCCCTGAGCTACCAGCTGCACGCAGTCGGCGGCTGGGTCCTGATCATGATCTGGCCGTTCACCCGACTGGTTCACGCGTGGAGCGTGCCGGTCACCTACCTGCGCCGCCCCCCGATCGTCTATCGGTCGCGCGCGCCCCGCGCCGTCAGGGCAAGCGCCGCAGGCATCACTGCATCCTCCCCATCCGAAAGAAGGGTCCATGTCGAGTCCTGACTCAGCCGGCCGCCGTGCCGGCAACGCCCGCGCCCTCACCCTGGGCGCCCTCGCGTTCGGCATCTGCTTCTACGCCTGGGCGCTCCTGGGCCCGCTGGGGCCGGATCTGCAGGACGAGCTCGGCCTGTCCGACACCGAGCTCGCGCTCACCGTGTCGATCCCGGTCGTCCTCGGCTCGCTGATGCGCATCCCCCTGGGCGTGCTGACCGACCGCCTGGGCGGCCGCCGCGTGTTCACTGCGCTCCTCGCGTTCACGCCGCTCCCGCTCGTCGGCCTGGCGCTGTTCCACGACTCCTGGGGCGCGGTGCTCGCGTTCGGGTTCTTGCTCGGATTCGCGGGCGCCTCGTTTGCGGTCGGCGTGCCGTTCGTGAACACCTGGTACCCGGCCGAGCGCCAGGGCTTCGCCCTGGGCATCTACGGCATCGGCATGGGCGGCACCGTCGTGGGCGCCCTCACCGCGCCGCGCATCGCCAAGGCCACCAGCCTCGCGGTCCCGTTCTGGATCGCCGCCGGCCTCGTCGCGCTGATGGCGGTGGCCTTCTGGCTGCTGGCGCGGGACGCCCCTGGCGCAGCGACCGGCTCCGGCGGCCGGATGTTCGCTGCCCTGTCCGCGTTCCGCGGCGCGGGCAGCAGCCGGGCCTGGTCGCTGACGCTCTTCTACTTCATGGCCTTCGGCGGGTTCGTGGCCATGTTCCTCTACCTGCCCAAGCTGCTGCACGGCGTCCACCACCTCAGCAAGCCCGACGCGGGCTCGCGCGCGGCCGGCTTCGCCCTGCTCGCCGTGGCGGCGCGACCGATCGGAGGCTGGCTGTCGGACCGCATCGGCGCGCGCAACGTGCTGATCGCCTCCTTCGTGGGGACCGGCGCGCTGGCGCTCGTGCTGGCGGGCACCTACCGGCACATGGCCCCGCTCACCGCCTCGTGCCTGACCATGGCCGTCTGCCTGGGGCTCGGCACGGGAGCTGTCTTCAAGCTCGTGCCGCAGTGGTATCCGGACCGGGTCGGAGCCGTCACGGGCGTCGTCGGCGCCGCCGGCGGCCTGGGAGGGTTCTTCCCGCCGCTGGTCATGGCGTTCGTCAAGTCCCAGACCGGGTCCTACGCCCTCGGCTTCGTCCTCATGGGAGCGGTCGCGGCGGTCGCCTTCGCCATCCTCATCGCCGTCAGCCGCGCGACTCCGCCCGGCGCTCCGGCCGGGCCGGCAGAGCGCCTCGTCACGACCTGAATGCGGCGCCGCGCGCCCTACAGCGACCGCACGTCGGCGCCGTCGGGCTCGAACGCCGCGCGGCGGACCTGCGCCCAGCCCGTGCAGCGCTCCCGCAGGCGCTGGACGACGACGCCGGTCTGCTCGCAGTGCGTCCACACGAGGACGGTCGGGCCGGCGCCGGACATGGTGGCCCCGAGCGCGCCGAGGTCCGACGCGGCTTCGAGGACCTCCATCGAGCGCGGATAGAGGTGGGCGCGGGCGGGCTGGTGCAGGCGGTCCTTGAGGCCGTGGGCGACCTGCTCCCACTGGCCGGTCGCGAGGCCGAGGACGAGCAGCGCAGCGTGCCCGACGTTGTAGGCCGCGTCGGCGATGGGCACCACCGGGGCGATCGCGGCGCGGGCCTGGGGCGTGCGCAGCGCCTCGTCCGGCACGACGAGAACCGCCTCGAGCCCGGCCGGGACGTCGAAGCGGGTCGCCGCGCCGTCGGTCCAGACGACGAACCCGCCGAGCAGCGCCGCGGCGACGTTGTCGGCGTGGCCCTCCTGGCTGACGGCCAGGGCGAGCACGTCGGCGTCGAGCTCGAACAGGTGGTCGGCGGCGAGCAGGCCGGCCACGATCGCCGCGGCGCTCGTGCCGAGCCCGCCCGAGAGCGGGATGTCCGAGCGGATCGTGAAGCGGAAGTCGTCCGCCGGGTGCAGCTGCTCGAAGGCCCGGACGGCGAGGTTGCGCCGGTCGCGGGCGATGTCGAGATCGGTCACGACCTCGAAGCGCCCGGTCTCCTCGACCTCGAGCTCCATGTGCAGCCCCAGGGCGGCCGCGAGGACGTCGTAGCCCGGCCCGAGGTTCGCCGAGGACGCCGGGACCCGGACCACCCGGCGGCGATTCACACGAGCACCGCCCGCTCCACCGCGGCGAGGTCCGGCTCGCAGGGCACGACGGCGCCCGCCTGATCGAGCGCCGTCTGCGGATCCTTGAGGCCGTGGCCGGTCAGGACGCAGACGACCCGCTCGGCGCCGCCCGCGCCGTGCCGGAGCAGACCGGCCACCGAAGCCGCCGACGCCGGCTCGCAGAAGACGCCCTCGGTCGCCGCCAGGAGCCGGTAGGCGGCGAGGATCTCCGCGTCGCTGACGGCCTGGATCGCGCCGCCGGAGCCGGTGACGGCGGCCATCGCCTCCTCCCAGCGGGCCGGGTTGCCGATGCGGATCGCGCTGGCCACCGTCTCCGGGCGCTCGACGGGCGCGCCGCGGACCAGCGGGGCGGCCCCTTCCGCCTGGAAGCCGAGCATGCGCGGGGCGGCCCCCGCTTCCTGGAAGCCCTTCCAGTACGCGGTGATGTTCCCGGCATTGCCCACCGGGATGCACAGCGCGTCCGGCGCGCCGTCCAGCGCCTCGACGACCTCGAAGGCGGCGGTCTTCTGGCCCTCGAGCCGGAACGGGTTCACCGAGTTCACGAGCGCGATCGGGTGCGCCTGAACCAGTTCCCGCACGAGCGCGAGCGCCTGGTCGAAGTTGCCGCGCAGCGCGACGACCCGGGCGCCGTGCATCAGGGCCTGGGCCAGCTTGCCGGTGGCGATCTTCCCCTCGGGCACGATCACCGCCCCGCGCAGCCCGCCGCGGGCCGCGTAGGCGGCGGCGCTCGCGGCGGTGTTGCCCGTTGACGCGCAGATGACCGCTTCGGCTCCGTCCCGGACCGCGGCGGAGACCGCGCAGGTCATCCCGCGGTCCTTGAACGACCCCGTCGGGTTCGCTCCCTCGATCTTCAGCCAGACCTCGGCGCCGACGCGCTCGGAGAGGCGCGGCGCCAGCACGAGCGGGGTCGCCCCCTCGTCGAGCGTCACCACCGGGTCCCCGGCTGCGAACGGCAGCCGCTCCCGATAGCGCTCGATCAGGCCGGCCACGGGCTCACGCGTCGAACTGCTCCTCGATCACCCGGATCGCGCGCGGGGCCGAGCGCATGAAGTCCAGCCCGGCCAGCAGGTCCCGGGCGGCGAAGAACCGTGATTCGAGCGCCGGGTGCACGACCATCACGAGCCGGGCGTCGCCCCCGAGGCCCCGCTGGACCACGGACTTGATCGAGACGCCCTGGAGGCCAAGGATCTGCGCGATCTGACCGAGCACACCGGGCTGGTCGGCGACCTCGAGGTGCAGGTAGAAGGCCGACTCGACGTCGGTGACGATCGGCAGCCGCTCGGTGGGCGCCGGCACGGGCGGCCCGCCGCGCAGAAGGCTGACGACGTCGCCGAGCACGGCGCTGGCCGTCTGCGGGCCGCCGGCTCCGGGACCCTGCAAGGTGATCTCGGTGATGGCGGCCGACTCGACGGTGACGGCGTTGAAGGGGCCGTTGACGGAGGCGAGCGGATGCCCGCGGTACAGGAACACCGGGTGAACGCGGACCGACAGGCCGCCCGCCACGCGCTCGGCGGTGCCCACGAGCTTGAGCGACAGGCCGAACTCGCGGGCATAGGCGATGTCGTCAGAGGTGACGTGCTCGATCCCCTCGCACACGACGTCGTCCAAGTGGACCGGCGTCCCGAAGGCCAGCCGGGCGAGGATCGCCATCTTCGCGGCGGCGTCGCGCCCGTCGACGTCCTCCCCGGGGTCGGCCTCGGCGTACCCCAGCCGCTGGGCCTCGCGCAGCGCCTCGGCGTAGCCGACGCCCTCGCCGGGCCCGTCCCCCGCCCCGGCCATCTCGCTGAGGATGAAGTTCGCCGTCCCGTTCACGATCCCGTGGAGCCGGTCGACATGGGCGCCGGCGAGCGAGTCGGCCAGCACCCGGACCACGGGCACGACGCCGGCCACGGCCGCTTCGAAGCGCAGCTGGACGCCGGAGCCGCGCGCGGCGTCCCACAGCTCCTCGCCGTGCCGGGACAGGAGCTGCTTGTTCGCCGTCACGACCGGCGTGCCCGCGCGCAGGGCGCGGAGCACGAGGGTCCGGGCCGGCTCGATGCCGCCCATGAGCTCGACGACCGCATCGGCCCCGTCGACGATCGCCTCCCCGTCGCCTTGCGAGCGGGTCAAGACCCCGCTGATTCCCGGGCGCCGCCCGGTGATCGCCGCGATGCCGCCGGCCCGGGCAGCCAGGAGCTCGTCGAAGGCGCCGCCGACCGTCCCGTGCCCGAGCAGGCCGAGGCGGAACTCCTGAGGGCCGTCAGTCGAGGTCACGGGCGGCGAGATCCTCGAACGTCTCGCGGCGGACGACGGCGCGGGCGTCGCCGTCCTGGCAGAAGATGATGGGCGGGCGCGGGACGCCGTTGTAGTTGTTGGCCATCGCGTGACCGTATGCGCCCGTGGCCGGCGTGACCAGCAGGTCGCCCGGCCGGGGCGAGGGAAGGCGGACGTCGCGAACGATCACGTCGCTGGACTCGCAGTGCTTGCCGGCCACGTGACACGGCTCGCCGCCGGCCTGCATCCGGTTGGCCAGCGCCGCCTCGTAGACGGCCCCGTAGAGCATGGGCCGCAGGTTGTCCGACATGCCGCCGTCCACCGCGACGTACGTCGAGACCCCGCGCTTGACGGACTCGACGGTGTAGAGCGTCACCGTGCTGTTGGCGACCAGGGCGCGGCCCGGCTCGAGCAGGACCGTCGCGTCGGCCAGGTCGGTGGCGGCGCGCAGGGCGGCGAGCTTGACGCCGACGTACTCCGGGATCGGCGGCGGCAGGTCCTGCGCGGTGTAAGCGACGCCGAGCCCGCCGCCGAGGTCGTAGACGTCGAAGCGCCCGACCGCCGCGAGCTCCTGGACCGCGCGCCGGAACGCCTCGAGCTCGAAGACCTGCGAGCCGATGTGCATGTGGAGCCCGGCGACCTCGATCCGCGGGAGGGCCTGGAGGCGCTCGATGGCCACCCGTGCCTCGTCCACCGGCAGGCCGAACTTGGAGTCCAGCTGCCCGGTCGAGATGAAGTCGTGCGTGTTGGGCTTCACGCCCGGGGTGACCCGGACCAGCACCCGCTGCGGGCCGTCCCGGTCGGCGGCGGCGACCGCCGCCCCGAGGCGCTCGATCTCGTCGAGCGCGTCCACGACGACCAGGCCGGCCCCCGCGCCGCAGGCCGCCCGCAGCTCGGCGTCTGACTTCGCGTTGCCGTGGACGACGACGTCGGCCGGCTCGAACCCGGCGCGCAGGGCCAGCGACAGCTCTCCCCCCGAGGCGACGTCGACGGCCAGGCCCTCTTCCGCAAACACGCGATAGACCGCCGTGCAGGGGAACGCCTTGGAGGCGAACACCACGCGCCCCGGCTGGTGCTCGGCGGCCAGCGCCGACCGGAAGGCGCGGGCCCGGGCGCGCAGGTCGTCGACGGCCACGACGTAGGCCGGCGTGCCGAACTCGCGGGCGAGGTCGACGGCGTCGCAGCCGCCGATCTCGAGCCGGCCCTCCGGCGTCACGCGGCTGCCGAGCGGATAGACACGCGACAGCCCGCGGGCCAGCGCCTCGAGGGCGGGATCGCCCGGAGCGAGCAGCGCGGCAGGATCGGGCGCGACGGCCATCCGGCGATTATCACCGTTCGGGCCGGGCGGGCGCCCGCCGGCTCGACACGCGCCGCCCGCACCCGGCAGACTCGCCCGATGCGGCTTCCCCCGCCCGGCCCGCCCGACGAGACCGGGCGCCACGCCGGCCTCGCCTACGTGCAGTGGCTCCCGGCCGGACCGCCGCGCGGCGGGATCCTGATCCTCCACGGCGCCGGCTCGGGCAAGGAGAGCCACGCCGACTTCGGGCGGGCGGCCCGCGCGGCGGGGTTCGCCGCGCTCGCCTTCGACCTGCGGGGCCACGGCGAGAGCGACGGGCCGATGGACGCCCGTGTGCTCGACGACGTCGCGGCGATGGCCGCGCTGCTCCCGCCGGGGCCGCTGGCGCTGCGGGGGTCGAGCCTGGGCGGCTTTCTCGCCATCGCGGCAGCCAGCGGGGCCGGGGCCGATGCCGTCGTGGCGATCTGCCCGGCCGACGCCGGGCTCCTGCTGCGCGGGCTGCGGTCCGGGCAGCTCGAGTTCGATGCCGACGTCGCCGCGCTCGCGCCGCTGCTGGAGGTCATCGACCTGCGCCGCGTCGTCGGCACGCTGGACATCCCGCTGCTCCTCCTCCACGCGGAGGGCGACGAGCGCGTGCCGGCCGCAGCGTCGCGGGCGCTCGCCGCCGCCGGCGGCGAGCGCGTCCGCCTCATCGTCGCTCCGGGCGGCCACCATCGGTCCGTGCAGCACGACCCCGAACTCCAGGGCGAGTCGCTGCGGTTCCTGCACCGGGCGCTCCCGGCTCCGGGCGAACTGGAATGAGACTCATTCCCATGTAGACTCGCCGCCCATGGGGTGGCTGACCGATCCGCTGTCCGCACCGTACTTCCAGCGTGCCCTTGCCGAGGTGCTCCTGCTGTCGGTGCCCTGCGGCCTGCTCGGGAGCTGGATCGTGCTGCGGCGGCTGGCCTTCTTCAGCCACGCCGTGGGCACGGCCACGTTTCCGGGCCTCGTCCTGGCGGCCCGTTGGGGTGTCGCCCCCCAGGTCGCGGCGCTCGCCTCGGCACTGGGCTTCTCGGCCGGGCTCGAGGGACTGGCCCGGCGCGGCGCTGGCCGTGGCCTCGGCACCGACGCCACCACGGGCCTGGCCCTGGTGGCCGCGCTCGGGCTCGGCGTGATCCTGGCCAGCGACGCGTTCCGCTCCGGCGCCGGGGTGGACCGCCTGCTTTTCGGGACGCTGCTGGGGCTCAGCGACGGGGACCTGCGGTTCGCCGCGCTCGTCGCCGCGGCGGCCGCGCTCACCGCCGCCGCCCTGCGCCGCCGGTGGCTCGGCACCGCGTTCGACCCCGGCAGCGCCCGCACGCTCGGGCTGGGACCGGCCGTCGCGGACCGGGCGCTCCTCGCCGCGATCGCCGTGACGGTCGTGGCCGCGCTGCCCGCCGCCGGGGCGCTGCTGGCCAGCGCCCTGCTCGTCGTGCCGGCGGCGACCGTCCGCCTCGTTGCCTCCAGCGTCACCGCGCTGCAGGCCGGGGCGGTCGGGCTGGCCGCGGCCGAGGGCGCCGCCGGCCTGTGGGTGGCCGATGCCGCCAACGCCCCGCCCGGCCCGGCCATCGCCCTGCTGGCCGGAGCGGCGTACGTCGTGGTCGCCGCTGGATCCGGCGCGCGCCGCGCGCAGCGACGGCGCCCCGCCGCCGGGGCCCCGTCGTGAGCGGCAGCGCCCCCGTTGTCGAGGCCCACGGGCTCGCCACCGGCTACGACGCCGCCGAGCCGGCCCTGCGCGGCGTCACATTCGCGATCCCGCCCGGGCGCATCGTCGCGCTGCTCGGCCCGAACGGCGGCGGGAAGACCACGCTCCTGCGAGCGCTCCTGGGAGAACTGCCAGCGCTCGCCGGCCACGTGCGGCTCAGCGCCCGGGCCGCGTATGTGCCCCAGAACGACGACACCCGGCTCGACTTCCCGGTGACCGCTGCCGACGTCGCCGCGATGGGGGCGTTCGCCCGCACCCCGTGGTGGCGGCCGCTCGGCGCGGGCACCCGCCGAGCGGCGGCCGGCGCGCTCGCCCGCGTGGGCCTCGAGGACCGCGCCGCGGTGCGCTACGGCGACCTCTCGCGCGGACAGCGCCAGCGGGTCCTGGTGGCGCGGGCGCTCGTCCAGGATGCCCCGGTCGTCCTGCTCGACGAGCCGTTCGCCGGAGTCGACGCTGGGAGCGCCGAGCGCATGATGGCGCTGCTGGCCGGGCTGCGCGACGGGGGCCGGACCGTGCTGGTCGCCACCCACGACATCGACCAGGCACGCCGCTGGGACCTCGTTCTGTGTCTCAACGGCGAGCAGGTGGCGTTTGGGCCGCCCGCGACGGCGCTCGATCCCTCCGCGCTGCAACGCACCTACGGTGCCGAGATCGTCCTGCTGGACGGCGGCGGCCAGGCCGTCGCGGTCCAGCACCATCACCACCACGGCAGGGAGGAGTGATGGGCGCGCTCCTGGACCCGTTCCGGGATCCGATCACCCAGCGGGCGCTCGCCGAGGTCACGATCCTCGGACTCGCGTGCGGACCGCTCGGCGTGTGGATCGTGCTCTACCGCTCCGCCTACGCGGCCGAGTCCTTCTCTCACGCCATGCTCCCCGGCCTCGTGGTGGCCGCCCTGGCCGGAGCGCCGCTGCTCCTCGGCGCCGCCGGCGGCGTGCTCATCGGCGCCGTCGCCGTCGCCGCCGCCGCACGCGACCGGCGGATCGGGGCGGACACCGCCGTCGCAGTCGTCATCACGACGCTCGTCGGGGCCGGGGCGCTGCTCGCCCTCTCCCCCGACGTGCCGGCCCGGCTCGACGCGCTGCTGTTCGGCGACCTGCTCGCCACGACCGGGAGCGATCTCGCGATCGCCGCCGCACTGTGCGGGCTCGTGCTCGCCGGCTTGCGGGCGGGCCACCGTTCGCTCGCGCTGGCCGGCTTCGACGCCACGGCGGCGCGCGCCCTCGGCGTCCGCCCCAGCCGGGTCCAGCTCGGCCTGCTCGTCGCCCTCGGCGTGACCCTGGTCGCCGCAGTGCCGGCGCTGGGCAACCTCCTCGTCGTGGCCTTGCTCATCGCACCGGCTGCCGCGGCGCTGCGGCTGGCCACCCGGCTGGGGCGGGTGCTGGCGCTCGCCGCGGCCTTCGCCGTCCTGGCCGGCGTGCTCGGCCTCGAGGCCAGCTACCACCTCGACGTGGCCGCCGGTGCGGCCGTGGCGCTCGCCGCGGTCGGCATCTACGCGGCGGCGGCGCTGGTCCGCCGCGGATCGCGCCGGCCGGCCCGGACGCTCAGGCCGGCGCCGGTCGAGGCCCTGTCGGGCTCGAGGTGACGATCGGCCCGTGCCGGTGGCGGGAGACCGCCAGCCACGTGACCCCGGCCACGATCGCGATCACGCTCTCGACCTGCGGCGTCGTGAGGCCCAGGAGCTCGGACGGGTTGCGGCGGATGAACTCGACCAGGAGCCGCTCGACGCCGGCGATCACCAGGTAGAGCGGGAAGAGCATCCCCGGGCGCACGTGGTCGCGCATCCGCCACAGCCACCAGGCGGCCAGCCCCATGGCCAGCGTCTCGTAGATCGGCGTGGGATGGACCTCCTGCGTGGTCGGCACCGTGCCGTGCGGGTAGGGCATCGCCCATGGGAGGGACGACGCGATGCCGTAGTCGCCGTCGCCGGAGACCTGGCACCCGATCCGCCCGATCGCGTAGCCGAGCGCGATCGCCGGCGCCGCCATGTCGAACAGGCGGGCGTCGAGGATCCCGCGCCACTTCGCCCACAGCGAGACGGCCGCGGCGCCGCCGATCACGCCGCCGATGAAGACCAGGCCGGTTCCTGAGAAGACGCTGCCGAGCAGGTCGCCCTTGACCTTGTCGAAGTTCTGGATGATGTAGTCGATGCGGGCGCCGACCAGGCCGCCGATCAGCGCCGCGAACATGACCTCGTAGGCCCAGTCCGTCGGCTTGCCGAGCTCCTTCAGCCGCCGGTGGGCGATAAGCCCGCAGGCCAGGAACGCGCAGGCGAAGGCGACGCCGAAGGTCTTGATCGGGATTCCGAGGAGGTCGATTTCCGGCTGCACCGCGTGCGGACGCTAGCGCGGGGACGCCCCGGTTGCCCTGCTGAGCGTCATCCCGTACACTCGTACGTTATGACAGACAGTGCAACGAGCGCCGCGGCTGCCGCCTTCGACGCCGAGGCCGCCGCGTACGAGGCCCAGCGCCGGCGCCTGGTCCCGCCCTACGACGACGTCTACGGCGTCGCCGTCGAGGCGCTCGGACTCACGGCCCGCCCGCCCGCGCGCATCCTCGACCTCGGCGCCGGCACGGGGCTGCTCGCCCGCGCGGTCGCGGCGGCGCACCCGGCGGCCCGGCTCACCCTGCTCGACGGTGCGCCCGCGATGCTCGAGCGGGCCCGGTCGGCGCTCGGGGACCGCGCCGCCTATGTGACGGGCGACCTGGCCGGCCCGCTCCCTTCCGGTCCCTGGGACGCCGTGATCAGTGCGCTGGCGATCCACCACCTCGACGACGGCGCCAAGCGCGACCTCTTCGCCCGCGTCCACGCCGAGCTCGCGCCGGGCGGGGTGTTCGTGAACGCCGAGCAGGTCAGCGGTCCCACCGGGCGGTTCGACGACGCCTACGCGCGCTGGCACGAGGCCGCCGCGCGGGCGCTCGGGGCCTTAGACGAGGAGTGGGCCGGCTATCAGCGCCGCCGCGTGCACGACCGCTGGGCCTCGGCCGAGCGCCAGCTCGCGTGGCTGCGGGACGCCGGCTTCGCCGACGCCGACTGCCTGTTCAAGCGCTACGGGTTCGCGGTGCTCGTCGCGCTGCGCGCGGGGTAGCGTCCCCGCCGCCTACAGGTAGTTCAGCGGGTTCGTGACCGACCCGTTGATGCGCACTTCGAAGTGCAGGTGCGCGCCGAAGCACAGCCCGGTGCAGCCGACGTAGCCGATTACCTGGCCCTTGCTCACGGTCTGGCCGGCGCTCACCGCGTACCGCGACTGATGGCCGTAGCACGTGGAGAGCGTCGAGGTGTGCTGGATGCACGTGTAGTTCCCGTACCCGCCGGTCCAGGCCGCCAGGATCACGCGCCCGGAATCCGCGGCGTGGATCGGGGTGCCCGTGCCGACGCCGATGTCGATTCCGGGGTGGCAGGCCTCCCAGGCCCGCCGCTCGCAGAAGGGCGACGTGATGGGGCCGTTCACCGGCCACATGAGCTGGCCTGACCCCGTCGTGGGGCCGCCGCTCGAACTCGAGTTCTGGATCGTGCCCTCGATCTTGGCCTGCTCGCGCTGCAGGGCCTTCACGTCCTCCTGGGCCTGCTGGCGAGTCTCCCGGACCGAGGCGAGCGCGTCGGCCTTCTGGGCCCGCGCCGAGTCCCAGCCCTCGCGCGTCGACACCAAGCGGCCCTTGACCCGCGCGACCTCGTCGCGGCGGGCCTGGATCGCCGTGGTGATCTTCCGCTGGCGATTCTCGAGCTTGTCGAGCCGGTCGGCGGCCACCTTCGTCCGGTCGCGGTCGGCCTTCACCGAGGTGATGACCCGCTGGTCCTGGTCGTTGATGCGCTGCATGAACTCGCCGCGCTCGATGAGGTCGGCGAAGCCCTTCGAGGACAGGATCACGGTGACGATGTCGGGCGAGTCGGCCTTGTAGATCTCGGCG
>WBZU01000704.1_pt1 | contig 27404 bp, 16 predicted proteins | sample 5204311 | NCBI WGS metagenome assembly WBZU01 (sample SAMN12344359, study PRJNA552823) | activated sludge metagenome | biome: Activated sludge suspended growth; feature: Nitrification reactor; material: Wastewater; isolation source: activated sludge from nitrification reactor of wastewater...
TCCACCGACGGCGGCGATAGCTGGCAGCCGCTGTGGAACAACCTCACGCACCTGCGCGGCGAGGCGCTTTACTTTGACGCCAACTTTGCGCAGAGCCAGACGCTGGTCGTGCAATCAGAATTCTATGATGTTGCCCAGCAGGTGAGCGGCAGTTCCTATCATCAATCCACCGATGGCGGGCTGACCTGGACGCTGGTCGTGACCGGCGACTACAGCACGCCGGACGGCACGGTACCGCTGCCGCCCGTCAGCGAACTGCTGCCTAATGGCAATGCCGCGCCGGCGCTTGCCGTGCGCATGGATAACGACCGGCAGACTGTGTTCTATGCCGTCGACGGCAGCACGTGGCAGACGGCTACGGTGCGCCCCCCCGGCACGGACCTGCTGCTGGAATTGCTGCCCGCGCCGGGCTATCCGGCCAGCGCCACGGTGTATGCCGTGAGTGGCGCGTCCATCTGGCGCACGACAGACGACGGCGCAACGTGGGCGCAATGGGACGACGATCGCTTTGCCAACCCCGACGACTTTGACAACAAGATTCGCTCGGCCGCGATCACACCGCTGCTGGCGTCGGGCGGCTACCGGCTGCTGCTGGGGACAGGCACGGGCGAAGTCGTCATCCTCGACCCGACAGCGATGGCGTGGCAGGAGTCGACCGGCGCCGCCATTGCTGCCGATGCGCCGGCGCCAGCCGCAGCCGTCGACCTCAGCCTGCCGACACCTACGCCGGCACCCGAAGCGCTGGCCGGCGATCCGCCGGATGGTCTCTTCCGGCCCGAAGGCGGCTTTGCCAGCTTCTGGGAAAACAGCCCGCGCATCCAGCAGGACCTGGGGTGGGCGACGCAGGCCCAGCCCTCACAGGGTGCGGCCGCGATTCAGCGCTTCGACAATGGCGTCATGGTCTGGGTGGGCGAAACCGGGCGCATCTATGCCTTCCTCAACGACGGCACCTGGCGCAGCTACGAAGACACCTTCCGCGAGGGCGATGCGGAGAGTGACCCGGCTTTTGGCCCGCCGCCCGGCAAGCAGCAGCCCATGCGCGGCTTTGGCAAGGTGTGGCGCGAGAACCCGGATCTGCGCGATGCCATCGGCTGGGCACTGGCCAAGGAAGAGCCGTCGAGCGCGCAACGCCAGCTTTTCGAGCGCGGCACGATGCTGCGCGTCGGCGTCTTTGCCTACACCATGGTGGGCACGGAGGAATCCGGCACGTGGTATTGATGTTGTGTAGCGCGCTTTGTAGCCGGCCATGACGGAGCCAACGATCGTGCTCTATACCACGACCCTCTGCCCGGATTGCTGGCGCGTCAAGAGCGTGTTGAGCAAGCTGGGCGTGGCGTATGTGGAAGTCGATATTCTGAAGGATCTCGAGGGTGGCGAGGAGATGGTGCGACGCAGCGGCCAGCGCCATGTCCCCACCCTCGTCCTGCCGGATGAGACCGTGCTCGTCGAACCCGACAACCTCACGTTGCTGGAAGCAGTTGCACCGCTGCTCGGTTGAGCCGTTTCACCCATGCGGCGGCAGCCACACACTTCCACCGCGACCCCTTCGATTTTTCGGTGTCGGCTGCAATATCGCCTTTTATTCGGAAGAATCAAGCCATCCAGACGCCAAATGCCTTTGTTTCTTCGCCACTAACCGACAAGCACCGAATAATCGTTGACGACCAGAGCCACAAGTGATAGGATCGTCAGCAGCGATGATCCTTGACGAACTCGACCGCCAGATCCTGACCGAATTACAGCGCGATGCCCGCGTGGCCAACGCCGAACTGGCGCGCCGGCTCAGCCTGTCGCCGCCTGCCGTGCACGCGCGCATCCGTCGCCTGGAGGAGCAGGGTTACGTGCGCGGCTACACGGCCCTGCTCGACCGTGAACGGCTGGGCTTCGACATGCTCTGCTTCATCCAGATTTCGCTGCAATTGCACCAGATCGAGCAAGTCAACCAGTTTCGAGCCACGGTGCAGCAACTTCCCGAAGTGCTTGAGTGCCACCATGTCACTGGCGAGTACGACTATCTGCTCAAGGTTGTGGTGCGCAACCGCCAGGAGCTGGAGCGGCTCGTCATGGAGAAGCTCACGCCCATCCCCGGCATGGCGCGCATCCATACCAGCCTGGTCTTTTCGGAAATCAAGGCATCGACGGCGTTACCGATCACTGGCGGAGACTCGTAGTGCGTAATACGTAATACCTAATGCGTGATGCGTAATCGGTAGTGGATCACGAGTCACGCATCACGCATCACCTCTCACAATTTAGGAGCGAAGAATGGAGACAACCACTTTTTCCCCCGGCGTGCAGGCGTACATGGCGCGCGGCGCGCAGATGATGGAGGCCGCCGCGTCCCAGCGGGCACGTATGCGCTGCAAGAAATTTGATACCATCGCCGTGCACGGCATCTACAACATGGAGGCGGCACTGGCCAACCAGGGCAGCATCATCGAGCCGGGCTACTTTGCCACCAGCCAGCACTTTGAGAATAGCGACCACATGGAAACGGCGCTGGCTTACCAGATGCCGTCGTGGACCTACGCGCGCATTGCCAACCCGACGCAGAGCTACCTGGAGGAGACGCTGGCGCTGCTGGAAGGCTACGGCTATGCCGGCGAAGTGAGTGCCACCGTGACGGCGTCGGGCATGGCGGCGGTCTTCATGGCCACGAACCCGTTTCTGATGCAGGGGAGCGGCGGCAGCAATGGCCACGCTGCGCCGCGCATGAACATCGTCGCCAGCGCCAAATGCTACGGCGGCACTTTCATGCTCTTCAGCCAACGCTACCAGGCCGAGCGCGGCATCGAGATACGCTGGGTGCGCAACCCGCTGGATCTGGACGAATGGGCGAGCAAGATCGACGCCGGCACGCGCCTGCTCTTTGGCGAGATGCCGAGCAACCCCGGCCTGGGTCTCTTCGACATTGCCGCGCTGGCTGCGATCGCCCACAGCCACGACCTGCCGCTCATCGTCGACAGCACGGTCGCCACGCCAGCCCTCATGCGCCCGATCGAGCACGGCGCCGACATCGTGGTGCAGTCGTTGAGCAAGACCATGTGCAGCAGCGGCATGGCCATCGCCGGCGCGGTCATCGCCCGCCACGCCATTCCCAGCCGCGTCGGGCCGGTCGAGCTGCGCGCCAACTTTGCGCTCTACGTCAAGCTGCTGCCGCTGCGCGACCACGGCCCGGGTCTCAGCCCCTTCAGCTCGCTGATGATTCTCAACGATCTGCGCACGCTGCGCGGCAAGATCGACCGCATGAGCCGCAATAGCGAGCAGGTAGCAGCGTGGCTCAGCGACCATCCGGCCGTGGAAGCGGTGAACTATCCGGGGCTGACGAGCTTCGAGGGCCATGATGTGGCGCAGCAGTATATGTGGCTGGCCGACGGCGAGGACGACTATGGCGCGCCGATCAACCGCTACGGCCACCTCATGAGCTTTACCGTCAAGGACGGCGTACCGGCGACGCGCCGGGTTTTCGACCGCCTACAGATGATCTGGCGCGCCACCGACCTGGGGCGCATCAAGAGCGTCGCCACGATTCCGGCCATCTCCACGCACCAGCAGCAGGGCGAGGCAGGCCGGAGCCTGGCGCAGGTGCCCGGCAACCTGATCCGGCTCAACGTGGGCGCCGAACATCCGGCGGATATCATCGCGGATTTGGAGCAGGCTCTGGAGTGATCGCACTGAAGTTACATCGTGCGTAACGCCAACACGTGAAGAATAGACCGCGGATTTGACGGATTGGGCGGATATGCACGGATCTCTATCCGCGAGAATCAGCCTAATCCGTTCAGTCCGCGGTCTATTGAACTCGATCTTACAAGGGTTGTTTGAAATTCATAGCAATGCAAAGGAGCATTTCGCAATGACGCAACATGTACCGATGACCATGGGCCAGCAGTTCGGCCGCCGTTCGTGGGCCGAGCCGTGGAAGATCAAGATGGTCGAGCCGATCAAAATGATCGACCGCGCCGGCCGCGAGCGGGCGATGGCCGGGGCCGGCTACAATACCTTTCTGCTGCGCTCGGAGGATGTCTACATCGACCTGCTCACCGACAGCGGCACCAGCGCGATGAGCGACCGCCAGTGGGCCGGCATGATGCTCGGCGATGAGGCCTATGCCGGCAGCCGCAACTTCTACCACCTGGAAGCCGCGGTGCAAACCTACTACGGCTACAAATATCTCGTCCCCACGCACCAGGGCCGCGGCGCCGAGCACCTGATCAGCCGTGCGCTGATCAAGGAAGGCGACGTCATCCCCGGCAACATGTACTTCACGACGACGCGGCTGCACCAGGAGCTGGCCGGCGGCACCTTTGTCGACGTCATCATCGACGAGGCGCACGACCCGACGAACATGCACCCGTTCAAGGGCAATATCGATCTCGACAAGCTGGAGACTCTCATCAAGCAGGTCGGCGCCGCGAAGATCCCCTACGTCAGCCTCGCGGGCACGGTCAACATGGCGGGCGGCCAGCCGGTGAGCATGGCCAACGTCGCGGCCGTGCGCGATCTGTGCGATCGCTACGGCATCCGGCTCTATCTCGACGCCACGCGCCTGGCCGAGAATGCCTGGTTCATCCAGCAACGCGAGGAAGGCTACGCAGAGAAATCCGTCGCCGCCATCGTCAAGGAGTTCTGTTCGTTCACCGACGGCGCGTGGATGAGCGCCAAGAAGGATCACCTGGTCAACATCGGCGGTTGGCTGGCGATGAACCACGACGATCTCTTCGAGGCGGCGAGCAATCTGGTCGTGGTCTATGAAGGGCTGCACACCTACGGCGGCATGGCAGGGCGCGACATGGAAGCGTTGGCCATCGGAATCGAGGAGGCGCTGCAAGACGACCACATGACCTCACGCATCGGCCAGGTGCTCTACCTGGGCGAGCTGTTAACGGACTGGGGCATCCCCATCGTGCAGCCGGTAGGTGGCCACGCCATCTTCCTGGACGCCAAGGCGATCTACGCCCACGTCCCGCAGAATCGCTTCCCGGCGCAGACGCTGGCCGCACAGCTTTATCTCGACTCCGGAATCCGCGCGATGGAACGGGGCGTGGTCAGCGCCGGCCGCGACCCGGTCACCGGCGATCACCGCTATCCCAAGCTGGAACTGGTGCGCCTCACCATCCCGCGCCGCGTCTACACGCAGGCGCACATGGATGTCGTGGCGGAGGCGGTCAAGGCCGTCTACGACGATCGGGACAAAGTCAACGGCCTGCGCATGGTCTACGAGCCGCAATATCTGCGTTTCTTCCAGGCGCGATTCGAGCCAGTTGCGTAGCGGATTCACCATAAACAGGATGCCGGCTAGAGCGCATTGAGCTACGCTCTAGCCGGCTCATACCTCGCGGCACCCCTTCCTATCAAGGATCCTGGTTTCGAACCTCGATCACCCTGTCATCCGGCCATCTTGTCAATGTAAGGTTCCTACCAGTACGCTGACTCTTCCCGTTCAGCATGCGCCCACAGAATCCGATCATCCACCTGACGCAACAACGAATAGGCGACGGGTTGGAAATGGCGCAGCCAGAAGCGCGCGCCGTCGATGTTCTGCGTCTCGAAGTCGACCGAGATGCGCGCCGCGCCCTGCTCAGCCGCCCAATCGACAACGTGCTGGAGCAGGGCCGTTGCCAGCCCGCCGCCGCGCTCGGCCGGCTCGGTGTACGCGCCGGTGATGGCGACGGTCGCCGCATCGCGCACGAGTTCGCCGGCGCCCTCGTTTTCCAACTCGGCGCGCATGGAAGCGACAGCCGCGCCGTCACGATACGCCAGCCACGTCGCAACCTTGGGATCCACCAGCCACGCCCGATAGCGTTCATGCTGCCACTTCTCCTGCATGGGCAGGAAGATCGGGGCGCTGGCGAGGTGGCGGCGCAAACCCAGTTGCAGATGCTTGACATCGTCGATGTCGGTGGGCGTGGCGCGGCAGATGTCGACGGCGGGCGGCGCGCCATCAATGGCGCCAACGGCGCGCACCGCGTCAGCCACGATCAGGCCGAAGCCCTGCCAGTGCCATGCCTCGCGCCCGCGTTCGTCGTTGGCGAAGATCGTCAGTGCGTGGGTGAGATAGCCGTTGCGCACCCACTCCGCCGCGATCGTCCGATAGAGTTCCTGGTAGATTGTGCCGGCGTCCTCAAGTTCCGCACCATTTGCCCACTCCGGGCTATAGACGCCGCGCCGGCTGCGGAAGCTGGGCAGCAGATGCGCGGCCAACAGACCGACCACCTTCCCCTGGCGAATGGCGACAACGCCCGGCGCGGTCTGCAAGAGCTCGGCCAGTTTGTCGCGCACTACGGCGCAATCGGCAAAGTGCGCCGGGAGCAATGGCACCTGCATGTGGAGCGCCGCATAGCGCGCACATACCAGCGCGGCGGCGTCCTCCAGATGGTCTTGATTGAGCGGTACAACCTGCAATGCCATTGCGCCTCGCCTTCTTTGCTTGTGTATTGTGGGCCTCCGGGCAATCATCTCGAATCCATCCTACGGGACGCTATGCGCTTTCGCCAAACCTCGCGCGGCAAGGTCCAGGTGCGCACCCAATGCTTGTTTGACCTTGCCGTTGCATCCCTCGCCTTGACGGGCGGTTCGCTCGACAAATTCACTTCGCTTGTGCGATACCGATGCGTCCAGTAGAATGCAGGCCGAGTACTGGGAAATGAACAGCCACATCCCAAGTTGTACGACTATGGAGATGGGAGCAAGTCGAAGCATGGTCCAGCCCGAGACCACAGCATCTTTCGGTTACTGGGTACGCCGACGGCGCCTGACACTCGATCTGACCCAGGCCGACCTCGCAAACAGAGTCGGCTGCGCAACGGTGACAATATCCAAGATCGAGCGCGATGAACGGCGGCCATCACGCCAGATGGCAGAACTGCTGGCGCAACACCTGGCCGTACCCACCGAAGAACGTGAGCGCTTTTTGGCCGTTGCCCTGGGCCACCAAGCCGTAGACCACATGTCGATTGCCGACAACCCACTGACATCACTCAGGGCCGATCTCGGTGACTTGCCACCGTCCAGCCTGCCGGCCCCATCAACACCGTTTGTCGGTCGCGCCACGGAGTTGACCCATCTGATTGGCCGTCTCGAAAATCGCGACTGCCGGTTAATTACCCTGGTCGGGCCGGGTGGATTCGGGAAGACGCGCCTGGCGATTCGGCTTGGCGAGCTGGTATTGGACCGTCCCGACTTGTTCTCCGACAGCGTTTTCTTCGTGCCACTGGATGGGTTGGATGGTCCTGAGTTGGTGGTGCCGGCAATCGCGGCTGCGCTGCACTTTACATTCCACGAGCAGCAGGCACAGGAGAGCCAGTTGCTGGGCTATCTCGCCAGCAAGCAGACGCTGCTCATCCTGGACAACGCCGAGCAGATTCTCAACCCGGATTTGGTGGACAGGATTTTGACCGCCGCACCCAAAGTGAAGATGGTGGTCACCACGCGCGAGATGCTGAAGCTACAGCAGGAATGGCTCCATCCTGTCGGCGGTATGGATGTGGGAGCGGCGCATGACTTCAGGGATGACGGCCAGGACCGATTCGGCGATGCGCTCATGCTGTTCCAGCAGTGCGCGCATCGGGTACGCCCCGAGTTCAACCTGGCGCACGAAGTGGCGAACGTGCAGGAGATCTGCCGGCTGGTGGATGGCGTACCGCTCGCGATAGAGCTTGCCGCCGCGTGGCTCAAGGCCCTGCCGTGCGAACAGGTGACCCAGGAGTTGGCGCGCAGTATCGACATTCTGGCTTCTTCCATGCAGAACATGCCGGCGCGCCACCGCAGTATGCGTGCGGTGCTGCAGCAGTCATGGCAATATCTGACCGAGGAGGAACAGCAGATATTCCGCCGGCTCTCTGTATTTCTGGGCGGCTTTCGCGCTGATGCTGCCCAGGCTGTTGCCAGCACGCCGATCTGGATGTTGGCGGCGTTCGTAGAGAAATCCGTGCTGCAACTCATGCACGACGGGCGCTACCGTATCCACACATTGCTGCGGCAGTTCGGTGCAGAAAAACTCAGCGAACAGAGCGACGAACTCGAGCGGGTGAGATCTCATCACAGCGAGTTCTATCTGGCGTTTCTTGCCAAGCGTAAGCAGTCGGTTGCCGGGGAACACCAGACGCTCGTGCTGGCGGAGATACAGGATGAAGTGGATAACATACGCGTCGCATGGTCCTTTGCGGCGGCAAACTGTCGGCTAGCCGATCTCGATCGCGCATTTCCTGCCCTTTTTCGCTTCCTCTGGACGCGCGGGCGCTATGAGGAAGGCGAGCATTTCATTGCACAGGCATTGGCAGCCACTGCTGACTGGTCCCCTACGCAACAGCCAATCCGCATCAGGCTGCGCGCCCATCAGGCGCTACTCGCGAGCGCGCGTGGTGAGCATCAACGCGCATTGTCGATAGTGGCAGACCTAAAGGCACTTGCCGACGAGCTTGAGGCACGCGAGGAGCAGGCACTCTGCTTGTATGTGGCGGGGATGATTGCCTTCTACAGAAATGAACGTGACGATGCCATCACAAACCTGAGCGCAGCCTATGTGATCTATCGAGAGCTGAACGACACGCCGGGAATTGCGATAACGGCCCTGCGCCTTGGCTATATCAGCATGTTTCTTGCCAGCGAACTCAGGGATGGCCAACGCCTTGCAGAGGAAGGCCTGGCGCTATTCCGCCAACTCGGTGATCTTGCCAATATTGCCGATGCGCTGGATACGGTTGCCGTCATGCACTGGGTCGCAGGGAGCGGGGACGAAGCTGAAGCTTGCTACCGCGAGAGCCTGTCGCTCGCAAAGAAGGTTGGCAGCCGCGCGGTAGTTGCACGCAGCATTGGAGGATTGGGGCTTGTGGCGTGGTTGCACCGCGACTGGGAGACGGCTATCCACATGCTGCATACACGCCTGGAGATAATGCAGGATCTTGGCTATGAATATGAGGTCAATACGAGCTCATTCTTGATCGCCGGCACCTGGCTGAATGCCGGCCGGTATACCGAAGCGGCGCAGATCGTCGACGAGCATCCGCATTCGCAATTCAACACGGCATGGATGGTGCAGGCCCTCGCCGGCGTGCAGCGCTACGCAGAGGCAATGTCCTATCTTCCTTCGGCAACGGCAGCTCTGCTGGAGGACGGCAAGAACGAATTCTTTCTGTGCGATGCGCTGGTGGCGTGGGCAATGATTTTGATCAGTGATTGTCCGCTTCGGCGTTCAGTCTCGCCATCGAACGAATCCCGCCCGTTAGGATACGCGGAGCGAAGAACCAAGTCGGCCGCAATTCTCCGTTATCTGACCAACTATGACAAGTGCCGGGCTGACACCCGAATGCGAGCTTCTGACCTTCTGGCATCCTTGGCCAAGGATGAATCAGTGAGCGTAGCCGTCGTTACGCATCAGGAGAGTGACATCCCTTCGGCTAGAGGGTTCGCTCAGGAAATGCTGACGATCCACCTCGCATAGTTCGACCGCAAAGCCAGACCGGAAGGACAGGACGCCTTGCACACCGGGGGACGTGAGCAAGGCGTCTGGTCCACATGCGGAAAGAACTGTGCACGCTTGACTCTGCTTGCATCGTTTGCGTGAATGCCGTGGTTCTATTGAAGCCCAGAGAGCCGCGTCAGGGGTACGAGTGTTCCGTACCAAACTCGTACACGACTGATACAGGACACTATTGACTATCTTCCAACTGCTGGAGTTTGCTATGCTTGAAAATAACAACCTTACCGCGGTATACGCGCTCATTGACACGCACCGTCAGGCCTGTCTCGACCGCCTGCTGGCCTATCTGCGCATACCCTCCATCAGCGCCGAGGGCGTCGGGATCGACGTGGTGGCGGCAGTGCTGGTCGAGCAGTTGCGGGGCATGGGCTTTGCCACGCGCCTGATGCCGACGGCCGGCTGGCCCATGGTGGTCGGTGAGCGCCGCGATACCCCGGGCGCGCCGACGGTGCTGCTCTACGGCCACTACGACGTGCAGCCGGCCGACCCGCTGGAGGCATGGGTAACGCCACCATTCAGCCCGAACATCCGTGACGGGCGCATCTACGCGCGCGGCGCGGGCGACAACAAGGGGCAACATTTCGCCCAATTACTGGCGCTGGAGGCGACGCTGGCCGTGCACGGCGCGCTGCCGTGCAATGTGATTGTCCTGCTGGAAGGTGAGGAGGAGGTCGGCAGCCCGCATATCGCCGACTTCGTGCGCGAGCACCGCGACCTGCTGTGCTGCGACCTGGTCGTCACCGCCGACGGCCCGGTGCACGACAGCGGCCGCGCGACGGTCATGTTCGGCGTGCGCGGCGTCGCTTCGTTTGAGTTGCACGCGCGCGGCGCCAATCGAGACCTGCACTCGGGCAATTTCGGCGGCGTGGCGCCCAACCCGCTCTGGACGCTGGTGCATCTGCTGACCTCGATGAAGGCGCCGGACGGGCGCATCACCATCGACGGCTTTTACGACAATGTGCAGCCGCCCACCGCGCTGGAGCAACAGGCGCTGGCAGAGCTGCCGGTCGATGTGGCGCGCGTCAAGCGCGAACTTGGGCTGGCGGAGCTGGATGCGCCGCCCGATCGCGGCTTCTATGAGCGGCTCGCAGCCTGGCCGACACTGACGATCAACGGGCTGCACGGCGGCTACGGCGGACCGGGGTCGAAGACGGTGTTGCCATCGACCGCAGTGGCAAAGTGCGACATCCGCCTCGTGGAGACGCAAACGGTAGACGAGATTCTCGACAAGGTGGAGGCGCATGTTCGCAAGCACGCGCCCGGCGTGGAAGTCGTGCGGCAGGGTGGCATGGATCCCTCCAAGACGCCGCTCGATTCACCCTTTGCCGGGCCGGTGACGCGCGCCGTCGCGCGCGGCCACGGCGAGGAGCCGCTGCTGGTGCCGGCCATGGGCGGCAGCCTGCCCGACTACGTGTGGACCAAGGTGCTCGGCGTGCCTTCCTTCGTCACACCGTACGCCAACGCCGACGAGGCGAACCACGCGCCCAACGAGAATCTGGAAGTCGAGCGCTTTTTCAAGGGGATCAAGACGGGTGCGGCGGTGCTGGCCGAACTGGGCAGCATGTAGCCGGTGTGACCGACAGCCGGAGCGCAAGCACCAGTCCGCGCGACCGGGCGCTCTCAAGCCGGTTCGTTACGCATCGGGACGTTTCCCAAATACGATGCGGGCAGCATATACTGCACGCATCATTCTTCTCAAATCAGCCTAGAAAGTCTGAGGATTTTATGTCGAAAGCAAAACCGGCACCCAAGCCCACCAAACACCGCAACACATGGCTGACGGTCGCCCTCATCATCGTCTTCCTCCACGGCATCCTGATGGCGGCGATTTTCTGGACGGTGCGGCCCGATGTCGAAAAGACCTGGGGCAACATTGCCGTCTGGATCATGATTCTCTCTGCCGTCGGCGATATCGTTGCGGCTGCGGCCATGTGGCTTTGGAAGCGCTGGGGCATCTACTTGTACGGCCTTGCCGCCATCGGTTCGGCAATCGTCGCCGTGATGGCGTCGGGCGACCTCTTCCTGCTCTTCGGCGCGCTGCTGCCGGCCATCATCGTGCTGTACATTGTCATGATGCAGCGCGACAAGTTCGAGTAGCTGTGCTCAACCGGCCGGCGCGCCCTTGTCGGAAGTGCTGCGCCGGCTCATGGTGAATGGCCGCGAGATGCTCAGCCCATAGCGGCTGAGCATCCACAGCTCGGGGATAATCTCAGCGACAATCTCGCCAGCGTCGAAGATACGCACCACCGAACTCTCCGACACGACCACGGCCATGGCACGCGTTTCGCGTGTGATCGATGCCGCGGCCATGTGACGGCTCCCCAAACCCAGCGGAAGATTGATGTCGTTGGCGACTACGTTGATGTAGCGACAGGCCGACAGCACAATGCCTTTGTCGGAGATGACAAAGGCGCCATCCATCTGCGCCAGCTCCTTGATCGTCTCGCGCATGTCTGGATTCTCGATATGCTTGACGGATTCGGGGTGATACCACAGCGGGTCCAGGATCAGGCAGCGCGAGCGCTCAAGCACAGCATCGCTGTCGGCAACGACAAAGAGTGTGCCGATCTTGTGGCCTTCACGCCCCTCGCGTGCGAGTTCGACGGCCAGCACAATGACTTTCTCGAGGACGCGGCAGTTGATGCGCGCTTCAGACATGCAGAGTTCGCGCAGTAGTGCGGCGATGGGTTCGGGCAAGGGCGACTCGTACGCAACGCCGGATGGCTGGTCTGCTTTCTCCAGGAGTGGGTCCGAAGCCTCATCTGGTTGCCGAGCCGGATCGTTCTCAGTTTGCTTCAATTGCTTCCAACTCCAGTTCGTAATTGCGGCTGCGGACGTCGCCCAGCTTGTCAGGCCAGCGACCGGTGATGGCACGCGTGATCTTGCCGGCATGCTCGTGGCTGTTTTCGATGAAAAGCACGTAGCGTTGCTGCACGCCGGCGGCAACCGTGCCGGCAACATACAGGCCAGGCACGTTGGTTTCCATGGTCGCCGGATTATACACCGGCACGCGATTCTCGCCCACCAATTGCACGCCCGCCATCTCCAGCAGCGACTGGTCGCCGCGGAAACCGGTCGCCAGCAGCACAAAATCCGTTTCATGGATCAGCGGCGGCACACCGGCAAGCGGCGCGCCATCACGCGTCGGCGCCAGCACCACGTGTGATGGCGTGATCTCGACCGGCTGCGTCTCGGGCAGAAAGCGGATCGTGCCCGCCTCGATCTGCGCCTGGATGTCGGGCAGCAGCCAGTGCTTGACCCGCTTCTCGTCGAAGTGGGGGCGGCGATAGCTGACCGTCACCTGCGCTCCCACGCGCCAGCAGCGCAGCGCCGCCTCCACCGCCGAGTTCTTGCCGCCCACGATCAGCACGCGCTTGCGGAAATAGTCGTGCGGGTCGTGGAAGTAGTGGCTGACGTGCGGCAGATCCTCACCAGGAATCTCCAGGCGCAGGGGGAAGTGCATGTCGCCGATGGCCAGCACCACGCGCTGCGCGGCATAGGTCCGCGGGCCGGCAAGCCGCTGCGTCGTGATCGCAAAGCCCTCGGCCGTCTTCGTCACCGCGGTCACCGGCTCGTAGGTATTGATGGGCAGGTCGAACTGCTCGACGACGCCGCGTAGGTACGCCACATACTCCTCGCCGGTGATGCGCTGCTGGTGGTTGTTCTGGATCGGCACGCCGGCAATCGCCAGCCGTTCGGTCGTACTGAAAAAGCTCGTGTTGCGCGGCCACCATGTCATCGTGTGGACGATCTGGTGCGCGTCAAAGTGGATGTAGTCGACACCGGCGCGGCGCAAGCACGCGGCCAATTCGATGCCGATCGGGCCGGCGCCGATGATCGCCACGGCATAGCGATGCAATGCCGTGCCCCCGTTTTGATTCAATGCCTGGTTCATCATACTCCTCAATGATGGCTGGATTTTGTCGTCTCCAGGATATTATTACCGATCGGGGCCGTCTGTCCCATCCCCGACAATTTGCAGAATTCAGTAGTTCACGATTTGTAGTGACGGCTTCAGCCGTTCCAGAGGGAATCAACGACTGAAGTCGTTACTACGGCGAGAATCGTGAACTACTGGAATTCCACCATTGGCGCCGGCCGCGACACACGGTCAGGCCGGGCAGAAAAAGGAATCGACATGGATGATTACCGAAACGAACCCATCGCCGAGCGCATCGGCCGCGACTTCACCGGGGCCATGAGCCTCTACGTCCTGCTGCTGGGCCATCGGCTCGGCCTGCTGGCTGTGCTGGCGGCACGCGGACCGCTCACCGCCGGCGAACTGGCCGGCGCCACCGGATACGACGAGCGCTACCTGGCCGAATGGCTGGCAGCCATGGCGGCCGGCGACTACATTGCGTGCGACGCTGCGGCCGGGCGCTTCTGGCTGACGCCGGAGCAGGCCGCCGTCTATGTCGACGGCGAGAGCCCTGCCTACGCCATGCCGCTCGTCGTGTGGGCGCCGCGCCTGGCGGGCGCGCTGCCGGCGCTGGAGGAGGCGTTCCGTACCGGCGGCGGCGTGCCCTATGCGGCCTACGAACCCGCCGGCGGCGACGGCACCGGAAACAGCAACCGCGTCGAGTTTCTCACCCACATGGCGGCCTGGCTGCGCGCCGTGCCCGACGTGTGGCAGCGCATCGCTGGCGCGCGAGCGGTGCTGGACATCGGCTGCGGCCACGGCTGGTCGAGCATCGCGCTGGCCGACGCCCTGCCGGAGGCCGTGATCGATGCGGCCGATGCCGATGCCGCATCGCTGGCTGCCGCTGAACAGAATGCCGCGCGCGCAGGAATGACCGGGCGCATCCGCTTCCACCTGGCTGCGGCGGAAGATCTGGCGCTGCCGCAGCGCTACGACCTCATCACCGCGCTCGAATGTGTGCATGACATGGCGCAGCCGGTAGCTGCGCTGCGCCGCCTGCGCGAGTTGCTCAAGCCGGACGGGATCGTCCTCGTCATCGACGAGCGTATGGGCGACACGCTGGGCGACAACCTCACGCCGCTCGGCCACCTCAACTACAGTTGGAGCGTGCTGCACTGCCTGCCGCAGGCGCGCGTCGATCCGGATGCGGCGGGGACTGGTTGCGCCATGGGGCCGGCGCGCCTGCGCCAGTACGCGACCGCTGCCGGCTTTGCCCGCTGTGACGTGCTGCCTATCGACCATCCCACATGGCGCTTCTACCGGCTGGAGGCGGACGCGTAGAAGCGTAGGTTAGGGTAGGCGGCGCAGTTCCGGGATGCGCCAGAAGATCACGATAGCCGAGAGCAAAGTCAGGCCTGCGGCCAACGTGATCGCCACGCTCATGCTGATCCATTCGGCCAGCGCGCCCAGCGCCAGATTGCCAAATGGCGTAAAGCCGAAGAAGGTCAGCGTGTAGAGACTCATGACGCGCCCGCGCATCTCATTTGTGACGCGCGTTTGCAGGAGCGTATTGATGAGCGTGAATTGGAGCATGAAGCCGATGCCCAGCAACACCGTCAGGCCGAGCGCGATTGGGAAGTTGCGATTCCACGCAAAGAGCGTCAGGACGACAGGAAACGCCATGGCTGCGCCGTGCAGGATGCGGCCGCGCTGGCCGCGATCGCCATAGGTCGCGACGAGGAACGCGCCAGTCACGGCGCCCACGCCCGCAGCCGACGTCAGCAAGCCAAAGCCGGCCGCACCGCCGGCAAGAATGCGATCCACGAACGATGGCAGCACCGTGTTGTAGGAGATACCAAAGGTGCTGAAAAAGAGCGCCAGCAGCAGCAGCCCGCGCAGGTCGGGGCGTTCGGTGACATACTTCACGCCACTCTTCAACTGCTGCCACGGCGAGCGCTGATCGTGTGAGGAACGTTCGCCCGGCAGGCGCATGACGAGCAGGCTGATGATCACGGCTAGGAATGAGAGCCCGTTAAAGGTAAAGCACCATGCCGAACCCACCGTCGCCAGCAGGATGCCGCCAAAGGCCGGGCCCACGACACGCGCGGCATTGAAGGTCATCGAGTTGAGCGCGATGGCGTTGGGCAGGTCGTCGCTCCCCACCATCTCGACGACAAAGGCCTGGCGCGACGGCCCGTCAAAGGCATTGACGACGCCGAGCATGGCCGCCAGCGCAACCACATGCCACACCTGCACCAACCCGGAAAAGGTCAGCCCGGCAAGCACAAAAGCAAGCAACATGGCACCCGTCTGCGTGGCGACGATGAGATCGCGCTTGCGCACCCGGTCGGCCACCACGCCGGCCCACGGTGTGATCGCCAGCGCGGGAATTGCGGCGGCAAAGCCGACCACGCCCAGCATCGCCTCCGAGCGGCTCAGTTCGTAGACCAGCCACCCCTGCGCCACGATCTGCATCCACGTGCCGGCCAACGAGACAAGCTGCCCGATGATGTAGAGCCGGTAGTTGCGATGTTGCAGCGCGCGAAAGGTGCTGATGCGCCGCGCCTGGCGGACGCGCATCGGCGCAACTTCAGGCGGCAACTGCGGCGCGCGCGGCGGATCAAGCTGCACAGCGGCCCTGGCATGCGCAGTGCTCTTGCCGGCACTTTCGGATGGCGGCGCAGTGGTAACGGAATCTCCCCAGGTTTTCATGCGTGTTCACTTTCCAGGACAGGCTGGGGCGCATCGGTGGCAAAGATGGGGCGAAGCACGGCCAGCGCGTTGATCACCTGCTCCCGATCATCCTCGGTAAGGGGCGCCAGTAGCCTGGAGAGCCAGGCCAGGGTGCCGTCGAGGGCGCGGGTGTGCGTCTGCTCGCCCGCGGCGGTGAGGTTGAGCATCACGCGGCGGCGATCGAGCAGGCTCGTCTCGCGCCGCACCAGCCCGCGCTCGACCAGGCCATTGATGAGCACGGACATGGTCGGCGCGGTCAGGCCGATGAACTCGGCAACATCCGAAAGGGAGCAGCTCGGTTGGCGGCCGATGAATGCCAGCGTGCGGAACTGTGGCACGGACAGATCATGTAGCCGCTCCATCCGCATTTCCACGCGGATGGCCTGCACGATGGACGGGACCGTGTCGAGAATGGCACGCGCACAGCGATCGGTTGAAGTCTTCACAACTTAGCCTTTCAAATAGTTAGATAATCTAACTATTCTAGGCAAAATTCCTCATCTGTCAAACATTCAAAACGGTTTGACAAATCGACCGCTGCACAATAGGCTAGAGGGAAGCTGGCGTGCTCCCCATGGCCGCACCAGTCACAACATTCGCAACGCAGCAAGACCGCGTTACCGTGGCGGGAAGGGAGAAATACCATGGCCGATCAACCTGACGCAGAAGAAGCAAAACTGACTGCGTATCCGCTGGCGTCCGGCAAGACTATGTCGCCGGCCGGATTTAGCAAGGCTGTCAACTCGTACCTGAATGACTATGTAAAACTGGCCGACAGCAAGGCCGGTGCTATCGTTGGGTTGAATACGCTGATCCTCGGCCTGGTGATGGCTTGGGGCGACAACGATCGCGGCGATGACCGCATCCACCTGGCGACCATCGCCTTCTTCGTCGTCGGTGCGACGCTGGCGGCCTTCGTCATCTTTCCGCGCATGCCGCGCGGCAGTTCCGGCGTGGTCTTCTGGGAAGACATTCGCACCTATCCGTCGGTCGAGGCGTACCAGAATCGGCTGCGCAGCATGGATGACCAGGAGGTTGAGGACAGCTATGCCTACCAGAACTACTACGTGAGCCGCGTCCTGCACCAGAAACATCTCTACATACGCTGGGCCATGCTTGTCACCATTCTCGGCGTCTTGATGGCAGTTGTCGACTACTGGTGGCTCTGATTCTCACGGTCGGGCTCGACGATGCAGCGTAATCTGACACCTGCGTACGTGCTCGACGAAGTTGCCGCCGGGCGCCGGGCCGGTACGCTGGAGGCTGTCTGCCTCTTTGTCGACGTTTCCGGCTTCACGGCGCTGACGACCGCGCTGATGCACCATGGCAACGAGGGCGCCGAAGTCGTGGCCGGCGTACTTGGCGCCATCTTCGAGCCGCTCATCGAGACCATCTTTGCCCAGGGTGGCTTTGTGGCGGGCTTTGCCGGCGATGCGATCAAGGCCGTCTTTCCACTCGACCGGCGCGATGCCCATCAGCGCGCTGCCGCCGCGGCGTGGGCGATCAGCGAATATCTCCGCCGCCAGAACACCTACGTCACCCGCTTCGGCCAGTTCGATTTTTCCGGCAAGGTCTGCCTTGGCGACGGCGCGCTGCACTGGCACGTCTGGGAGCAGCACGCCGATTCCGGCCCGCGCCTCGACCAGCGCGCGGCGGCCAGCTTCTTCGGCCCGGCGCTGGATGCGGCCATGCAGAGCGACCCGCTGAGCAGCCGCGGCGAGATCGTCCTGACCGCAGCCGTGCATGATCGGCTGGTGGGCACCGGCGCCGGCTTTGTTCCCGTGGCCGACGGCAGCCATTGGCGGCTGGTCGACTGGTCGCCGGCCGTGCACCCCGATGACAGCGGCCCGATGCCTGTCCCAGCCGCGGCACCGGCTCCCGCCGCGATCGCCACCGCCTTCGTCCCCGACATCCTGCTCACCATGCCCACCGTCGGCGAGTTTCGCCAGGTCACCGCGATCTTCGTCAATTGCCAGCCGACCCCCGACCAGGCGCAGGAAGACACGTTCTTTCACGATCTCTTCCTGCTGCTGGCGCGCTATGGCGGCTATCTCTGCCGCGTCGGGCGCATCGGCGGAAAGGACAGCGGGATGACGCTGTTGATCTTCTTCGGCGCGCCGCTGAGTTACGAGCAGGACATCTCTCGCGCGCTCGGCTTCCTGCTCGACCTGTGGGATGTCGCGCCGATGCCGCTGCGCGCCGGCGTCACGACGAATCGCGCCTATGCCGGCTTCGTAGGCAGCCCGCGCAGCGAGGAGTACACCTGCCACAGCATTCACGTCAACCTGGCCGCGCGCCACATGGTCGCAGCGGGCTGGGAAGAGATCTGGCTCGACCAGGCCACGGCCGACCGCGCCCAGGCCGACTTTATCGTTGAGACGCTGGGCGCCCGGCCGTTCAAGGGCTTTGCCGAAAAACGCACCGTCTACCGCCTGCTTGGGCGGCGCGAGGCCGTGGCGGAGACCTTCTACCAGGGCGAGATGGTAGGGCGCGCGGCCGAGCTGGCCCAGTTGCACGAATGGCTGCAACCGATCCGGCGCGGCCGGTTCGGCGGCGCGATCTACATTACCGGCGAGGCCGGCATGGGTAAGAGCCGCCTCGTCCATGAGTTCCAACAACAGATTGAGCAGCAGAGTCCCGGACTGACCTGGTTTCTTGGCCAGACCGACGAAATCGTACGCCAGCCGCTCAACCCGTTCCGGTATCTGCTGCGCTCCCACTTTCACCTTTCTGCCACGGACAGCGCCGAGACCAATCGGCAGCGCCTGATGCAGCAGGTGGACGGGTTGATCGCCGCAACGGAGGATGGGGCGCTGGCGGCCGAGCTGGATCGCTCACGGTCATTTCTGGGCGCGCTGGTTGACCTGCACTGGGAAGGGTCGCTCTACGAACAATTGGAGCCGCAACTCCGCTTTGAGAATGTGCTGGAGGCGCTCAAGGCGCTGATCAAGGCCGAGAGCCGGCGCGCGCCGCTGGTGCTACACATCGAGGACGCGCACCTGCTCGACGCCGAATCGCGCGCCTTTCTGACCCGCCTCACCCGCAATGTCGAAGGCTTCCCGTTTCTGCTCATCTTGACGGCGCGCCCGGAAGGCGACTTTGCCGGCTCAGCGGACGATCCGCGCATCACCCTGCTCGACGCGGAGCTGCCCCAGCACACGCTGCGCCTGGAAGGGCTCAACCGGGCGGCGTTGGCGGCGCTCGGCCGCGAACGGCTGGACGGCGCGCTGGCCGAGCCACTGCTCGAACTGCTGCTGGCGCGCGCCGAGGGCAACCCCTTCTTTGCCGAGCAGATTCTGCTCTTCCTGCGCGAGCGCCAGCAACTGGTGCAGCATGACGATGTCTGGGATCTCAGCGATGCCTTGAAGCGCGCCGTTGCGGAGCGCGACCTGCCCGCCGTCGAGGCGGCGCTGCCGAACGACGTGCGCGGCGTGCTCACCGCGCGCCTGGATCGACTGCCGCCCGCGGTCAAGATCGTCGTGCAGACGGCCGCGGTGCTCGGCCGCGAATTCGACGTGCGTGTACTGGCCAGCATGCTCCAGCAGGATGCGGCGCTGCAGGACCAGATGGCGGTTGCCACGCGTGCCGCGATCTGGGCCGCCATGGCCGAGGCGCGCTATCTCTTCCGCCACGCGCTGCTGCGCGATGCCGCGTACGAGATGCAGTTGCGCGGACAGCTACGCCGCCTGCATCACACCGCAGCGGCGGCCATTCGACAAGTCTACGCCGGCGAACCGGCGCCCCACTATGCCGAGTTGGTCTATCACTATCACCAGAGCGAGGACGACGACAACGAGCGCGAGTACGCGCATCTCGCCGGCCACCATGCCGCCACGCAATACGCCAACCAGGATGCGCTGCGTTACTTTGGCCGTGCGTTGGAATTGCTCAAGCCTGACCAGGCAGCGTTGGAGTGGGAGTTGCGCTTTGCGCGTGAAAATGTGCTCTATCTGCTCGGCGCGCGCGATGAACAGGCCGAAGATCTTGATGCACTGGATGCGCTCCAGCCGGGTGCCCCTGCCATCGGCGCGCAGTTGCAGTTGCGCCGTGCGCGGTATCTGACGGTGCTTGGAAAGTATGAGCCGGCACTCGACGCCGCCACCGACGCGATTGCCCAGGCAGAACGCGCCGGCGCGGGCTCGCTGATTGCACAGGCGCTGCACCGCCGCGGCGTGATCCTCCAGTTGATGGGACGCTATACCGACGCGGAAGTGGCCCTCGCGCAGGCAGCGCAGCAGTTGACGGCCGACGCCGCCGCGCAGGCATCGATTGCCCACGCCCGCGGCAATATCCGGTACTATCTCGGCGACTTTGAAGCCGCGCGCCAGATGATCGGCGAGGCACAGCAGTTGTTCACGGCAGCCAATGACCGGCAGGGGGTAATCCGCTGTCTCTTTGTCGTCGGTCAGATTGATTGGCGCCGCGGCCAGTTTGCCCAGGCGCGCCGCAACTTTGGTGAAGCGCTGGAAATGTGTCATGCCATTGGCTGGCGCAACTACGAAGGCTTTCTGCTGGGCGCGTTGGGCGATAGCGCGTTCGACATGGGCGATTATCGCACCGCGCAGCAGTCACACGAGCAGGCACTCTGGCTCTGCCGTGAGTTGGGCGATCGCGAAGGCGAAGCGCTCAGTTTGGATGTGCTGGGGCTGTTGGCGCTGGTGCGCGGCGACTACCTCTTGTCGCAGGCGCATTGCAGTGCGGCCCTTGCCATCCAGCGCGAGATCGGCGACCGGCGCGGTGCGGGGTATTCGCTCAACTATCTCGGTCACGTGCATGCCGCCACGGAAAGGTTTCCGGCCGCGCGCCAGGCCTTCGAGGAATCGCTGGTGCTGCGCATGGAATTGGGGGCGGAGCAGGCCGCCATCGACAGCCTGGCCGGCCGCGCCCTCGTCCTGTGGCAGAGCGGCGACCGGCACGGCGCCACGGCGGACGCCACCCGCGTCCTGGAGTGGATCGAGACCCGCGGCGTCGACGGGATCGAGCTGCCGGTCCAGGTGCTGCTAATCTGCCACACCATCTTTTCCGGCCTGGCCGCGCACGACGCCGCCTGGTCTGTGCAGGCAGCACGAGCGCTCAGCCTGGGCAAAGAACTGATCGAGCGGCGCGCAGCCGAGATTCAGGACGCCGACCTGCGCCAGCATTTTCTCCGCGACGGCTATGGCAACGCCCAACTGCTCGGCCTGTGGGCAGAACAGGCTGCACGCCACGCCCACGATGCCGGCGTCCCCTCTCGGCCGTAATCCCCAACGACTTGACGTCCAGTGCAATGAAGAGGCACAAAGCGGCATCTATCCTGCCGGCGCCACTTTGTGCCCGGTTGCCTTCGTGGTGACTTCTTGGTGACTTCTTGGTGGCTGCGCGGTGGGCAGCCCGCTCCGATCAGTTGGTCACGGTGTAGCCGGCGCGAGATCGACACGCACGGCACGGTTGTTGCTCCAGCTCTCCGTCGCCACAACCGCGCCGTTGACGACAAACTCAACTGCCTTGCCCGGCTCGCCGCAGCCCGCGGTCTGTGCGGCCGACGCCACGCGCATGACATAGCGCATTACCCCATCGCTGCCGGGCACGATCTCCGCGGCGCCACAGACAACGTCTCCGATGCGCGCAACGGCCGCCGCGCTGCCTTCGCCGGTGAGCACATCCGTCGCGGTGACGGCAAGCGTCGGGCTCACAACAAGCGTCCCGTAGAAGACAGCCGGCGCGACGCCGATCTGGCTGGCCAGGGCCGGCTGCGCCAGGTCAGCGGGCAACGCAGCCGGCGTAATGCCGGCTCCAGACGCCAGCGCGTCGGGCGCGGGTTCGAGCGCAGCTTGCGGGCCGGGCACAGCCAGATAAGGCGTCACCGGCCGCGTGGCATAGATCAAGTAGCTCTGACCGTACGCCAGCGCAGTCAGATCGTTGACCAGTGCGGCGAATTCCGGTGCGCTGCTCTGGAGTAAATTATCATAGATGCGCCAGCCGGCAGGCGTCGCCGGGTCATACTGGTAGACGGCGGTGAAGTCATTGCGAATCGAAGCCAGCGCGCTTTCCACCGTGCGCGTCTCCGGGATGGTGTAGGCCAGCAGATTCCAGCCTTCCTGCAACTGCGGGAGTTCGACCGAAGCAGCCAGCACGTAGGTACCGTTGGCCGCGTCGGGCATGCGCGCCGATGCCAGATTCTCGTCGACGTCGAGCCGCGTGTCGAGCGGCTGCCAGCTTCCGTCATCCGGCAGGAAATAGAGGCGCAACACCGGCTCGAACCCTTCCGGCACGTCGCGCTGCAAGTAATTGAAGGCGATGGTGCGCGTGAAGGGCTCGGTGGCGGCAAAGCGATAGGCCTTGCCCACCGGCGCCAGCCAGGGCGACATCTGCGGCGGCTCGTTCAGTGCCTGGAGCGTCAGCGCGCCGCTGTCACCCAGCAGGTCATCCAGCTTGAAGATCGTGACACGGCCATCGCCCGAAGAGACCGGTGCCTCCATCGTGCGGCGATTGGCACCCATCGCGCGATCGTCGGCGCCGCCCACCCCGCCACGGCCCGGCGGGCCCCAGCCAACGCGCGCATCGCTGCCGCCGACACCGCCGCGTCCCGGTGGCCCCCAACCGGCGCGTATATCCGCACCGCCGACACCACCACGCCCCGGCGGCCCCCAACCGCTACGCGTATCCGCACCGCCCACGCCGCCGCGTCCAGGCGGCCCCCAGCCGCTGCGTTCGTCCGCACCGCCCACCCCGCCACGCCCCGGCGGCCCCCAGCCGGCGCTGAGGAAGTACTGCGTCACGGCCTCGCGAGCAGGCGTCTCCTGGCTGTCAACCCAGACGCGCACGTAGCCCTCGAACGCCGGATAGGCCAGCGTAATCTCGCCCGTCCACTCAGCCAGATTGTCCGGGTTGGTCTGGCGCAGCAGCGTAGCCGGCGTCTCACTGGGCGGGCCGTCCGGGCCGTAAGCCGGGATGATTTGGGCCCGCAGCGCGCGATCCTCCACCCATTGCGTGACGGTGATCAGCAACGTCGTCGAGGCGACGGGCGACACGACGATCTCCGGCTGCCAGCCGGGCACGGGCTTAACCTGTACCGTCGGATTGTTGCCCTTGGCAACGGTGCAGCCCGCCCGCGGCGGGTTGTGTTGCGTGTCGAAAATGCAGACGCGATCGCCGGCCGCGGCACCGCGTACCATGATACGGTCGCGACCGCTACCCGTGCTGCCCAGCGCGATGAGGCCGGTCACCGGCGGCAGGAACTCGTCGGGGCGCGTCGGGCCGCTGTGGAAGACATAGCCCTGCGCCTGGCGCAACACGGCGAGGTCGCCGCTCTCATCGCGCAGGTCGAAATTGCGCGCGGTCAGCGCCGCAGCGCCCGGCGTTACCAGCGTCTCCGTCACGATGCGCACCTGGGTAACGGCCAGCGGCATGTTGGACGGGCCGTTGCGTGCGACATTGCTCGTCGCTGGCGCCACCACCGGCAGGAAGGTCGTGATCGTCTCCCAGTCGGTGCGCCCCGTCAGCAACCGTTGCGCGACGGTGTCGAGACACGGGCCGACCCAGGCGTCGCGCGTCAGGAATGCCCCGTATCGTTCCTCGTCGTAGGCACTGGTCATGAAACTGCCCTTGCAGTCGGTCGTCACCAGCAGACCATCCTCGACGCCGAGATAGTTGTCGGGCAGGAAGAGCAGGTAATGTGACAGTTCGTGGGCAAAAGCGCGCCACCAATCCTGCTGCAAGTCAGTCTGGTTCTGGCCGAAGGGATCCCACAGCGGCCCCATGCGGATCTGGCCGGGCATGTAGGCGTTGGGAATCCGCGTCGTGCCGCTGAAATCGTCGGTATAGTCGATGACCACGCCGCCCATGGATGCGCGCGGGTGAATGCTGTTACTGGCATAGATCACCACGTCTGCCGTCGCCCAGTTCGCCTTGTCCAGGTGAATGCGCACCTCACCCAGCGCGACCTGGCCCACGGTCACATCGTAGAGCAGGTCCGACGCGCGCTTGATGGCTGCCTCCAGATCGGCCAGGAAATTGCCGTCGTTGCGCGCATCCCACTCCAGCGCGATGTCAAGATCGAAGAGCAGCAGCGTATTCGTCGGAACGATCGTCAGCGTCTGCACGCCGGACGCGGCCAGGTCCGGGCGCGGGACGGTGTAGAGATCGACGCCGTTCTGCTTGATCGGCGCGTTGGTGAAGTACATCGTGAAGGCGTGCGTACCCGCGACTGGCGCCAGTGTCGCCAATTGATCGGCAGCAGCCAGGCTGCCGCGTCCCTGCAAGTACCCCTGATCATCGGTGACGAAAGGCCGGCCGGCCGCGTCCTGCATCGTGGCGAGCAGGCCGATCTGCCCATTCGGGCGCCGCAGCACCTGCGCGCCGGCCACGCCATTGCCGAACTCGTCGACGACGCGCACCTGCAAGCCGCGCGCGCGGAAGGGGAAAGTCACGGCCGAGACCGACGGCCAGAGATAGGGACCCGCCACCTGATTGATGTAGCGATGCGTGCCGGCGGGGGCGGCCTCCGGCTGCAATGGAACGACCATGCGCAGCGCCACGTTGTCGGACCGGCCAAAGAAGCCACTCTCCGCCAGGTTCCACACGGCGGGCACCACCCCGTCGATCGGCGCGCCGCCGGTGAAGCTACCGCGCAGCCACTGCCCGCCGCCGTTGAACGAATAGAAGAGCTGCGGCTCGCCCACCATGCCGGCGCGCTGGGCGCTGACGGTGAACGAAAAAGGAACGGAGAGCGTCTCGAGAATCTCCGGCGTCGCGTAGAAATCGGCGGTGACGGCGGCCGGGCTGTCCAGTGCAACCTGGGCCGCGGTATAAGCCGGGTTCTTGTTGAACAGCAGCGTGTGGTGGCCCACAAAACCCGGCCCGCCGTTGCGCTCGCCATTGACGACAAGGGCATCGAGCGCGCCGTCGTTGTTGAAGTCGCCGGAGACAACCGCGCGACTGTCGGTCTCGTCAAAGCTCCTGGCAAGCGCGGTGAAGGCACCGTGCCCATCATTGACCCACAGTTGGTTGGGCCCGAGGCTGGCGACCAGCACATCGAGATCGCCGTCGCCGTCGAAGTCGCCCGTGGCGGCGGCGTTACCGTTGGTGGCGCCCAGACTCTGGCCGCTATCCACAAGATAGCCGCTGCCATCGTTCAGAAAGACGCGGTGCGCCTGGTTGCGATAGCCGTTGACCACGAAGGCGTCGAGGTCGCCGTCGCCGTCGTAGTCGCCCAGCGTCACGGCGCGCGCGTCGGAAACCATGAGGAATTGCGCGCGGGCGAATGTGCCGGCGCCGTCATTGAACCAGACTTCGCTGCGCAACGCGCCGCGCGCGTTGGCGATGACCGCATCGAGATCGCCGTCGCCGTCGAGATCGCCCAGCGCGACGCCCATGCTGGCGCCGTTGCCCAGGCGCAGCGACGATGGCGTGAAGGTGCGCTCGCCAAGGCTGAAAGACCCCTTGCCATCGGTGTTGAACCAGACGCTATTGGGCCGTGGCGATCCGCGGTCCCCGTCCAGTTCGCCGCCCGCGACAAAGGCATCCAGATCGCCGTCGCCGTCGAGATCGCCCAGCGCGACATCCTGGCCGCCATCGCTGCCAAGTTCCGTGCCGGTATCGCTGAGCACCCCGCTGCCGTCCAGGTTGAGCCAGACCTGATTGCCATAGCCCGGCGCGTTGACGACAAATGCATCGAGCGTGGCATTGTTGTCGAGATCGCCCAGGGCAACGCTGCGCGCCAGCAAGCGGTTGAAGGGCTGCCCGCTGTCAATCAGGTGTCCCGTCCGGTCGTTGAGGTAGATACTGTCTTTGCCTACGTCGCCATTGATGATGACGGCATCCAGCCAGCCGTCGCCGTTCAGGTCGCCGGCCGCAGCATTGTAGCCGGGCAGCTCCGTGTCCAGCGCCTGGCTTGCGAAGCGGTTACCGGCCCGGTTGAGGAGCACGCGATTGGGCCCGTTGTTGCGATTGACCAGAAACGCGTCCAGAAAGCCGTCGCCGTTGAGATCGCCGAGCGCGACGTCGACGGTGAACTCCGGCGAGGCGATGGTCGCACGGTCAAAGGTGCCGCCGCCGCGGTTCAGCCACAGATCGTCGACCGCAGCTTCGTCGTTGGCGACCAGCGCGTCGATATCGCCATCGCCGTCCACGTCGCCCAACGCAACCGCAACCGCCGTGTTGCCCTCGCGCTTTATGGCGGAAGCCGGTGCGCCGGGGAATTGGTCGGTCGGCGCAAAGGTTCCGTTGTTGGCCCCGATCAAGACGGCATTCGGGTGCAGGCACTCTTTGCTGCCATTGGCAACAAAGAGGTCAAGGCCGGGCCTGCCGTCGAGATCCGCGGCCGCCACGCCAAAGGCCGGTGCCGAACCAATGGCGCACGACGCCGGCAGCGCCAGGTCCTGCGGATAGCGCGGCAGCGGCGGGCGCTTGCGTTCAAACAGTGCGGCGCCGTTGTTCAGCCACACTTCGTCGAGCGAGGCCGCGGCCGAGCCTTGCGGCTTGCCCGTGGCCAGGTAGATGTCCACATCGCCGTCGCCGTCAAAGTCACCGGCCGCCACGTCCTGCACCGAGGATTCGCTGAGGTTGCGGCCCGTACGATCAAAATAGGTGGTGGGATCGAAGTGGCCCGTGCCGTCGTTGAGCCACAATTCATCGGCCATGCTCGGCGCGCCGGCACTCTCATTCGCGGCCTGGCCGGCGCCCTGTCCGTTGGCAACGTAGGCATCCAGGTCACCGTCGCCGTCGAAATCGGCAAGGACAGCGGCCCGGCTGGCGCCATTCCCCAGCTTTTGATTGCTGTCACTGAACTCGCCGGCGCCGTCGTTGAACCAGACCGTGTTGGGTGCGCCGCCGGCATTGGCCAGGAAGGCATCCAGGTCGCCGTCGCCGTCGAGATCGCCCAGCGTCACATCGCGCGTCTCGCTGACGGCACGCAGTTCGCCGGCCAGGCGGAAATTGCCGCGGCCATCATTCGTCCACACCTGGCTGCGTTCGCCCGCACCGTTGGCGACCAGCGCGTCGAGGTCGCCGTCACCGTCGAGATCGCCCAGCGCCACGGCATAGCTCGACTCGCCGCCCAGGCGCTGGCCCGAATCGACGAATTGGGCGAAATCCTGCGCGCGGGCCGAGCGCGGCGCGAGCGATAGCGGCAGCACACAACAGAGCATGGCGCCCGACAAGAGAGCAGCAAGGCGACGTGACATAGCGACCTCTCTTTACAATCAACCACACACAGACGGGGCGCAACAGGGAGCACAGCGTGCGTGGCTTGCCTGTGTGTTGGCCAGGTGCGCCGCACGCGAACCGGACGGCATTCCTGCGATTGCCGTCCGGTTATGGTACTCGCATTATGTGGCGATGGCAACCGGCGGA
>WBZU01000705.1_pt1 | contig 27392 bp, 25 predicted proteins | sample 5204311 | NCBI WGS metagenome assembly WBZU01 (sample SAMN12344359, study PRJNA552823) | activated sludge metagenome | biome: Activated sludge suspended growth; feature: Nitrification reactor; material: Wastewater; isolation source: activated sludge from nitrification reactor of wastewater...
AGCGACTGCACCACCGCCCCCCGCAACGGCCTGATCTCCGGCTGCTTCCCGATCGACCCCTTCTACAAGGACCACCCCCAGCGAGTAGCCCTCACCCGCCACAAGCAAGAGGCCAAGTCCCGCCTCGGCCGCTGACCTCGCCGCCGCCTGGACTTGGCCTGGGACACCGGCGACTGCACGCGTCACGCTTCAGAGCGATGGAAGGCGACAAGGTCTGCAAGAGGACCACGAGCACGGCACGCGCGATGCCGGAGGATCGCCTCCCTCATCGTAGGTCAATGTAGGGGATTGACAGGGGTCGGGAACGGTATAGACTGCGGGCGCGTTAGGCGGGGGGCGAACTCTGGTCGTGTGATCGAGCTGGTCACACGGAGTGACTTGGAGGTAGTCCATGGCATCCGTTCGTTCTTCTCAGAAGTCATCGAGTGTCGTTTGCCGAGCGCTTGTCTTGTTCGGCGTAGCCGCGTTGTCGGTCGCCTGCGAGCCGGCGGATGGCACCAGCTACGGAGTGACTGTCATTTACGGCAGCGAGCGGGAAACATGTGGGTTGGAGAAGACCGTCGGTATTGCTGGGGCAAACCCTGACTACATCGCCACGGTCGAGGGTCAGGGCTGGACTTGGCTCGAATCAAGCGCCAACTCGGTCTGCCGACCCTCGGGTGAGACCGGTGATCGATTCGAGAGCGACATCGGCTGGCTGGGTAACTCGGTCAGGTTGACTGAGAATGGCGTCACGTGTGCGTTCAACACGATGTCGTACAACGGCGCCAAGGCCTACTACTACTTCTCCGATGCATCCTGCTCGAACGACTATCCCACTGATCAGTACAGGACCCAAGTAGTTCACCGATGGTGGAGCACGGGCACTGGGACTTACGGCACGGTTACTCGTAACAGCCCGATCTACAACATCTGAGGAGAGACGATGAAATGGCTTGCGGTGGTGATTGGGATTACCGGTGCAGTCGCCGGCAGTATCGTCATGGCCTCAGCCTCCCCGAACCGAGGTGAGGTGCCTGAGTACGGCCTTGACTTGGGAAAGGGGCAGGCTCCTCGATACGTCGCCGTCAGCGATGGTCGTGGTGGCGTCGCTGGCTACGCGGAGCTCGCGCTCATGCAGGGGACCGATGTCGTCACCGCCGAGCAGCAACGAGCGAGGTCGGCGGCGGTTGGCATCGTCATTCCGGTGTACGACACGGCGGCGAACATCGTGGGCTACTTCCCCTCCCAGCCGTCCGACTTCGTGATTTCGGGCGGATCGACATCCGATGAGCTGGTCATCCGGCCAGACGGCAACCGCGGCCTCGATGCCCTTCCCTCTGGATTCGTGTCGGCGGAGGTGCGGGACGAGCTGGTCGACGCTGGCTTCCTCTACGTCGCCGGGTCGAAGCCGATACCGGCCGCGGACGGGTCCAGCGAGGGCGGTCGTTAGATCGTCGGCGAACCCGGCGCTCGGCATGCCGAGACTCGGAGCGACCGTGCGATCGATAGCGATAGCGCTCTCGGTTGGCGAGTTGGCTGTTCGCTTCCATGGCGCCGGACCCGTCGACCAAACGGTGCGACTCCATCTTGGCGGGACCCTCGATCCACCGGCGGGGTCATGAGCCCCGATGGGTGGGCCCTTGACCGGATCGACCTGGCGATCATCCGGGCGGTGCGAGAGCTGTCGGGGTCATCTCGGTCCCCTGTCCGGACGAGCTCGGTGCTCGGCGAGCTTCAGGCCCGGGAGTCCTCGTGGGTCAACTGGCCGTATCGGCTCGGGCGCCTTGCTGCGCCATGGATGGTCAGCGTCCCCCTCCTGGATCCGATCGGCAACGTGGCCCTTCGAGGAGTGCCACCGGCGGATCCTTCGTTCACGCAGGTCTCGTTGACTCCGGCGGGAAGGTTGGCGGCCACGCGCGGGAGGGTGCTTCCCCTGCTCCTGATGAACGGCGGCCGATCATCGCCGGGATTCGATCCCCTCCGGGTCCTTCAGGTCGTTCACGAGGTCATGGCCGACCCCTCGATGTCGAGCAGGGCGATGCTTTCCGGTCTCGGATCGCCCAGCTCACCCGATGGCTGTGCGATCGACCTCGATCTCGATCGGCTCAGCCAGGGGCTTGTGACCGCGATCGCCTACCGCTCCAGGTGGCGCCTCATCGAGTCGAACGCCATCGAGGTGCGCGATCTCCATCACGACGTCGACCCGGGGCAAGCCTTGGCTGCACTCGTGCGCGCGAGGGATCTGGTCGAGCACGTGCAAGACCGAACGACGGGAGGCCAGGTCTCCATCGTGGCGAGCGTTCGGCCCGGTGCCGGTCGGGAGGAGGTCATCGCAGCTCTTGGCCGGAGGTTCCCGTTCTCGGTGCGACGCACGGCGTGGATGAGGTTCCCTCTCTCGCTGACCGTGCGTCACTGCGCGGAGGTCAATCGCGTCGACCCGGCACCGATCGAGCAGTTGCTCGGGCTTCTGGGGAGGCCGAGATCGGCCGCAGACGGGTTCGGCGTGGGCGGTCGCTAGGTCGGCGGCGGGTCTTGGCGGCAGGTCTCGCGATCAGGCGACGACGGGGGCTTCGTCGGTGTCTTCGGGGGTGCCTTCGACGTGGATGGTGGGGAGGATGCGGCCGAGCCAGCGGGGGAGCCACCAGTTGCCGTCGCCGAGGAGCTCCATCGTGGAGGGGACGAGCACCATGCGGACGATGGTGGCGTCGAGGAGGACGGCCATGGCCAGGCCGGTGCCCATCAGCTTCACGACGCGGTCGTGCTCGAGGAGGAACGCCCCGAACACGACGACCATGATCAGCGCCGCCGCGGTGATCACCCGGGCGGTGACCGCCAGGCCGTCGGCCACCGCCTCGGCGTTGTTGCCGGTGCGGTCGTACTCCTCCTTCATCCGGGAGAGGAGGAACACCTCGTAGTCCATCGAGAGGCCGAACACGATGGCGAAGAGCATCATCGGGATGAACGGCTCGATCGGGGCCGGTTCGATGCCGGTGAGCGCCGAGCCCCAGCCCCACTGGAAGATGGCCACCACGATCCCGTAGGCGGCGCCGATCGAGAGCAGGTTGACGATCACCGCCTTGAGCGGGACGAGGATCGACCGGAACACGGTCATCAGCAGCAGGAACGACAGGCCGAGCACGGCGCCGAAGAAGTACACGTAGCGGGAGCCGAGGTAGTCGGAGAAGTCCACGCCGATGGCCACGAAGCTGGTGACCAGCACGTCGATCCCGGTTCCGTTGGTGGCCGGGGCGAGCGCCGAGCCCCGCAGGTGGCGGATGAGCTGCTCGGTGGTGTCGGACTGGGGCGCGCTGGCCGGCACCACGAACCACCGGGCGACCGTGCGGTCCTCGTTGACGAAGTTGGTGAGCACCTCGGCGGGCAGGCCCGGGGCGACGCCGTTGACCTCGGCCACGTCGTCGGTCTTGGCGATCTGGGCGGTGATCGCCGCCAGCTGGTCGTCGGTGGTGCCCTCGGGCAGCCGGGCGGCGAGGATCAGCGGCCCGTTGAAGCCCGGCCCGAAGCCCTCGGCCAGCAGGTCGTAGGCCTGGCGGGTGTCGGAGTCGGTCGGGTAGTTGCCCTCGTCGGAGAAGCCGAGGCGCAGCCCGAGCACCGGCAGGGCCAGCAGGATCAGCACCACCAGGCCGCCGATGGCGGTGAACCAGGAGTGGTGCTGCACGAACCGGCTGTAGCGGTACCAGAACGTCTCCCGGGTGGGCTTGGGGGTCCGCTCGGGCAGGGCGACCCGCAGGGCGGGCACGAAGAAGCCGGCGATCAGGATGGCGACGGCGAGCAGCACCAGCGGGCCGGCGACGACCGGGGCGCCGAGGCCGACCGAGATCAGGGCGGCGGCCACCAGGCCGGCGGCGATGAGGCCGCGACGGCGGGTGACCTCGAGGCGGTCGCCGGCCAGGCCGAGCAGGGCGGGCAGCAGGGTGATCGACGCCGCCAGCGTGAACACGACCGTGGTGGCCGACCCGATCCCGATGCCCCGGATGAAGCTGAGGCCCATGACCATCATCCCGAGCAGGGAGATGACGACGGTGGTGCCGGCGAAGAGGACCGCCCGGCCGGCGGTGTCGAGGGCGTGGCCGGCGGCCTGTTCGCCCCCCATGCCCTTGTGCACGTCTTCTCGGAAGCGGGTGACGATGAACAGCGCGTAGTCGATGCCCACGCCGAGGCCGATCATGATCGCCAGCACCGAGGTGAAGCTCGGCATGCCGACCACGTTGGAGATCACCGTGACCATCGAGGCCCCGGCCATGATCCCGGCCAGCGCCATGCCGATCGGCAGGCCCATCGCCAGCACCGAGCCGAAGGCCAGGATCAGGATGACGATGGCGAACCCGATGCCCAGGATCTCCGACTCGGGCGGCTGGAACTCGGCGAAGAACTGGCCGCCGAGGTACACGTGCTGGAGGCCGGCCACCTCGGGGATGTCGGCCCGGATGGCCTTGGCCCAGCCCTGGGCCGAGGTCCGCGAGGTGTCGCCCGGCATGTTCACCGTGGCGTAGGCGACCCGGCCGGCGAGGTCGCCCTTGGCGGCGACCTGGCGGGGGTTGTCGTAGGGCGTGGTCACGGTGAGCACCCCCTTGGGGGCGTGGCCGGGGATCTTGGCGAAGAACTCGGTCAGCGCCGCCTTGATCTCGGGGTTCTCGACCCCGCCCTCCACCGTCGGCGAGACCTCGATCACGATGTTGGCGCTGGCCTCGCCGGTGTTCTCGCCGGGGAAGCCCTCGGCCACGAGGTCGAAGCCGCGGGTGGCCTCGCTGCGGAAGTCGCCGAAGCTGTTGGTGTAGCCGTCGCCGGCGGCGCTGGCCGCCCCGGTGACCAGGATGACGGCCACCCACACGATGATCACCAGCCAGTGGCGGCGGTAGCAGAAGCGCCCGAGGCGGCGCAGGGCGCTGGGGCGGGCGGCGGGAGCGGTGGTGGTCACGGGGGCCTCGTGGGGAGCGGGCGCGGGTGGGGCGTGTGCACCTGAGGACCGGACCGGCCTCCGGAACTCATCGGTGGCGCAGTCTCCCCGGCCGGGCCCTCCCGGTGCCAGTGACCTTTGCCGCCCCGGTCAGCTCGACGACGGGAGCAGGCCGCGCTCGGCGAGGTCGTCGAGGTCGGGGGCTCGACGGGCCTCGACCACGGCGGTGACCAGGTTGCCCTCGACCTCGAGATCGGCGGCCGAGAGGGTGGTGGCGCCCTCGGCGAGGGCGTTGACCCGCTCGACCACGGTGGCCTTGCCGGCCTTGGCCTCCGCTGCGGTGCGGAACGCCCAGGCCACCACCACGGTCCGGTCGTCGCCGGAGCCGCCGACGCCGAGGCCGGCCACCTGCACGTCGGCCTTCTTGGTGCCGCTGCGCTCCAGCGCCACGCTGTAGGCCCCGTCCTCCCGGAGCGACCGCAGGACCGCGGCCACCCCCTCGTCGCCGGCCAGCCCGTCGGCCTTGGCCGGTTCCAGCAGGTCCTCGGGGTCGGCCACGCCGCCCTCCACGAAGGCCAGGCGGTCCTCGGTGGCGGCCTCGTCGCCGGAGGCGCCCACGTCGCTGCCCTTCACCTCGGCCACGTCGAAGGACCCGACCATCACCGAGCGGTCGGCGGCGGCCAGCGCGCACCGGATGTCGCCGGGCGCCACGCCGGTGCGAGCGGTGAAGTCCGCCACCGACAGCAGCCGGTCGATGCGGTTCCGGGCGGTGAGGCGATCGGGGAGGGTCCCCGTCTCGGCCAGCGAGGCGCCGAGCTCCTCGAGCGAGCCGGTGTCGTCGAAGCCGGCGGCGCGGGCCTGCACGAAGTCGGTGCCGGTCACCACGTCGGCGTCCTCGGCGTTCGGGAGCCGGGTCAGCAGCTCGTCGAGGCACCGGCCGCCGTCCTTGGCGCCGCCACCGCCCCGCAGGGCGAGGAACGCCACTAGGACGATCACGACGAGCAGGCCGATCCCGGCGGGCAGCGCCCAGCGGGGCAGGCTCCCGCCGCGGCCGGTGCGAGCGACCGGGCGATCGCCGGCGGACCGGTGGCCGCGCCCGTCGTCCCACCCCTCGCCGGGCGGTCCGGGCCGGCTGCCGGGCGGCGTCTCGGCGGCGCGGCGCGGCCGGTCCGGGTCACGGCGGGGTCGGTCGGCGGCGTCGGGCGGCACCACGGCAGCCTGTCAGCTGGCCGGCCGGAGGCGGACGATGTCGCCGTCCTGGGACAGCACGAGCGGCTCGCCGTCGGCGTCGGCCGCGAAGGAGATCGGGGACCCGACGTCGACGCCGAGGTCGGCCTCGCCGGCGAAGCTGCCGTCGGCGGCGAGGTGGATCGCCCGGATCCGCCCGACGCAGTAGTCGGCGAAGAGGTACCACCCGTCGAGGCCGGCGAGGACGGTGCCGCGGTAGGGGAACCCGCCGGTGATCGAGCAGGCGCCACCGTCGTGGGGGTACTCGAACACCGGGCCCACGGCGTCGGCGGGCCGCCGGCCGTCGCCGTCGAGGTAGGGGTGGGTGCCCTCGTAGCCGGACCAGCCGAGGTTCGCCCCGTCGATGGCGTCGGCCGGCAGGTGGTCGACCTCCTCCCACGCGTTCTGGCCGACGTCGCCGATCCACAGCGAGCCGTCGTCGTCGAAGGCGAACCGCCACGGGTTGCGGACCCCGGTCACCACGATCTCGGGGTCGCCTCCGTCGGGGGCGAGCCGCACGATCTTGCCGAGGACGGTGTCGGGGTCCTGGGCCCGGTTCTCGGGGTCGTCGGCGGCGCCGCCGTCGCCCAGCCCGAACCAGACGGCACCGTCGGGGCCGAGCACGACGTTGCCGCCGTTGTGGTTCGGGTACGGCTGGTCCACCGCGAGCAGCTCGCGCTCGGAGCCGAGGTCCACGTCGTCGCCGTCGAGGTCGTAGGCGGTGAGCCTGGTGTTGCCGTCCAGGTTCGTGCGGCTGACGTAGAGCACGGCGCCGTCGGCCGAGAAGGCGAGGTCGAGCAGGCCCCGCTCGGCCTCGGTGGTGGTCTGGTCGGTCAGGTCGAGGACCGGGTCGCCGTCGGCGGCCAGCGACCCGTCGGCGGCCACCGCCACCCGCCGCACCGTCCCCGCCCGCTCGGCCAGCCACAGGTGGTCGTCGCCCGGCCGCACCTCGAGGGCGATCGGCTCCTCGAAGGTGCCGGCCACCTCGGCGACGATCGGCGCCGGGCCGTCGGCCGCGCCCTCGTCCGGTGCCGCCGACGTGGCGGTGTCGGCGGCCGGGTCGGTGGCGGTGGTCTGGGGCGCTGAGGGCGCGGCGCCGTCGGCGTCCTCGCCGCCACCGCAGCCGGCGCCACCGAGCGCGGCCGCCAGCACCAGGGCGACGACGAGCCGACGACGAGCCGGTCGGTGCGGGATGGGCGTCGGCGGCACGGTGGGCTCCTGGTCGGTTCGGTGGCGCACGGTGGCACCCGGGGGGGGGGGGGCGGGAGACCGGCGGCGCATGACTTCGTCGGCACCGCGGACCCCGAATAGGCTCGCGCCTTCGTGGACCTGACGCCCAGCGCCCTGCTCGCGCACGCCAAGACCGATGCCGGCAAGCGGGCGTTGCGCTACGTCGCCACGTCGGGCTTCGGCGTGGTCTCCACCCAGATCCTGCTCTTCCTGTTCCTCCACGTGTTCGAGTGGGGATCGGTCGAGTCGAACTTCACCGCGGTCACGATCATCTCGGTCCCCGCCTTCCTGCTCAACAAGTACTGGGTCTGGGGCAAGCGGGGCCGGGCCCACCTGCGCCGCGAGGTCCTGCCGTTCTGGCTCTTCACCGTGGCCGGCTGGGTCATCTCCACCCTCGCGGTGATCGTGGTCGTGCGGGCCACCAAGGATCCCAACGTCGCCAGCCTGAAGGACGGCAACAAGCTCGCCGTGCAGGCGGCCAACATCGCCGGGTTCGGCGTCCTGTGGGTCCTGAAGTACCTGTTCCTCGACAAGCTGATGTTCGGCCCCGACCACCACACCCCCTACGACGAGGACATCGAGCGCGAGGAGGCGGCCCTCGACGGCGCCGCCGACCCGTCGTCCTCGCCGCAGGCCGCGCCCCCTCGGTGACCGCCGCCGGGCCGCCGGCCGCGATGCCGGCCGAGCTCCACGCCGCAGCGGTCGCGGCCCGGGGCTTCATGCCCACCGATGAAGGTGACGCCCTGTGGGTGGCGGCGGGCGAGGCGGCCGCCGCCGTGCCCGGCGCCCCGTTCCTGGAGGTCGGGTCCTACTGCGGCAAGTCGTCGATCTGGCTGGGCGCTGCCGCCCGGGACGCGGGCACCGTGCTGTTCGCCCTCGACCACCATCGCGGCTCCGAGGAGAACCAGGCCGGCTGGGAACACCACGAGCCCGACCTCGTCGACGACCGCATCGGTCGCATGGACACGCTCCCGGTGTTCCGCCGCACGCTGTTCGACGCCGGCCTGGAGGGCTCGGTGGTGGCGGTGGTCGGCGACTCGCCCACCGTCGGGCGCGTCTGGACCACCCCGCTCGCCTTCCTGTTCATCGACGGCGGCCACGGCGCCGAGCCGGCCCACCGCGACTACGAGCTGTGGACGCCCCACGTCGCCGCCGGCGGCACCCTCGCCATCCACGACGTGTTCCCGGACCCCGCCGACGGCGGCCGCCCGCCCCACGAGATCTACCTCCGGGCCCTCGACGACGGCTTCGAGGAGCGCCGCGCCGTCGGCTCCCTGCGGGTCCTGACCCGGGCCTGAACCGGGCCGAACGCCCGATGGACGACGCCCCGGGCGAGGGCGACGGGCCGGTGCCACACTGACGAGATGGACAATCTGGTCAGAGGGCTCGTCGCCTACGTCGAGCAGGTCAACGGCACCCCCGCCTACCTGACGGTGATCGTCAACGGCACCGTGGTCACCGGCACGATGATGAAGTCGCGCGACTGGTTCGAGGCGGTGGCACCGAACTACCCGCAGTGGACCGACCTCGTCGAGTACCTGCACCTGCCCGACCCCGGCGACTTCGACTACCTCCACCTCCGCGACGCGTTCGTCGAGGACGGCGACCTGCGTCGCCCCCTCGGCCAGGACGGCTACGCGCGGATCGGCATCGCCTCGATCGACGGGTGCGCCAGCATCCGCCCCGAGGTGATCGACACGGCGGTCGATCCCGGCTTGCCGATCGGTCCGTAGGCCCCGCTCGGACAGCGCTTGCGATCGAGAGGCAGGGCTAGCAAACTGCAAGCATGCCGAACGTCCTCGTGCGAGACCTGCCTCTCGAGGTGCACGTCACCCTCCAGCGTCGAGCGCAGGCGGAGGGTCGGTCGCTCCAGCAGTACCTGGTCGCCGAGCTGACCCGGCTCTCGGCGCAGCCCACGCTGGACGAGCTCTTCGCGAGGGTCGAGCGCCGCCGAGGGGGCTCGATCGGTTTCCAGGAAGCGGCCGACGACCTCGACGCGGAGCGCGCCGCCCGGTGATCGTGGTGGACGCGTCGGTCGTGGCCAACGCCATCGCCGACGACGGCGTCGCCGGCGGGATCGCCCGTCGGCGGTTGGTCGAGGCGGACCGCCTGGCCGCCCCCGATCTGGTCGACGTCGAGACGGTCTCGGTCATGCGTCGACGCTGGCTCGCCGGCACCCTCACGGCGCGCCGGTTCTCCGCAGCGGTCGACGACCTGGCCGACCTCGACCTGTGGCGGGTGCCGGTGCTCCCGCTCATGCGGCGGGCCTATGAGCTGCGCGCCGACGTGACGCCCTACGACGCCGCCTACGTGGCGCTGGCGGAGGCCCTGAAGACCACCCTCATCACCGGTGATGGCCGGTTGGCTCGTGCCCCTGGCCTGCGTTGTCCGGTCGAGGTGCTGACGGCCTGACCGGGGTGTGGGTCAGTCGCAGACGGGGGCGTCGGCGTCGTCGTCGAGGTCGATCAGCTTGGGGAAGACCTCGTCGTGGGCGGTGAACAGGCCGGCGGTGGGGGACGTGCCCTCCAACGCGTCGGCGGCCAGGACCACCGCCGCGGCGGTGTAGGTGGACTGCTCGTCGGCGGGGAAGCGGCTGAGGTCCGGGAACACGGTGCCGGTCCAGTAGCGGCCGCTGTCGAGCCGGTACTGCTGGGCCCAGGCGAAGAGCCGGTCGGCGATCTCCCGCTCGCCGACGGCGAGGTGGGCGAGGACGCACTCGCAGGTCTCGGCCACGGTGATCCACGGCCGGTCCTTGACGCAGCGCACGCCGCGCTCGTCGTCGACGAAGGTGTCGAAGCGGTCGGCGAGGCGGGCCCGGCCGGCGTCGCCGAGCAGCACGCCGCCGAGGACCGGGTAGTACCAGTCCATCGCCCAACGGTGCTTGGGGGCGAAGGCGTCGGCCTCGTGGTGGCGGATGGCGTCGGCCAGGCGGGCGGCGGAGAGCTCCCAGTCGGGGCGCTCGTGGCCGAGCAGCTCGGCGAGGGCGATGGCGCTGCGGAGGCTGTGGCTGATGCTCGACGAGCCGGTCAGCAGGGCGAAGGGCCAAGGCGTGCCGTCGGCGTGGCGGGCCCACAGGATCTCGCCCCGGGGCTGCTGGAGCTCCAGCACGAAGTCGATCGCCCGCTCGACCACCGGCCACATCGTCTCGGCGAAGCCGCGGTCCTCGGTGCGCAGCCAGTGGTGCCAGACGCCGGCGGCGACGTAGGCGACCACGTTGGCGTCGAGCTTGTCCTGCTCGATGCCGTCCTCCACGTAGTACTGGTGCCAGGCGCCGTCGGGCCGCTGGAGGCCGACCAGCCAGTCGTAGGCCCGCTCGGCCTCGGCGATCCGGCCGCCGGTGGCGAGCGCCATCGCCGCCTCGACGTGGTTCCACGGGTCGGCGTGGCCGCCCGGCACCCACGGCACCATGCCCGATGGCAGCTGCCACTCGGCGATGGCGTCCACGGTGGCCTGGACCTGCTCGGCGGTGAGCAGGCCGGCGACCGCCGGCGTGGGGGCGGGCGAGCCGGTCACGCCGTGGCCTCGGGCTTGCGGGCGTAGAGCACGAGGCTCTTGCCGAGCACCGGGTTGAGCAGCTTCTCGGACCAGCGGGTGAGCTTCGGGGCCTTGGTGATGTCCCAGACGAGGAGCCGGTGGTACGCCTTCACGAGCGGGTGGGCGGCGTTGGTGGGGCCGACCGCGCACTTCAGCCACCAGTAGGGCGAGTGCAGGGCGTGGGCGTGGTGGACCGCACCGGGGACGAGGCCGGCCTCGGCGAATCGCTCCCGCAGCTGGGCCTGGGTGAAGATCCGCACGTGGCCGCCCTCGACGAAGGGGGCGTGGTACTCCTCGGAGAGCGCCCAGCACACCTTCTCGGGGAACCAGGTGGGCACGGTGACCGCGAGCGTGCCCCCGGGCTTGAGCACCCGGGCCAGCTCGCGAGCCGCGGCGGCGTCGTCGGGGATGTGCTCGATCACCTCCGAGCAGATGATGCGGTCGAAGGTGGCGTCCGGGAACGGGAGGCGGGTGCCGTCGCCGTTCACCGTGGTGGCGCTGGCGGAGGCGGGCGCCTCGCCGGCGTCGGCCATCGCCGCGAACAGGCCGGAGACGTCCTTGAGGTCGGCGAGGCTGTAGTCGAGGGCGACGATGTCGGCCCCCCGCTTGAACACCTCGAAGGCGTGGCGGCCGGCGCCGGCGCCCATGTCGAGCACCCGGTGGCCCGGGCGGAGGTCGAGCCGGTCGAAGTCGACGGTGAGCATCAGCCCTCCAGCAGGGCGCGGTACTCGTCGACGGTGCGCTCCGCGGTGTGGCGCCAGCTCCAGTGGTCGATCACCCGCTGGCGGCCCCGGGCGCCGACCTCGGCGGCCTCGGCGGGGTGGTCGAGCACCCAGGCCAGCTTGGCGGCCAGCGCCTCGCTGTCGCCGGGCGGGACCGCGAAGGCGGTGTCGCCGTCGGCGCCGACCACCTCGGGGATGGCGCCGCCGGTGGTGGCCACCAGCGGGATGCCGCACGACATCGCCTCGATCGCCGGCAGCGAGAAGCCCTCGTAGAGGGAGGGGACCACGGCGGCCTCGGCCTCGGAGTACAGCTCGACGATCCGCTCGTCGGAGACGCCCGAGACGAAGGTGATGGCGTCCTCCAGGCCGAGGTCCGCGATCGTGCGGGCCGACTCGCCGCCCTCCTTGGGCCGGCCGATCACCGTGAGGGTCACCTCCGGGCGCTCGGTGCGGAGCTTGGCCACCGCTTCGAGCAGGTAGCGCAGCCCCTTCATGGCCACGTCCGCGCTGGCGGTGGTGATCAGCATCCCCTTGGTGCGCTCGATGCCGGGCACGGGCAGGAACAGGTCGGGATCGACGCCCACCGGCACGATGTGCATCCGGGACGGGTCCACCTCGTGGTCCGCGGCGATGTCCTTAAAGGAGTTCTCCGACACGGTGATCACCCGGCGCAGGCGCTTGGCCACCCGGGTCTGCATCTTGGTGAAGGCGTACCAGCGGCGCAGCGTGAGCTTCTTGTACCGGGTGGAGGCGTGCTCCATCTCCAGGCGCCGGTCCACCGTGATCGGGTGGTGGATGGTGGCGATCACCGGCAGGCCGGCCCGCTCGATGGCGAGGAGGCCGTAGCCGAGCGACTGGTTGTCGTGCACGAGGTCGAAGTCGGCGACCCGATCCTTGAGGGCGTCCCAGGCCCGCATCGTGAAGGCGAGCGGCTCGGGGAAGGTGCCCATCGAGAACGAGGCGACCTCGAGGTAGTCGGTCCAGTGCTTGAGCTCCCACAGGCCGGGCATCCGCAGCGGGAAGTGCTCGTTGTAGATGTCCAGGCTGGGGAGCTTGTGGAGCACCACCCGCTCGTCGAGCTCGGGGTAGGGCTGGCCGCCGAACACCTCGACGTGGTGGCCCAGGTCCGCCAGCGCCTTCGACAGGTGGCGCACGTACACCCCCTGGCCGCCGCAGTGGGGCTTGCCGCGGTACGCCAGGAGGGCGATGCGGAGAGGACGGTCGACAGGCGCCATGAACGCACCAGCCTTTCGGTTCGTTGACCACCCGGTCAAGCGAGCGGATGCCCGGCAGGGAGCCAACGCCGTCGCCCCCGCCCCGATTCCTTGGTCACCTGGTGACAGCGGTCACCGTCGGCTCGGAGGGTCGGTCGGCGCAGCGGCGCTCGGCGGAGGAGGGCGCTCGGCCGGAGAGGGGTCGGCCTGCGCGTCGCGAGCCGCCGGCGCCGTGTAGTCGGTCGGGTCGTGCACGGCGGCGTAGGCGCGCTCGTCGAGCCAGTGGCACCAGATCCTGGCTTTGGGCGGACGTAGACGAACCGATCTCGCCACGCGGCCCCGCCAGGCCACCACCTCGCATCGCTTGCCCAAGCTCATCACGGCTTCGATCGCCGGCAGCAGGTCGGAATCGCCGGAGAAGAGCACGGCGACGTCGTACTCGTCCCGCATCGCCCCCATGACCATGCCGAGGGCGACGAGGACATCGATCCCCTTCTCCTCCGCGTGGAAGCCCGTCGAACCGGGTGTTCGTTGGTAGCGGAGCGCTCGCGTGACGGCATGCACCCGTGGGTCGGCGTTCCAGCGTTCGACCTGGCGCTGGCAGGCCATCTGGCCCTTGGGGCTGTGGAGCGCGGACGGCTCTCCGCAGTACGCCCGGACGGTCTCGAGGCGGCGCTCCGGATCGACAACCGATCCGGCCGACGTGACGAGCAGCCCGAGCCGCAGCGGATCGGTCTGGCCGAACGTGAAGTGGCCCTGCCGGCTGCCGAAGGCGAGCCTGGCCCCCATGTAGACGTTCTGGTAGTCGAGGAACACCGCGACCCGCGTCATGTCCGCCTCCCAAAAGCGTAAATCCCCGCCATTCCGCAGCTGGAGAGCTACGAAAGGCGGGGAAGATTGTCGAGAAGGCTACCTCAGCGGAAACCGGGTAGCAAGGGGCGGCCGCCTGGGCCCGGTCCGTTCGCCGCGTCGGGCCACGATGGCGGGATGCGTGGGTTGGTGCAGCGGGTCTCGCGGGCTTCGGTCTCGGTCGATGGGGAGGTGGTCGGGGCGATCGGGGTCGGGCTGTGCGTGCTCGTGGGGGTGACCCACGGCGACACCCCGGCCGATGCCGCCGGCCTGGCCGCCAAGCTCTGGCACCTGCGGATCTTCGAGGGAGCCGACGGGCGGATGGACCTGCCGGTGGCGGCGGTGGGCGGCGAGGTGCTGGTGATCTCGCAGTTCACGCTCTACGGCGACACCCGGCGGGGGCGGCGGCCCGGTTGGTCGGCCGCCGCGCCGCCCGAGCTGGCCGAGCCGTTGGTGGAGGCGGTGGTGGCCGAGCTGCGGGCGCTCGGGGCGACGGTGGCCACCGGGCGGTTCCGGGCCGACATGGCCGTCGAGCTGGTCAACGACGGGCCGGTCACCCTGCTGGTGGAGGTGCCGGCGCCGGCGTGAGGCGGGGTCAGGTCGGTTCGGGCTCGGGCCCGGGCTGGTCGGAGGGGCGGCGGGGGCGGCGGTCCGAGGCGGCGAGGGCGAGGGCCCAGCCGGCGACCAGCAGCAGCGCGGCGGCGGCACGGGGCGGCGCGTCGCCCTCGCGGACGTACCACGTGAGGCCGGTGCGCAGCGGCACCCCGCGGCGGATCCGCACCGCCTGCTCGCGGGTGCCGGTGCGCTGGTGGACGACGCCGGTGGGGCTGACGAAGGCGCTGAAGCCGGTGGGGGCGACCTGCACCTCCCAGCGGCCGGTCTCGATGGCCCGCAACCGCGACGACGCCACCTGCTGGGTCTGCACGAAGGTGCCGGTGTAGGTGGAGCCGTTGGTCGGGTTGTAGAGCAGCTGGCCGCCGGCCCGGACCGCGCCGCGGGCCCGGTGGCCGAAGAAGACCTCCCACGAGATCACGGTGGCGATCGGGGCGGCGTCGGTGCGCAGCAGGCCGGACTGGTGGGAGACGGTGGCGTCGCGGCGGGCGAGGGTGTTGGGCGCCACCTTCTCGATCCAGTGGCGGAACGGCACCCACTCGCCGAAGGGCACCCGCTGGACCTTGACGTAGCGGTCGCCCCAGGTGCCGTCGGCGTTCACCACCTGTTGGGAGTTGCGGAAGTGCTCGTCGTTCACGCCCTCGACGGTGCCGACGAGCACGGGCGCATCGAGCCGACGGGCCAGGGCCTGGAGCACGCGTCCCTCGCGGGCGTCTTGGACGTCGAACTCGGTGTCGACCACGTTCTCGGGCCACAGGACGAGGTCCATGCCCTGGGGCACGTCTCGCTCGCTGGCGTCGAGGTGGCGCTCGAAGACCACCCGCGGATCCGAGTCGATGGCCCGGGTGCCCTGCTCGCCGCCGCCCTGCACGAAGGCGATGTCGAGGCGGCGGCCGGTGGCGTGGCCGTGGGGGGCGACCTGGGCGAGGACGACCAGCGCGAGGACACCGGCGACCGCGGTGGCCGACACCTTCGGCTGTCGGGAAAGGGCGGCGGAGAGGGCCACGCCGAGGCCGACGGTGGCGAGGGCGATGCCGAGGACGCCGCCGATCCGGGCGATCCCGGCGAGCGGCCCGGCCACCTGGCCGACCGCCAGCAGCGACAGCGGGACGCCGCCGAACGGCCAGGCACTCCGCAGCGACTCGCAGAGCACCCACGCGCCCACGAGGGCGGGGCGGCGCCCCCGTCCGGGCGGCACCGCCACCAGGAACAGCCCGGTCACCAGCGAGAAGAACAGGGAGGCGACCACGTAGCCGGGCCCGGTGAGCTGGGAGATCCAGAAGGTGGTGGGCGCGAACAGGGCGAGGGCGGCGACGAACCCTCGGCCGAGGCGGCGGCGCCAGGAGGCGTCGGCCAGCAGGCGGTCGAGCAGGGCGATCGCCGGGAAGGCCAGCGGCCACCAGCCCCACGGTGGCATCGACCCGGCCAGCAGCAGCCCGGCGACGAGGGCCCGCACCATCGGCCGGCGCACGAACCGGTTGAGCGGGCCGAGGCGTTCGGCGGCCGATGAGGTCGGGGGATCGGAGGACACGGCCGGTCAGTCTGGCGAACGCGGCCCGCCGTCGGCGGCGCGCCGGTCGGCTGCGGCCCGGGCGGCATCGATCGAGGCGCGGAGCCTGGCGTAGAGCACACCGGCGGCGATGGCGGCCCCGTCCTCGCCGGTGTGGAACAGGTCGAAGAAGACGGGATGGTCGGTGTCCTGGAAGGTCGCCCCGAGGTCGATCACCTGATCGGGGAGCTGGGAGCGGACGTCGTCGTCGATCGTGGTGAAGGCGGCGAGGAGCTGCTCGGGGACGACGCCGGGCTGGCCGGCGGCGGCGGGCGACCCGGCCAGCAGGGGCTGCCAGACCGCGACCATCGGGCGATCGATCGATCCGGCGATGCGATCGGCGAGCCCGAGGTTCCGGCGATACCGGTCGGCGGTGGCGGTGACCACCGCGTTCAGCTCCTCCGAGGTCCCCGACTCGTCGACCGCCTGCGGGTCGGGTGTCCACTCGATCTTCGACGGGTCGACCGGGATGCCGTGGCGCAGCACGTCGTCGAAGGTCTGCTCCAGGAGCGCGATGTCCGAGTCGTCGCCGGCGCGCCCCCTCGACGCCCGCAGGGCCTGGAAGACCAGGTCGTTGCCGCCTCCATAGGAGACGATCAGGTCCGGCGGCGTCTCGGTGGTGGTGAGCTCGGCGAGTCGGTGGACCTCCTGGTTGAACGTGTAGGTGGGCATCGCGAAGTTGCGGATGTCGAGGGCGATGCCGTCCTGCCAGGCCGCCTTGGCCAGCATCGACGGGAGCGTGAAGAGGTCTCGCTGGCCTTCGCCCCACGCCGCCGAGCCGCCGAGCCACCACACGGTCAGGCGCGGGCAGGAGCACGCCGGCGGCGCCCACGTCCGCCGTTCCCCGTCGACGATGTTGACGACCGAGCCGCGGTGGTCGGCGAGGCGGAACCCGGTCGAGGACCGGTAGGTGGCGTGGGCGAACGCTTCGAGCCGTTCGCAGGAGAGGGCGACGGCGTCGGGCTGGGCGGCGAGGATCGGCTCGGAGGGCGGGGTCGAGCACCGACCGGTCGTCGGAACGGTGGTGGGGGCGGCCGTCGGGACGGATCGGTCGATGGCCTGCTCATCGCCAGGGTCGCTGCGGCGGTGGTCGACCACCACGATCGTGACGGCGGCGAGGACCGCGAGCGCGACGACGGAGGCGGCCAGCCTGGCGAGGCGAACGGGGGCGGGGCGTTCATCGACGAGGTCGACCGAGGAGAAGGCGAGGAGCGGGGCGTGGTCGTTCCCGCTGCGTCGGGACCAGTCAGTGCCGGACGCGGCCGGGGAGCGGAGCGCGTCGTGGCGGGTGAGGCGCTGGATCGCCCACACGACCGTGACCACGACCACCACGGGCACCATGGCGCCGGCGGCGACGACCCGCCCAACGGCGTCGGCCGCCGCTGACACGATCCGGGCAGCGACCCCGACCGCTGCTCGCGCCAGGCGGGCGAGCGGGGCCAGGCGGGCGCCGAGGCGGGTGGCCGCCTCGGGGACGAGGACGGCGAGGGCCGCCAGTGCCGCCCCCACCGCCAGCACCGCGGCGGCCACGACGAGCCGGCCGGCCAGGAGGGTTGCGACGCCGAGGGCCGCCGCCGCCACCGCCGGGTGCAAGGCGGGGTCCGACGGACGGCCGGCCGGGAGGGCGACGACGCCGAGCCCCCAGGCCCAGAGCACCAGCCCCGAGGTCCCGATGCCGGCGACGATCAGCCCCGGGACGGTGTGCCACGACGCAGCGAGCACGGCCGCCCCGATGGCCGCCGCGGGAACGAAGAGCACCGGGCGCCGCCGACCGACGCCGAGGAGGGCGGCCAGCACGATCGCCAGGGGAAGGGCCCACACCGTCCACCACCGCCACGAGCTCGGATCGGCGAAGCCGACGAGGAGCGGCACGGTCGCCAGCGCCCACGGGGCGATCGGCGAGCGTCGGGCCACGTCGGCCGGCGGATCGGGAACCTGGGACCAGGTCACAGGCCGGCGTAGACCACGAAGGGGACGGCGGCGTGGGAGGCGGAGCCAGCCACGAGGGCGACCACGACCAGCGCGACCACGACCAGCACGATCCAGTGGCGGGTGTGGCGGGCCTGGCGCACGAGGTCGAGGGCCATGGCGAACAGCGGACCGCCGGTGCGACGGCGCAGCGGGGTGGTCACGGAGCCTCGATCAGGACGCGGCCGAGCACGAGCAGGTCGAGGCCGGCGCTGCGGAACGTGCGGTGCGCGTCCGCCGGGGTGCAGACCAGCGGTTCGTCGTGGCCGTTGAACGAGGTGTTCAGGAGGATCGGGCATCCGGTTCGACGATCGAACGCCTCCAGCAGGCTGGCGAAGCGGGGGTGGTGGGCCGCGTCGACGGTCTGCACGCGGGCCGAGCCGTCGACGTGGGTCACCGCCGGCACCTCGCTTCGCACGGCGGCGACCCGGTCGGCGATCGGGCGGTCGCGGTCGGTCGACGCGCCGCCATCGGCCACGAGGCGCGCGGGCCGGACCGAGGTCGCCACGTTCATGTACGGCGCGTCGCCGTCGATCTCGAACCAGTCGGCGGCGCGATCGGCGAGCACCGCGGGGGCGAAGGGACGGAACGGGGCTCGATCCTTGATCGCGGCGTTGATGCGCCCCTGCACGGTGGGAGACCGGGGGTCGGCGAGGATCGACCGATTGCCGAGCGCCCGAGGTCCGAACTCCATCCGGCCCTGGAACCACCCGACGACCGCGCCGTCGGCGAGTCGATCCGCGGCGCGCGCGTCGACCTCCTCGGCGGACCCGAGCACCTCGTGGTCGATCCGCTCGCTGTCGAGCCAGGCCACGATCTCTTCGTCGGGGAACGACGGACCCAGCAGGCTGCCGGCCATCGAGTCGACCGGGATCGGGTGGCGCGGCTGTCCGAGGGTCTCGTGCCAGGTGAAGAGGGCGGCGCCGAGCGCGTTCCCGCCGTCGCCGGTCGAGGGAGGGATCCACATCTCCTCGAAGGGGCCGCTGCGGCGGAGCCGCCCGTTGGCGACGCAGTTGAGGGCGACGCCACCACCGAAGCAGAGGGCGTCGAGGCCGCTCGAGCGGTGCAGTTCCTCGGCCATGAGCAGGAGGATCTCCTCCACCACCACCTGGACCGAGGCGGCGAGGTCGGCCTCGCGCTGGGTCGGGATCGCGCCGAGGGGGCGGGGTGGGCCGCCGAAGAGCCGGTGGAACCGGGCGCTCGTGGTCCGTCGACCCGCCAGGTAGCGGAAGTACCGTTGGTCGAGATGGATCGAGCCGTCCGGACGGAGGCGTAGGAGGCGTTCGCGGATGTCGTCCGCGTGGGCCGGGGCCCCGAACGGGGCCAAGCCCATCAGCTCGCCCTCGCCCCCGTTGACCCGGAACCCGCAGTAGGCGGTGAACGCGGAGTACAGCAGGCCCACCGAATCGGGGAAGCGGAGCTCGCGCTCGAGGGTGAGGCGGTGGTCGTGAGCGGTGGCGAGGCTGGCGGTCGCCCACTCGCCGACGCCGTCGACGGTGAGCACGGCGGCCGACCGGAACGGCGACGGGTAGAAGGCGGCGGCGGCGTGGCTGGCGTGGTGCTCGACGTAGGCGATCGGCGGCGGAGGAGCCCCACGCCCTCGGAACCAGCGTTCGATCCGCCGCCCGGTGCCGAGTTGGCCGGCGACGAGGCGAGGGGTCCGGGTCAGCAACCCGGGCGCGGCGCGTGGACCGAGGGCGAGCTGCGAGACCAGGTGGCGTTCGATCGCTCCCAGCGGCTTCTCGTGGTGGGCGACGACGTCGATGGCCGCCGGATCGAGGCCGGCGATGGCGAGGCAGGTCTCGATGGCCCGGCTGGGGAAGGACGGATCGTGCTTGACGCGGCTGAGCCGCTCCTCCTCGACCGCGGCGACGATCTCGCCGTCCACGACGAGCGCGGCGGCGGCGTCGTGGAAGCCGCTGCTCAGGCCGAGCACGGTGCGCTGGGCGGCGGCGCCGGCCGGTCCCCGGTGCCCGGCGGCCTCAGGCATCTGACGGGCGGTCGTCTGGGGCCTGAGGCGGCGAGGCGGTGGCGCGGGCGCGGAGCGCGTCGCCGTCGATCAGCACGTTCTCGATCACCAGCAGGTCGAGGCCGGCGGCGCTGGCGCTCGCCACCGCCTCGTCGGGGGTGCAGACGATCGGCTCGCCGGCCACGTTGAACGAGGTGTTGAGCAGCACCGGGCAGCCGGTGCGATCGCGGAAGGCGGTGAGGAGGTGGTGGAAGCGGGGCGAGAGCTCGGCGTGCACGGTCTGGACGCGGGCGGTGCCGTCGACGTGGGTGCACGCCGGGATCTGCGACCGGACGATGGTCGCCCGCTCCTCGAAGGTGCCCGCATCCGCGGGCGGCACCACGCGGCGGGCAGCGGCCACGTCGACGACCACGGTCATCGTCGGGAGGGGCCGGTCGAGGTCGAACCAGTCGGGGGCGTCCTCCCACCGCACGGCGGGGGCGAAGGGGCGGAAGGACTCCCGTCCCTTGATCTGCTGGTTCAGGCGACGGTGGATCGTCGGCGATCGGGGGTCGGCGAGGATCGAGCGGTGCCCGAGGGCGCGGGGACCGAACTCCATCCGACCCTCGAACCAGCCGACCACCCCACCGTCGTCGAGCCGGGCGGCGACTTCGGCATCGAGTGCGTCGACGTCGTCGACCCTGCGGTGGTCGATCCCCTCGTCGGCGAGCCAGGCGACGATCTCGTCGGTCGAGAAGCGCGGGCCCAGCGCCCACGAACGGCCGACGGCGCTCCCCGCCGGCACCCCCGCCGTGGTGCGCTCGTTGCCCAGCTCGTGGTGCCAGTACCAGAGCGCGGCGCCGAGGGCGCTCCCGGCGTCGCCGGCCGCCGGCTGGACCCAGAGGTCCTCCACCTCGCCGTCGCGCAGGAGGCGGCCGTTGGCCACGGCGTTGAGCGCCACGCCGCCCGCGAGGCAGATCCGGCGCTCGCCGGTCAGCGACCGTGCCCGCCGGACCATCGCCAGCACGGCGTCCTCCAGCAGGTCCTGGACGGAGCGGGCGAGGTCGGCGTGGCGGGGCTCGAGCGGTTCGTCGGGACGGCGAGGCGGCCCGAGCTCGGCGGCCAGCCCCCGCAGCGAGGCCGGGGCCTTCGACCACCACCCGACCGCCCGCCGATCCACGGTGAGCGACCCGTCGGGGTGCACGCGGGCGATGCGATCGAGCGCCCCCCGGTAGGTCGGCTTCCCGAAGGGAGCGAGGCCCATCAGCTTGTACTCGCCATCGTTCGGTCGGAAGCCGCACCAGGCGGTGATCAGCGAGTAGAGCAGGCCGTAGGAGTCGGGGTAGCGCTGCTCCTCCAGCTGCTCGACCCGGTGGTGGAGGCCGAGTCCGATCGTGGCGGTGGACCACTCGCCGACCCCGTCGACGGTCACGATCGCCGCCGACTCGAAGGGTGAGGGCAGGAACGCGGCCGCGGCGTGGCTGAGGTGGTGCTCGGCGTAGCGCAGCGGGATCGTGCGGCTGGCGCCGAGTCGCCTGAGCTCGGTGTCGATCCGGTAGCCCACCATCAGGTTCCGGCGCAGGAGCGTCGGAAACTCGCGGACGAAGGTGCCGAGGGCGGCGGGGCCCCTGCTCTGGCGGGCGGCGAGGTTGCGGCCGATCACCCGGAGGGGCTTCTCGTAGAACACGACCGCGTCGATCGCGTCCGCGTCGATGCCGGCGATGGCCAGCACCGACGCCATCGCACCGGCCGGCACGCCGGCGTCGTGCTTGACGCGACTGGCGCGCTCCTCCTCCATCGCCGCCACGATCTCGCCGTCGACCAGCAGTGCGGCCGCCGCATCGTGGAAGTCGCAGCTGACGCCGAGGATCGTGCGGGGGCTCATGGCGTGGCCCCCGACGAGGCCCGTGCCCGGATCGCCGGCCGGAGGTGCTCGTACATCGCCTTCGCCGCCAGCTCCGCGCCCAGCTCGTTGTAGTGGACGTCGTCGAAGTAGAGCGGCTGGTCGACCCCGTCGAAGGCGTGGGCCAGGTCGATCACCGACGACGGCAGGTGGGCCGAGGCCGACGCCACCGAGACCCGGAGGTCGGCGTCGGTGTCGAAGGTGGGCTCGCCGGCGACCGGCGGACGCCCGAGCCGCATCGGCTCCCAGAAGGTGAACGCGTCGACGCCGTGCTTCGCGGCCAGGTCGAGGCCCATCGGCAGCGACCGCTGGTAGCGCTCCACGGCCAGCTCCCCGATCCCCTCCGCCGATCGGGCCGGCTCCCGGGCGGGTGTGGCCGGCTCCATCCCGGCCGGGAGCGGCGGCTGCTCGCGGTCGCCGTGGAGCCCTTCGTCGAGCACCTTGGCGATGATCGGGTCTTCGAGGAAGCCCACGGCCATCTGGTCCTGCGGCCAGTCGTCATCGCCCAGCCCGCGCTGGTCGAGCCAGATCGCGGCGTTGAGATCGGTGACGCCCGAGTAGAAGGCGACCAGGTCGGGCGGGTCGCCGGCGGTGAGGTCCCATGCGAAGCGGTCAGCGGCCCGCCAGAACGGATCGCCGGGCACGCCTCGGTTCACGATCTCGAGGGCGATGCCGTCCTCCCACGCGAGCTTGGCGAGATCGGAGGCGACCGTGTGGTCGTCGCGCTGGCCGTAGCCGTAGGTGGTCGCCGAGCCGTACAGCCACAGCGTGACGTGCGGGCACGAGCATGCCGGCGGTTGCCAGGTCGACCGCGACCCGTCCACCACGCTCATCCCCGGGATGCCCCCGTCGCTGAGCTTGTTGTAGCCGGCCAGCGCGAACGGGTTGAGCCAGGTGGAGGAGTAGGCCGCGTCGGCGGCGTACTGCGGATACCAGGGCGAGTCGGCGAAGGCCGGTGGGATCGACACCGCCGGCTGGTCGGTCGGCGAGGTGGACGCGCCGACCGTGGTGGGTGCGGTGCTGCTGGCGCCGGTCCCGCCTCCTGCCGGCGCCGGGGCGGATGCTGTCGCCCGGTCGTGAGCCCGGTCCCCGCGCCGGTGCACGACGACCACGACCCCGGCCACGGCGAGGATCAGGGCGAACGCCACGCCGGCGGCGCGCCGACCCGCCCGGCTCGGAGCCGGGTCGCCTCGCAGCCAGGGGTGTGCGCTCATCGCGTCCGTCCGGGACCGCTCGCGCCAACCCTCCTCGGAGGAGGGACCGCCGAGGTGGAGGTCGGGGACCACGCAGCGGATCACCCCGGGGACGACGACCGCGACGACGCCGAGGAGGGCAAAGCACACCGCCTGGGCGCCCCGGCCCACCAGTCGGCCGGCGACGACGGGAAGGTCTGGGCGGGCGCTCAGCGCGGCGACCAGCAGCGTGCCGAGCACCGCGAACCGGATGGGCGCCGTCCACCCGAACCAGACCGTGGTGGTGGAGGCGACCGCGAGCAGGGCGACCCCGAGGATGGTCGGACGGGGCGGGACCGACCGCACCGGCAGCGGCGGCGCGCCGCCGGCCCAGCCCGCGAGCACCGACGAGCTCAGCACCCAGAACACCAGCTGGGTGCTTCCGGTCGCCCCGACGATGCCCGAGACGGCGGCCACGACGGCGACCCTCGTCACCCACGATCGATGGCGCAGCACGATCAGCCCGACCCCGGCGGCCAGCGTCACCGCGGTGACCCACATCACCGTGGACGCCCCGACCGCACCGAGATCGTGCATGCGGGCGACTCGGCGGTACGGCCCGGTGGCGGCGGTGGCGCCGACCAGGAGCGCGGTGACGACGGGGTGCTCGACGGCACCGAGCCACCGTCGACGGGCGCGCCGCGGCGAGGGCGGCCGGCCGACCTCGGCCCATCGGTGCATCGACGGTCGGTCCATCAGGCGAAGGGGTAGAGGACGATCGGGGTGACCGCCTGAGCGGTGACCGTGAGCGCGATGGCGACGGCCGCGGCCACCAGGAGCAGGACGAGGCCGTAGCGGCGATCGGCGACGCCGTAGCGCACGATCTCGACCGCCGTGCGCGCCAGGTGCGACAGCAACCTCATCCGCCGGCCTCCGAACCCGCGGCCTCGACGATCGCCGGTCGGAGGTCGCGGTACATCGCCGCGGCGATGAGCCGGGCGCCCAGCTCGTTGTGGTGGACGTCGTCGCTGAAAATCGGCGCGTCCGAACCGTCGAGGGCGTCGCCGAGGTCGACGACGCCGGCGGGCAGCGCGGCGCGGGCGGCCTCGCTGACCTGGCGCGACCGCTCGTCGTCCGCGGTCGTGGGCTCCCCGGCCACCGGCGGGCGGGAGAACCGGGTGGGCTGCCAGTACCAGTGGACGTCGAGGTCGTGGATGTCCGCCAGATCCGTGCTCATCACCCGGGCCCGCTCGTAGCGGGTCACCGCGAGCTGGCCGACCTGTGCTGGGGTCCGGTCGGGATGCGGGACGGTGGTCGGAACCCAGAAGCCGTCGGGGACCGGCGGCTGCTCGGCGCCGCCGGTCTTGGCCAGCCGCATGGCGTCGACCACCGCATCCGAGTCGAGGAACCCCTCGGTCAGCGGCTCGATCGGGTAGGCGACGTCGCCCAGGTGGTGCTGCTCGAGCCAAGAGGCGCCCACGATCTCGCTCGCCCCGTCGTAGAAGACGACGAGGTCCGGCTTGGGGAGGCGGGTGAGGTCCCAGCGCAGCCGGTTGACCTCCTGCCAGTGCTCCTCCCCCGGTATCCCCCGGTTGGCGACGTCGAGGGCGTAGCCGTCGGCCCAGGCGGCCCGGGCCAGCTCCGACGGGATGGTGTGGCCGTCGCGCTGGCCGAGGCCGAAGATGGTCGACGCTCCGTACACCCACACGGTCAGGCGTCGGCACGAACAGGCCGGCGGGGTCCAGGTGACCCGGTAGCCGTCCTCGACGTTGAGGTACCGGCTGTGGCCGTCGGCGAACTCGATGTTGTCGATCACCTGGGCGCCGCCGAGCCACGTGCCCGCGTACTCGAGGTCGGATCGGTACTTCGGGTACCAGGGTGCGTCGGCGAAGGCCGCCGGGATTCCCGCGTCGGCGGCGACGCCGGTGGGCTCGCTCAGGCTGTAGGCCCGGCGGTCCGGGGTCCTCCGCTCGCGCTGGGCCCCGAGAGCGCCGCCTGCCACCATCGCGACCGCGAGCACGGCGATCACGATCCGGCGTCGCCACCGCGTGGCGCCGCTCCACTCCTCCCAGCGGCGCGTCGGGGTCCACGGGTGCCGGGCATCGACCGTGCGAAATCCCAGGCGGTGCCACGCAGAGATCGCGGACCGTCGGCTCGGCAGCGGATCGACCCCGACGGCGGGGCGCAGGGCCCATGGGACGACGACGGCGACCAGGCCGATCGGCACGAGCGCCAGCCAGGACACCACCAGGCCCACTCGGTGCCCGACCCATCGGGCGACCCGGCGGGCGAGGGCGGTCGATCCGATCGCGACGACGGCGGCGCCGGCGAGGAGGGCGAGCGGGAGGCCGCGGGGTGCCAGGCGGGCGGCGACCACGACCCCGGCGACCACGGCCGGGATCCGGTGGAGCGGCGACCGACCGGCCGCGGTGGTCGGCTCGACGCGCGCCACCTCGATCCAGGAGGGTTGCGGTCGCACCCGGTCGGCCGGGTCGATCACGCTCGCTCCGCGCGCCGGACCGACGACCGCAGCAACGCGTGCAGCCGTCCTCGGCGCCCCCCGGGTCGGTTGCCCATGGCCGACGAGCTTACCGGTGACCGCCGATCCGACTTCGGCGGCCGCCGCGCCTCGAGGTCGGCTCGCCGGCGCGGGTCAGGTGCCGCCGGCGAGCGCCCGCCGGGTGGGCCAGGTGGCGCCGAGGGCGGCGGCGGCGTCCTCGCCCGAGCGGATGCAGGCCGGGATGCCGACGCCGCGGAGGGCGGCGCCGGCCAGCGCCACCGGGCCGCCGGCCAGGGCGGTCTCGAGGGCGTCGATCCGGTCGAGGTGGCCGGGGGCGTACTGGGGCAGGCCGTCGACCAGACGGCCGATGCGCACGTCGGTGGGGTCGGCGGCGACGCCGACGATGCGATCGAGGTCGGCGAGGACGGCGGCGAGGAGGTCGGCGTCGTCGAGGGCGAGGTGGCGGTCGTCGCCGGCCCGGCCGAGCGACACCCGCAGGAGCACGTCGTCGCGCTCGGGGTCGCGGAGCTGGACCCACTTCTGGGTGGCGTCGCTGATGGCGGTGACCAGCATCCCCTGGTCGCGCGGCACCAGGCAGCCGCTGACGCCCGGGGTGGTGCCGACGGTGCCGTGGGCGAACGCAAGGGTGGCCATCGTGACCGACGCGTGGTCGAGGCCGGCGAGCGCCGCACCGGCCGCGGCCCCGGCGAACGGGGTGACCAGGTCCACCGCCGGGCCGGCCGGAACGGCGACCACCGCCACCTCGGCGCTGATCGCGGTGCCGTCGTCGAGGACGGCTCGCACGCCGCCGCCCGCCTCCGGCTCGAGGGCGACCACGACCCGGCCGGCGCGGACGTCGAGGGCCGGCATCAGGTGGACGAGGGCGTCGACCAGGCGGGCCATGCCCCCGATCGGGGCGGCGAACACGGGGGCGTCGGCGCCGCCGGGGGTGGCGGCCAGCGCCCGTTCGCGCTGGGCGCGACACGAGCGGATCAGGCTCGCATCGCCGCTGCGGGCGGCGGCGTCGAGCTGGGGGACGACGGCGGCGAGGCCGAGGTGGGCGGTGTCGCCGGCGTTGATGCCGCCGACGAGGGGATCGATCAGGTGGTCGACCAGCTCGTCGCCGAGGCGGCGGCGCAGGTAGGGGCCGATGGCGACGTCGTGGCCGGCGAGGCCCGGGTCGGCGGGGTCGGCCGGGCGGTCGAGGTCCTCGGCCACCCGGGCCAGGCCCTCGGGGGAGAGCAGGCCGCTGCGGGCCAGCGCGTCGAGGTCGGTGGGCACGCCGAGCACGTGGCCCTCGGGGAACGGGCGGCGGGTGCCGTCGACGAACACGGCGGCGTGGCGGGCCGCCGGGCTGACCAGCTCGCCGTCGATCTCGAGGTCGTGGCACAGCGCCAGCGCCCACGGCACCCGCAGCAGGAAGTTGTCGGCGGTCTCGTCGACCGCTCGGCCGGCCACCACGGAGGTCTGGAGCTTGCCCCCGAGCGGCCCGGGCTCGACGAGGGTGACCTCGGTGCCGCCCTGGGTCAGTCGGTACGCGGCGGTCAGGCCGGCGATGCCGCCGCCCACCACGAGGGCGGTGTCGGGCCGGGGGCGGGCGGGCGCCACGATCAGCCGATCTCCGCCAGGGCGACGACCCGGTCGGCCAGGGCGCCGAGGACCACGGGGTCGTCGTTCAGGACCCGGGTGCGGGCGAAGGCGATGCCGGCGTCGTCGGCCACCGCTTGCGCTTCGAGGTCGAGGTCGTAGGCCACCTCGAGGTGGTCGGCCACGAAGCCCTGGGGGCAGACGAGGATGCCGTCGGCCCGGCCGGTGGCGGCCAGCTCGCGGATCACCGCCAGGACGTCGGGGCCGCGCCACGGCTCGGGGGTGGCGCCGGCGCTCTGCCAGGCGACCGACCAGCCGTCCCATCGGCCGAGGCCGAGCGCGGTGGCCACCGCGTGGGCCGACGCCCACAGCTCGTCGGGGTAGGGGTCGTCGACCAACACCCGTTCCGGGAGGCTGTGGGCGGTGAACACGACCTTGGTGCGCTCGGGGAGCGAGGCCAGGGCGTCGGTCACCGCCTCG
>WBZU01000706.1_pt1 | contig 27367 bp, 23 predicted proteins | sample 5204311 | NCBI WGS metagenome assembly WBZU01 (sample SAMN12344359, study PRJNA552823) | activated sludge metagenome | biome: Activated sludge suspended growth; feature: Nitrification reactor; material: Wastewater; isolation source: activated sludge from nitrification reactor of wastewater...
AAGCCCGACAACGTTTTCCTCGTGGACGAAAATGGCGATCCGCTCTTCGTCAAACTCCTCGATTTCGGCATCGCCAAAGTGCTCAATTCGGGTTCGTCGCACCTGACCGAAGAAGGCATGGTGCTCGGCACTCCTCACTACATGGCGCCGGAACAAGCGCGCAGCGAGACGATCGACAGTCGAGCGGACATCTACGCGTTCGGCGTGATGATGTACCGCGCCTTCACCGGACGTTTGCCGTTTGTCGCGGACTCCGCCATCGGCGTCATGACCCGTCACGCGATGGATCCGCCCGAGCCTCCAAGTCGCTTCATGGGCATCGATCGCCACCTCGAAGCGCTGATCTTGCGTTGCATGGCCAAGCGTCCGGACGAACGGCCGCAACGCATGGCCGAGGTCGCGCAAGAGCTGCGTATGCTGCTCATGAAGATGACGAGCGGTTTTCCGATTCCTTTGGCGTCGTCGGCTCCGTATGTCACGGCGAGCAATCCGGCCGTTCCGGCGCTCTCGCACCCGGTTCATCCGGGCGTAACGGGTTCGTCGCAAGCGCTTGCCGCCATGCCGATGATGCTGGAGAGCGCCGCACATCGCGCGCTCGTCACATCGAGCACCGGCATGAGTCCTCCGGTGACGAAGCCGAAGACGTCACCGACGGCGCTTTTTGCGTTTGTCGCCGTTGCTCTTCTCGTCGGGGGTGTCGGTGCGTTCGCCGCGTTTGGAATGCGCGGTGAGAGCGTTGCATCCAAGCCCGATCCCGCCGCATCGGTCGACGCCAAACCCGCGCAGGCCGCGAATCCTCCGGCAACTGCGTCGGTTTCTCCGGTTGCAGCCGCCACCACGGTTTCTTCCGCCGAACCTGCTTCGTCGGCGCAGGCGACAACCCCGGGAACGACCGCGCCGGTTCGTCCCGGCGGACCGATCTCGCGTCCCGCGACAACGACAACAACCACGACCAAACCGAGCCATAGGCCGGAGATCCGGAACCCCTTCGAATGAACCGCCGCACAGCGTCGTTCGTTGCGTCGCTCGTCGGTTTGTCGCTCCTGACGACGACCGTACCTTCGATCGCTCAGACCAAGGGCAAACCCTCGCCCACCGCGACAAACAAGAAGAAGCCGCTCAACAAGAAGGATCCGAAGTACATCGAAGCCAAACGGCTCTTCGAACAAGGCGAAGAACAGTTCGCCAAAGGCAACTACAAACAAGCCATCGAATCGTGGGAATTGTCCTACGATCTGATGAACGCCGATTTGATCTTCGACAGCATCGCGAGTGCGTACGAACGACTCGGCGATGTCGACAAAGCTCGCGAATACCTGGCGCGTTGGCGAGAAGCCGCGCCCGAAGCCGAACACGCGGATCTCGATTCGCGCCTGGCCAACCTCGACCGACGAATCGCCGCTGCAAAAGCCGAACGCGAAGCCAAAGAGAAGAAAGAGAAAGCCGACAAAGAGGCTCGCGACAAACGCGAAGCGGAAGACCGTGCCAAACAGGGCAAACTCTTCATTCCGGGCATCGTGATCGCCGGCGTCGGAGGTGCCGCAGCGATCGGCGGCGGCGTACTCGATTTTCTCGCCTATCGCCGACGGCCCGATGAGAGCACCGTGTGTGCCACGAGCCCCGGCGGCAATCTGTTGTGCCGCGAATCATCGCGAACCGCGATCGAAACGTCCAACAAGATGGCCTTGGCGGGCGACATCTTGCTCTTCGGCGGAGCAGCCATCGCCGCGACCGGCGTCGTGCTGGTCGTCCTGAAAAGCGGCGGGAAAAAGGACGAAGCAAAGACCGCGGCTCTTCCGTGGGTTTTACCGGGCGGCGGCGGATTGCTCGTGGGCGGGAAGTTCTAAAAGAAAAACGAGTTCGTCGCGACGATCAGTTCATGTCGTTTGTCGCGGTGTACGTTGCGTGCAGGTTGGCATCGTACGCGCCGGCGCCGTTTTGCCCGTTGGACTTCTGCGCTTCGGTCATGACGCGTTCGACTTCGGCGTCCATCGTTCCGGCGATCATCTTCGACCACATGATCCAGTCGGCTTTGAAGGACCAGAGCGGGTATTTGAAGCTCGCCGGGCGGTTGTTCTCGATGAAGAAATGGGAAAACCATGCCGCTCCGTAACCGACGGCGAGACCCACGGGGATGAGGCCCGGTCGCTTCAGGGCAATGGCGGCAACGCCGGCGATACCGCCTGCGGAAGTGCCGACGAAGTGCAGAAGCCGGGTGGCTTTCTTCGAGTGCTCGCGAACGTAAAAAGGCCAGAATTCTTCGAAGGTTTCGATCGGCTTGTCAGACATGTGCTTCGTGCCCCAAGTGAGTGGAAACGGGAGCATACCGTGAAGTTACGTAGTGTCGACTGCCGGGCCTTCGAGCGGCGGGGACGATCGAATTTCGACTCGCGTTGACAAGCTGAACGAACGTTTTCCGACCGCGCCGTTTCATGCTACCAGGTCCGTCGAATAGCCATGGATCTTGCTGAAGTACGGCAAAAACTAAAAGAACTCATCGTCACCGAACTCAATCTCGAGGGGAAGTCGCCGGGAGATATCGATGAAGCCGCGCCGCTTTTTGGGGCGGGTCTCGGGCTCGATTCTCTCGATGCTCTTCAACTCGCGATGTCGATTGAAGAAGCATTTGGCGTGCGCATTCCCGAGGGCGATGAAGCGCGAAGCATCTTCGCTTCGGTCGACGCGATCGCCGCGCACATCGTTCAAGTGAAGGCATCGACCTGAGTTGGGTCGGGGCGTGGATCGCGAAGTAAGCCCGAGGATTTCATGCGCGTTTGGGTGACAGGCGTCGGCGTGGTGTCGCCGTTGGGGCGTGGAGCCGAAGTCACGATGACTCGGCTTCTGGCAGGAGATCGGGCGTTTGGCCCGGTCACCCTCTTCGACACGACCGGGAGCAAGTCGCAGATTGCGGCGGAAGTTGCCGACATCGTGGTTGCCGACGTGGCTCCCGAAGGCGAAGCGATTTCCTGGTCGCGCACCGATGCGCTCAGCGTTTACGCCGTTCGCGAAGCGCTCGCCCATGCCGGTGTTCATCCCGGACAGACCCCGATCGACCTCGTCGTCGGGGGCACGACCGCCGGCATGTACGAGACCGAAGAGCTCTTGGCGTGGCTCGCTCGAGAACCCGCCGCGGTCAAACCCCTGCCCGAAATGGCTTCGCATCCGCTTTCTTCGACCGCGGATCATGTCCGCGCGGCGATTGGACCCTTTCGTCGTGTGCGCAGCTTGTGCAGCGCGTGCTCGGGTGGCGCGAACGCCATCATGATCGGCGCGGCATGGATTCGGGCGGGCGTCAGTCGCTGCGTCGTGGCCGGCGGTGCCGATGGATTGTGTCGCCTCACGTTCGCCGGCTTTGGCGCCTTGTCCGCCGTTGATCCCAATCCTTGCCGACCTTTCGACAAACGACGCGCCGGGTTGAACCTGGGCGAAGGCGCGGGGTTCGTCGTTCTGGAACCTGAAGACTCGGCCCGAGCGCGCGGCGCCAAACCTCTCGCCGAACTGCGCGGATGGTCTGTCGGCGCGGAAGCGCATCACATCACGAACCCGGAGAGCGAAGGGAAAACCGCGGCGCGGGTCATGACAAACGCCTTGCGTTCGGCGGGTTTGTCGCCGGAGGACATCGATTACATCAATGCCCACGGCACGGCGACGCCCCTGAACGACTCCATGGAATCCGCGGCGATTCGGGCGTGTTTTGGTCCGGCAACCAAGTCGGTTGCCGTTTCATCCATCAAAGGACAGATCGGCCATACGCTGGGCGCAGCCGGAGGCATCGAAGCGGCGATCACCGCGCTTGCCGTGGCGAAAGGGGCGGTGCCGCCCACGGCGGGCCTCGAAGAAGTCGATCCCGCGTGCGACCTCAACCACGTGACGCAGGCGCGTGAGATGCCCGTGCGGGCGGCGATGTCCAATTCCTTCGGCTTCGGAGGAACCGATACGGCGCTGGTGTTTACCGCGATCGATGCGTTTGGCGAACCGAAATCGCCGACACGTCATGAGGTCGTGATCGTTGCTGCTGCAACGATCGGCCCGCGAGGCGTTCTTGGTTCTACGGAATCCGATGCTTATTTCGGGTATGGGCCCGAGCCGACGCGTGGTCCGATCAACTTTCAGGCCGCTGAATATCTGGATATCGCTCGCGCTCGGCGACTCGATCGCGCAGGGCGTTTGTCGGCGGTCCTGGTCCAAAGCTTGTTGCGTGATGCGCAGATCGATACGTCGGATCCACAGTCCGCCTTGGATGTCGGCGCGATCATGGGAGGCGCGTTCGGCAGTGTCGACGGGTCGACGTCATACATGGCGCGGATTCACGAACGCGGGGTGAAGTACGCGAGCCCGATTGACTTTCCAAACCTCGTTCCTTCTTCACCCGTAGGACATGCGTCGATTTACTTGGGCTTTCGTGGACCCGTGTTTGCCGTGGCCGATCTGGGCACGACCGCCGAATGTGCCGTGACGACCGCCGCGGATCTCATCTCCATCGGCGAAGCGCAGGTTCTTGCTGCGGGCAGCGTCGAAGAAGTCAGTGGGTTGGTGGAAGGGTGTTTGTCGCCGGTTTGTTCCGGGCTCGCTCATGGCATTCGCACCGAAGGCGCCGGCGCACTGCTTCTCGAATCCGCCGACCACGCGAAAGCGCGTGGGGCACAGGTGTTGGCGCGTTTGTCTTTCTGGACCTCGTGGCGAGATGATGCTTCGGACGCGTTGGCCGGTCTTCCCGCACCTCGCGATCCAAGCCGAGCCGTGGTCGTGACGGGATTTGCCGACGCCAAGTTGCCCCTGCCGGCGACGACCGCGTGGGCGCAGGTTGCGCGTCACAGCGTTGACGCTCGCGCCGGTGCGCATGAAGGCGTCGGAGGCATGGCGATGGCGGCTGCTGTCGCGGCGCTCGTTCGCGGTACCTTCGACGAATGCCTCATTTTGGGAAGCGCACCACAACGAGGCTACGCGCTGCTTCTGCGCGCGGATCGGTCGTGACGAACCCTCGTTTGTCCGGTCCGATGGTGTTTGTCTGTGCCGTTTTGGCCTGTTCGACCACGGCTTGCGGTGCACTCCCCGAAACGTCCGTGGTCACGGGGCCTCCGCCGACCTTGGCGTCATGGCGTGAGGCGAAGAAACTGCTCGCCGACATTGGCCAACAGACCGGCCGTCCACGCACGATGCGGATCGCGCTGGCCTTGCGCGAGCCGATCACCGGACGAACCCTCGAATCGCGCGGGGCGCTGGCCGTTGCTCCGCCCGAGTCGTTGCGGATGATCCTCTTGGGCCCCGGCGGAACCACGTCGCTGGATTTGTGGCTGCATGCGGACGAGTTTCGTTTCGCCGTGCCCGCGATCGAGCTGATGAAACGCGGTGATGCCCGAACTCCTCGGTCGCAGATGCGTGGTTTGCCCGTGGACTTCTTGCGTTGGTGGCTACTTCGCCCCACGTCCGGCACGCTGCTGTGGCACGTGTTTCGCGACACCGGATCGTGGTTTGTCCTGCGTGATGGCCTGGCCATCGTCGACTTGCACATCGCCCGCTCGGGTCACGTGACTGCGCGGCGCACGACGTGGGAAGTTCGCTCGGACGAACCTTCTTCGAAACGCAAAGTGGACGAAGAACAGGTCGAAGCGGATGGATTCGGATGCGGGGTTGTCCGGTACAAACAAGCCTCGACAAACTTGCAGGTCACCGTGACGTGCGAATCGGAGGACGCCGAGCATGCGCCCAATCCGCGAGCGTTTGTCGATCCGGACCATGTCGACGCGTTCTTGGGTGGGAGGCGGGGATGGTGAACAGCGCGAGTGTCCTTGCGGTCGGTGCGGTGTCGGCGATGGGTTTGGCCGAGCACGCGTATGACGTGGGTGTGGTGGGTGAACCGGCTCGGGTGGTCGTCAAGCGTGACGAAGAACTGGCTCGCGCGGGGCTTCAGCGGCCGTTTTGCGCGCGAGCTGTAACCACGCCGAAAATCGGGCACTTTGAAGATCGCGCCACGGCGCTTCTGGTCGAAGCATTCGAGCAGCTCATTCGATCCCTCGACGATGTCCGTCCGATGTGGCGCTCGAGTCGTCTGGGTTTGGCGATTGGAACGTCCAGCGGCGGAATGCTTTGTGCTGAAACGTTCTTCCGCATGCGCGAAATGCAGGCCCGCGGGAGTGTTGTCGACGTTCGGGAGGCCGCCGACGTGGCCCGACGGGCGACCTATTTCGCGCCGCTCGATGATGCCTTGGCCGTCGTGGGTTTGTCGGACCGTGTTGTTCGTCGCAAGACGCATCTGGTCGCCGCGTGTGCCGCGTCGACGCTCGCCATGGGACTCGGCCTGCGGTGGCTCGATCGCGGCGCATGTGACCTCGTGATTGCCGGCGGCTACGATGCGGTGAGCGTGTTCGTGGCGATGGGCTTCGAAGCGCTTCGAGCGACCACGGCGAGTTCGTCACGGCCGTTTCGTATCGGGCGAGACGGCATGTCGTTGGGTGAAGGCGCGGGCCTCGTCGCGATGGTTCGTGAAGACGAACGGCACGGGGCACCGGCAATGTTTTACGTGGCCGGGTTTGGCGCGTCGACCGACGCGGTGCACATCACGGCGCCGGATCGCACGGGGTCGGGTTTGGCGCGAGCGGGGCGTCGAGCCATCGAGGACAGTGGTTTGTCCGGATCCGAGATAGGCCTGGTCAGCGCACACGGAACGGCGACGCCGTTTAACGACGCGATGGAGTCCAAGGCGATCGCGACGCTTTTTCCGGACGCACCCGCGCCTGTCGTGCACCCGTACAAGGCGCAAATTGGTCACACGTTGGGTGCGGCCGGCGTGCTCGAATCGCTTGCCGTTTCGGATGCGCTCACGCGAGGCGTTGCGCCTGCGGCTGGCGGGGAAGGGGCGCTGGATCCCGATGCGGCGGTGACGTTGCTCGAACGCACGGAGGCGCGACCGATCGCCGCGGGGCTCAAGCTGTCCGCGGCGTTTGGCGGAGCAAACGCGGCGCTGGTCCTCACGCGGGATGCGCGTCCCAGGCCTGCGCGCGGGATGCGTAATGTGTACGTGCGTGCGGTTGCCCGGATTGGCCCGGAGGATCTGGCCGGTTTGTCGGAAATGATTGGTGTACCAAGGGATCGTCTCGCGCGCTTGGATACGTTGTGCAAGCTCGGGCTGCGTGCGGTTGCGGAGCTCGGAAAAATCGTTGGAGGTGAAACGATTCGATGTGCGGGCGTCGTCGCGGGGCACGGGCTCGCGACGATCGACACGAACGATCGCTTCGATGCGCGGCGTCGGACGAAGGGCGCGACGCACGTGGATCCGCGGCTTTTTCCGGCAACTTCTCCCAACGCGGTGGCGGGTGAATGTGCCATCGTCTTTGGTTTGACCGGGCCGAGTTTCGGGGTCGACGCGGGGTTTGACGGGGGAACGGAGGCTCTTTTGGCGGGCGCGGAGCTCGTTGCTGCGGGCGATGCCGACCGCATGGTCATTGTGGCAGCCGATGATGCGGGGCCTGTCGCTCGCGATCTGCTGCAATGGTCGGGACTTTCGTCACGCACCCTCGCGGAAGGCGCGGCAGCGGTCTTGGTCGATGCCTCGAACGTCGACGTTTTAGGGCAAATCGACCTCGACGAAGTGCCCGCGCACGACGGCGGGCTCATTGGCCATTTGGCACTGCTCGACCGTCTGAAGCGGCTGAAATTGACATAATGACAATCGACCGAACGTGGCTTGCTATCGGAGGGGATCGTCTGGCAAGTTTGCGCAGGAATGCGCCCATTCGTCAGGGCGTTCTAAAATCGCGATGCCTTCGAACCGAATCGTCCTCGCTGCTTTTGCTGTCGCCGCATCCGTCCTGTCGGGTTGCGCCACCACGTACATTCCAAACACGGACGTGGAGGACTCCGACGAAAATCGCAAGATCATCGCATTTTGCGAAAAGTATCGGCACGCCGTCGAAGAAAAAGACATTGGCGTCCTGATGCAACTGGCGTCTGAAGATTATTACGCAACCGGAGGAAACGTCGATCCGCGTGACGACATCGATTACGCGGGTCTCAAATCGTATCTCGCGGGCGCTTTCCAAGATGCTCGCGCCATTCGTTATGAAATTCGATATCGCCGCATTTTGCGCGACGATGAAGACAAGAGCCGCATTTACGTGGATTACACGTACAGCGCGAGTTATCGGATCCCCGGGGTAAAAGGCGAAGAATGGCGACGCAAAGTCGAAGACAATCGCCTCGAAATCACCCCCCACCAAGACGATTTCCGCATTCTCACCGGCATGTGACCCATTCCCCGGGCAAACGTTGCCCGGGGCTCGGCCCGCTCACTGCGCCTGAAAATCCTCGAGCAATCGATAAATCTTGTATTCATGGCCTGTTCGTCGGAGCCATACCAAGATTTCGTCCCCCAAAAGCCGCTCCGTACCGAGTCGCGCAGTCGCAATGGGCACGCGAATCACGACGTCTCCTGCATTGAGTGCGTCCGTCCGCACCGATGGATGCGGCGCCAGAGCCAGTTCGTCCCCGGCGCGATAAACTTCCAAGTCATTCTCGTGATAAATCACTTCGCCCGCGAGCTTGGTGTAATCGAGTTTTCGGAAACGATGCGCCCAAAAAAGCGCCGCCGACGGGGAACTCGGCGCCCCGGTCTGAATCAGCGAAGGATTCGTAATGAGCGCGTCGCGGGTGAGCAAATTGCCCAGTTCATCGGCGTCTTCCTCCACAATGGCCCGGAAAAACGTCTGAATCGTCGAAAACGCCTGCTCGATGCCCACCGGCGTGCGCAACGTCACGAGCCCATCGGTCGTCGTCGCGCTGTCTTTGGCCGTCGGCGGAGAGCTCGATGGATCCACCGCAACGCCATCCGGACGCCGCCGTTCTTCGGGCAATGCCGTCGCGGTCACGAGCGTTTGTCCGGGCTGCGCACCGCAATTGCACAACGCGAGGGTCAGTGCGAGAGGTGCGAGGTGGAAGTGTGGTAGAGACAAACGGTGTCGAGCGTTCACGATGGTCCGCAACGCGACGTCAGAGGATCTCGATGTGCGGATCGTCCGTTCGCGTGAGCGTCACGATCGCACGGTCGGGGACGGTCGTCCATCCGAGCGGTGTTTCGTCGTTTTCGAAATCCGAAGCGATCAAGGAAAGGCGACAGGCGGCGAGGTCGGGTAGACGCATTCGCCCGAGTCCTCCATCGCCCAACATGCGTTCCAGATCCTGCGCCCCATGCAGTTCGCGCAACGCCATGCGCCCGTGGCTGTGCATGGCCACGAGGTACTCGGAGCTTGCGATGAGCAAGTTCAACGCCGTAGGGCCGTGTCCTTCTTCGGCGCAAAGTCGATCGACCAGGGCAAGGCTCGAACGCAGCGCCGATCGCGCGGTGTTTGCCGGGACGTGAGGTCGATCGAGTTGTCCCGCGTCGTGCAGGAACGACAAGAACAGATGAAAGAGCAGCTCGGCATCGGTTTCTCCGCGCACGTCACGTTGGAGAAACTGCGGCAGTGAATCCGTCAAACGCTCGCGTAGCTTCGAAAAAGCGTTGATGGTCCCGGTCTGGGCGAACAGCCATTGGCGATAACGAAAAGGATGCGTGTTTTCCGTACGTGCCGCGCCAATCGTTCCTACGCGCACGTGGGCGACGAGGATGTCCGCGCGGATCCCTTGCGTCATGTCCTGCAGATCGAACTCGGGTCGATCATCGATGGGACGGCGCTTGAGGAGAAATTCGCCTCCCTGGTAAAACCCTACGCCCCAGCCTGGAATCGCCTCGGGTTTTCGATGCACACGCAAGTGTCGTGCTTCGTGTTCCAGGATTCGAGTTCCAAGATCGGGACGGTTTCCGATGAAGCCGACGAGACGGGCCATGTTGCACCTCACCTCCCGTTTGCGCCGGGATGCGTGGATTGGGAGACGACGTGGTGTGAACTTGTCGTGTGGAATTGCTCCTGCGTCCGTGTTGGTTTTGACGACGTGGTTGCCCTTTCGCAAGGCCGAGCTGTGCTCGTTTGCGCAGTGTCCGGATGTTCCCGACGGGGCGTAGGAAATCACGCGTGCACGTCGTGCACAGCGCCTAAGCACGACGATCTCTGATAGATGGAAACGAGGAAATGCGTGTGCCGACTTCGAGTCGTGTCCGCACGCCCGGCCTTCGAGTTTTCGACGATGAAACTTGCTCACTTCGCTCGTGCATTTCTTGCGATCGCCGTCGTTGGATGCGCCGCCGTTTATCCCGAGCTCGGCACCGCGATTCGATCTGCCCCGACCGACATGCAACTTGATCCGCCTCCGCCCGACGAGTTGCGCTGGATTCGTTTTACCGGAGCAACCATTCACCCGCAGATGCGTGATGGTCGAACGTGGCAACAATCGCTTGGACGACTGCCGAATCCTTACGCGAAGCTCATCATCAACGACGTCGAGATCATGCGCACGAAGCCGCAAAAAGAGACGCTCACGCCCACGTGGCCGGATGCTGTTCGCGGCAACTACAAGGTTTCACCGGGCGATCAGTTTCGCGTCGAGCTTTGGGATGGGGACCTCATCGGGGACAAACCGATCGGCGTGAAAGACTTTCGACCGACGGGGGACAACGTGATCGGGGATCAGATTCGCATCGAGCTTGGTGGCGGTGCGGAAGTGACGCTTGCGTTTCAGCCTGCGCACGCCATGTATGGCGTGGGTCTGTGGTACGAATTGCGCTCGGATACGGTGTTCGTCACGCGCCTCTTGGGAGGCAGTCCGGCGGAACGAGCGGGCATTCAGGTGGGCGATGAGATCGTTGCGATCGGCGGAAAACAAGCCACGGCGATGTCCACGAACGAGATTCGCAGCGCCATGAATTCGATTCCCAAAGATGGACTCCAGATCGTGGTCAAACATGAAGACAATCGATCGTCGTCGGCGACACTCAAAGAAGGGCCGATTTATCCTACGTTCGAGCAATACGGTCAGATCGATTGAGCGTGAATCGACGTGAAAGTCACCCCGTTTGGCCTGACAACCGACGAGATCCGTGAAGAGCTGGCCCCTCTTCGACATCCGTTTTCCGTCGCGATCTGTCGGGCAAAAAATCCCTTCAACATCGGCGCGATCATTCGCACCTCCCACTCGTTCCTCGTTCGCGAGGTTTTTCTCATCGGAACCGAACCTTGGTACGAACGCGCGGCGATGGGCATGCAGAAGTACGAAACGATCGTCGAATGCCCGGACGAAGCTGCGTTTTTGGAAACCGTTCGCGGGCGACACCTGATCGGCGTCGAGCGTGAACCGGCGAAACGAACGTTATGGGAAGCCGCGATGCCTGATGGTTTGGTCTTTCTGTTCGGCAGTGAAAATGACGGTTTGCCCCAGGTGCTCATCGATGCTTGCGATGACATCATCGCGATCCCCATGTACGGCATCAATCACTCGTACCCCGTCGCGATCTCCGCGGGGATGATCTTGTGCGAGTGGGCGCGGCGGCGGGATCCGCGCGGAGGGGTTCGTTCGGGCGGAATTACGGTGGCCGGTTCGGGACCGGTGTTAGGTCCGGAAAAACCGTAGCCGAAAAATTCGGTGACAGATCAACCCATGCCCTCGACAAACGCGTCGAGGTTTGTCGCCGTTGCGGCGAGCAGAAGCCAGCGCTGGAGCGCGTTTACGTCGTTGCAGGCGTCGATGCGCTTGCGCACGGCGGCGGTGATGCGGATGCCCCGCGCTTCGAGGACCGCCAAAAGCGACGTCGCGATGCCTCGATTGACACCATGTCGATGTCCCTGCGCTTCAGTCCACCGATCGATGTACTTGGAGGCTTCCAGTTTGTCGAAGAACGCGTTGACGGGCAGGGAGGACAAACCGTACTTGTCGAGTTCCGGGACGAGCGGGACGTTTGCCCCCGGACGGTAGACGACGGGAGCCAAGCCGTGTTGTACGATTTCGACTTCGTGGCGCTCGGTATGCACAATCCAAACCGTGGGCCAATCATGCTCGAGGTAGAGCTTGACTTTTTCTTCGAGGTACTTCTTGGCCTGCGTCGCGCGAACTTCCACGGCGAGGATAGGAACGCCGCGTAAAGGACCATCGACGTCAGGCAGTTTCAGCTCACGAATGAGTACGACATCGGGAGCCCTGCGAGATTCGCCGAACGCATCGTCAAGGACGCAATGCACATCGACTTTGTTGCTGTATTCGTCGCGTGCGTGGGTGCCGAAGAGATTACTGATGATGCCAATGACGGTTGCATGAGCATTGTGGGACATCGGAGTTTCCACCAATTCGCCGCGGTGGAGCTCCCACGGACTGTCGTCATCTTCGCAATCGGCAGGCGTACCCAAAGGCCGTCCGTTGGGACCTCGGTCGCGCAGTTCGATGGGACCTGTACGGATCAGTTGCCGCTCGGGCTCAGCTTCATAGTGAATCGCACCGTCCATGAAGACGATGTTACCACGCCGCGAGACGTCGCGAAAGAGCGAAGTGTGTGGAAAGAAAAACCTAGGGGTTTGGCGGGGAATGTCCCGCGGTCAAACCAGGTGAGGGCCGCAGAGCGGTCGGGTGAAACCGTGGTTTGCCTCAGCGGGCCTGGTGCTTCTTGCCGCGCTTCTTTTCCAGCCGTTCGAGCACCGCGCGCACGATGAGCGGCCACGCGATCGTTGCGTCCGCGTAGACCTCGGCGTAGTGGCCGCCTTCGGTTGGCGGGACAAACTTGCCCCAGCTGACGCCTTCGGAATAGGTGCAGCCGCTGAGTCCACCCCAGTGCACAGGCTCGGGGCAGATACGCACGCCGTATTGGAATCGCGGATGATGAACATCCACGCCGAGACGATGGCCGACGATGTCGTAAAACGGCCCGACTTGTTGGGCCCAGTTGCGGGGAACGCCGCCGCCGATCGTGAAGATGCCCAAACGCTTCTTGGTGCCGATGAGTTTGGCGTAACTCAACAAGTCTTGGAACGGGTTGAACGCCGGCGGCGCCGCGTGCTTGAACGGATCGAAGTTCGGATCGTTGCCATGCTGCGCGTGGATCTGTCGCAACTTCCACACCGCCACATCGAGGCCCATCTCGCTGTCCGTGAACGCCGGGACGTAGACCGGCACGTTGTGCAGGTACGCGCTGCGCAAAATGCCCGGTGAATCACCCATCTCCGCCAGCGCCTTGCCCAGCTGCCGACAGATCATCTCGCTCGACCACGGCACGTTCGGATCGAGTTTGTCCAATTGCGCGCGGACGAACTCGTCGATCGTGTTCAGGTTTTTCTCCATCTCGAGCGTGTCGTAAACGCGGTTGTAACCCTTTTCGAAGAGCTCTTCGTCCGACAAGTCCGGGTTGACCTTGTAGTGCGTCAGGCCAACCGCTTCGCTCAACCCGTGCGCCATGAGCGCTCCGGTCGAGATGATCGCGTGGATCATGCCCGCTTCGATCATCCGCACGATGACGATGCCCATCTTCGCCACCGTCATCGCGCCCGAGAAGGTCGCCACGATGAGACAGTCGGGATCCTCGGCCATCTCGGTGAGCACGTCACAAGCTTCGCCAAGTGAACGTCCGCCAAACGCCGTGCGACTCATCGCCGTCACCAGGTCGTCGAAGCTACCGATGTTCAGCGGATCGAGCGCGACGAGCGGGACGAGTTTGTCCTCTACACCGTCACTGAGTTCGCGAACCGCATGAGGATCATGTGAATGCCGATCCGACATGACAAACCTTTCTCGAGAAATTTTCCAGGAAGTTGTTCCGCGTTTGAACATTTGGAGCGTCGGGTCGATCGTGTCGTCCTTCGCCCCAAACCCCGGTCCTTCATACTCCATGCGTTCGCCGATGGGGACGCATGGTTCGACCGGAACGATGATTTACTTGCGTTCTTCGAGGGTGCACGTGAGCTTGTGCATCACGTCTTTGGCGGGAAGGCCGCGTGTGCCCCCTTCAGCCCGTTTGGCGGCGAAGTCGGCGCGGACGAACGTGATCGCGGCTTTCTTCGGCGCGTTCGGTGTCGCCGGTACAGCCCGCGGAGAACTTCGATCAGGCCCGTAAATGGCCGCCATCTGGGCCACGCACGCATCCAATCCGTTCAGATACACCTCGTAACGAATGTTGCCCAAGGATCCAAGGCCCGAATCGATCACGCCGCGTCCGTACGAACGCGAGATCGGAAAGTGGATGGCGCCCTTGGGTTTGGAGGGACATACCCCCAAACGTCCCACGTGACTCGAGAGGTTTGGCACGGACGACCAACCTTCGAGCGTCGGGGCAAGCGGTGTCGGGGCGGGGCCTTTCTTCGGCGCGGCCGGGATCGGGAAAATACGCATCGCCGACCAATCCTGGGCACCTATGAGCACGGGCACGCCGTCTTTCGTCGGTTCGCCCAAGACTCGGCTGCTCCGGTAACTCACGTAGCCGATGACGCGCGGCGCTTCACCGGCGAGCCACACGATGAGCGAATTGTCCCTGAGCCACGCGATCGGTTCGCCTTTGTCCGAACCAAACACCACATCGTTCGTAGGCAAAAGATCCGAGGCGACCTCGAGCATCTCCGCACCTCCCGATGGCTTGGTCCGAACGAGCATGCTCTTGCCGGCTACGCGCACGGTAAAGAGAGCTCGCGCGCCGACACCTTGGACAAACCGAATTTGCGCTCCCCATGGAGTGTTCTTCGGCGGAGTCGTCGACCACGTGCGAGGTTTTCCGCCGATCTCACCCGGATCGAACCATTCGATCGTCCACTTCGTCGGCAAAGAACCTGGTTTGTCCTGTCCCTCCTCGCCAAAACGAGCCATGGTTCCCATCACGCCGTCTCGATTCGACGAAGACACGGTGAAAGAACGCCTCGTTCCTTTGGGAAGCGCCTGTTTTTTCGCGAATAACGCGTCGATCATCGCCGTGCCCGCCAATGCCGGCGTTCCTTGGATCCCCGCATCCACCGTGCAAGTCAGCAGTTTTTCCGGAGTCGCCGGGCGCGAGATGTTGAGCAACGTCGAATCGAACACCGGCATGGGCGGTTCGTCGAAGTTGTCCGTGTTTCCCCAGCCCAAACGTACCGATGTCGCGAGCAACATACCCACTTCCGACACGCCGAATGTCGTCGGATCCGTCACGTACGAATCGATCGACCCCAGCGCATCGCGGGTCCGCACAGGCAGAGGCACCCCCGTCCACGTGCGTCCGCCGTCGGTCGTCGCGCGAATGCCGTCGTTCCCCACCGCGATACCTCGCGAACCCCGCAATCGGGCTTCCATCATTCCTTCAATTCGCTGCGGAATACGCGCTTCTTTGTCCACGGGTTGCACGATCGCGTAAACGCCGTCGTCGTCCGCGACAATTAGGTGCAGGTTGTGATCCGCGTCTTCCTGAATGTTGCTCTGGATGCGAATATCTCCGTGCGGACGCCAAGCAATCGTCGCAATCCGCGTCTCTTTGTGACCTTCGCCAAAGGACGCAATGTACAAACGTTTGCCATCCGGAACCTCGCGTTCGTCCGGACGACCTTCCGGATCCTCGGCGATTTCGGCGTCATCGCGAACTTCGTCCTCTTCGTCGGCTGCGCCAGCACCGTCGGTCGGTTCGGGTTTGTCGCCGGGCCACATGTTGCGCAAGAACGCCACGCGCCCGTCGCTGAGCGGACCGGCTGCTCGGGTCGAGACTTCGATCTCGGGACTCACCGTCAACCACCGGCCATCGGGCTGACGAATGCACAATTCTCCCTCGGCTTCGGGAGAACACGGCCCGAGGACCATGACGCCGCCACTTGGAGACGTGCGCAATTCGGTCTCGCCGCTGCGAATGATGGCCGGGCGTTCGGGTTTGATGTTTGTCCCGTCCAAAGACACGCGCATGATCGCAAACGGATCGTAAATGTCGCTGTTCGGTTGTTCGGAGACCGGACACGCCAGCCACCCCCAGCTTCCGGCTCGTTGGAAACTACACGGCGTGCTGTTCACGTCTTTGGCAAACTCTTCGAGCGCCGTGATCGCACCGCTTTTCAGATCGACTCGCGCAATGAGCCCGTTGCCGGCGACGAGCGCCGCGTGTTCGCCCACTTCAACGCCGCTCGACGCCGCTGCGGCAATGGGATCGGTACCCGTCGCCCGAATCCAACGAATCAATGCCGGTGCATTCGTTTCGGCCGGAGGATCTTCGGCTCGGCCGAGTCGCGCTTGCGCTACGTCGATGGGCGATCGCAGACCGTCTTCATAGACAAACCCGAACAGCTTGCCATCGTGCACTTTGACGCCCTGCAGTCGCAAAGCATCGCCATTGACGTCTTCGGTGACGCGCTTCCATGTCGCTCCACCATCGTTTGTCACGGCAACCCCGACCCCTTCGAATATCGCCGCACCTTCCTTGTCATCGCGAAATGCCACCGCTCGTATCGGGAGCGACGGCAATGTTGGTACGAGCTTGAACTTTCCCGTCTCGACATCGACGAAGCGTGGCGAATCCGAACCGTACGTCCACACCACGATGAGCCCCGGATAGGCCGCGATCAGACGAAGATCCGATTCGGATTGCGCGAGAGGCTTGGGCGTGCCGAGCGGATCGTCCAAGCGAAACAGACCCGTGTTTCCTCGCGCGATGATGCGTTTTCCGCCGTTCGCCACGGGCACCACGACGACCTGCTGCAAAGGCTCGGGTGAAGGCGCCGTTTCCGCTTTCGTCGAGCCATCGGTCGCCAACAACAAGCGCCGACCTCCGACGAGCACCAACGTTCCTCCATCGACTTGGGGACCCATTGCGGTCGCGCCGGAGACTTGCATCCACTTGGCCGGCGGAAGTGGCGGAGGCGGTGGTGGTGGAGCCGCAACGACGAGCGGTTGCGTGGGGACGAGTTTGGGTGGCGGAGGCGGCGGCGAACAGCTCAGCGCCATGGATACGAGTGCAAACCCAAATGCCCCGACGCCCGTGCGGCGGAAAAACCTCTTCATAAGCGCGCAGCTTAACGAGCGCCGCGGGGAAACCCAAGCTGTTTGCGCATGCAATTCGTGCGATTTCAGAGCAATGCGAGCACGAGCGCACCAAGGACGATGCGGTAGACACCAAACGGCGCCAGGCCGAATCGTTTCAAATAGCGCAGAAATGTCGCAATCACCGCCAAAGCCACGAAAAACGACACGACGGTGCCGATGAGAAGCGACGTGGGGCCCGTGGGCGATTCGAGCAAGGTTCGGCCGTTTTTCAACAGATCATACGCGGTCGCCGCGCCCAGCGTGGGAATGGCCAGCAAGAACGAAAAATCCGCCGCGGTGGCCGTTCCGAGGCCACTCATTTGACCTCCAACGATCGTCGTCATCGATCGGGAAGCTCCGGGCCACAACGAAAAACACTGCGCCAAACCAATGGCTAATGCGCGAGACAACGTGACGTCCTTCAAGTCGCCTTCGCGAGGTTTTTCCTGTTTGGCGCGGTACGCTTCGACGAGAAGCATCACAATGCCGCCGACAATCAGCGCCGCCCCGACGGGTTTGGGACCAAATAAATGCGCCTTGATCGTTTTGTGCAGCAAAAGGCCCACGACGGCGGACGGGACAAACGCCACCGCCACCGCCGCGAAAAGCCGCAGATTTTCGGGCTCGCGACGAATGCATCCCCGCACGAGCTCCCATAACCGCTTGCGGTAATACACGACGACCGCGAGGATCGCGCCGAATTGAATGACGATGTCGAGGGTTTTGGAAGCTTCGTCGGAATGACCGAGCCACGTACCGAGCAGGATCAAATGACCTGTTGACGATATCGGCAGAAACTCGGTCAATCCTTCAATGAGGCCGAGGAGAAATGCGTCCACGGATTACTTCTTGAGCTGCACGTGAAGTTCGTCGAGCTGCTCGTTGGTCACGGCCGTGGGAGCATCCGTCATCATATCCGTTCCTTTTTGCGTCTTCGGGAACGTAATGACGTCGCGGAGGCTGGTGGCATTGCACAGAAGCATGGCCAATCGGTCGAGGCCGAAAGCGATGCCGCCATGCGGCGGCGGGCCGTATTTGAAGGCATCGAGCAAGAAGCCGAACTTGGCGCGGAAGTCTTCATCGGACAAACCAAGCGCGGCAAAAACTTTGGCTTGCACGTCGCGTTGATGAATACGAATCGAACCGCCGGCGATTTCATTGCCGTTCAGGACGAGGTCGTACGCTCGCGCTTGCACGCGACCATTGTCTTCGCCGAGGAATTGCACGTGATCGGGCTTGGGCGACGTAAATGGATGATGGGCCGCGACCCAATTGCCATTTTCCGCCTGCTCGAACATCGGGAAATCCGTCACCCACAAGAATCGCCATTGATCCTTGTTCACCAGGTTCAATTTGTTGCCCAGGTGCAAACGCAATCCACCGAGCACCGCATTGACCAATTTGAAACTTCCGAATTGGAAGAAGAGCAAATCGCCATTGCCTGCTCCAAGCGCAGCATTGATGGCATTTCGAGCTTCCGCGGAGATCGTCTTGTTGAGCGGCGATTGCGTCCATTCACCGTTGTCCGCCACGCGAGCCCGCGCCAAACCTCGAGCGCCGAACCCTTTGACGAATTCTTCGAGCTTATCGGCTTCGGTGCGGGACAAACCGGCCGCTTCTTTCGCCGGAATACGCAGCGCTTTGATGATGCCTTTTTGCTCGAGCGCCGTTTTGAACATCGGCACGCCGCCGCCTTCCAACGGACGCAGGACGTCGGTCAAGTCGGCCAGTTCCAAGCCAAACCGCAAATCCGGTTTGTCCACTCCATACTTGAGCATCGCTTCGTGGTAACTCATGCGCTGGAATTGCGCGGGAAGCTCCACATCGAGGACGTCTTTCCAAACGCGGCGGACAAGGCCTTCCATCGTCGTGAAAATGTCTTCTTCATTGATGAAGGACATTTCGACGTCGATTTGCGTGAATTCCGGCTGGCGATCGAGGCGCAGGTCTTCATCTCGGAAACACCGAACGATTTGGAAATACCGCTCGAATCCGGCCACCATGAAGAGCTGCTTGAAGATTTGCGGCGATTCGGCCAGGGCGTAGAAGCAATGTTCATTGAGGCGCGAAGGGACGAGGAAGTTACGCGCTCCGCCCGGCGTGTATTTCACCATGAAGGGCGTTTCGAGCTCGGTAAAACCTTGGCCGTGGAAATAATCGCGAGCGGCGCGATAAAGTTTCGACCGCACGAGGAAGTTTCGCTGGAGCGCGGGACGGCGCAAATCCAAATAACGATACTTGAGACGCAGTTCTTCCTTCGTATCGATTTCGTCTTCAATGAGGAAAGGCGGCGTTTCCGAGCGCGAGAAAATGTGCAATTCCGAGGCGTTGACTTCGATTTCGCCGGACGCCAGACGCGGGTTGGGTTGCCCGCCCGAGGACACGCGCGTGACGACGCGACCTTTGATGCCGATGCAGTATTCCGAACGGAGTTCCCCGGCGAGCTCGTGGGCTTCCTTGGCGATTTCAGGCCCGAAAACGATTTGGGTGAGGCCTTCACGGTCGCGCAAATCAATGAAAACGCGGCCTCCGTGATCTCGACGATTGGCCACCCAGCCCATGAGCACGACGTCCGCGCCCACGTCGCTCACTCGAAGGGCGTTACAAGAATGGGTGCGTTTGTTGGTCATCAAAAAGTCCGGCATGGGCGCGCAGCATAGTCAATTGAAGCGTCGCATCAACGGGAAGATGCAGGGTTGCGTAAGATTTTTGTGTGAGGTGGGTTTCTTCGAGGAGAACGCTAAATTGCATTTTCTCCGGCTTGCGATACCGTCGTCCCAATGTTTCCGCCCTCATATCGCCGCTCATCGATGATGTTTGTCTTTCCGTCCGTCGCCCTGCTCTCCGCCTGCACCGCGAAATCCGACCCTCCCAAGGACAACTCTACTTCGCAACCATTGGCCATTGCATCGGCGCCTTCCCCAGCTCCTTCCGCCTCCGCCGAACCTTCCCCGCCTCCGGCGCCATCCGCGTCCGCCATAACCTCCGCCACTGCGCCTGCCGCCGAACCACCCATCACCACCATCGACCTCGAATCCGTCACCGCTTTGCTCGTCTGGAAAAAAGACGCCACAGCCCGCGGAGGTTTTCGATCGATATGGATGGAACGCGATGGCGACAAACCCAAAGTCATCGCCGAACGTCCGGGGATTTTATTTTGGTCGAGTTCGTCCTTATTTGCGCTCGAATTCAAGACCGTCAAAGGTTGTCCCCAATCGACGTTGGTTCCGAGTGGCGAACCTTCTTCGCACAAGTTCGTTATGCAATATACCCGTCCCGATATGCAGATGCCCGAGCTCGTTCGTATCTCCGACGGTGCGCGCGTCGCTCCGTGGAAAGACGGGCACGGGTACCCCTTTGTCGGCACGCAATGCCCGGAAATCCAGACGTACGGGGCCAATGTCGAATTCGTCGGTGGAATGGGACCCATCGTCGCCGCGTATTTGCGCACGTATGAAGATTACGGCGGAGCCCACGGCATACGCGGGGAAACCCTCTTCGATATCGATCTGGACAAACTCGACCGCGTGAAACTCGAGCCGCTCCCCGAAGATCGTCCCGGTCATTTGGCGAAAGCCGTCAAGGTGCTCGGAGGAAAACCCGACGAAATCAATCGTGACGGGACGCTGTTCATATACGCGCCCGATGGCTCGGCCTTGGCCACGTACAAATACTACGGCTCGACCGCTTATTCAGCGAGCGAAGGCAGCAGCTATTCGTCGAGCTTCGTCGTCGATTCGAAGAAAATGCCTGCGGGACTCAATGGTTTTTCCCGACTACCTGCGTGGGCCATACCGGCGCTCAAGCCCATGCCCGTGCCGGTGTTCATGATTCTGCAATCGCAGCACGAACGATTCAAACAACAATTCGATGCGGCTTATCCGAAAGAAAAGAAACCGTAAAACGATTTACAGACCGCGCGGATTGTAAATGGGCTTCTTTTTCGACGTGCCCGTCGTCGTCGGCGACGTCGTTGCTTTTGCTTTCGTCACCGGTGCGGTCATTGCCGACGTTGTTGTCGTCGGCGCAGGCTCGACCACCAAATCATTTGCCGGAGCATTCGATGCGGCAGATGCAACCACTGCCGGCTCGGCCTGCGGCGTCGTTTTGACCAGAACGGGCGTCGGAGTCGGCGTCGGGACCGGACGCGATTGGGTCGATTCCTGCATCGAGTTTGTCCCGGATGTTTGTGCGGGGCGGTTCGACCCGGAAAAACCAAGCCAAAGAAAAACCCCGACGAGCATCACTACCGATGCCGCCGCGACCATCACCATCATCGGCCGTTTGGGGCTGTCGAACCTACGCGAGGACGAACCGACGAGGTTCAGCATGCTCGTCGAGCCCGAGCTCTCCGCCGCTTGGCCATTCAGATCGAGCTGGCTGCGCCGCCGATAATCCGCCTCGTGATCCGCGGCTGAACGGTGCAAGGCAAGACCTCGCACGTAGTTTCCGACGGCGCGGGGCGTTGCCGGTTCGAACTCCGCGGCCCGGGCAGCATCTTCGAGCGCCGCCATGAAGTCGGCCGCCGATGCGTAACGATCCTCGGCTTTTTTCTCGAGTGCTTTGAGACAAACCTTGGCGATGACCTCGGGGATCGCGGGGTTCCATTCTCGCGGCGTGTTCGCTTCCCGCTCCGTCACTTGATAAATCATCGCGATGTCGGTTTCGCCCTGCACAAGGCGGCGACTCGTGAGCAGCTCCCATAAGATCACGCCTGCGGCATACACATCCGTGCGTCGATCCACGGGCAGCGACTTCACTTGCTCGGGCGACATGTATGGCACTTTGCCCTTCACCGATCCGGTTCGGGTCGTGGACAAACGCGACTCGGCGCGAGCGATCCCGAAGTCCGTGATCTTGGTGATTCCATCGGTTCCCACGAGCATGTTTTGCGGGGAAACGTCGCGATGGACGAGGTTCAAGCGGCGTCCCGTTTCGTCGGTCAATTCGTGCGCCGCATGCAAGCCCGCCAAAATATCGAGGAAGATACGCAGCGTGATGTCGAGAGGCATCGTGCCTTCACGCTCCGCTTGGTACTTCATGATCTGCTGCAAAGACGGCCCCTCGACGTACTCCATCACCAGCGCGTGGGCGCCGTCTTTTTCGGTCATCGCGAGCGTCGCGACGACGTTTGGATGATGGATCCCGGACGCCAGCCGGGCTTCGTCGAAGAACATCCGGACAAACTCCGGCGCCTTCGCCAAGTGCGGGAGCATCTCTTTGATGGCCACGAGTTGTTCCGGACCACCCGCCACGCGCATGCGCCCGAGGTACACCGTCGCCATACCGCCCGTCGCGAGTTCGGCGATTTTTTCGTACCTCTTGTCGTCAATGTGCACGGACTTTGCCGGCGGGCGCACCGCGACCATCGCCCTTCGAGCTTAGCCCACGTTCGTCGCGTCGGAAAGGAGAAGTGATTCCGGATTCTTAGTTGGCAGCGAGTGAAACGGCGTTGGACGGCGACCCCACCATTGTTTGGATTCGATGGACAAAATCAGCATCGGGCACTCGCTTCGATACATAGCCATGAGCACCGACACTCGAGGCCAGCTCCGCAAGTTGCCCTTCGGGGCGATTTCCGACGAGGACGATAAAGGTTTGTCCGAGACCGTATGTGTCGCGAACCATCTTGACGAGCAGACCGCCATCGAGTCGCGGCATGTCGACATCCACGAGAACAACGTCGGAACCCGTTTCGCGAATCGCGTGCAAGCTGCCGAAAGGGCCGTGATGAAATCGAGCGGAAAAACCGGCGTGCTGAAGACAGCGCACGGCGCGACCGCCAAAGACGGAATCGTCGTCGATGATGAGCACTCGGTACATGCGCAACCCGTGATCACGCGTCGATTCATTCAAGACGAATACGCGTGCGGTTCATCCGTTGGATGGTTTGACCGACGTGCGGTACGTCGTGTCGACCGTTGCCGGTCGCCTGGATTTCTTTGCAAGGCGTGGACCAACGCTGCGGGCATTTGGAAACTTCGAAAAATCGTGCATTGAACGCGCAGCGTCATCGTTGCGTCTTGCAAAGAGTGAACGTTCGCCCGCTCGAGCATTTCACTTTTGAGATGTGCGACGTCAGAACGTTGCGCGTACGCCGACGGTCCCTGGCCCGATCAAGGGCGTCCACGTTGGAGCCAACGCATCCTTTTTGACGCTGCTCGTCGGCTTCAAGATCAACAGGGGGATGCCCACGCCAAACCCGACCACGCCGGCAACGATACCGGCCGTCGTCGCATAACGAAGCATGTTCAACGTATCGACATCGTCATGATAGGGCGGAGTACAGCCGTTCGTACAAACCGGCGCCAACTCGCGCTGCTTGCGGACGGCGAGTGAACCGTTCACCGCGAACGCGATGGTTCCGCCCACGCCGATTCCCACGCCGATCCAAGCCAAAGCGCGCAGTTTCGGATCCATCTCCGGCGCGGGTGGCTCCGGCAACGGCGGCAATTCGAGCGTCAATTTTTCGTTTTTCTTGACGACCAGATCGATCTTCTTCGAAGCCATCGCGTCCTTGCGACGAATCTCGACCTCGTGCACGCCGGGATCCATCTGGCGCTTCTGCCCGATGAGCCCCGTGGGGATCTGTTCTCCATCGACAAACACCTTGGCGTCGTCGCCGAGCGGTCCTTTGACGAGGATGGTCAACGAGGGAATCAGAGCGAGCAGCTCTTCACGTTCGACGATCGCCTCGGCCTGCGCTTTTCGAAACGCCGGCGTCATCTGACTCTGAGGCAGCTCGATTCGTGTGACCTCCAAGTATCGTTCGGAAGCTTCGACAAACCGACCCAGTTGGACGAGACAACGCGCGGCACGCACGCCGAGCGTCGGGGCGGGAAGGAGTTTTTCCGCGAGGTTGAATTTCTCGAGCGCCTCGGCGAATAGTTTTTTCTCGAAAAGCGCGATGCCCTCTTCACCCAGTTTGCGCGCGGTGCTCTTCGTGAGGAAGTCTTGCGAAAGAGCGGGTGACGGAGCCAAGACAAACGCAGCAAGCAACGTCGCCGTCGAAAGACCACGCAGAGCAAAATGGGGGCGTCCGGATCCAAAAATCATTTTGTCGTCAAACGATCGACGGAGATCGTCGATCAAAAGCCGAGAACGTCTTCTTTTTTCTTGTTGCGAGGCTTGGTGAATCTCCCGGCATCGGGACCATTCTGCATGGAACCGGGCCCGGCGTCTCCCTGATCTGCGGGCTGTTGGCCACTGTCGTCGTTTGATCCCGGATTCGTTTGCGGCGTGGGGACATTTCGCCCCGCAGATGCCGCCGAGCTCGCAACGGTCGACGACGATGCCGGCGCCGGGTCCCCGCCTCCGCGGCTGACGATCCATACGGCGCCGATGATCCCCAACAGGAAGATCGGCAGCACGGCGAGCATGATGGTGAGCAGGCGCCGATTCGGGGTTTGTCGCGTCGCTGAACCCGTGGACCACGTCGCGCCGACGGCCGGCGGCTCGAGGATCTCCGTGTCCTTCGGGACACCACCGAGCGGGACGGTCATCGGCCCGCCTGCGCCGCTGCGCAAAAGCACTTGCGCCAACGTCTCGACAAGCTCGCGAACCGATTGAAATCGCGCATTGGGATCGCGCTGTGCAGCCCGGGCAAACCACGCATCGAAGCCGACGGGGACGCTCGTGATCTGCGACGGCACCGGCAACGGCGCCGAGCAAATCTTCATGAAGAGTTCGCCCAAGGTCGTCCCGGCAAACGCCCGTTCGCCCGTGACACACTCGAACGCGATCATCGCGACCTGCCAAAGGTCCGAGCGGTAATCCAAAGGCCGCCCCAAAACCTGCTCGGGGCTCATGTACGACGGCGTTCCGACCACCGTGCCGACTTGCGTTTTCAGGTGCGGATCGGTGCCGGCATCACGCGTCTTCGCAATGCCGAAATCGAGCAGTTTGACCACTTCGCGACCGTCTTCGATCGCAATGAAAACATTCTCCGGCTTGAGGTCCCGATGCACGATGCCTTGGGCGTGAGCCTTCTCGAGCGCGCGGGAGATCTCGCGAAACAGCCGCACCGTATCGGCGACCGGCAACACGCGCAGCCTCTCCAAACGTTTGGCGAGGCTCATCCCTTCGAGCAGCTCCATCACCATGTACGCGACGGTGCCTTCGGAGCCGTGATCGAGCGTTTGCACGATGTTCGTGTGCTTGATGCTCGCCGATGCGCGTGCTTCGTGAAGAAACCGCGCCATCGTTTCCTGCGGGTTCGGCGACGACGCTACGTCGACCAACTTCACGGCCACCATCGAGCCGAGCGACAAGTGTTCGGCGCGCCAAACCTGACCCATTCCCCCCGCACCAATGGGCGAGACGAGCCGATACTTTCCGGCAATGATCGATCCGGGCGCCCACGGGCTCGGACGTGTGCTCGCAGTGCCTTGCGCTTGGGAATTCACAGGTGCGTCGTCACTCTAAAACAGTCGTCGAGATGGCGAAAGATCTCGCAACGAATCTAGTGGCGAGCCGATGGGAATCCGCAGCGAGGTCAGCCCCACCGAACGGGAAATTTTAACGATCTCCAGCGGATATACGCCGGCCTCTCGAGGCGCGTAAAGCACGACGCGTCGAGTCGTCCCACCTCGAACATACGCCGCCGGTCCTCATTGCCTTCCACATCACGATCCGTTTGACCACAAAGTAAATGCGTTCGTCGACCATCCCGATGGCGTGCGTCACGAGGGCGATCTTCGTGCGGCTTCGTTGCGGAACAGAGACCTTCCGGTCGCTCATTTCGAGCGGGGGATCATCTTCGACGACAAACCGACGGTTTTTCCGTGACGAGGTCGACGACGAAACGCCTTTATCCCCGCAACCTGCAAGACCCATCGCCCCAGGGGACTCCCCACCCGACGAGTCACGTGCTAGGGCGTGCGTCGTGACCGAGCATCAGGCCTTCTCCGAACCGTCGAACGGCTCGCTGGTGGACGAGCTGAACGAGCCTCAAGCTCGCGCCGTCGCCCACGTCGACGGCCCGATCGTGGTTTTCGCCGGTGCAGGCAGCGGCAAGACGCGCGTCATCACCTACCGCATCGCCAACTTGCTCGCATGTCATCACGTTCCGCCGTATCGCATCCTCGCCGTCACGTTCACCAACAAAGCGGCTGGGGAAATGCGTCGTCGCGTCGCTTCTCTCGTGGGCGACGAGATCGCCAAGGAGCTGTGGATCGGCACGTTTCACGCGACGTGCGCGAGGCTGCTCCGTCGGTTTCACGAAGCCGCGGGGCTCGAACGAAACTTCGTCATTTACGACGATTCGGACCAACGTGCCGTCGTCACGCGTGTCCTCAAAGAACTGAGCCTCGACGAAAAACGTTATCCGCCGCGACAAGTCCTGTCCCGTATTCACCACGAAAAACAAGAAGGGCGAGGCCCCGAATCCTTTGAGTCCAAAGGGTTTTTCGATGACGTGATCATCAAGGTCTACGAGGGGTACGAGAAGTATCTGCGTAAGGCCAATGCCGTGGATTTCGACGATCTGATCCTGCGTGTCCTGCACATCGCCGAGGATCAACAGAGCATGGTCGGGGACGAACTGCGGGCGCGATTTCGCCACGTCCTCGTCGACGAATTTCAAGACGTCAATCAAGTGCAATACCGGCTCGTGCGGGCGCTCGCGGCGAGTCGCAATCTGTGTGTCGTCGGTGATGACGATCAGAGCATTTATCGTTGGCGTGGGGCGGATGTGCGGATCGTGCGGAATTTCCGGCGCGATTTTCCGGACACGACCGTGGTCAAACTCGAACAAAACTACCGCTCGGTGGGCAACGTCGTTTCCGCCGCGCTCGGCGTGATCAAACCGGCGAAGGATCGCGAGCCCAAGGAGATTTGGACGGCGCGGGATCCCGGCGATGCGATCGTCGTCGTTGCCGCGCAGAACGAACACGACGAAGCGGCATGGGTTGCCGAGCGAGTTCGGGAATTGGAAGCGCATGGGGTTGCGCTTGGCGACATCGCGATTTTCTATCGCGTGCATGCGCAGTCCCGCGTGCTCGAAGAGGTTCTTCGCGCCGAACGCATTCCGTATCAGATCATCGGCGGCATGCGGTTTTTCGAGCGAGCGGAAGTGAAGGATTTGCTCTCGTATTTGCGCATCATCGACAATCCGCGCAGCGACGTGGACCTCGAGCGCATCATCAATGTCCCGTCGCGTAAGATTGGACAAACCACCGTGGACAAACTCACGCAGGTGGCCAATGCGCTCGGCGTGTCTCTCTATGATGCGATCGTGCCGCTCGTCGAGCGGGGAGGTTTGGCGGGGGCGGCCAAAAAGGCGCTTTCGGGTTTTCGCGAGCTCATGGAAAGACTGCGGGAAAAAGCAGCGACGGCTCCGCCGAGCCAAGTTGCTCGCGACACACTCGACTCGTCCGGTTACGCGCGAATGCTGGATGAAGACGACAGCGCCGAGAGCGACGCGCGCAAACAAAACCTTCAAGAGCTCATCGGCTCCATTCTCGATTACGAAGCTGAAGCGGCGGCGGCTGGGCAA
>WBZU01000707.1_pt1 | contig 27341 bp, 22 predicted proteins | sample 5204311 | NCBI WGS metagenome assembly WBZU01 (sample SAMN12344359, study PRJNA552823) | activated sludge metagenome | biome: Activated sludge suspended growth; feature: Nitrification reactor; material: Wastewater; isolation source: activated sludge from nitrification reactor of wastewater...
GAACGACAAGAACATCCCGCGCAACATGATCGGGCGAGAGAAGCGCGTGGTGGCCCTCGAACAGTACCTGTCCCAAGTGCGCATCTATGACCCGGTGCTCGACGGCCTGCGCAGCGCCGTGCGCTACGACCGGACGTACTTCGACAAGATCGTCGCTTCGCTGCTGCCGCTGCTGGAGAAGCTCACCACCGGCAAGATCGCGCAACTGCTCGCACCGAACTATTCCGACCTGTCCGACCCGCGGCCGATCTTCGACTGGATGCAGGTCATCCGCAAACGCGCGGTGGTCTACGTGGGGCTGGATGCGCTGTCCGACGCCGAAGTCGCGGCGGCGGTGGGCAACTCGATGTTCAGCGATCTGGTCTCGGTCGCCGGCCACATCTACAAGTTCGGCGTCGACGACGGGCTGCCCGGCGCCGCGGCGGGCGCCAAGATTCCGATCAACGTCCACGCCGACGAATTCAACGAACTCATGGGCGACGAGTTCATTCCGATGGTCAACAAGGGCGGCGGTGCCGGCGTGCAGGTGACGGCCTACACGCAGACCTTGAGCGACATCGAGGCCCGCATCGGCAATCGTGCCAAGGCCGGCCAGGTGGTCGGCAACTTCAACAACCTGTTCATGCTGCGCGTGCGCGAGACCGCCACCGCCGAGCTGCTGACGCGACAACTGCCCAAGGTCGAGGTGTACGCCACGGCGCTGATGAGCGGCGCCACCGACAGCTCCGATCCGCACGGCAATACCGCGTTCACGTCCAACACCCAGGACCGCATCAGCAGCAACAGCGTGCCGTTGATCGAGCCGGCGCATGTGGTGGCGCTGCCCAAGGGGCAGTGCTTCGCGCTGACCGAGGGCGGCAACCTCTGGAAAGTCCGCATGCCGCTGCCTGCGCCCGACCCCGACGAAGCCATGCCGAAGGATCTGCAGGAGCTGGCCGGCTACATGCGACAGCACTACGTCGAGGCAGGAGACTGGTGGGAGAACCAAGGCATCCCCGGCCTGCAGGACAAGGCGCTGCCCGACGACCTGCTGGACGACTTCAAGCAGATGGCCGCGGCTGAAGAGGCCGAAGCATGAGCGATCCGGCCGTCGCGGCCCAACGCCAGCAGCAACGACAGCAAGGCCTGATCGCCGGCCTGGTCACGCTGCCGTTCCGCTTCTTCGGCGTGCTGTGCGGCGCGCTGCTGCTGTGCATCCTGATCGAATGCGTCGGCATGCACTTCTTCTGGCCCGAGCAGGGCTGGCGCCACGCGCAGGGCATGCTGCACTACGAGCTGGATCAGCTTTCCACGCATTTCACCCGCAGCGCGCTGGTGCAGGAGCCGGGGCGCACCGCGCACCGGCTGGTCGAGCAGGGCTACGACTGGCTGTTCGTGAAAAGCGGTCTGCTGGACTGGATACGCGACGCCTCGGCGCAGGCCAGCGCCGGCAGCCATCGTCCGACCAAGGATTTCCGCTACTACATCGGCTTGGTCTATGTGAACGTGGAGAGCTACCTGATCGCGGCGGCCTATACGACGCTGGTCTTCCTCGTGCGGCTGCTGGTGCTGTGCCTGACCCTGCCGCTGTTCCTGATGGCCGCCTTCGTCGGGCTGGTGGACGGCCTGGTGCGCCGGGACATCCGCCGCTTCGGCGCGGGACGCGAGTCGGGGTTCATCTATCACCGCGCCAGGGCCAGCCTGATCCCGCTGGCCGTGCTGCCGTGGGTGACTTACCTGGCATTGCCGGTCAGCGTGAACCCGCTGCTGATCCTGTTGCCCAGTGCCGCATTGCTCGGCGTGGCGGTGTGCATTGCGGCGGCGACGTTCAAGAAGTACCTGTAAGAACGCGCAAATGGCGCATAAGAGTCACCCCCTTGCGGTCTTGGCCGTGATCGCTTTTCAGCGGCGCCTGCTTCGCCCCGGCCATGGCAGTTCTCCCGTCAGTTCAGCCAAGCCTCCATCGTCTTCGACACGTGCGCCGAAGCGGTTCACCTCAACCTCCGGCAAATCGTCGCTGTCGAACCATAGCAAGGAGATGGTGGTATCGGTGCGCTGGTAATGTCTTGAAAGTTCCCAGAGGTCAAGGCCCTTTTCCCAGTTGTCGAACCAGATGTCCTGTGAAACTTCCCCCGTCTCAGTAGCGCTATTCCCTGAAGAGCGAATTCGGTGAGCCACGGAGCCTGCTGGAATGACCGACCTGGGAGGTATCCAGGCCCCTGCTTGCCGCAAGGCCGTTGAGCGTGCGGCATACCGCACCGCACCGCGCTCCATGGTGACGAATGCGCACGGCATATCGCTAAGACTGGCAAACCTTGACGCCGCTGCAGGGAATGATGTGCCGAACAAGTCGGCCATGTGTTGGATGAGATCCAGGGAGGGCTCTTCCTTGGGAACAGCGGAGAGCCATTGCTGATAGGGCATCAGCAGTTCAGCGGCAAACGTGTCGCAGGCGATCTCGTTCGGATGTCGCTTTGCATAGGACCATGACGGCACCTCGTCGTGACTCGATTCCAAGCCAAGCACGATATGGGCTATTTCGTGGCAGACAGTGAAGCGCTGGCGCTCTTCGGTTTCCAGCGAATTCACAGTGATGATGTGCTTCCCGTTCGGCTTGGTAACGGTATAGCCAGACTCCCCCTCGCCAAGCTCATCCTTCTTGACCTTGGCGTTAGCAGCGGTCACATACGGGGACAGGTCTGCTCGGATGTTCGAAACATCGACTCTCGCGACAAACGCGCGCGCTCTCTGCCTGACATCCGCCTCGTCCATGTTCAGTCGTCCTCGTCGTCATCGAAGGCCCTTTTGATTCGGGCGATGAGCGTCGCGGGGTCAGGCCTTGCATTTCCCCGATGCCTGACGCCAGCCGCGGCCGAAAAAACGTCGATGCTGATCGAGGGATCTTGTAGCACGAATTCAACGAGGCTTGGATCAGCGTCTGCGTGGTCAACCAGCCACATCACGAGTGCGGCATCTCTTTCTCCCGGCTTGAGAACCTTCAACAGCTTCTCAACCAAGTCTTGGGATGGGTTTGTCTTCTCGCCTGTTTCGAGGCGGTGGACATAAGCATGATCAACTGACGATAGCTGGCCGATCTCACGCAGGGAAAGGGTTCTGCGTTCGCGTAGCGTCTTGAGGGCGACGCCTAGGCCTGTTTGCGACATGAGTTCTGATCCTTGCGGTTGCGGGAAGAAGGGCCAAGCCCTCTGTTGCCCCTCCACATCCGGTTGATGTTCAAAGGCGCACGCCGCACGCCAGTTGCACCGGCACACGTGCTCTGATACATTGTTGTCCAGCCAGACAACAGACGTAGGTTTTACGCCTGCTCCAGGTTGGATTGGCTTGGCCATCCTGTTGTCTGCGTGAGCAACGAATTGTGCTACAGCGGGTGGCCATTGACAACCCAGCCGAGCGGCTGGGACTTCGATAGTTCCACTGTAGGAGAGCCATCATGGCAGGCAAGAATCAGCATGTTGTTCCTCATCAGGACGGTTGGGCCGTCAAGGGAGCCGGCAATCAGCGGGCGACCTCCGTGCACGACACGCAGCAACAGGCCATTGACGCAGCGAGGGATATCGCACGCAACCAGCAGTCCGAACTCGTCATCCATCGTCCGGATGGCCGTATCCGTGATAAGGACAGCCACGGCAACGACTCCTTCCCGCCGAAGGGCTGAAGTGCCATGACGGGCATCCCTACCTACCATGTGCTCGCCCTGTCAGGGGGCGGTTATCGCGGCCTGTACACCGCCACGGTTCTCGCCGAACTCGAAACCGCGCTGGGTCGTCCGATCGCTTCGCACTTTGATCTGATTTGCGGCACATCGGCAGGAGGGATGCTCGCTTTGGGGCTGGCTGCGGAAATTCCGGCCCACGAACTCAAGGCACTGTTTGAAGAACAGGGCAGCCGCATCTTTGGTTGCCGCAGCCTTCCACGGCAGCTTCTTGGATTCTGGTTGACCGCAAAGCATGACTCAGCGGGATTGAAAGAAGTGCTGACCGAGCGCTTCCAGGGGACCACGATAGGCGACCTGAAGCATCGTGTTCTCGTGCCGGCAGTCAACTACTCAACGGGGCGTGGGCAGTTCTTCAAGACACCGCACCATCCGTCCTTTGAGCTGGATCACCGCATGAAGGTCGTTGATGTGGCGTTGGCGACTGCTGCCGCGCCGGTCTATTTTCCTCTGGCGCGCAACGACCGTGGTGTCTTCGCGGATGGGGGGCTGGTGGGCAACGCCCCGGGCCTCTTCGGGTTGCACGAAGTCAAGACGTTCCTGGCGCCGAAACAGGATGCGCTGGTTCGGGTCCTCGCCATCGGCACGATGACCATCGGTGCGACCGTTCGCGGCGGCGCCAGCCTCGACCGCGGATTCGGCAAGTGGCGTGGGGGACTCTTCGACCTCGTGATCTCCGCCCAGGAGTCGTCGGTGGACTACATGCTGCGGCAGGCGCTGGGCAACAACTACTTCCAGATCGACGACAAGGCGACACCGGATCAAAGCAAGGACGTGAAGGCGCTGGATCGGGTTTCCATTGGCGCCACGAACACGCTCAAGGATCGCGGCAACCACGCGGCGCAGCGTGCGCTCGGCGATCCTCTTTTCCAACCATTTCGAGCGCACCAGGCCGGCGCTCCCATCTTCTATCACGGCCCCAACAAGAATGTTCAGGAGGCCGCATGCTGAACTTGAGCCCACTCTTCTTCACCACCCTTGATGACGAATCCTGCATGCACGACGAGCTGGATCTGACGCCTGGGCAGCGCGCCTGGATCGCCAGCGCACGCACTGACGTCAGGGACTGCCTGCGCACAGGCATCCCCCGCGTGCTTAGGGCAAACGGATACACGGAAGACGTGCCACAGCCGCGCTTCTTCACGCAAGGGTCGTGGGCATACAAGACGCTGAACTCCCCGGCACAACACCCTCAGCAGGCGGATGTCGATGATGGCTGCTATCTGCCAATGAGTTTCGTCTCGCAGACGAAGCGTCCCAGCACTGCGGCGACGGTGTTCTTTGCCGCTGCGGAAGAAGCATTGAAGCCGCTGGTCGAGGAAAGGCGGTGGAAGCTTGTCACCGACAAGCCGACATGCATCCGCATCGTCATTGCTGCGTATGCCCACATTGATATTCCTCTGTACGCCATTCCCGACGAGGAATTTGTCACGCTCGCAAAGGCTTCGATGGAGCGATATGGCTACGACTCGCTGACGGAAGCGGTGAACATGGCAGAGCGCGATGCCTGGACCGCGCTGCCGGCTGACAAGGTTCTCCTGGCCCATCGTGAATGCAACTGGATGTCCTCTGACCCGAGGCCCGTGAAGGAATGGTTCCTGGGCGAAGTGGAGGCCAAGGGGGAGCAGTTCCGCCGCGTGGTTCGTTACTTGAAGGCGTTCCGCGATTGGAAGTGGTCCAGCGGAGGACCTGCCTCGATCCTGTTGATGGCCGCCGCGGCCCCGCTCTTTGAGAAACGCGATAGGCGCGACGACCTCGCTCTGCTGGATGTCGTCGCGGCACTGCCAGCCCGGTTGCGTGGGGGAGTGAACAACCCCGTGGAAGAGTCCGAATCGCTCACGGAGCGACTTGGCCAAGCGGGTGTCGAAGATGCGGCCAAAGCATTCGAAGAGTTTGAGAAGGTGCTTCGCGGAGCAACCGGCGCCGGCAGTCCTTCACAGGCCTGCATCTGGATGCGAGGCGAATTCGGCCCGCGTTTTCCGAACGAGCCGGATCGGGTCAAGGTGGTGTCCGTTGCCGCCACGATTGCCGCGACTCCCGCTACTGCCGGTCCTAGCGAACTCATCGGACGAACGAAAGCTGGATGAGCAGCGCCGCAGCGGTCGCAGACGTGATCGAGGCCTTCAAGCAGCGAGGCTTCGCGTTTGTTGGCAAGACGGATGACGGCTGGTTCAAGCTGCACGGGCGTTTGACCCCGCCCCAAGCGGACAAGGGTTGTCCGTGCGAAGTCCAGCTCGACCCCACGTTCTTCGACTTGCCTCGCATCCGGCTGCTGGAAATCCCTCCTGAGCTGCCCGCAGCGGTTCCTCATCTTGGCGCAGATGGCGGGCTTTGCTATCTCGCCAAGGGCACCGTCGTTCTGGACATCTACGATCCTGTCGGACAGTCGCTGGCGTGCCTGCAACGCGCGGCCGTCGTGTTCGGGCAGATCATGCAGGGGGAGATGATCGAAGACCTCGCGGAAGAGTTCTTCGCCTATTGGCACGGCTGGCATTGTTTCGTGGACATGCAAGGCGAGGATCTAGGGCGACAGAACTGCATCGTCGCGCATGCCAATGGGTGCCCCTTGTGGTTCATCACCGACAACGAAGATCGAACAACTGAAAAGCTGAAGTCGCTCGGCTACCAGGTCACCGATAGAACGGTGCTGACTTACCGGGTAAAGACCGGTGCTCAACCGCGCCCTCTGACTAGCAATTGGCCTCCTGAAACAGTCGGGGATATCCTGGCGTGGCAGAGCACTCTTGATCCCCGGTGCCGGCGCAAGATTCACGAGCGTATCAAGGAGGGGGAGAGGAAGAAGGCCAACGGAGTTCTGATCGTCATCGAGTCTCCGCTGATGACCTATGGCTTTGCGGTTCTCTACGACCGCCAAAGTCTTGTCCAAAAGAGCAAGCTCATAGATCGCAGGGATTCGAGCTATGGGTTGAAGGTGATGCCCATTTCGGTGGTCAGAATTGACGATCGGTACCTTGCCCAGCGGAACATGCCGAACTCAAAGACGCTTGCAGGGAAGAACATCGCCGTCGTTGGATGCGGCACGATTGGCGGCTATCTGTCGGACATGCTTGTCAAGGCTGGGGCGGGGACATGTGGCGGAAAACTCACGTTGGTGGATTTCGATTGCCTTCTCCCGCAAAACATCGGGCGCCATCGCCTCGGATTCCCGGACCTGCTGTCGAACAAGGCCGAGGCTATGGCGAAGGAACTCAAGCGCTTGGCGCCAGGCACCGAGATTCGCGCGCTGCCCGTGGATGTCAGGCATGCCCAACTGGGAGAGCTGGACCTGCTCATAGATGCCACCGGGGAAGAATCTCTCGGGCATTGGCTGTGCGGCCACTATCCGCCTCCGACGCCCATGCTTTCGGTCTGGATCGAGGGGCCGGGAACGGCTGTCCGTGCGCTCCTGAGGACGAAAGCATCTGATGCGTGCTATCGATGTCTTTGGCATAGCAACAGAAGAGGCGAGTTCCGTTCTATCACTGATCCTCTTCCTGCCATTCTGGCGGGGCATGGATGCGAAGGCTTGTACGTGCCATTCCCCGCTTCGGTGTCGGTGCACGCTGCCAGCCTGGGCGCTGAGATGACCCTCGATTGGGTCAACGGCGTTTATACCCCCGCGTTACGAACCAGGTTGATCGACCGCGCCCAGCAGCTTGCCACACCCGATTGCGATCCGCCGCGGGATCGGGAGTGCCCCTTATGCAATTCATGAGTTCTTGGGCGGCCGACAACAACAGAACGCTGCTGCATTTTTCGAAGTCCACGCTGGAGACCTTCCGCCAGCATGTCCAGGTCAGTGACTCTGACTGCGAAGCTGGGGGGCTGCTGCTTGGCTCGGTCCATGGGACTCACATGCTCATTGAGCAGGCAACGGTTCCTACGGCATGGGACAAACGGTTTCGCTACCTGTTCGAGAGAATGCCATTCGGCCACGATGCCATTGCACTGGCTCGATGGACGGTGAACCAGGGAACCATCCGCTATTTGGGCGAATGGCACACCCATCCGGAAGACAACCCCAACCCGTCGGGCCTCGATAGATCGGAGTGGAACCGTCTGTCGGCCAAGCGTCGGGATAAGCGACCAACGCTCGCTGTCATTGTTGGCCGAAATGCCCTGTATATCGAGTTGGTGCCAGGCTCAGGCCAAGGATCAGTATTCTCCCCTGTGGAATAGCGGCACACAAACCAATGTCGTCGCAGCGTGCCGCCTTCGTCGGGCTGGTGGACGGCCTGGTGCGCCGGGACATCCGCCGCTTCGGCGCGGGCCGCGAGTCGGGGTTCATCTATCACCGCGCCAGGGCCAGCCTGATCCCGCTGGCCGTACTGCCGTGGGTGACTTACCTGGCACTGCCGGTCAGCGTGAACCCGCCGCTGATCCTGCTGCCCAGCGCCGCATTGCTCTGCGTGGCGGTGTGCATTGCGGCGGCGACATTCAAGAAGTGTCTCTAACCGATCACTGGACTGGCGCTACACACTACGAGCTTCATCGACCCCCGGGTCATGGCGACGTAGAGGTTCTGCGCACTCATGCCCTCGATATTTAGCAGCACCGCGACTTCGGCTTCCAGCCCCTTGAGCAACAGCGTGCTGCCGACGGCGCGCTTTGGTAGCGGGCGCCCCAACAGCCGGTTCTCTTCCCGCACGCGCCGGGCCGCTTCTGTCAGAGGGACGGCCCCCGACGAGGCTTCTCGGAGCGCCTTGAGCACCCCGTAGAGGATGGCCGGCCGATGCACACGCACGTTCGGCAGTGCCCGCAGCTCCGACAACAGCGCGGCGGCCGCAGCGAGAGAGGGCGCGCGCCCGAACGCCAGTGCGCGGCCTTCTGCCTCGTTCGGAGGATTCCTTGCAGTTCCCTTTGCCAACGACTCCAGGCGCCGCATCAACTCCGCCACGCCCACATTGGTCATGACGCTCTGCGCCAGCGCCAGTAACTGCGCGAGGGCATTCGGTGCCCCCGCATCAAAGTTGCTGGCGAAGGCGATGAGGTCTTGCAGATCGACGGCCTCGACCGTCGAAGCGCCCGGCGTCTGGCTCGCAAAGTTCTGCTGTGCTGCTCGGTTGCGGCTATCGGCGATGATGAGCACGCGCCCGTCAGCGGTTGGCGATGCCGTCCTCGCAGCGGCTAGGCGCTGGGCATGGTCGTTGGGTGGTACGGCCTGCATCCAGGTCACATGCTCCGGTGGCCCACTACGCAGATCCACCGACTGCCCCACCGCCAACAACCGGCGGGCCTCCAGCAACCATTGTCCCAGCGCTTCCGCGCCGGCGTTGCGCCATCGCCAGGGCGTTGCCGGTTCCCCGACGACAGGAAAATGCGCGCACACGTGCTGGTTCCAGTCGGCCAGCGCATTGCCCCGGAATCCGAAGATCGCCTGCATGGGGTCGCCCAGCACGCAGGTCGGCAAGATCAACGAGAGGAAATAGACGATGTAGTGCTGAGGCACCGAACAATCCTGGTACTCATCCACGATCAGATGCGCATATGAGGCTTTCAGCACCTCACTGACGTGCCCGGCTTGCAGGAGCTTCCAGGCGGCGTCGCGGATTGCCGGGTAGTCCCGCGCAGGTGCAGCCAGCCGCAGAATCTCCGGATCGTGGGCGCTGCGGCCGGGAAAGGTCGAGATGAGCCGGATGGCCCAGCCATCGATCGTGCTCAATCGATAGGCGCTGGCTGGCACACCGGCGCGGTCCAGCCGGCCACGCAGGGCCGCGACCCCGGCATTCGTGTGTGTCAGCACGAGGATGGGCTTGTTGCCCCGATGCCCGGCAAGCGCGTGGGCAATCAACTGTGTCTTGCCGCAGCCGGCCGGTGCGGTGACGGTTCCGCGTTCGATTGCACGAAGGTCGATTTCAACGTGGTCCATCAGTGGCCCACCCGAATACCTGGTCCATCAGAGCACGGAAGCCCTGATCGCAAAGATGCAGGTCCGGTGCAACGATGGTCCTCGCCACGTCCTCCATCCACGAGATGGACTTGAACCAGCCCGCCTTTCGGATGCGCGCCGCCTGACCAAGGATGGCCCTGCATTCGGCCGACAGGTGGCCGGTGTTCTGGATCTCGTCCCAGACCTGCTGGAACGTGAGCATGTTGTTCGAGACGGTGCGCAGGTGTTCGACGATCAGGTCGCCATGCAATTCGTTGGCGTAGCCGATCAGTCTCTGGCAGGCAACCGGCGTGAGACTGCCGAACAGCTCGTCCTCCAGCGCCCGGCCCGCGCGGTAGGCGACGACGGTGCCACCGTTCTCGACAAAAGCCTGCTCGACCGCAGATGTGGGCTTCTTGTCGTCGTCGCGCAGCACCATCACCCGGTAGCCCAGAGACTGAAACGCTGCGGCCCGGGCATACGGTCGATCCGGCTCCCCGCCACCGCAGTCGACGAGGGCCACGCCCAATGCAGCCAGTGACGCATTCCCCTGGTCAAGCCTGTACAAGTCCAGGCCGCGCAGCAGGCCTATCTCGCTGGCTCCCTCGCACACGACCACGGAGCCAGCCAGGAAGGCCTCGGGGTAGAGGCGAATCGTGCTCTGGATGTCATTGTCGGCGCCGACCAGGCGAGCCTCGTGGCCCTGGGGACCACGGCGCAACACGAAGAGCTGGCCGCCCGACAGTTCTCTCAGTGCCACGGGTGAGTGGGTGGTGAGGAACACCTGCAGCGGGGCAGCGGCCTCCTTGGCACCGAGGGAGCCCAGGAACCGCGCGATGCGGTGCGGCTCCAGCCCGTACTCCAGTTCATCCGAGAGCACGATCGACGCCTGACCGGCCGCCTTGCGCTGGAGGCCAGCGACAAGCAGACGGGTGGACCCGACGCCCAGACTGCGAAGCGGGATGCCGCTTTCGTTGTGCAGGGAGATGGTGCCGCCACCGAACGACACCGAATGCGAATCCAGCAGCGCCTTGGCTTTGGCGCCGATGTTGACGCCCAGTTCCTGAGCAGTGGTGGTGACGATCCCCAGCGCTTCTCCCAACTGTTGTTCGGCCTGGTCTCCGAAGGCACTGCGCGCATCCCTTGCGGCCTTGACCAGAGCGGCTGAAGCGTCGGCTCGTTCCTCCGAGATGCGGTTCAGTACGGAGCCGCGCTGCCATCCCAGGTTGAAGTCCGCCAGGGCACCGATCCGAGTGGGCGCCAGGGCGACGCGATCCTTCCATGCGAGCGTCTTGACGATGCCTTGCTGTGCGGCGCGGTCGGAGACAAGGGTCCACGAAGGCTCCAGGTCACTGGCGACCGTCAGGTTCAGGCAGAGCACAACCTCCGCGCCGGCAGAGGGTTCGTCTTCGACGACGCCAGTGTTGGCGTGGTATCCGCGCAGGAACGCACCGAAGCTCTCCAGCGTTCTCATGCTGTCATCGAGTTCGCCGAGCGTCAGCGTGATGCTGATTGGGGTCGTGATGTCCAGGCCGAAGAAGTCCGCATCCGAGAACTGGACATTACGCCTGGCCCCCAGGCATAGGTCGATCGCGTCCAGTACCGTGGACTTGCCGCTGTCGCCCGGACCGATCAGGCAGTTGATGCCAGGCGTCGGGCACCAGGCCAGCAGCTGGATGCCGCGGAAGTTGGCGATCTCGATTTTTCTGATTCGTGCCATGGGCTGCCTCTCTGGTGACTGTGCGGCCGTGGCCACGAGGTTTTCGCGCCGAAGTGCTTGGTGAAGTCGATCATTTCCGCCGCCTGGGTGCCTTGCCGGAATCGCTTTTGCTCACGGAAGTCGATCGAGGCCACTCAACTACGCCTTGACCTCAAAGCGCAGGTAATCCGCGAGCCGTTTCGACTCGTTGACTTCGTCATGGGGCACCAGGAGGTACTTCCAGGGCTTGGTGCCTACGTTCGCCGCGTGAGCGGAAGCGTGCTTGCACCAGCGCATGGCGGCAGCGGCCTTGGCCTGAACCTCCTGCGTGTTGATGTCGGCACGTGCCTTCGTTTCCACCATGAAGATGGTCGCGTCCGTCTCGGCCACGAAGTCGGGGATGTATTCCGGCTGCTCGGTGCCGAGCTTGTAGTAGATCTGGAACTGCCCCTTCGCGGGCTTGAGCCACTTCGTCGCGTCGCGCTCCAGGATGATGGCGAAGCGCCGTTCGGTATCCGAGTCGAACTTCTGCAGCGGGTACAGACAACGCGCGAAGCCACCGAAGAGCATCTGCTTGATGCGACTGGTCTCGGTCACGGTCTCCCGGAAGTGGTGGGCCGTCTGGCCTGCCGTGGCGGTGTAGTTGCACGGCTTGAGTTCGGTGAAGCCGCGACTGACCTGCACCTCGTACTCGGTCGCCTCCTCCCAGAAGTGGGCCATCATCTGCGCGTGGATTTCCCGTGCGATCAGGCGGCGGTCACGATCCAGTACGCTGATGGCCTCGTCCTCGGACAGATAACCGCGCAGGTGCTGCACCATCTGACCCGCGAGGTCGTAGAGCAACTCGGCGTGGGTGAAGTAGTCGATGTCGTCGAAGTCCACCAGGGCGTGGACGATGTAATCCTCCGGGCGCTGCTCCTTGAGCCCGACTTCGGCGGCCAGGGTGAACTGCTCGTTCGTGCGCAGCATCTGACCGACGATCTCGCGCTGGCCAGGCTGGAGATGGAGCTGGCTCACGTCCAGCTTGAAGGCGTGGAATCCCGTCGTGACCTCGCCAGTCGGCACCACCGCGATGCGCGGGATGTCGATGGTCTGCTGCACCACGATCTCGGTGGTCTTCGCCACCACGGCGGACAAGTCAAGTGCGGGGACTGATTCATCCACGCCCGCCAGCAATTCGCCTTGCAGCGGCTTCAGCCGCTCTGCCACCTCCGCGAGGATTTCCTTCTGCACTTCTGGTTTCAGCAGCGCGCTGCTGGTGGGCACTAGATCGCGCTTGACCTCGTACTTGCCGATGACGTCCATGACCACGCGCGCGGCCTGCTTCTCCGCCTCCGTGGTGAACACCGGTTTGGGCGCGGGGACTTCCGCTCCACTGTCAGTGGCTGACGCCCCTGTGATCACGACCGGTGCTTCCGTCAAACCGAGACGCGCCGCCGCACCGGACTCGACCTGCACGCTGACCTTCTTGTCGTCGGCGCTCGGCGCATCGAGGATGACCTGCTTCAGGCGAATCGGCGAGTCGCCGCGGTTGGCCTCGTCGATGATCTCCTGGAACTTGTCGTGCGCGACGATGTTCAAGCGATCCACCGACGCGACGCCCGTGCGTTTGCCGTAGGGCAGTCGCAGGCCGCGCCCGATGGACTGCTCGATCAGCGTGCGGGCATTAGCCGCGCGCAGCGGAACGATCGTATAGAGATTGGTCACGTCCCAGCCTTCCTTGAGCATGTTGACGTGAATCACGATCTCGGTCGGCTCGTCCACGCTCTCCACGGCAAGCAGGCGCGTGATCATCTCCTCTTCTTCCGCGCCGGTACGGCTGGAATCGACCTGAATCACCTTGCCCTGGTAGCGCCCCTCGTAGAAGGCTTCCGACTCCAGAAGCGCCAAGAGCTGCCCCGCGTGCGTGGTATCGCGCGCGATGACGAGCATGAAGGGCTTGACCGGCTTGACGCCGTTCTCGCGGGCGTAGGTGAGCAGCTCGACTTTGGTCGTCTCGTGCAGGCGCACGCCGTCTTCCAGCTTGGTCTTCTCGATCTCCTCGGGCGTGTGAGCCTTGGCGTCGAAGTTGCGCTGGGTGACCACGGCCGGCTCCTTGACGAAGCCATCCTCCATCGCCCGCGCCAGCGGGTAGTCGATCACCACGTTCTTGAACGGCACAGGCCCTCGGTTGGACTCGACGAAGGGCGTCGCTGTCACTTCCAGACCGAACAGCGGCTTGAGTTCGTTGATGGCGCGCACGCCGGCGCTGGCCCGGTAGCGGTGCGACTCGTCCATCAGCAGCACCAGGTCAGACAGGTTGGCCAGATGGTTGAAGTAGCTGTCGCCCAGCACTTCCTTCATCCGCTTGATGCGCGGCTCCTTGCCGCCGCGTACCTCGGAGTTGATCTTGGAAATGTTGAAGATGTTGATGCGCACGTCGTGGGCGAAGCCCATCGATTGATCGTCTACCGCTGCACCGGTCTGGTCGTAGTTGTCGCCGGTGATGATCAGCGGCGGTTGCTGCGCGAATTCGGCGATCCCCTTGAACACGTACTTCGGCGTGTTGCGCGTAAAGTCCGTGATGAGCTTGTTGTAGATCGTCAGGTTGGGTGCGAGCACGAAGAAGTTGTTGATGCCGTGCGCTAGATGCAAGTAGGCGATAAAGGCTCCCATTAGGCGCGTCTTGCCCACGCCCGTGGCCAGCGCGAAACACAGCGACGGGAACTCGCGCTCGAAGTCCTCCAGCGTGCTGAACTCGGCCTTCAACGTGGACAGAATGGCCGAGACATCACGCTCGTGACCCAATAGCTCGGGCGCAGCATCAAGCGCGCGAGCGAGCTTGATAAGGGACTCGGCTTGCGGCGGACGAAGAGACAGACGACCGGTAACGGCGTGCAGGACGCGGGTGCTCATTATTCGTTCCCCCCAAACAGGCCGCCCTGTCCCGCGTTGGCGAGGGCCGCATTCTTGTTCTTGATCTTCTTGCTGTTATCGACCGTGGCCGCAGGCTCGGCCTTCGCAAGCTGCGCCATCGGCAGATTGGCCACGTTCAGGCTGTAGTCGTCCTGGCCCCACTCACAGCGGGCCAGCACCATCCTGGGAATCTTCTTCAGTGTCAGGTTCGGCCAACGCTCGGATGCCCTGGCGGCCGTTACGCCGCGGAAGGCCGAACAGCACACCAGCAGGCTCTGCTCGGGGCCAACTTCATCGGACAAAGCCTGCAACTGCTCGGCGGACAGGTTTTGAGTGGTGACACAGATGAAATCGCGCTCGCTGGAGTGGCCGTGCTGCCACCAGCGCGTCTCCGAGGGTGCGTAGGTGAAGCCTTCCAGCTTCGCCAGGGCCTCGGCCAGCATCGCGGCGTTGTACTCCGGGTTAACAACAGGGTTGCCCCAGCGGTCGTTGACGATCAGGCTGGGGGCAAGGCGGTAATAGCGGAACCCGCCGCCACCCTGCCAACCAACGCTCTCGGTGACCCCTCCCTCATCTGTACCGTCAATCACCTTGCGGAGTCGCGGGATGACACATGTGTGGCAGTGCTCGCCTAGTTCGACCATGATCCAGCGGCGCCCCATTTTGTGCGCCACCGCTCCTGTGGTGCCGGAGCCGGCGAAGGAGTCCAATACGATGTCGCCGGGATTGGTGGCAATCGTTATCACCTGCCTGAGCAGACGTTCCGGCTTCGGTGTATCGAAAGGCACATCTTCTGGGAAGAGCGCCTGAATCTCTCGCTTCGCTTCCTGCGAGTGACCGACTTCTGAATGAGACCACCAAGTCCGAGGTACCAAGCCTTCCTGAACTTCACGCAAAAACAGTTTGACGGCTGGATTGTTGTCTCCCTTTTCACCAAACACGATCCTGCCTTCCTTGACCATCTTCCAGAAGTCATCTTCCAGCATGCGCCAGTGACTTCCCTTGGGGGGGCTTACCGACCGCCCAGAAGGCGTTGTTATCGTGTACATGAGCCCCTCGTGCCTCTCGCCGGCTGCAAAGATCGGACCCAGTCGCCACGCACCACGTGGGTCGTTGTCAGGGTTCTTGTACTTGCTCGCAGCTTCTTCGCCTCGCGGGAGGAGGTTTCGAACCTTCTTCCAGTCCTGCCCCATTGGCGAGTACAGCAGGACGTAGTTGTGTGCTGGCGAGACAGCCGCTGCATTGCTGCGCCCGTAAAAGTTCTCCCACACCATCGACGAGACAAACGCCTGACGCCCAAAAACCTCGTCGCAGAGCACCTTCAAGTAGTGCCCTTCATTGTCGTCAATTGCTATCCATAAGGAGCCATCAGCGGAAAGTAGGCGTTTGATGATCTCAAGACGGTCTCGCATCAATCCCAGCCAAATTGAGTGTTCAAGTCCATCGTCGTAGTGCTCAAACGCACTTCCAGTGTTGTACGGAGGATCAATGAACACGCACTTCACCTTGCCCGCAAACTCGGCCTCCAGCGCCTTGAGCGCTAATAGGTTGTCGCCAAAAATCAGCCGATTGTCGAAGATGTCGTTGTCGGAGACGCGATGCTTGGCGTGATAGGACTTCTCGGGGTCTTCGAGCAGGATGCGCGGCTCCAGCTTGGGCCGCTTCTCCTTCCCGATCCAGGTAAGTTCTAGTTTTTGTTTGCTCATGGCATCGCTCTCATAGTTGTGGCGCGCGGCTCGACAAGTAGTCGATCAGGCGCTTGCGCGGATACGCGTCCGCTGCATTCTGAATATTGCGTAGTGGCGCTATGGCCGGATCGGCACCCAGCGCAAAATGTGCTTCCATCAGGTCGGCCAGGAAGGCGGCGACGTTGCCCTGGTTGCGGAAGTAAGCCAGCGGCCCCTCAAGAACGAGTCGTTGCTGGCCGAGGTCGAAAGCCTGCTGCCGGAGCTGATCGAGCGGCTGGCTGATCAGCGCGGGAATCGCTGCCGGGTCGATGACGGCCGCCGTGCCAATGCGGCTGCGCAGGCGCTTCATCATGACGGCTGTGATGACGTGTACGCCGTGACGGTAGATCAGACGTTCCTGGCTGCGCGCTGGAGCCTTCTGCTCGTAATCCACCACCAGGGCGCGGATGGCGCGGTGGCACAGGACCGCATTGATCAGCGTCACGCCTGGTAGCGCGGCAGTGAACAGCGCCTGGTACTCGGTGGAGTCGGGGGTGGCGAGTCGCACCGGTTCGCTCTTGAGCCACACGGCGTAGCGTGGGTCGTTCTGTTGCGAGGCCAGTGCTCGCAGCGCCTCATCGAGCGTGATGGCATTGGTGCCATTTGCCACGGCCTCGGGACGGTAGTGGTAGCCGAAGCCAAGGTGGGCAATCTCTTGCCGCAACCGCTCTTGGTTCTCGTCCAGCGAGGCGAAGTTCGCGGTCTGTACCGGGTTCTGGTGGTTGCGAGCCTTGGTCACGCTCTTCCCAAACTGGCCATCCGCCGATGCCTTGATCAAAGTGAGCATCACCTTGGCGTCATCGATGCTCTTGCCCGGATGCTGGCGCACGAACTCGGCAGCCGACGCAACCGTTTGCGCGCCGTTGATGATGGACAGGCCGCGAACCTTGAACTTCTTGACGCCATTCTTGTTGGCCTTCGGCTCGATCTGGTCGCAGACGGCCGTGACGCCGTTGTTGAGATAGAAGAAGTCCAGCGGGGCGTCATGCAAGGTCGTCTTGATGGCCTTGTTGACATCGGACTTGCTACTGCCGAGGAAGTAGCGGATGTTGCGTTCGTACAGGGCCTTGCCGTGCATCTGGTGTAGGGTCACCAAGTCCGCCAGCCGCGCGACACCGTAGTACGTGGCTCGCGGGCTTTCGACTTTCGCGTGCTTGTGCAACGCGATATCCGTGTGCACGGGTTGGTAGGCTTGTTCCGCCAGCAGATCGCAGACGATCTCGGTTGCCGTGTAATACTCCACCTGCTTGGCCAGCCGCTCTTCGTCGAGGTCTTCGTCATCGAGCAGCGCCTGCAAGGCGTCGCGAGCCGCTTGCGATACACCATCGCCCGTGTAGGGCACGACCAGCTTGATGTGGCTGCACACATCGAGTGCGCCCTCGATGTCGGTCTTCCGATTCTGGACATTCCCGTTGAACGCGGCGAAGTCCTGTTTGAGCAACAGGCGAATGCCCTCGCAGAACGGCAGCGCATCCTCCTGCTTGAACTGCTCGGACTCCTTCAACTTGGTTTGCAGCAGGTACAGAGTCTCCGACGGCGCGTGGTAGTGGATCGCGTCGATGCCCTTGTCGTTGAAATCATCCACGACCGAGGCGGCCGCCACCTGCGGCGTAATGTCGAGCAGTTTGTGGAGGACGAAGGCGCTGAAGGCCCGCGAAAGCTGTTTCGCCGCGTGATCGGCGGGATTGACGTTGCCGAGCAATGGCGGCAGGAACGGCACGAAGCGGGCGGCGAGCACCTGCTTCAAGATGGCCAAGTACTGAGGTTCGAGCGCCGGCATCAGGCCCTCCCGCCAATCCGAGCGCGCGCACGTGCCTGGGCACGCGCTTGCAGCGCTGCTTGCACCTGGGCGTAGAGCTGAGCGTTGGCCTGCTCCCGATCCGCCAGCACCACGGCGACGGCATAGGGCTCGTCCCCATCGCGCCCATCGGACCAAAGGCTGTCTTGCCGGGTCACCACGACGAACACCTTGTGACCGTTGGCCAGCGCCTGTTTGAAGCGCCATCGAGAGACCTGCAACGTGCCGTTCTTGCGGGTGTCGTTGGGTAGCCAGCGGCCGTTGGCGCGTTCGCCCATGCCTTCTTCCCGATTGCGCCGGTAGGCTTGGGTGACCTCATCCAGGCTGCCAGCCGTCACCAGGTGGAACCACAGTTTGGCTCTTCGGTAGTCCAGCCGCGTGGTGCGCACGGCAGGGCTGTAGGCGAGCGCGACGGTCACCTCACGCGTGCGGCGGCCACCGTCCCAGAAGCTGTCTGGTAGAGGTAATTCGAAGAAGTGGTGCTGGTCGTTTCCGACGCGCTCTTCGGCAAGCAGGGTGACGGTGTGATCAAGCGAGCGGAACAGCGCCGCATCGTCCACGCGCCCATACCCGACGAGGCGCAGGAGTTTGTCGCGGCCTTCAGCATTGTTGCCGGGGTTCAACAGCGCTTCGCAGGCTTGCGGCCAGCGGGCATGGGCGCCGATCAGTGCGCGCAGCAGGCTGGGCGAAGCGTCTGGCACTTCGGCCAGTAGCCGCGCGGCTTGGTGGGCGACTTGGGGGGCGGCGTAGCTGGTGCCGATGTCTTCCTTGAACGCCGGCCCCAAGGCAAAGCCGCCGTTGAGCGACACCACTCCCAGACCGGCATGGTCTGTGCCACCTCCAGTGCGCCGCAAGGCGATGTTGCCGGCATGCGCGACCACGTCGGGCTTGATGGCGCCGCTGGCAGAAGGGCCGCTGCGAGTCAATGGAAACGGCTGCTCCGCCCGTGCCAACACGTGGTCTTCAATCGTGTTGGGATGGCGCTGTGCATTGCGTGTGGCCTCATTCAGGCTCAAGCCGCCAACGGTCAGCGCGTTGAGCGATGTGGCGGGGTCCAGCAGGCGGGCGTGGCCTTCGAACAGGTAGTCCGGGTAACTCGCGCGTGTATCGGCTGGCAACTGGGATGACAACAAATTGCCCGCTGGTACTACGAACAGGACCCCCAGCTCACGCGTCAGCCGATCCAGCGTGTAGGCGAGCCCGCGCACATGACGGCCATCGTAGACCTTGTTCAGGTCGCCATAGCTTAGGTTGAAGACCCGGCAGCCGTATTGCGCATGCAGTTCGCGCACGGCTTCCTCGACCGCCTTTTCGACGAACTCGGTTTGGTCTTGTCCGTCGTCTTCGAACACTTTGCCGGAGAACAGGCGAAGCTGCGGGACGAACTGCCCTTGCTGAATAACGCTATGGACATCGCCGTACAACGCAAGCCCGCCGACGAAGGTGCCGTGCCAGTGGGGATCGGTGTCATCCGCACTGCGATGCGGTGCGAGGTAGCCCTGCGCGTCGCCGACCGCTGCGCCGAGCAACGAATGTCCGCGCGTCAAGCCTGAATCCAGCACGGCAATGGACGGAGCATCGTCAGAAGGGGGATCGATCGGAGAAAATTGGTTGATGTCGGTATGAAGCAGTTGTACGGCCACACCCAAGCGGGGCGGCAGGTCGGCAGTGCGCACATCGCGATGGTGCAAGATCTGCTCGGCCTGCGCACCGTTGCAGCGCACACGGACCATGACGAGCGAGGGTTGCTGGATGTCGTCCAGCCGCTCAATGCCTTGTGCATGCAACCAGTCGAGAAAGGCACGCACCATTTGCTGGCGCTTGTCCTGTCGCTCCTGGGGCCATAGTTCGACATCGAGCATGAAGGTTGGCGCGGCTGGAAATCCTTGCTCAAGCAAGGCCGCGCCGGTACGGTCCTGGGGTGTCCAGTGGTCGAAGTCTTCGATGACGTAGAACAGTTCCTTGCGTGTAACAACGCCATCACGTGCAAGGGTGGCCAGGCGGCTCTCGAACTCGCTCAAGCCGTCATCAGTGGCGAATGCCAGCACGATGGATTCATCTTCCTGGCTGACAATCTCCACGCCAGGAATGGCATCGAAGGCGGGCACGCTCTTGTCGCCCGCGCGCAGCCGAATCTTGAGCAGCTTACGGTCGTCGAACCCGCCGACGTCCTCTGCCATCGCACGTTGCCGCGCTTGGTCGAGCCGCCCGGCTAACGCGGCACCATGCGCTCTCGGATCGGCAGGAGGGCGAATTCCCGGATGACGCCTCGGATGGCGCTCCGTTGAGGGCGCTTCTCGCTCCAAGCGCAAGTGTTCATAGGCCATGCCTCCCCCTCCATCCCTTAACTCTTATGACGATACTCACGGGCAAGCGCGGTATCGAGGTGGCTTTTCTCCAGGAACTCCCGGCCGGACAGGATCATTTCCTTGACGGAGCGCCGAAGAACCCGCTCGATGTCGGCGTGCGACATGCCCTTGAACACGGATGCCACCTGGCCATCGTCGGGCTCGAAATTGCGGCGGACACCGGAGAGTTTCAGAGCCAACAAGCGTTTGATCTGCTCCAGATTCGGCATCTCGAAGCGCACAACCTCATCGAAGCGTCGCCAAACCGCCTTGTCCAATAAGGTTTCGTAGTTGGTGGTGGCGATCAGGATGCTCTCGCCTCGATAACCGTCCATCATCTGTAAGACGGCATTTACGGAGCGTTTGAGCTCACCATGATCGGCGCTGTCGCCACGATCCTTGGTCAGGGCGTCGAATTCATCGAACAATGCGACCACGGGATGCGTTGCGACGTAATCGAACACTTTGCGCAAATTGGCGGCCGTCTCTCCCAGAAACGACGAGATGACCGAGTCCAGCCGAACGAGGATGAGCGGCATGGACAGGGAATGCGCGATGACTTCGGCGGCCAGCGTCTTGCCGCAGCCGGGAGGCCCGCAAAACAACAGCTTCTGCGCGGGTTGCAGGCCATAGGATCGAAGCACGTCCGTCCGGTTGTGCTCCATCAGGATTTCATCGAGTGCCGACTGCGAAGCATCCGAGAGAATGATGTCTTTCTCCTCTCGAATCACGGCACGCTCTTCTAGTAGCGCAAGGCCGTTGTCTTTATTTGTCGGCACGCTGGGCAAACTTTGCAGCTTCCGCGCACTCTTCCCGACCGTTGCCTGATCGCCGTAAAGTAAACGCTCAAGGTCATTTGCGAGCAGATGATGGTTCTTCTCGCGCTCCTCTTTGATCACTGCCTCGGACGCCGCGCGAAAGCCCGAAGCATCGCCTTGCGTTCCCGATTTGATGAGTTGCCGCAGTAATTTTCCGCTAGCCATATCTCGCTCTCCTCAATTCTTGGCACGCTTCAACCGCGGCCTGGTCATGCGCAGGTCTAACGGTGCTACTTGATTAGTCATTACACCAGCTCCCACTCGACAGTGAACAGCGTGCGCTCCTCGACCTGCTGTTGGAGTTGCACTTCAAGCTGGCTGATCAAGTCATTGCGCTGCGCTTCGACTTCGTCCTGTCGGGCAAACAGCTCGCGGCGCAGCTTGCTGCGCTTGCCTTCCAGTTCGCGCTGCTTCTTCTGCCATGACAGTTTTTCTTCCAGCGTCGGCGAGGTTGCGGCGGTTCGGCGCACCTCCTTGATCTCGCGGTCGATCTCCTTGATCTCTTGCTCCAGACCCAGCTTCAGGTCGTCCGCCCAGGCATCCAGCTTCTGGACTTCCTGCTCGAAGTAGCCGAGGTTGCGCTCGTTGACGTCGCGCAGGAGCGCGGTCTTGCGGGCTTCCACGTCGGCCAGCAGGGTGGCGTCAGGGGCGTTGAATAGACTGGCCGCCTGCGTGGTCGCGGGCAGGCGCAGCAGTTTTTCCGGGTCTTCTTCCGCGAGCACTACGCCGTCGGTCGTGCCCGCGGCAACCAGCAGATGTTGCTCCTGGTTGCCGAGTGTCTCGACCGAGATCAGCTTCACGGTGAGCCATCCGGCTTTGCCGCGCCAGGCTTCAAGCGTGCTGATCTTTGCACCGTGGGCGTGGTAGTCGAACACAAGACGAGCCCCGTCGAGTGCCCGAGCCTTGGCCTGCTCGATGCCCCATCGCGCCAGCGGATGATTGATGCGGTATAGATGCGCGTCGCCGGAGCGGCGGGGCAATTCGTAGCGCCCCAGCTCGATGCCCGCGAGGCCGCTGTGCTCGATTCCAGTCGGCATGCGGCGAAGATCGAAGCCGTCGTCATCGAACGCGGCGCAATGGACCAGTTCGGCGCGGGTCAAGTCCATCAGCATGCGCTCGAAGCGGTTGCGCGCGTTGCGGCTGTCGTCGGCCCGCATGCGCAGCTTCTCCTGCACCTCTTCATCGAAGTTCTCAAGCAATACCTGGCGCGTCTTGACCATCGCCTCGTTGATCTCGCCGGAGAGGTCGAGCTGGAGTTGCTCGAAGCTGGACTTGATTTCCTCGGGCTCTCGACAGTTCTGATAGATCTCGGCGATACGTCGCTCGAAATCGACACCGGAGCCGATCGCACCCAGCACTTCGTCGCTAGCCCCAAACACGCCCTCGAAGAGCTGGAACTTCTGCGACAGCAGCTCATACACCCGTGCATCGGCCTCATTGCTGCGGTCGACGAAGTTGACCACCACAACGTCGTGCTTCTGACCGTAGCGGTGGCAGCGCCCGATGCGCTGTTCGATGCGCTGCGGGTTCCACGGCAGGTCGTAGTTGATGACGAGCGAGCAGAACTGGAGGTTGATGCCTTCGGCTCCGGCCTCGGTGGCAATCATGACCTTGCCACGCTCCTTGAAGTGCTCGACCAGTGCCGCACGGGTGTCGGCAGTCTTGGAGCCGGTGATGCGGTCGGTGCCTTCGTGGCGCTTCAGCCAGTCCTTGTAGATCGCCTGCGCACGCTGGTCGCTATTGGTGCCGTTGAAGAGCACGATGCCGTCGCCGTATGGCGTGTCAGCCAGCAAGTTGAGGAGGTATTCCTGCGTGCGCTTGGATTCGGTGAATATGATGGCCTTCCTGGACGCACCCAACCGATCCAGTTCGGCGAAGGCGCGATCCAGCGCGGTGAGCAGCGCCTTGCCCTTGGCGTTGTCGCGGATGTTGGTTGCCAGCGTTCTGAAGTGGCGCAGCTCCTCGATCTCCTGCGCGATGGCATCACGCTCGGCGCGGCTCGCTGCCTTTGTTCCCTGCTCCTGGTCTTCCCACTCTTCGGCGGTCTCGTCGAGCGACTCGTAGTCCTCGTCCAGTTCTTCGGCGAGATCGGCAACCACGGGAGTTTCATTCAGCACACCCTGGAGACGCTTGGCCATCGTCTCCAACGCACCCGCAATCGCGTGCGTGCTGGAGGCGAGCAGCTTCCACAGCACGAGCGAAATCAGTTGGCGCTGCCCCTCGGGCAGGGCCTTGAGGTTGGGGCGGCGCAGGTAATCGGCGACGAGCCTGGAAAGTTCCTGCTCTTCGCTCGACGGCGTGAACTCCTCGACGATGGCCTTGCGCGCTGTGTACGACACGTAGGGCTGAACCTGTTTGCGCAGGGTGCGCTTGCAGATGGGGGCCAGCCGGTCACGCAGGCTGCTGAAGGATTGCTCTCTGCCAGTGAATTGCGAGCGGAAGCTATCAAGGTCTCCGAACACCCGGTCATCGATGAAGCTGACCAGCCCATAGAGTTCGAGCAGCGAGTTCTGCAACGGCGTCGCGGTCAGGAGCGCCTTGGAGTGAACGCGCGACAGCGCCTCCTTGAGGGTCTTGGCGATGACGTTGCTGGTTTTGTAGACGTTGCGCAGGCGATGCGCTTCGTCGAGGACGACCAAGTCCCAGTCGATGCCCTTGACATCGTCAGCCTTGGCCTTCGCGAACTGGTAGGAACAGATGATCGGACCGGAGGCGAACAGGAACGGGTTCCGCTGCTCCTGCTTGCGGATCGCGTTGTAGCTTTTGGCTTCGAGGATCAGCCCTTGCAGGCCGAACTTGTCCTGCAGCTCCTGATGCCATTGCTTGCGCAGGTTCGCCGGAACGATGATGAGCACCTTCCGCCGCCGTTCCGCCCAGCGTTGGGAGATGACCAAGCCGGCTTCGATGGTCTTGCCCAGACCAACCTCGTCGGCGAGGATCACGCCGCGTGAGAGGGGGTTGCGGCAAGCGAAGAGCGCGGCCTCGACCTGATGGGGATTCAGATCGACCTGCGAATCGACCAAGGTCGAAGCCAGCGACTCCACCGAGTCGCCTGCTGCACGCCTGGTCAGCAGCCAAGCAAAGTACTGGCTCTGGTGCGGCGTCAGAAGCTGCTGTGTCGTCAACGGCGATCCTCCCCTTGTTCTTCCCCGAGCGTGATTCGGCGGCTGGCATGGTCCGCGCTCACTCGGCCTCCGGCTTCTTCTTGTTGATGCTTTCGGCGATCCACCGATCCAGCTCCGAGCGGCGAAAGCGCCAGGTTCCCCCAAGCTTGAACGCTGGAATCTCTCCTTTCTGGGCAAGGCGATAGACCGTCCGTTTGCCGGCTTTGAGGTAGGCCGCGACTTCCTCCAGCGTGAGGATCTCGCTCTCGACTTCACTCATCTGAAAACCATCTGGTTTGGTCTTTCGTGACTTTGGATTGCCAAGTTTGCTCAATTCTACCAAAGGGTGGTAGGCGCTAGCCAACAAGAAATCCACCAGGCATTGCGCGAATGTCGGCCAGCGCGACCAACAAATCCGGTCATGCCGTAGTTCCCATTCCCTGCGGCGCAAAGCGAGAGCGCGCCACAGCATCTGGCCATCCGCTTCAACGGGGAATGGCACGATGGGACAGACCAACCGCCGCACATCCGCGCGGCCTGCGCTTGCCGTGGTGTTGGCTGTGTCGTTCTCGGCGCTGCAGCCTGCCGCTGCTGCCGACAGCCTCGCCTCGGAGCGTGAGCAGCTCGCCGCGCTCACCCGCCAACTCGACCTGATCGACCGCCTCGCCGAGCACGCCGCCAATACCGCTCCGCAGGAACGCACCCGCTACCACTTCGACTACGCCCGACTGCGTGCCGACCTGAACCGCGTTCGCGCCGGCCTGCAGGACTACCTCGTGCCCCAACGCGCCCAGCCGCGCGATCCCGTCCCGCTGGCCGGCGACTACGTCCGCCGCGACCGCGCCGACGACGAGGAGCCGTCGCCATGACGCCCTCTGCCGATCAGGTCGCCGCCTTCCAGGCCAACGGCGGCTTTGCGCCTTCGGCCGTCTCTGCCGTGGTGCTGGGCTTCGTGTTCGCCGTGTTGCTGCTGTGGGGCGTGTGGGCCATGCGCACCGCCTACGTCGGCTGGGCCGAGCACCGCATCACTGAACGTCAGTTCCTCGCCGTCGTCGTGCGCTTCGTGGCGATGTACCTCGTACTGACCTTCTTCCTCCTCTCCTGACCGTCACGAAAGGCCATACGCCATGAACACGCCACTGACATCCCATCGCATTCCGTCCCGCATCGCCGCTCCGCTGCTGCCGCTGGCGCTCGCGGGCCTGCCGCTGTCGGCCTTCGCGCAGGGCCTGCCGACCATGGAGGACCCTTCGCGCGGCCAGGGCAGCGGCATCCTGCAGACCTTGCAGAACTACGGCTACGACATCGTGCTGCTGATCGCGCTGCTGGTGGTCGCATCGATGTTCGTCGGTGTCTGCTATCACGCCTACACGCGCTACTCGGAGATCCACACCGGCCGCGCCACCTGGGGCCAGTTCGGCCTGACGGTCGCCGTGGGCGCGATCCTGCTGGTGGTCGGCATCTGGCTGCTCACCAAGGCCACCGGCGTGCTGTGAGGGCGGCAAGCGATGGCCGTCCCCTCGGAGACCCCGCAAGACACGCTGGTGAGCTTCCTGCCGCACCGGCTGAATCGCCAGCCGGTGGTCGTGCGCGGGCTGACCGCCGACGAGTTGTGGATCTGCGCCGGCCTGTCGGCCGCAGCCGGATTCGCACTCGGCCTGCCGCTGGCCTGGCTCACGCACAGCATCGCCATGGTGCCGACGCTGATCGTCGCCGGCATCGCGCTGGGCGTCTTCGTCGGCGGTGGTTTTCTGCGCGCACAGAAGCGCGGCCGGCCCGACACCTGGCTCTACCGACAGCTCCAGTGGCGGCTGGCCCTGCGGCACCCGGCGCTGGCAGCGCTCCTGGGCGGGCAGCGCCTCATCACCCGCTCGGGCTACTGGACGACCCGGCGCAACGCCGATCGAGGTGCGCCATGAGCCGTTTCAAGAACGAGGTTGCGCACCTGCAGGCGCACGTGATGACGTTGCGTCTGGGGGCCGGCGCGTTGTTCGTGGTGGCGCTGCTGCTCGGCTTCGGTTGGTGGAGTGCGCCGAAGAGTCTGACCATCCATGTGCCGCCGGACCTGCGCTCGGGCAGCACGCGCAAGTGGTGGGACGTGCCGCCCGAGAGCGTGTATGCCTTCTCGTTCTACATCTGGCAGCAGGTGCAGCGCTGGCCCACGAACGGCGAAGAAGACTATCCGCGCAACCTGCGCGCGCTGTCGGCCTACCTGACGCCGAGCTGCCGGGCCTTCCTGCAACAGGACTACGAGTACCGGCGCGCCAGTGGCGAGCTGCGTCAGCGCGTGCGCGGCATCTACGAGATTCCCGGCCGCGGCTACGGCGATGATCCGGCCACGCGCGTCAAGGTGGTCTCCGACCGCGATTGGATCGTCACGCTCGACGTGAGCGCGGACGAATACTACGGCTCCGAGCAGGTCAAGCGCGCCCTGGTGCGCTACCCCATCAAGGTCGTCCGGCTGGACATCGACCCCGAGCGCAACCCCTTCGGCCTGGCGCTGGACTGCTACGCCAGCGCACCCCAGCGCATCGAACCGCCGCCGACGCCGACCCAGGCCGGCGTGCCCGCCAACGCCCCCGGCCACCTGCAGGGAGACTCCCCATGAAGCCCGTTGCCTTGTCGGCCCTGGCCGGCGTCCTGCTGATCCTCGGTGTCGTGCCGGCCAGCCAGGCCGTGGAAATCCTGCGCTGGGAGCGGCTGCCCCTGCCGGTGCCGCTGGTGGTCGGCCAGGAGCGCGTGGTCTTCATCGACCGCAATGTGCGCGTCGGCGTACCGGCCAGCGTCGGCGACCATCTGCGCGTGCAGAGTGCGGGCGGCGCGATCTACCTGCGGGCGAGCGAGCCGATTCCGCCCACGCGGCTGCAACTGCAGGACGTGGAATCCGGCGCGCTGATCCTGCTCGACATCGCCGCCGAGCCGGCGAAGGACGGCCAGGCGCCGCTGGAGCCGGTGCGCATCGTGGAAGCGGAGGCCCCCGCGAAGCGCTACGGCGGCGGTGCAGCAAGTGGCGCGGACGAGCAGGCCGATGCGCCCGCAGACAAATCCGTTCCCCGGCGCGAAACGCCGGTATCGGTCGTGCTGACGCGCCATGCCGCGCAGAACTTGTACGCGCCGCTGCGCACCGTCGAGCCGGTCGCCGGCATCGGGCGCGCAAACCTGCGCCGCGGCCTCGCGCTGGACACCTTGCTGCCGACGCTGCCGGTGCAGGCGCGGGCACTGGCCGCGTGGCGCCTGGAAGACCAGTGGGTGACGGCCGTGCGACTCACCAACACCGCCGCGCGTTGGCTCGACCTCGACCCGCGCGCCCTGCAGGGGAACTTCGTGGCGGCGACCTTCCAGCATCCGAACCTGGGTCCGGCCGGCACTCC
>WBZU01000120.1_pt1 | contig 27276 bp, 23 predicted proteins | sample 5204311 | NCBI WGS metagenome assembly WBZU01 (sample SAMN12344359, study PRJNA552823) | activated sludge metagenome | biome: Activated sludge suspended growth; feature: Nitrification reactor; material: Wastewater; isolation source: activated sludge from nitrification reactor of wastewater...
AGGATAACTTCGCAATTCTTGCGCCGTGGGCAAACGCCAATCGTCAAAACCGTCCTGGACCAGATTATTGCAATGCCCGAGCGCTTGGCGATTGGTGATCGGACCCATGAAGGTCGAGGCCTTTTGCCAGGTCAAACACGTGGCTTTGTCGAGGAACGAAGCCATTCCTACGTCCTCCGTTCCGCTTCCCGGCGTGCAAGTCGCGCCGCCTCCGGAACCTCCCGTTCCCCCACCTCCGCCGCCCATTCCGGCGCTTCCGGTTGAGCTGGACGAACTTCCCCCGGTATCACCTCCGCTCGACGAACTGCTGCTCGTGGTGGATGTGCCGCCGGCGCGTCCGGTCGCTGAAGACGGTTCGCTCGAACATCCGGAAGCGACAAACCAGGCCGTCGCCGAAAATAGAATTGCGGTGCATCGAATCATGGTGGCGTACGCATATCATGATCGCGTGCACCAGGAAAAGCGTCCTTGTCGCAAACCTCGACGTTGGCGCGACAAGTAACAGCAGAACATCCGCCGAACAATCGTTGCCGACTCCAGCGCAGTTCCGATATGTCACGCATGGTAACGTTCTGTTACCATGTTCCACTGGCTCCCGATCCATCCGTCCGCACGTCGTCGCACCTCGGCCGCGGTCGACTCCGTCGCCCGAGCACCTCCATCACGCAAGGCATGTTCGTGGCAAATCGTTCTCCAGCGAGCGAACAAATGTACGCGAATTGTTTAATCAATCACGCGTACATTTACCCGTGTCATTCTACCACGAACGCAAACCATTGTAGGCCTTTCCATGTTGGCCGGGGCAATAAGGGATGGACATCGCGAGACGTTTACGGATAACCTGTGGCATGCGCCGCTTAACGCCCATTGTATACGCTTCCTGTTGTTCGCTCGGACTTCTCGCATTTCAGATCGCCGGTTGTGAACCGCCGCCATTCAAATCCGATGGAACTTCAACGAGCAGCAGCACGGGAACCGGTGGCGGAGCGGGCGGCGGCGGTGAAGAAATTCGCGAGCCGCAGGGCACGAGCGTGATCATCTCGGTGCTCGACGCACAACGTATGCGCATTGCATCGCCCTGGGTCACGACCGCGAACAATGCGTCGAGACAAGCCAATGAATTCGGGATGATTCTTTTTGAAAATCTCTCACCGGGCCGATTCTCGGCGCGCGTCGAGCAATCGGGGTACGCATCGGCCAGTGTCGCCGTGGACTTGCCCGAGGGGGCACATGGCGGCATTGAGTCCCGTTTGATCAGGCATCCGCCTCGTCTGAATTTCGATGCAGCGGCGGGAGCAAAGCTCGATCAAGACTCCGTGCACATCACCATTCCCGCAAATGCCGTCGTTGATGCCAACGGCATGCCTTTCACGGGAATCGTTGAAGCAACGATTGTTCCCTTGAATCCCGATACCAATCTCGATAATGTTCCCGCGCCGCTCGAAGGAATGGACGCCAAAGGTGCCGAGGTCGAACTTGGAGCCGTCTTCATGGTCGAAGTGTCGCTCTGGAATGGCGCCGAACGATTGCATCTCGCACCGGGCAAGCAGATCGCGCTGGAATTGGTTTTACCGGATTCCAGCGCTTCGAAGCTGAACTTGGGGCAATCGATTCCTGCATGGCGGCTCGATTTGGACGCCGGCATTTGGCGCGAAGAAGGCGAGGGAAAAGTGCAGGCGTCCGTTGCTCAGCCGGGGAAACTTGCCTGGACGGCGCAAGTAACTCGTTTGGCTTGGTGGAATGCAAGTCTACCTTGGAAAGAAAAACACTGTTTTCGGGTTCGTGTTGTCGAGAAAGACGGCCAAGCGGTCCCCCACCAAACCATTGTCGCAGCAAGTGCCATCTATCACGGCGTAACCATGAGCAAAGTCAGCAATGCCGCAGGGGAAGCGTGCCTCGATATCAAAAAGGACGGCGCAACGCGGATTTTCCTGGACCATTCAAACCTTGACTACAACGGCATCGGCTTGGTCACTTTCCAGGATGTCGTCGGCGCCGGCGCGGCTTCGAGCTGCAATGCCGCCGAGCCGGCTTGTGCAGAAGTAACGATTGTTTCCAACTATGCATTGGATTGCATACCCGGGCAATCCAAACAATGCACGTATCCGGGTCCGGAAGGAACAGAAAACATTGGTTTCTGCAAGGCCGGACGAAAATGGTGTACGAGTGGGCGATGGCCCATCTTTGGTGGCTGTGCGGGCGAAGTCGTGCCGGGGGTGGAAGATTGCAATGCGCCCGGAGATGAAGATTGCGACGGGCTCGAGAACGAGGAAGGCAACAACTGTACTTGTAAACCCGGACAAACCGCCGTCTGTTATTCGGGCTCTACGGGAACCTTGGGCAAAGGCATTTGTGCCACGGGAACGCGAAGCTGCGATCAAGGAATATTCGGTGCGTGTATGGGAGAGGTACTTCCTGCGGCCGAAACGTGCTCGACACCCGATATCGATGACAATTGTGATGGAATCACGGATTGTCGTGGGTTTGCATTGTGGAGCAAGCAATTCGGCGATCCTGGGAGTGTGTACGGATCGGAGATGGCTGTCGACAGTGCCGATAATTTGGTGCTTACCGGCCAAATCTCTGACTCGGTGGACTTCGGCAATGGTCCACTCGTCGGGACGGGTCTGGGTGATGCGTATTTGGCCAAGTTCGATGCAAATGGCAATGCTCTTTGGAGCAAAACTTTCCCCAATGGTGGCTCGCAAGAACCTTATTTCATTGAAATCGACAACAACGACAACCTGGTGCTGCTCGGGGGATTCCAAGGTACGGTCGATTTTGGCGGGGGGCCGCTCACGCAAATGATGTCGCCCGAAATGGGTTTCGACGCGTTTTTGGCCAAGTTCCATGCGGATGGCAACCATGTTTGGAGCAAGCAATTCGCTGCTCCGGGCGCCAGGTTCGCATACGTCGTGCGTACGGACAGCGCGGGAAACGTCGTTTTGGCGGGGAGCTTCAAAGGGACGGTTGATTTTGGGGGCGGACCATTGGTCAGTGCGGGTGTCGACGCATTCGTTCTGAAATTGGATCCCAATGGGAATCACCTCTGGAGCCGGCATTTTGCAGGAACCGAGCCGATCCTACCCAGCACGTTCGCAATCGGGAAGAATGGCAATATCATACTAAGCGGCACATTTAGCGGCATCGTTGACTTTGGCAACGGTCCGCTGGTCGAGGGCGACGTGATGGAACCGTTTGTCACGACCGATCTATTTGCATTGGTGCTCGATTCGAACGGCAACCCCGTTTGGAGCAAGAGTTTCTATCTGTACAATCCCGGAAATACACACGCTGCGGCGATGGATGCGGATGGAAACGTAATCCTCGTTGGGGATTTTTACTCTGGGGTCGATTTCGGCGGCGGCATGCTCATCACCGAGCATGGCGATGATGTTTTTGTGGCCAAACTCGATGCCAACGGCAACCACCTTTGGAGTCATCGATACGGTGGTGATTCCAGCGATCATACTCGGGAGGTGAGGATAGATGCCAAGGGCAATATCGTGGTGCTCGGGAGGTTTGCCTGGACAGCCGATTTCGGAGGTGGTTCTCTGAGCAGTGCGGGAGCGGACGATGTTTTCGCGGTCAAGCTGGATGCAAATGGGAATCATCTTTGGAGCCGGCGTTTTGGGGATGATGAAAGCCAGTTTCCAACGGCCATGAGCATCGATAGCGGCGATCACGTGCTCGTCGCGGGTTCGTTTGACGGCACGATCGATTTCGGCACCGGGCCACTCGTGAACAAGGTCGGCAAGGACGTTTTCTTGACGAAACTGGCACCTTGAGGCTGATTCATCGCTGTAGTGACTTTGCCGAGCGCTGGCAACGCGCAGCCGTTACGGCTCCACGGAAGTCTGCCACGCTTCTTTGAATGCCGCTCGAGCAGTGCGTTCGTCGCCGACGATGGACAACGTGGGGCGACCCGAAAAACACGCCGCGAAATCCACTTGAATGTCCTGTGCGGTTGTTTTTCCCAGAAACACGGCGAAGTCGTCCAGATCCGCAAAGGGTTGGTCGAGCGCTCGCGCATTCGCCACCGCATCCGCAATCGATTGGTTCGTCATGGTTCGTATCATGTTGCGCCGCGCCAAACGCAATTTCATTTGCGCCAGAACGCGAGCATCCACAGGGTTTTGCGAAAAAAGGTCCAGCGCTTTTTTCAAGGCCGCCAACGAATACGCCAATTTCGACGTCTCGGCGACTCCCTCCACCCGCAGATACGCCGTGCCCCCTCGAAGAACGGTCGCCCTTGTGTACAGGGCGGAAGTCGAACCTTTTTCGCGTACGATTTGATGCACGCGATCCGCCAAAAGCGCCGCGTCGAGATCATGCCGAACTTCGGTCAAACCATTGTAGGCCGGCGGCAAAATACACCCAAACGTGATTTCAGCCTGCGTCGAGCCCGCACGATTCACCACAATCAGATGCGGTTCGGTCGATGGTTTTTCCGCAGGCACGATTGCCGGAGCCGGGGACGACGTTTTGGATGATCTTCCCCATTCCCCCAGATATTCACGCGCAATCGGTTCCACGGTGCGTCGGTCGAATTCACCCGCGATGACAACCACGGCGTTGTTCGCGACATGCGTATCTCCCAGCCATTGCTCGACACGTTCGGGCGTGACTTTCGCCCATTGCGCCATCGTAATGGTTCGACCATACCTGCTGCCTCGAAAAAGCGATTCAAGAAGGGATGTTTCCGCAACGACTGCCGGTTGCCGGTCGAACTTCTCGAGAAACGGCATCTGAGATTTCTGAAACCTTTCCCACTGGTCTTCGATAACGCCGAGTTGCTTCCGCGTTTCTGCGACGAGGCCAAGCATGATATCCGCATTGCCCGATGCGCCGGTCATCGAATAACTCAGCGAGCCAAAACGGTCGTACTTTCGTCGATATCGTGCCCCGAACGCCGCGGGGTTTCCGTAGAAATTGTCAAACATATACGATGTACGTATACCTACATGGGCCGCACCAAGATCCTCGACTTCGGCATGATTGCTCTTGAGTCGCAGCTCGATCGTCACGACCGGCAAACCAGGACGCTCGGCAAAAATTAGCTCGAGACCATTTTCGAGTTTCATTGAAGCGTATTTACGTGCCCCAAGACCAGGCGAAAGCCGAGTCAACTCCTCTTCGGCGGCTGCAAGCGACAGCGGTTCACCGTCGTCATCGAGATCCGCATCAAAACCGATGGTCGTCGACGGCTCGGCTCCTTGAACACGCGGCAAAAATAGCGCCATGCGGGCGCGCTCTCGCGAAAGGTACGTCGTAAAAAACTCGACAACGTCCGCTTTTTCGAGCGACGTAATGTTTTCTCTCGTGCGCGAATATTCGAGAACATCCTGGGTTCGATGCGTGAGCAATGCGCGATGAAAGCCTCGCGAAAGGATGTCTTCCGCGTCGAGCACCGAGTTCACGATGGCCGCGTTCTTTTTCTCGACAAACTCCAGCTCTTTCGTGTATTCGTGCGCCGGTATTCCCGGTGGTTCGGTGAATTCAGCTATCGTGCGCAGAATGAGGTCGGCGCTCCGGTCCGGATGATCGCCATTCGTAAGCCGCGCGCGACAGAACAACACGCTCGCGTCCTCACCCGTAAAAAGTGACGTCTGCACAAGCCCGATATCGGAGTCTTCTTCGCTGATATCGCGCAATGCGCCGCCAATGATCAATTCTGCAACGTGGATCTTGGCTCGATTCAGTCCAATCGCCGGAGGCAGCGTCCAGCCAAGCCACAATTCAGGCGTTACGACGGCGGCTGGAGCTTTGACGAACGCCGGTGTAGGAGAATCGGGCGGGGGTTTGGGCGCAATGGTAGCGCGTGGCGCGTTGATCGATGCCGGCTTTTCCAAGAATTCTTTGGGCAACGATTGCAAAACTTGGTTTTCAATGCTCTCCAGCTCGATAGAACCCACGATTTGCAGCGTCATGTTGTCGGGTCGGTAATGTTGTTTGATAAATGTCGCCACATCGTCGGGCGTAAATGAAGAAAGACTGCCGTGCGTACCCGCAACCGGTCGTGCATAACGATGCCATTTGGGGAATAACATTCCCTGCATGACGCCGAAAACGTCGCCGGAAAACGCAGTATCATCGTGCTGACGAAATTCATTTCGGACAACGTCCAATGCCGCGCCGAACTTTTCCACCGGAACGTGCCGAACTGCGTCGACCATGCGTAGCCCCTCGAGCTTCAACAAGGGCGCCAGCGATTGTTTGGGGCCGATTTCCGTGTAAACCGTTTCGTCGAAACTCGTGTATGCGTTCCATTCTGCACAACCGGCGCGTTCGAGCAAATTCACAAATTGCGTCTTACCCTCGGGCCGCGACGAAAATGCCGAATGTTCGACAAAATGCGCCAAACCTTCTTTGCCGAGAGGGTCCGCCGACGAACCCGCACCGACGACAAGCACAATCGCCACATTGGGCGTACGCGTGTCGCGCTCGGCAATCACCCGCAACCCTGACGGAAAGCGGCGCGTCCAAACGGGATATTCGAACTCGCGCATCGAAAACGCCTGGTGCGGCGTTATGGTCGTGCAACCCATCAGGCTCGCAAAAACCAACAACAACGATAACTGTGTGGTGTATCGAAAAACCCGAGAACACATCGGCGGCAAGGGTGCTCGTTTCCCATGCCCGCGTCAAGGCCCTTGGCGCGATGCGTTTTTCGCGCTCGATGGTCGTCGTTTCTCGCCAAACCGACGAACCTCATGCTCGGCTGGTCGCTACGAACCCGTTTGTCAAAATAATCATCACGGGAACAACAACTTCCCGTTGCATACGCCTCCAAGGTATGCTCGCCGGTCAAGACGAACGCTTGTCCTGCCAAGCTTCGAATTTGGTTTGTTGAGTGTGGAGGACGCACATACGGGGATGGTGACGGTGATTCAGCGATTCGATTCGGCATTGCGACTCAACGTGCACTTTCACACGTTGGTGCTCGATGGGGTTTATGTGAAAACCGAGAATAGCGAAGGGTTGCGATTGCCTCGTCCGAGCGAAGACGATGTGTACGAAGTTGCGAGGCGGACGGCGAAAAAGGTGCAGGCGGAGTTGGCGAAAAGGGGGCGAACATCGGACTGTGAATCCAAAGGCGACGTGGCAGGCGAGATAGAGCCAGCGCTCGGGGCATGTTATGAGTTTGCGCTCGCTTTTGCCGGCGCCTATGGATACGTGTGTCCGCGCCATCGCCGAGACACCCATTACCGTGCGTCTGCGGACAGATAACGGCCGGCTCGACGAGGTTTTCACGACACCCTTGCGCGGGAGCGAACCGGCGTTCTTCAAGGGCGAGATTCACGGGATCAGGGGTTCGCTCGGGCAATACGAGGTTCCGCTGCAATCGAATCAGAAGCAATATGGGGCGATGCACATGCAAATCGGACCGGACGGGGCCATTGTGATGTTTGATTTCTCCATTGAGGTGTTCACCGGCGTCGAAGGAGAAAGCGCAGCCTACTCCGGCATCACGGTCATGACGATCGAGCAACCATGACGATCATTCGCCGGCCCTGTCGACGCCAAGAATTTCGAGCCTGCGCATATCGCCATTCATGCCGAACGAGCGCGACGGTTTTTCCTTTTGGTCCGGCGGAACCATTCGTGTATCGTGTTCGAACGTCCCCATGATCAGCTCAGCCCGCTCGTTGTTCTTCGCCGTCGGGTTGGGTTTGTCCAGCCTGGCCATCGCCCCTACGGCCTCTGCATTTTGCGGTTTTTATGTGGCCGGTGCCGACACCAAACTCGTCAACAATGCCACGATGGTCGTGCTGATGCGCGAAGGCACGCGCACGGTCCTTTCGATGCAGAACAATGATCAGGGGCCGCCGGAAAGCCCCCGGCCAAAGGAATTGATTGGATCGGCGATCAATTCCACGGTTTCCCAGCAAAAAGCTGAGTGAAGGACACGTACACGGCACGGTGACAGTGATTCAGCGATTCGACTCGGCATTGCGGCTGAATGTCCATTTTCGCACGTTGGTGCTCGATGGTGGGTATGTGAAAACCGACAATGGCGAAGGGTTGGTCGATCGTCCATTGCGTCTTGTTACCTCAGGCCTTCGCCCATTACCATCCATCTAGCACTACTCCGCCAGTTTATCGAAGCGGGTCTTGGAGAGTGCTTGATTTTCAGCCGTTTGCGGCGGGGCCCCACTGTCTGATCCCCGAAGGGGCGAGTTTGGGGTGCCGCGAACGCCTGAAAATCAAGCCTCGACAAGCGCAATATACGAAGTGGCGGAGTCGTGTTAGCGACCATCCGACGCAAAAGTCTCTTGGACTCACTCTCCCCTTGCAGCAAGAAAACGTTGCAGCGTTACTCACGGACGTCTTCGGCAAACTTTGTTGGCATCTTCGCCCCATGTTTGCTAAAGCTGCCCCCGCCATGCGCATGAGTCATGTCCTCGTTGGGGCGTTTGTGATTGCCGGAGCGCTCGCGCTCGCCGGCGTGGGCTCGCGTTCGCCCGATTCCAGCATCGCCCCCGAAGCTCCTCCGCTTCCGCCCGCTCCTCAGGCCGCTCCTCAGGCCGCGCCCGCTCCCGAACCGGCCGCAGACCACCCCGCCGCAGATGCACCCCGACAAACCCTCGACGGCGACATCCTCGAGACGCTCGATGTCCCCGGGTATACCTACATTCGTTTGGGGCAAAAAGGCGCCGCGGATGCTTGGGTCGCCGTCACGACCGCGAATGTGAAGGTGGGTGAACACGTCCGTTTCGAAGGCCAAACGGTCATGACCAACTTCACGAGCCCCAGGCTCAAGCGCACATTCGAACAAATTCATTTCGGAGTTCTCGTCGGGCAAAATGCGGCGCGCCCGTCCGCCGATCCTCATGGCGCAATGCAAGACGGCCCAGCGCAAGGCGAACAGCCCCACGGGACACAACCCCACGGGACATCTGCCGGCGCGGATATTCCCATCGGCAACATCGAGAAGGCCGAAGGACCGAATGGCGTGCGTATCGCGGAGCTCTTTGCGCAGAAAAAGAGTTTGGCCGGGAAATCGGCCCGCGTGCGCGGCGTCGTGGTGAAAGCGACCAACGGCGTGATGGGGAAAAACTTCCTGCATCTGCGCGATGGCAGTGGGACCGAAGCGCAACAAAACCACGACTTGACCGTAACGACGAACGAAACGCTGGAAAAAGGTCAAACCGTGGTGCTCGAAGGTACGGTCACGTTGGACAAGGATCTCGGGGCCGGTTATCGCTACGACGTGCTGCTCGAAGATGCGACGCGTCCGAAGTGACGTTTGTCTGCGCCCTGCCAATTCATTGACACGGTAAAGCCGTTCGGCGCGATTCACCGCGGGCTTCGGGTCGAGGCTCGACAATGCGATCCGAACCGGATATCGTCGTAACCTACGAGGTTGTCCACGATGAATTGGAAAAAGGCACGGCTGTATGTTTTGCCCACGTTGATGGGCTTTTGGTGTGCATGTTCGGCAGCGGCGACGGGCAATGGCACGCAAAGCAGCGGAGAAGAAACGGGGGGCTCGGGTGGTCAAGGGGTTGGTCCGGGAACGGGCGGTATGGGCTCGGGCGCCAATGGCTCGGGCGGCGAAGATCTTTTTGGCGATGGGGGGCTCACGGGCGGTGGCGGCGGCCCCGGTGATGCTTGCTCGGAAGAAGCGAAACTCGTTTATGTCATCGGTCAAGACAACCAATTCTACAGTTTCTATCCTCCCACGCTCGAAGTAAAACTGGTCGGCTTGATCAATTGCCCCGGGGCGGGATTCAGTCGACCGTTTTCCATGGCTGTCGATCGTCAAGGAATCGCATGGATTCTATTCGAGGACGGCCGAATCTTTCATGTCGATGTCAAAACGGCGGCCTGTACGCCGACGGCATTCGTTCCGGGGCAATTGGGATACACGACCTTCGGTATGGGGTTTGTCTCCAATGGCGTCGGCAGCAACGACGAGACGTTGTATGTCGCGGATTATCTCGGTAAAGGTCTCGCCAAAATCGACACGACATCGCTGAAGTTGAGCCCCGTGGGACCGTGGGACAAACTCACCGGCGCCGCGGAGCTGACCGGGACGGGGGATTCGAGGTTGTACGGATTTTATAACGACATCCCGATCATCGTCGCGGAGATCGACAAATCAAGCGGCAAAATCCTCTCGCAAGCGCCTCAACCCAGCATCTCGATCGGAAATGGCTGGGCCTTCGCTTTCTGGGGCGGCGATTTCTGGCTCTTCACGAGTCCCACCGGGCAATCCCAAATTGATCGTTATCGACCCGCCGACGGCACGACGACCACGGTCAAGACCGGCCTGGGCACGAATATCGTCGGCGCGGGCGTTTCCACATGCGCACCGTTCGAACCTCCCAAATGACCTTGCAGCATTGGGATTGATCGCCAAATTCGGCTTGTTTCGCCCGAACGCGCCCGATGTTTTCGCCAAATGCTTTTCGGTCGGTATCGAATTGCTCGTGCGTGAGCTCGGGACCCTGCGAGCAGCCCCCAAGACGAGAAAAACAAGCTGATGCGTGGTGATGTCCATAGCGTCGACGAGACCATCGGCCGGGTGTGAACCGAGCGATCCACGCGAACTCGTTCACAATGTCTTCATGATTTTCTCGAGCTCCGCCGGATGCGCGCTCAGGTCCATGCATTCCGGGGACGTTTCTTCGTTCGTGATGTTTCCGTCGCCGTCCCAATCGCGCTCGAATGGATTGTCCTCGAACGAACGCAGCCTCTGCCCGCGTCGATTGACCACGCCAAACCAATCGCTCAATCCCACACCGAAGCGGAAATCCCAGGGGGCGACGAAGAGGTTCCCCTTGAACCGGCCTGCCGTGATGGGAATGGCGCAACTCGTACGCCGGGCGAGCAGAAAAATTTGGCGACTTTTGATGTCGACGAGGCACAAGCTCAAGTTGTGAATCGTGGCCGCTTCGTACCCATTGGCTTGCACCAAAATGGCCGTATCATCGAGCCACCTGGGACTCGACAAACTCAAGCAGGCTTCTTTTTCACTTGCACGCCCGATCTCGCGCTCCTTGCGGTCCTTCAACGACAAGAGCCAAACCCGATTGTCCTGAATGAATACGAAGTCGGTGCCACCCAGCGAAACCTTCATTTTGCCGAAAGCTCGGAGAAAAACAATCGTGTCGCGTTTGGGCGATAACGAAGCGAAATAATCGTTCCCCGTCGTCGTCAACGATTCTTCGACACCGGACGCGGAACATAAAACGAGATTGCCATGACGCGAAATCACTTGCGGAAATTCACCGCCCGAGGGGCATGCTTCCGGAGGATCGGCCACGAGCGGTGAACGGACGATACCGCCGATGGGTTGGGGAGGTTCGTCCGAGGAACCCAATGCCGATGGGGCCGAGGCAACGACGGGCGCCGACGAGACGACTGGGGCGGAGGCGGTCGTGGATGGTTCCGGTGGAGGCGGGGAGGGGCGAGGGTCACGGCACGCGTAGACGCCAAACACGAAGCAGGCAAAACCAGCGGAAAAACGGCGAATGGCCATGGGTCGCTGCGACCACGTTATCCGATTTTCGGGCGCATGGAACAGGCATTTCCATGTTTCTTCACGCGCCGCCGTGCGCCGGATGCGCGTTGTTTTTCGGTACGACGCGCCGACGGTTTACGTCGATTCGGCGGTCCGGGGATTTCATGAAAATGCGGTATGGAGCGCGGCGTTTGGTCAAGTTGGGAAAAGATCGGGTCGCCGCATCAGCATACCGTGCGCGTGTGGAACAACGACGTCTCGGGACGAGCAATTTCACGAACCGCATTTTTCCTGCCCACCGCCCCGAGTCTATGAGAAACTCGTGGTGAAAGGGTAGTATCGTTATGAAAATACTCGACCGCAAGGCGATGCACGCCGTCATTGGCGTCGGCGCTGTATTCATTGTTGATGCGTGCGCAACAGGGGGCACATTAACGCCGACCACCGGTGATGGCGGCAATGACGGTTGGGGTACGGGAGGACAAACTGCGTCCACGAGCAGCTCGACGACCGGCAGCGGAGGAGGCGCGGGGGGCGGAGGCGGCGGGTGCAAGAGCGCGGCCGAGTGTCCCGCGTCTGCAAACCCGTGCGTGCTCGCGACATGCGAGGCCGGGAGTTGCGGCACGATGAACGCGGCGGCGAACATGGCATGCGGAGTCGGGACCAGCTGCGACGGCCAAGGCAATTGCGTCGGTTGCGTGACCGGGGCGGATTGTCCCGGGCTGGAAAATGAGTGCAGTACGCGGACGTGTACCAATGGCACGTGCGGCGTTGCGTATTCGCCATTGGGAACGCAATGCAATCAGACCGGGGCGTGCGACGGCGCGGGTACGTGTAAATTGACCAATGGCGATCCGTGCACGAAAAACGAAGATTGCCTCGTCGCCTTGTGCGTGGACTCCGTTTGCTGCGAAAGCGATTGCAGCGGGATGTGCATGGCTTGCAACGTGCCTGGATCCGTCGGCAAATGCACCAACGTGCCGTTTGGCCAGGATGATGATATGTGTTCCGGGGCAAACCAATCGTGCGACGGAACGGGGGTCTGCAAAAAAGACGTCGGCCAACCGTGTTCGGCGGATACCGAGTGTTTGGGGACGTTGTGTATCAACGGCGCATGTGTACCTCGAAGTTGCAGCCAATTGCCGGATACATGCGGCCCATTGGACAACGAAAGTTGCTGCACGTCGATTTTGGTTCCCGGCGGAACGTTCAAACGGAGCAATGATCCCAACTACGTGGCGACGGTGAGCGATTTCAAATTGGATCGTTTCGAAGTTACCGTGGGTCGATTCCGGCAGTTTGTCGCAGCATATCCCGCGGCAAAGCCGGTATCCGGAGCGGCGGAGCATCCATTGATCGCCGGCAGCGGTTGGAACAGCGCATGGGACGCTCAATTGCCTGCGGATCAAGCAGCCCTGAAGGCAAAAATCAAATGCAGTCCGATGTTCACGATGTGGACCGATGTCGCCGGAGCCAATGAACATCTCCCGATGAACTGTGTAAATTGGTATACCGCATTTGCGTTTTGTGCTTGGGATGGAGGTCGGTTACCGACGGAAGCGGAGTGGAATTATGCGGCGGCCGGCGGAAGTGAACAGCGGGAGTATCCGTGGTCGATTCCGCCGAATTCGACGATGATTGATGGCTCCTATGCTGTTTGGTCGTGTTTGGGGGACGGTTCATTACCCACGGCTTGCGCACTCACGGATATTTTGAAGGTGGGTTCCAAGTCGCCAAAAGGCGATGGAAAATGGGCGCAAGCCGATCTGTCCGGTGGTATGTGGGAATGGACCCTGGATTGGCGCGTCGTTCCGTACGCGAATCCATGCAACGATTGCGCAAATATTGGGCAAGGCACCGTTCGGTCCATTCGTAGCGGCGGCTGGGCCGATGTGGATGCAATTGTTCAGCGTACGACGAATCGCAATTTCAAGGCGCCGGAATTACAAGGGGACCATAACGGGTTTCGCTGCGCGCGAAATCCGTGAACCCATCGCCTTCGGTATGGTGCACGGTGCATCATCCATGGTGCATGATGCATCGTTTTGGTGGTGCATCGTGCATCAGTCGGCAAAGCAAAAGCCCAAAATTCGGCCGGATTTTGATTGGCACGGTTCGAGCTTGAGGAGCGAACAACAACGCACCACTCGCGGTGCGCGAAAGAAATCATCATGGGCACTTCAACGATTCCTCGAGCTTCATTACCTTCCCACGCGCGTCTCATTGCCCGCGATGATGTGTGGATGGAAACCAACGCGGTCGAGCAATTCGCTCGCGTTGCGGAGCTCGAAGGCTGCGTCCGAGCCGCAGCCATGCCGGATTTGCATGCGGGCAAAGGACCCATCGGGGCGGTATTTGCGTTTCAACAGCGCATTTTGCCGTATCTCGTCGGAGGTGATGCGGGATGTGGGGTACTTTTGATGTCGACGACGGCGTCGGCCATGGCCCCGGACAAACTCGAAAAACGTATTCGCAATGCGCTCGAAATGGACCCGCTCGAAGACTGCGATCCGCTCGAGGTCTTCGATGCCGCTTGGAGCAGCGGGCCGAAAGGTTTGGCGCAGGTGGCGGGGATTCCGGACGAAATCGCGGCGCTCGCGGAAAACCAATCCGCTATGGACCTCGGGCCCAGCGGCGATTCGATTGCGTATCGTGATCCTTCGCATGGAAGGGCGCTCGGCAGCGTCGGCGGCGGCAATCACTTCGCGGAGGTCACGCGTGTGGACAGCGTGCGGGACGAAGCGGCGGCGGATGCCATCGGTCTGGAAAAAGGCGCGCTCGTGGCGCTCGTGCATACGGGTTCTCGAGGGCTCGGGGCGCAGCTTGGGCGTCGTTATGGCGAGACATTCCTGACCGGCGCGGCCATTGATATGTACTTGGGTGAACTCGCCGGTGCGGTTCGTTTTGCTCAGACAAACCGATTCCTCGTGGCGTGTCGTTTGCTCAAGGCCATGGGGGCATTGCGAACGGACAAGATTCGCGGCGACATTGAAATCGTGCACAACACGATTCGCCGTGAAAATGTGGGCGGCGCTGAGGTCTTTGTGCATCGCAAAGGCGCGGCGCCTGCGGGGCGAGGCGAAGCGACCGTGGTGCTCGGCAGTCGAGGTGCTCCGTCGTGGGTGCTTTCGGGGGCCGGTCATGAAGGAGCGCTTTCGTCGGTGGCGCATGGAGCGGGGCGCCGAATGAATCGCAGTGATGCGCGTCAGAAACTCGCTTTTCGTTACAAACGGGCCGAACTTTCCCGTACGGCGCATGGCGGGCGCATTGTTTGCGACGACGTCGATTTGCTTTATGAAGAGCATCCCGACGCGTACAAAGCGATTGAACCCGTCGTCGCCAGTTTGGTCGAAGAAGGCGTTGCGGCGCCGATTGCTTCGCTCATGCCGGTCGTCACGATCAAGCAATGAGCTGTCAGGTAAAACCATGAAACGGCAGGTCATCGTCATTTCGTCGGGATACGGTCCGCTGGAGGTGCGGCAATTCGTGGCTCGTTTGGCCGACCGTATCGAATCGCTTTGCGAAGGATTGGGGCTCGTCGTGGAAGAAGTCGTCGTTCACGGCGACGAAGACGCTCCGAGCTCCGTGGATCTTTTCGTGTGCGGAAATCACGGCGTCTTGGGCGGCGAGCTCGGTACGCATGCGCTCGTCGCGCGCAGCGAATTGCGAGGCAAAGCGTCTCGCAAACGTTGGTATGCCTCGGTCACGTGCCATGACGCACCTCAGGTGGACGAATCGGACGTCGTCCTGGATCCGAAGGACATCGAAATCACGGCGATGCGCGCCGGTGGTCCGGGCGGACAGAACGTCAACAAAACATCGACGGCGATTCGAATTCGTCATTTGCCGACGGGCCTTGTCATTCGCGTCGCCGATGAACGATCGCAAAAAGCGAATGTGCGTCGAGCGATGTCGCGACTCGGGGCGCTTTTGCGGGAGAGGGACGCCGCAGCCGCCAGGCAGCGAGAAACTCGCAAATGGTCGACGCATGCCCGATTGGAACGAGGTTTTCCCGTACGAACCTATACGTTGTCTTCGCGGGGAGAATTATGGGTAACGGGCGAACGAGGGGTGGGAACGAATTGATCGCGGCGTCAATTCGTCATGCGCCCGATGATGGCATCGAATCCGCTGTTGCTCTGCGGCGCCTGCACGCCGAATCCAAGCATAATGCCTTGCAGACCGCCGGCGACGAACGTACTGCCCGTCGTGGGCTCGACCGCCACGTCGAGGAACGCTTGCACCAGCGAATTGCCATAACCATGTCCCCAATGCACGGCGAGGGTCGGGGAGAATTTGACGACGAATGCATTGACATCGCCGCCCGTGGTCAGATCCATGATCGCGCCGCCAAGCGGCAGGGTTTGCATGAAATATCCGCCGATGACGATATCATTCAACGGATCGATGCTTACGCTCGTGGCCACTTGAATGCCGTCGGCCAGGAAAGGAAACGTCGACGCGACGGCGCCGCCGTTGGGTTCCAGCGTCCCGACGATGATGTCCCAGAGGTTCGGGCCGTCGTTGCTCGTGTAATTGAATCCGCCAAGCGCGAGTTTTCCACGAAATGCACCGAGCACGGCGATATCGCCCCCGCGCGTGTCCATGTCCGTGATCGTGATGTCGCCCGTGTCTCCGAATTCGTTGTACCAGAGCGGAGATCCGTCGGCGATCGAGTGTTTCGAGATCAATGCGTCCATCCCGCCTTCCGTCATGAAAACGGGTCCGCCGCCGACCGTGACCGCAACCGTGAAATCCGCTGCGGCATAAAGAGCGCCGTCGGGCGAGATCGCAATCGCATTGACCGATTCGTCGCCGGTTCCCGACCACGTCTTGCGCCAGACGAGCGCCCCGGTGGTCGAGTAAGCTGCGACAAACCCATCGAATCCGCCGTTGGACATGACCAGGTTGTTTCCAAAATCAATGGATGTATCGAATTTGCCGCTGATATACACGTTTCCAGCCGCGTCGACCTTGACTCGTTTGACCTCCGTGGTCCCCGTCGAACCGAAATCCTTGACGTAGCGAAGGTTTCCGGAAGGATCGAAAGAAGCCAAAAAGCCGAGCGTCGCATTTCCTGCCGTTTTCAGGCCTTGCCCGCCGACATTCAAGGAGGCGCCTTGATACGTACCCACGACGTACACATTGCCGTTGGAATCGACGGCGATGTCTCGACCCCAGGCATGACCGAAGGTATCGATGAAAAATCGATTCGACAAATCCGTCAATACGCCGCCGGAATCTCGTTTGACCAGAAGAACCTCGGCCGACGACGGGTTTGCCGCCGCATCGAGCGTTGCATTGCGGTAGCCGGTTCCGTACACCGGGCCATCCCAGCCATAAACTCCTTTTCCAATGCTGATCGCGACAACCGCTTCGTCTTCGTCGCCGCTCACCAAGACGTTCGATTCCGGTATGCCTTTGCAACCCGTCCGACCGTCGCAATTCGTATCCGTTACGCTATCGCAAGATTCGAGACCCGGCAGAACGAGACCATTGCAAGCGCTCCACGTTCCGGGGGGATCACAAACCGCTTGCCCTGCTTGACACACGCCTTTGAATTGCGTGTCGGGAGGTCCGGGATAACAATTCGTCATTGCTCCGGGGACGCATGCACCACCCGCACCCGCACCTCCGGCACCTCCCGCTTGGCCGCTATTGCCGCTTCCACCCATCGCGCTCGACGTATCCGCACCACCGCCGCCCTGTCCAAGTCCTCCGGTTCCGCCTTGTCCACCTGTTTCTCCGGCGGTTTGAAGGTCCAAACATCCTGCGCCAACCCATGCCATGACGGTGGTGATCGCCGCGAAACCCGCAATATTTCGAATCTTCATCGTATCTCCTGTTCCGAACCGGAAACCTCACGATCGTGATTGCAGCAAACAATGGCCCAAATCCGAAGACGAGCACGATTTTCGACGAAAATCAATCGCTTGGATAAAGGAAAGATTCATGCGTAAAGACATGTTCGAAGTCATCATCGAGCGCCCCCGACTCGGGGCTCGAATGTCCGGTAAAGGTCGGTATGCAACGAAACGCCGCACGAACCCGGAAATATTGCCCACAAAAGAACCGATGTGGTATCGAGGGCAAACGAAATGTCTCAATGAAAATCTCGCCCCATTGCGTCGATTCTTGGCTCGGCGTGTGGGGCGACCTTGGGACGCCGTTTGGTCGGAATTACGGCAATTCTTATCGCCCAAGAGCGCCGTGCAAAAACACGTATTCGATCACGTCCTGCAGTATGTGGAGAAAAACCCCGTGTTCAGGGACGGCATTCCGCACAATCCCGAAGCTCGAGGTGCACATCGGGACACCTATTTCCCGCTGTCCACGTATCCTTGGCGCGGGTTTTACGTTTGTCCCACCACGGGCCTTTTGCAGCTCGCTGGAGTCGATTACAAGCGAAAAGCTCAGGCCGAAAAAAAGAAAGCATCGCGCGGATGACGCGTTATTTCGTATCCGCAAATTGGCTGCCGAAATAGCGCTCGAGCGCCTGACCCAACGACGCCAGCGTCTCGACCGATTGCAGATCCGCCCCGTGCATGACCATCGTGCGGGCCACGTTCGCCCGCACCCCCGTGAGGACGCATTTCGCGCCCAACAGCCGTGCCGCTGAAACCACTTTCGATAGCTGCTCCGTTGCCGTCTCGTCGATATCGCGTGTACCCGTCACATCCAAAATGACGAGACGCGCCTTCTTCGCGACAATCGCATCGAGCAATCGGTCCATGATCTTTTGACCGCGTGTGGAATCGAGCAATCCGATGATCGGCAATGCCAACACATGTTTGGCCACCTCCAGCACCGGCGTCGAATGCTCGTCGACTTCGCGCTGCAAGGTCACGAGCTGCTCGTTGCGTTCTTTTTCACGTTCGAGATTCAGCTCGAGCTCTCGATTCAAGACGACGATGGCTTCTTCGGCTTCCTTTTGAGCCTTTTCGCGTTCGTCGACGGCCTTGGCCATGACGAGAAACGAGGCGGCCAATTCACCCAATTCATCGTCTCGAGCCGTATCCAAGACCGGCGCTCGGTTGCCCAACGTGACCTGACCGATGGCTTCGCGCAATTGCGTGAGCGGCTCCGTGATGTGATTTTTCAAGAGCGAATAAAAGAGCAACAGCTCGATAGCGAGGGACACGAGGCCGCCCAGGAGAATAAAGCGTGCCGTGCTCCAGGCGGCGTCTTCCACGAGTTTTTTGGGATAAACGGAGACGAGAAACCAATTCGGCCCGGCAATTTTCGCAATGCCCAAATAACTCCGGCCATCCTGACTGCTCATGACGGCGGCTTTCTCGCGAATGTCACGCGCCATTCGGTACGTCGCAAGAAGCTCGGGTTCACCCTCTTTGCTCACATCGAGCGCCCCGTGGGCGCGGTCGAGCTCCGCCACCTTCAGCGGATGAGCAATCAAATAGCCATCATTGCGGAGAAGGAAGCTGTACGTGCCGTCGATTTGCGTGGAGAGCGTTCTGTCGAGCAGTTTTTTCAGTGGAATGTCGTGGCCGATCACGCCCAGGAAGCGATCGCCGTCATACGCGGGCGTCGTAATCGAAACGACCATCAATTTGGAGACTTGATCGAAATAGGATTTGGTCCAAATGATGTTTCGGTGGGGATTTTTCCCCGGCGACGCGGGCGTCAGGTAATCGTCATCGCCTGCCGAATCATCCTGATTGGTCTCCACTGCATAATAAGTGGGGTTCTCGGGCCAATACATGAATCCAACGCCATCGACCGTCGTAAACCATGTATTCATGAATCGGGCGTGATAAGCCGCGCCGTAATGATCGATCACCGAGTTTGCGGAGAGCACCCGACGGCGTAGATCCGCGTCGATTTTATCCTGCATTCCCGGATCGGAGACGCAGCTCGCTTGTTTTGTTGCGTCGAATCGTTCTTTGCGACAAACAATCGTCCCGTCCGCCTTGACCTCGTAACGGTACTCGAACTCGGGTGTCGGGTCGCGCTGCGCATACGCGCGCAATTCGTCCACCAAGGCCGTTCGAATGGCGACGTGATTGTCTTCAGCCGCGAGAAATACCTCGCTTTCCCGCTCGCCCCGTTCCTGTATGAATCGGGAAAAACCATCCAAGATCTGCCCGGTCACCGCTCGTGATACATGGACGTAGCCGAATCCCGTGAGCGCGACGGTCACGACCATCAAACGAATGGCCATGGAAACAAGGACTTTGTGCGCGAGCGGATGACGTGCGCGAGTCGATGCGGGGATGTCTTCGACGTTTGCGTCTTCCGCGGCCGGGGAGGTCACGAATTTACCTCGACGCAATGTGGTTATCGGTGGCGTGCGCTATCTTCAACCTGGAACGAATCCCTCGATGGACTTGGCGACTTCGTCCTTTACTTTCGTAAATTCGCGTTCGTCGCCGCCTGTTTCGAGGATGTACACGTCGCCTTCGGTCACGAATACGGTGAACCAATACACGTGCGGCCGTTCGTAAATCGATCGCGTGTAACGCAGTTGTTTGCCTTTGGCGCCGCTCTTCGTTTTGACGTCCGCCGCTTCGACCGCCGTATAACCGATGGCGCGCAGCTTCAAATCGATCGCGTCCGCCCAAAATCCCAAATTGCCCTTCGGACGATTCGGTTCGACGCGAACACCAAGCACTACGCCTTGCGCCGTCGTCGATCGATACTCGTATTCTTTTTGATCTTCGAGTTCGACGAACCCTTCGGGGGTTTTCAGACCAAACCCGTGACCGCACCCCAAGGCGAACGCCGAGGTTGCGAGGCACAGCAGAACACTGGAAATCGCGTTTTTCATGAGTTTGCCTCCGTCCCTCAACGCAGCACGAGCAACGTCTCGAGGCCGATTCTCGAGAGCCAATCAATGGGCAGATCCGCCGTTCGCGGGGGAGGCGGGGGAGGAGGACCTTGGGCGACGATGGTTTGTTGCTTGGGTTTGGCGGTCAAATCGACGGTAATCGTCGAAAACGTCGCGCGTGCCCGCAAAAACCTCATGCGTCCTTCGATACGATCGATTTCTTGTCCGACGCGTTCGAGCTCTTGTTCGACTTGCAAGGCCTCGCTGACGTTGGCGGCTTTCTGCAAGAAATCCTGCAATCGCTTTTGCACGGTCTTGAGGTTGGCGAGACGCACTTCCAGGTCGTGGTATTGCTCCGATACGTCTTCGGCATTGACACTGCGTCGTTTGACTTCGCCGAGCTTCTCCAAGGCCGTCAAGGTATCTCGGAAATGCCCCGAAGGAACGCGGACGACGACGCTCGAATCCGTACGGGCCGCCAAGTAGCCGCCAAACGATTCGGCCAAGTCGATGACTTTGTCAATCGTCGTGGGAATCGCCGCCGGTTCGGCTACTTCCATGCCGACATTGCCCGTGTAAATCAAGAGCGGTGCTGCGGGTTTGGCCTGGGCTTGGTCGCTCGGACCGTCCGTTTTCGTCCCCGGTTTCTGCTGTGCGGGCGGCGGGGCGGGTTTGGCCGGAGCAACCGGCGGCGCTCCCATCGGCGCTTTGGCTCCCGCGGCGACAGGCGCTTGCCTCGGTGCGGCTGCGGCTTTGGGTGAACCGTCGAAGAACCCCGAATCCTCATCGCTGCCCGTCGCGTAGGATTCGCTTCGATCCATCGCCGGCGCAGGCATCGCGGCCGGCGCGGCCATGGGCGCTCCCGCGCTCTCCGTTTGCATGGTCGGCTGCGCTCCGCCGGCGTAATCCGGTGCGGGCGGCGCGTACGAAGCGGCCGGTGCCGATCCGCCGCAGGCCACGACAAACAGCGACAACAACGAAGCGTACACGTTGAGACGTGACGTCAAAATTCCACGCAACAGAGCCATGCAGATCTCTCCGAGATGCCGACGATCAACGCCGTCGGCTGGTCGCAGCTTACACCTCATCGCGTGTTCGTGGACAAGTCATTCGATGGGTCGAACGATTTTTCATCCATCCGCAGGAGGATCGGCAGGACGATCGGCAGCGGCGTTTCGTTTTCGCCGAGCCAGGAGCATCGTCATCAAATGGTGTATTGCGCCCAAGAATGCGTCGACGGTCATCGCGAAAACCGCAACGGTGGCCACCCAAGGCGCCGGATAAAACCGCGATGTTCGCGTGAAGAGGCTCCCCGCGATGGCCGCTGAAAGAAAACAATAAAAAGCCCCGAAGGCCGACACGACCGTCGCCGCAAAATCGAATCCCAAGCGCGCCCAGGCCGGACGAACCAGATATTGACCAAACCCGAGCAAAACCGGCGTTCCAAAAATAAACACGTACGCGATGATGCTCGAACTCTCCTTCGTCATCTGTTCGTAACCCGTGTACGCCGTCGACGGGCCATTACATGAAGCGGTTTCTCCCCACGTAAATGGCAATGTCGCAATGAAGACCATGAGCAACCCAAGGCGCCTCCACGCACTCCATGGTCGAATCTCTCCAGGCGTAACCATGGGCTGAGCTAATTCGTCGGGTTTGTTGTCCGGATCCATTTCTCTGCACTCTACAGCGTTCGCATCAAAGAAACACGTTTCTTGGCGTCGTACATCATCCGCGCGTCCAAGCTCATCATGCATCGGGTCATCAGGGCCCACGCTTTGGTCGACGCCATGAGGTGTCTTCGGGCACCTACCGTGCGTGATGCCCCACGTCCAGGCCTTGTCACCGCACACGACCCGATCCGGCGGACCTCGACGAAGGCTCATCGCGCGATTCGGCCCTTTTGCCGCCTCTACGCGGAGGGCCCCAGCTGGGGGTCGACCCCCAACCGAGGGCCTCGACGAGGGCACCCGGTCAGGGTCGAGCATGACATCGCCTGCGTTTCGAGGGGCCGACGTGACGCTCGAGTTGCGCATGCAGGGCAAGTGATGGGCCCACGCCGGCGTTTGGTATGCAGCGACGGGCCTACGGGGCCGGTTCGGGCGGCGTTGCAGGAGCACCGGGGGTGGTCACGACGGCGCCGGTGTCGGGGTCGATATCCTCGACGTTGCGGCGGGAGCGCATATACGCGCGGATCAATTCGTTTTGGCGGAGCACTGGACCGAGCAATTTGGCTCGTGCGGCGGTGTCCGCATCGCTGTCCGAGGGGTACAAACCAAGAATCATCGCGACGGCTTGAAGCATCAGGTGTTGACCTTTGCTTCGGGCATCTTTCACTTCGGCGAATGAAATGGTTTTGGTGGCCAGAGCAATGGCGGCGGCATAACGCTTTTCGAGGTCCACGAGGCGCGTGATACGTCGCCCGAGGCCCAAGTCATTGACGACGGAGGTCCATTCGGCGGATTGCAAGCAGGTAATGATTCGTTGCACATCGGCCAATTGGTCGACGAATGGAGCATTCGTCACGGCCGCGAGGCCTTGGGGAAACAATACATGTAATAACTTTGCGGCGGCTTCGCCCAAAACATCGCCGGGAGCTGCATCGCGAGCGTCGGCTTCGAGAGAATCGCGCAATGCCCCGAGCGCGACATCCATGACGATATCGATTTGTTTCGCTTCGGGGGCATATTGCGAAGCGGATTTGTCATTCGACCATTGGGCTTCTTTTTGCAATGTATCGCGGTCGTGCGCAATCGCAGCCGCGCAATGAGCGCCCAAGCTCGCGTGTCCGGCTTCGTCGGCGAGCTTTTGCACTTCGGCCAGGGCAAACAAGCGTCGGCCGGTGGAGAAGACGTAAAACCGCAGGAGCGCTGATAACGTTGCATCCATTGGGGAGATCCTTTCCGCCGCATATGCGGCTCGATCGCCGCGGACGTTTGCACAGGTATTTGGGAAAAGCAAGGTGGTTTTGTGATGACGAAGGGTCTTTGTTCCGGTACGCGTGGCCCGCGCGGCAATTCTCGGATTGAGGGGTGTTTATGCGTTCGTCAGGGTAAGGTCAGGTCGCCGCCGGGACCGTAATTGCGCTCCAACACGACTAGGAAACCGCGAAGTGTACTCGCTTCGCCGCTTGTAAGGTTGTCGTACCACTGTTGTCCCACTCGCCGTTTCGCCTCAAGACCCCTTTCGATGATGCCGGGAGACCGCAACCAATCGCGATGTTTCAAATCCCGCTCAACATCGACGAGTTTCCGCAAATGCCGCAGAAGACGCTTATGGATCTCGTCGGCCGATGCCTGATGCATTTGCTGCATCGCCGTTTGTAAATCGGTGCGAACATTTCCCGTGGGTTGATCCACCCACATGGCGAGTTCACCGCAAAAACAATAAACCATGTACTCGGCAAGAGAAATGGGGTGGTGATAAGCCCCAAGGTACTTCAAGGTGTCGAGCCCTTCCCAATGCTGCAAGACGCCGCCCATCCGGGGCAGTATGGCCTCGATATCACTGAAGAACGAATTGCCTCCGGCCGCAGTAATAGCTCCCCAAGGATATTTGCAAAAGAAGGCATTCATGGCCCGACCACACGCCCATGATTTCTCTTGCCTCAATTCCTCGCTCACGGAGTCAGCAAAGCTCGGCAACGCTTCAGATCGTAAGTCATCAACTAGATAGATGCGCCACTGAACGTGGTGGCCTTCCCGCTTTGCGGCTTCGCCGTCAACGAGCACGATGTTGGTGTTGGGAATGAAGTTGTATCCAAGTCGCACCATATGGGCTGTGCTTACATCGGTGACCACCACCGAGCCTGGCGTTATGGGCATGAGCTTCGGTTCGGGAAAGTCGCGCCCGGCCAGGTAGGTTTTTGTCCACTTTTTGGCTTCCGCCTTCATCTTGCGGTGACATGGTGTGTGCTCGCCGTAGATGAAAGCGGGGAACATGAGGGGTTGGGTAGATGCGGAGTCGGTCATGATGGCTCTTGGCGTGGGAGCACGGACGTGCCGTCACGCTGGAGGGCGCGACAAACCGAGCCTTGTCACATTTTGGAGCGCGCGGCAACGTCCGGAAAACCCTCGGGTTCCGCAATGGGCTCGGGCGCTGACCCTGGGGAAACCCGCACTTTGGGCGTCGGTTCGGCGCCGACGCGCACCCGCGGTCTGGATTGAGTCGACTGCGCGGCAGATTGGGGCGTCGTATTCGATTTCGCGCTGAGACCCGAACCAACATAAACAATCGCGGCGTGTCCAATGGCTTCCACGATCAAACTCGAAGCCGATTGCATCTTGTAGAGTTTGTCCGCTCCACCGGTGTACTTTTTGGCAAAATTCTCGCATTCTTGCCCGTATTGCTCCATGTCGCCTTGAGTCAAGTCAACCCACGCATACTTTCCGGCTTCGACCCCTTTCATGATGGTGGGTTCGTCCGTTTCCTCGTTGTTGAGCTTCGTAAATTGGTACTGAATCACGCCTGGCGATGTCGTGGCCCATTCAATACGCCACCAAGGCATCACCTTGTTGAAGCGCACCCAAAAATTCCCCCGGAAGTCGCTACCAGCCTTGAATTCTTCACCTGGGGTCATGGCTTTATTGAGGGCTGCAAGGTACTTGGCCACGGTCACTTGGCCTTCCGCGAGGCGACCCCGTGCCCGGGACTTGATCTCGAACACGACTTTGTTGTTGACATCCGCGATATCCGGGCGTAACGCAACTTCGTTCCGTTGGAGCAAGAGTTCCTTTCCGTTTGCTGCTTCGACAATCTTGGAGATGCTCACCCAGTTGGTGAACACTTTCTTTTGTCCGTGCCGCCGTTTGTACCAGTCCCCGATCAAGATATGCGCGGAGTTGCCCATGTGTAGGTTCCATGGCTGCTTGCCCGGTTGGCCCTTGAGGTCGTAGACACCTTCGGCTTGACTTTCGTCGCCACCGTCGTCGACCGTGTCCCCGACGAACTGTTTCGCCGGGACAACCTGCACCGGTGGCCCGTACATCACCGGCAAAAGCTGGGCGCGTTGGCTATCGTGCGCGCTCCACGAAGCGACCGTTTGCAAATAGTCGAACAACGTTTTGCCCGGCACCATGGGCATTTTGATGGCCGCACGAGTTGGTCCCAGCTTCTCCCGCGCCTGGACCAACCGCTCGACGACTTCGTGCAGCGAACGCGCAAACGAGGTCATTTCTCGAGGCGTAACGTCGTGCCATAACTTGTCCAAATACCCATCGCGGCAAGAATCCTCGGTTACTTTGGCAACGGTCATCGCCTCCCATTGGTATTGCACGACCCCCGGCTCGGTGGTCGACCAGGACAATCTCCACGGCGCAACGCCTTCGGCAAACCGTACGCCGATTTCACCGGAAAACTCTTTCCCAAGCTCGAAGGGCGGCACGCCGATCATGGCTTGGTTTAAAAACATCAGATGAAAGTCGGCCTTTTTCTTGCCGTACGCCCGATGCGTTTCTCCCGGCGGAACCACCTCGAAGACAACCCGGTGCTGAATGTCGGCGATTTCAATAGGCCAATCGCGATTCGGTTCGTACGTCGTGTACGTATTGCCATCGGCTGCGTCAACGATATCGACGAGTTTGTCACTGTTGATCCGCAACGCGTTCGGAAACGCCTCGGCGTAATATTCGCGAATCAGGGAGGCTGCGGCATACCCCAAATGATATTGCGACGCCCGCGTCCCCTCCGAACCATCCAGCGTGTACGCCTCAGGCAAACGCATGGGTTTGAGCGCATCCACGCTTTGAGGCGGTGCGTCCCCACAAACGGCGCCCCTCATTGCATGCGCCGCAATCCGCGCGTCAATCGTGGCATCCGCTTGCAGCAATTGCTGAAACGACATCGTCCCTGTCGGCTGCACGTACACGACCGGTGCGCACGCAACGTTGGTCGCGAACAACAACGCAATGAAAAGCCATACAAGTCGCCCATAACGCGTCACGCCGCACCTCCGTGGCTGCGAAAATGAATTCGCATTCTCGAGGATAACGGTGAAGGGACGCCGAGGGAAGGTTGCGAAGCCGCTGGTTACAAGCGAAGTCCGAGTTCCGTGCGGACGGAGCACGATTGATCTGATTGGATCTTGCGATTCATGAAGAGGCAAAAGACTCTAAAATCGCCCCTCGAATCCAAGTCCCCCAGGAGTCACACGAATCGCCGCCGGCGACGCGGGAACTTGCTTTGCCCCGACGACGATGAGCGTGATGCCTCCGCCAATGGCGCCGAGACCGAGAACGGTCGTGGTAATGGCTGCGATTTTGAACGAAGTGCTTGGTCCGCTGCAATCGCTCAGACTTCCACAAGCGTCGGAGGATGCAAATGCAGCCAAGCTCATAATCGCTCCAATGGGCGTCGCGACGACACCCGCCGCCGTCAAAAAACTTCCCCCGACAATCATGCCGACACTTCGAACGTGCGTTCGCGGCTCACCCAGCGAATAGAACGTCGGCGTCGGTGCTCCCAATGCGAGCGGCGCAAGTCCGGGACTGCGGGCATAAGCAACCGCGTTGACCGACGAAATCTCCCGAGAATGAGGGATCGATTCGGCCGGCTCAGCGACCGCCGACGAAGGCGTGAACATCGCAAGCACGGGGGCGAGAAAGAGACATTTGCGCCGGATGCCTTCCATGACACACCCATACCACACCCAAAATCGCTCGGTTGAAAGTCGCTTGTTCCAGAAGAAATCGTCTGCTTCGAACCCGGTTGGTCCGGGCCTGCACCTCCGATGAACTCCTCGGGCTCGCGCTCGTCCCACCAACGGGCTACCCTGCGCGCCGTGCTTCATCCCCTGGTCCAGTCCTGGTTCACGTCCCGCTTTACCCACGCAACGGATGTACAGGTGCGAGCATGGCCTGTCATCGCTCGTGGTGAACATTGTCTCATCGCGGCACCCACGGGTTCCGGCAAGACGTTGGCCGCGTTTCTCGCGTGTTTGGACAGGTTGGTCCGGGCTGATGACGAAGGTCGCCTCGAAGATCGCATCGAGGTCGTTTACATCTCGCCGCTCAAGGCGTTGTCG
>WBZU01000315.1_pt2 | contig 27241 bp, 20 predicted proteins | sample 5204311 | NCBI WGS metagenome assembly WBZU01 (sample SAMN12344359, study PRJNA552823) | activated sludge metagenome | biome: Activated sludge suspended growth; feature: Nitrification reactor; material: Wastewater; isolation source: activated sludge from nitrification reactor of wastewater...
ATTATTGCAACAATTTGTGGTAATAGTTATCGTGAAATTTACATAAAATGTTCACTCGAATGTTGCGAACAGCGCGATGTAAAAGGGCATTATATGAAAGCTCGAAAAGGTGAGATTACTAATTTTACAGGCATTTCTTCTCCTTTTGAAGAACCATTAAATCCATTCGCAACGTTAGATTCCGAAAACGATTTGCTTGAAATATGCTTGCAACAATTGATTCAAAAGTTTGAGTTTTGAATCTTTACTGTAAATTTGTTGTAAGCTGTATGCTGATGTTCCGCATATCGCTAATTTGCTAGTTAGCAGCAATTTAAAAAATGCAACCACGAAAAATATTTTTCATTATACTGCTTTTTGCATCACAACTGAACTATGGACAAACATACAGTTCTTTGACAACAGACAAAGAAATTTATGATTTTCTTAACTGGTTGACTAAGAATGAAAAGAAATTTGATGAAGCACCTTTCTTTAAGAAAAAAAAAGTTTACTATAAGATTCTTCACTGGAGCATAAATAATTTAGTTTGGAAAGACACAACAAACACACGCTTCTTAGAATTTGACCGCCTTTATTTATTTAAAAAGAAGAATGGTTTAGACACAATTTTTAATAAATCAGATCGAGTTTATCTGCTTGAGCAGTTTAAAGCTATTAAGAACACAACTTGGCAGAAGCAATTTCGAAACTCTAAAATGATGTATTTGGAAATCAAAAAAAAATCTAATAATTATTATTATTCTGTTCCACTTTTCTCAAAGGATAAAAAATATGTAATTATTCGTAGATTTTATTTCTGCGGCCATTTATGTGGATATTTTGGATATTACATTTACATAAAGATTTCAAAAAACAAATGGAAGTTCTTGAAATGCATTAATGAAGGGAAGAATGACATTAGCGTGCAGCAGTTAAAAAGCAGCTACTAACAGCGGCTTTGTGCAATGTCTTGTTTGGATTGGACAGAAGGTTAATTAACTTCGAAATTCAAATAAAGTTTCTGCAAATAAAAATATTGCAATATAGTTTTCGGTAGAAATTTGTTTAATTTTATTGCAATATTTTAGAGAAACTGATGCGCTCCGAATCCTAAATAAAACACTGCGCAAAAGCCTCAAACCGGAATGAATTACAATTTAAGTCATTTACAACTTCTAGAAGCAGAGTCAATATTTGTGTTGCGCGAAGTTGCAGCACAATTTGAAAAACCGGTTTTGCTTTTTTCGGGAGGTAAGGATTCAATAGTACTAAGTTATTTAGCACAAAAGGCCTTTTATCCGGCAGCAATTCCATTTCCATTAATGCACATTGATACCGGTCACAATTTTGTTGAAACACTTGAATTTCGTGATCAATTTGTAGCGCAATTAAATGTTCAATTGATTGTTCGAAAAGTGCAAGATACCATTGATGCAGGAAAAGTGCATGAAGAGAAGAAAATAAACGGCAGTCGCAATCAGCTGCAATCCGTTACCTTACTTGATGCTATTGATGAGTTCGGTTTTGATGTAGCCATTGGTGGAGCACGAAGAGACGAAGAAAAAGCAAGAGCCAAAGAACGATTTTTTTCTTACCGCGATGAATTTGGTCAGTGGGATCCTAAAAATCAACGCCCTGAAATATGGACTTTATTAAACGGTAAAAAAAATAAAGGCGAACATTTTAGAGCCTTTCCATTAAGCAATTGGACTGAATTAGATATTTGGCAGTATATCGCCCAGGAAAATTTCAGTATGCCTTCCTTGTATTTTTCGCACAAGCGAAGTATCATTAATCGCAAAGGTTTATTGTTGGCAAGTTCTGAGTTTGTTTCGTTGTTGACAGCTGAAAAGTATGAAGAAAAGAATGTGCGTTTTCGTACCATTGGAGATATGACTTGCACAGGAGCAATTGAGTCATTCGCCAAAAATGTGGAAGAAGTAATACATGAAATTAGTTTAGCTAAATTAACAGAGCGCGGTACACGCGATGATGACAAAAGCTCTGAAGCGGCGATGGAAGACCGAAAAAAACAAGGTTATTTTTAATTCTACACAAGAAGGCTAAAGCAATATTTTGATAAAAAATTCATAGTAAACTTCAGCATGAATCAAGAGAGTGTTGTAAACAAATCGGAAAAAGTAAGTAACTATCAAAAAATTGATTTGTTACGTTTTGCTACTGCCGGAAGTGTGGATGATGGAAAGAGTACACTTATTGGTCGCCTGTTGTTTGATACGCAATCGATATTAGACGATCAACTTGAAGCTATTGAAAACACAAGCAAACGGCGCGGTAATGCCTACCTTGATTTATCTTTACTCACAGATGGTCTCAGAGCCGAACGAGAACAAGGTATAACCATTGATGTTGCCTATCGTTATTTTTCTACACCCAAACGGAAATTTATTATTGCCGATTGTCCCGGCCATGTGCAGTATACGCGCAACATGATAACCGGAGCATCAACAGCGAATTTGATTTTGATTTTGATTGATGCGCAAAAGGGAATTACCGAGCAAACGCGCCGACATGCTTTTTTAGCCTCTTTGCTACAAATAAAGCATGCTGTTGTTTGTATCAATAAAATGGATGCAGTAGCTTATGATGAAGAAATTTTTACTCAACTACGCCGCGAATTTTTAGCCTTTGCTTCAAAACTTTCAATACCCGATATACAGTTTATTCCAATTAGTGCATTAACCGGTGACAATGTGGTTACTGCCTCAACACAATTACTTTGGTACAAAGGACCAAGCTTATTGTATACACTTGAGCAAGTAAATGTAGTAAGCGATTACAATCGAATTGATTGTCGCTTTCCTATACAATTGGTGATTCGGCCTCAAAACCCACAATTTGCGGATTACCGCAGCTATGCAGGACGAGTTGAAGGAGGCGTGTTTAAGCCCGGTGATGAAGTATTAGCGCTACCTTCAGGCTTTACTACCAAAGTAAAGGCAATTTTTTCGGGAACTAAAAAAATTACAGAGGCATATGCTCCCATGAGTGTTGAAATGTTGCTTGAGGATGAACTGGATATTAGCCGTGGAGATATGTTAGTGAAGCCAAACAATAAGGCAAACCAATCGCAAGATATTGAAGTAATGATTTGTTGGATGCACCAAAAGTCTTTGCAATTAAACGGTAAATACTTATTGCGACACACCAGCAATGCTGTACGTTGTATAGTGAAAGACATTCGGTATAAAGTAGATATCAATACACTGCACCGCGACCAAGAAACTACTTTAATTCAACTCAATGATATTGGACGAATATTGATTCGCACCACGCAGCCCTTGTTATACGATAGCTACGCTAAAAACAAGAACACTGGAAGCCTGCTCCTGATTGACGAATATACCCATGAAACGCTAGCTGCCGGAATGATACTTTAAGTTGAAAGCTAAGAAACACTAAGTAGTATAGCCTAGTTCATCAAAAGCAAATTTCCAACGTGTGACAATTTTCTGCCTTGTTTTTTCATCTAGCACAAAGCGATTGGTTTCGTAATTTTTGTATTCGTTTAATTCTTCTTCAATTGATTTTACTGCTGTATTAAAGCCTTTTAAATTCAGATGATCGTATATTATCTGGAGAGATAATAAGGGGTTTTTTATAAAGACAGCATAATCTATTTCCACTAAATTTCCTTTAGGTATGAGTATTTTTTCATTAAAATATTTTTTGTACAAAGCTTCATAACACTCAAATGTAGACTCTTCGAGCGAATTCATTTTTACTTTTTGAAAAGAAAGTAGTGGAAGTATTTTTTTTAACAGATGCAATGTACTTGAATAAACTTCGTATGGATTGCGGTGTATGTGTATAAATTTTGCATCCGGATACAATTCTAAAATTTGTTTTACACGCGCTGTATTTGCAGGGCTTTTAAGTAAAAGTGTTTTTCCTTGATTAGCAAAAAGTAGTTTTCGCAATAAATAATCGAAATTTACTTTCCAACGTTCAGCCTTTTTATTTTGGTTTTTAAAGGTCACGTTTTTTAAAAAGTTTTTGGTATAATTTCTAGGAAAATAAAAGCTACTAATCATACTTTCCGGGCTAAATGCACTAATCGCAAAATCTTCTTCTTTGGGAAGTTGGCTTCCCATCTTTAAATTATCCATTGGACGCTTTTTGGGCAAAGCTTTAGAAATGACCGGTATCAGCCAGCTGGCACCGGTTAAAAAGACATGCGGCAACATCGCTTGAATGGTAGAGCAATATCCAAATTGTTGGTCTTTGCTCATCAAATAGTGTAAAAAAGTGGTTCCGCTGCGGGGATGTCCAATAATAAAAACGGGTGCTTTAATAACTTGATGCGGAAGAATCTTGTGTAATTTATTTCGTTCATACCATCTAAATGGTAGCCCTAAAAAAATAGCACAACTAATAAAAATAGCCTTAGGAATAAAAAAAGGATGAATCGCAAAATTATTTTCTTTTAGTAAACGTATCCAAGCGCGCAAACCTGAGCCAAACGCGGCATGTGAGGTAAATGAAAAATAATTTTTGATACTAAACTGCACAAGTAAATTTTTTCAAAGCTACTTTAAAATACAAGCTTAACAAATGACTTTGGTTTTACTTTCAATTCCTATCCTTATTTTTAAGCCGTGAGCCGTATTAATTACCATTTACTTTTTTGTGTTTTTTTATTTTTGATTACGAATACTCTCGCACAATCTGTTCGTATTCGTGGTGTTGTGTTGGATGCTAGGAGTGGAGAACCTATACCCTTTGCCAATGGAATAGTGCAAGGAACACAAAGCGGGTTTTCTGCAGATAGCAGCGGACGCTTTCAATTTCAAATTAGTGAAGGTCGCAAGCGAGATACTTTGTTGATTTCGGCCATGGGATATACCCTACAGAAGGAAGCTATTTTGCCCATGTCGGATCAATATTTTACAATTGAATTGAGTCCTTCATTTGTAAATTTAAAAGAAGCAATTATACGCCCCAGCGAAAATCCTGCATTTAGAATACTTCGAAAAGCAATTGCAGCCAAGCAAAGCAATTCTATCGAAACAGCTGAATCGTATCAGTACGAATGCTATCATAAAGTAGAATTTGATTTGAATAATTTTACTGAAAAAACAAAGCAAAATGTTTTTTTACGCTCCTTCAACTTTATTTTTAATAATGCCGATACTACAGATGATGGAGTAAATTACCTTCCAATATTACTTACCGAATCGAATTCTGAAGTATATTATCGTAAGCAACCACAGGCGATGAGAGAGCTAGTAAAAGCGCGCCGTTCGGTAGGTTTAAAAGGTCCCAAAATAATGAAGTTTGCTGAGGACATGTATATCGCTCCGGATATTTACAAAGAATATGTTGTATTACTTGACAAAAATTTTCCAAGCCCTTTACACGATAATTACACAGCTGACTACCGCTATTATTTGATTGATAGTTTGCTACTAGAAGGCGACTCTTGTTATTACTTGCAATTTAAGCCGAAGCATAAGGAAGCTGTTGCTTTTACCGGTGAAATGTACCTACTTAAAAATACTTTTGCTCTTAAGCAAATTGATTTTTCATTTAGCATATCGGCAAACGTAAATTTTGTGCGCAATTATTGGATTCGTCAAAATTATATGCTTCATGCAAATCGCTATAATGTACTTAGCAAGAGTCAGGTTATCGGCGATTTTACAGTACTCGAAAATTCTAGTGAAATGACCGGTTTTTTTGGTAGAAAAACTTCTGAATTCAAAAATTATAAGTTTGATGTACTGCAACCGAATGAATTTTACAAACAGCTCGACCGCATTAGTTTTGATGATAGTGTATCGCAGCGCAATGAAACTTATTGGGCAGCAGTTAGAAGTGATAGCTTAAGTAAACAGGAAAAATCGATTGTGAAAATGATGGATACGTTGGAGCAGCAACCAAAGTATCGATTACTTAAAAATGGTGTAAAAAGCATTACCTCCGGTTGGATTCCGTTGAAGCAATTTGAAATTGGCGACTTTTATTCGTTTTACAGTTACAATTCGGTGGAGCGTTCTCGTTTAAAATTAGGATTTCGTGCACAACAACTGCTAAACAAACGATTGAATATAAAGAGTTATTTAGCTTATGGTACGTATGATAATGAATTTAAGTATCTCCTTGAACCTGCTTATATTCTTTCACGAAGGCGCAGCAAAGAAACGCGTATTGGTGGTAAAATCAGAAAGGATGCTATGCAACCAGGCCGAAGTTCTACTATTTTTTCATTAGATCATATTTTAAACTCATTTACCAATTTGGGAAAATTTACGCATCGTGGATTGGTTAGTGAAAAGGAATTTTATTTAGAACGACAATGGATTTCGGGATTTACAAGCAGAGCAACAATTTTTCAATCTTTACGAGAACCATTTGGCGAACCAGATTATTTGCTTCAATTGGCAGAAAATATTTTTTACCGAAAGCCGGCATATACTCAAGCCGGATTTCAGATAGCACTTCGCTATGCGCATGGAGAACGAAATTTGTCAGCACAATTTGGCGATGGAGTTAAAGCTTCCGGTTTGCCTGAGTTTCCGGTAGTTAGTTTTTTTTATGAAAAGGCTATGCTTGATTTTTTAGGAGGAGAATTTAATTCCGATAAGCTAAAACTTCGAATCGAATCGAGATTGCGGATAAAAAAATGGGGATACAGCGTATTGCGAATCGAGGGTGGTCTGTTATTCGGTACGATGCCGTTTCAATTCCTCGAAACCCCAACAGCCAATCCAAGTTTATTTAACGATGAAACTGCATTTAATTTAATGAACTATATGGAATTTGTGAGCGACCGCTATTGCAGTGGAATGTGGGAACATCACATCGAAGGAATATTTTTAAATAGAATTCCGGTACTTAAAAAACTTAAATGGCGGGAAGTACTTTTGGGAAAAATTTATGCCGGCGATTTGTCGCAAGCGAACAAGTATAGCAAGTATCAACGACCCGCTAATGTTGAAACATTAACTAAACCTTATTTAGAAGTTGGGTTCGGAATTGAAAATATTTTTAAATTTTCGAGAGTTGATTTTTTATGGAGACTCAGCTATAGAGACGAAGTAGGCACCTTTAACTTTATTGCGAAGCCCATGTTTCAATTTAAGTTTTAAAGCTTGGCAGATGCATTACAGCCAAATTTTAATACATTCGTAATCTGCAAAATCTACTTGATATGGTGCTGTTTTTATTTAAGTTGTATTACCGATTAAAGGGTTGGAAAATTGGAACTCCTTTGCCAAGCGATTTAAAAAAGTGCATCGTGCTGGCCGCTCCCCATACCAGTAACTGGGATTTTGTTTATGGAATTGTATCGGTTCATTTGTTTAAACTCAAAATTAATTACCTGGCAAAACGCGAACTTTTTGTTTGGCCAATTAAAAATATTTTTCTTCAAAGTGGCGGTATACCTGTTGAGCGAAAAGGACATCACCACCTCGTAGAAAATATGATTGAATTAATTAAAAGTCGCGACTCAATAATTTTGGCCATTCCTCCAGAAGGAACACGTAAAGCAGTAAAAAAATGGAAAACCGGATTTTATCACATGGCAATCGGTGCCAACGTGCCGGTGGTATTGGGTTATATCAATTACAAAACGCGTACTGCAGGTTTCGGACCGGCAATGTTTATGACCGGCGATAAAGAAAAGGATGCGAAAATGATTCGTAGTTTTTACGAAAAAATTCAAGCAAAATATCCCGAAAATTTTAATCTTGATGCTATTAACCTTGCTTAAAAAACTCTTTAAGCAGGTATAGTTTCTGATTTTTTACGGGCATTTACAATGCTTACCTGTTGAGCAACATTACTCGCCATTTCTAAAAATGCCAAGGCTTGTGGAGTATTTTGCTGCAATACTGCCGGACGGCCAGCGTCACCTGCATCGCATATACTTTTTACAATTGGAATTTCACCCAAGAGTGGCACTTCTAATTTTTCAGCCAATTGCTTTGCGCCGTCTTTACCAAATAAATAATATTTATTATTAGGTAATTCAGCAGGAGTAAAGTAAGCCATATTTTCTACTATTCCCAACACCGGAACATTAATGGCAGGCATTTGAAACATTGCAACTCCTTTTTGCGCATCGGCTAAAGCCACTTGTTGTGGAGTACTTACAATAATAACTCCTGTTAACGGCACCGCTTGTACCAACGATAAATGAATATCGCCTGTACCGGGAGGTAAGTCAATCAGCATATAATCCAATTCGCCCCAGTCGGCATCTCTAAACAATTGTGTTAAAGCCTTTGCCGCCATTGGACCTCTCCAAACAATTGCTTGTGAGGTATTGGCAAAAAATCCAATGCTTAATAATTTTACTCCATAACTTTCAACCGGTACCATTAAACTTTGTCCATCTACATCACGCATAAATGGTTTCTCGTGCTGCACATCAAACATAATGGGCACAGATGGACCGTAAATATCTGCATCTACCAATCCTACCTTCGCACCTTGTAATGCGAGAGCAACTGCCAAATTGGAGGAAATTGTTGATTTACCAACACCTCCTTTACCAGAAGCTATGGCAATAATATTCTTAACTTTTGGAAGCATTGGTCTATTAGCACCATGCTGCGAAGTAACGTTGGCAGTCATTTTTACCTGTACATTGGCCTCCTTATCCACAAAATGAATCACTGCATTTACGCAAGCTTTGTGAATCATATCTTTCATCGGACAAGCAGGTGTTGTAAGAACTACCGTAAACGAAACATTTTTTCCATCAACAACCAAGTCGGTTATCATTCCCAGTGTAACCAAATCCTTTTTTAAATCAGGATCTTCTACATTTTTAAGTGCTTCTAAAACTTGTTCTTTTGTAATGCTCATGGTAAATAAATTTTGTGCAAAGATACTAAACAGCCCAATAGTTCGGTACACTAAATTGTTCATTTATTTTATTCAGCTTTACTTCCATTCATTAGCTTTATCGAGCAATAGAAACCTACATCAATTATTTCACAAGCTCACTAAAAATTAACTTCCATCTTGCCCAAAAGTTTATCTTTGAATCCTCATTTAATCTTTTAGCATGTCATCTATTCTCACAGAAATAATAGGACAGGTACTTAAAATTACCCTTAATCGTCCTGAAAAATTCAACAGTTTTAATCGCGAAATGTCGTTGCAATTGCAAGCAGCATTAGATTCTGCCGCTAATGATAAATCCATACGTTGCATTTACCTTAGTGGCGAAGGCAAAGCATTTTGTGCAGGTCAGGATTTAAGCGAAGCCATTGATCCTGCAGGTCCCGGAATTAAAAATATTGTAGAAGAACACTACAATCCAATTATTCGCAAAATTCGTGAAATCGAAAAGCCGATAGTTTGTGCCGTAAATGGTATTGCTGCCGGAGCAGGTGCAAATATTGCATTAGCTTGCGATGTTGTAATTGCTGCAGGCTCAGCTTCTTTTTTACAAGCGTTCAGTAAAATTGGTCTCATTCCCGATAGCGGTGGAACTTTTTTTCTACCTCGTTTAATTGGTCTTGGAAAAGCATCAGCCTTAATGATGTTGGGTGATAAAGTAACAGCAAGCGATGCAGAGCGAATGGGTATGATTTATAAAGTATGTGAAGATTCAAATCTCGCTACAGAAGCAATGGCTACTGCTACTTTGCTTGCTTCTATGCCCACCAAAGGAATAGGACTTACCAAACGATTGCTCAATCAATCAATGTCGAATAACTTAATTGAGCAATTAACTGCAGAGGCTACAAAGCAAGTAATTGCAGCATCCACTTACGATTATAAAGAAGGAGTATCGGCATTTTTAGAAAAACGAAAAGCAGTATTTAAAGGGGAATAATAATGAAAATTGAAGTTGGAGTTATTGGTGCCGGAGCCATGGGTTCGGGAATCGCGCAGGTTGCAGCTACTGCCGGTCATTTGGTAAAAGTAGTTGATACCAATGAAGCAATGTTGGTGACAGCAAAGAAAAATCTTGAAAATATTCTTGCTAAAAGTGTTGAAAAGCAAAAAATCAACAGCGAAGAGGCTGCCGCTATTATAGCAAGAATTGAATATGTTAATGACCTCAAAAAATGCACTTCTTGTAAATTAATTATTGAAGCAATCGTTGAAAATTTAGAAGTAAAGCAAAAAATATTTTCAGACTTGGAAGCTATTGTTTCAAGCGATTGTATTTTGGCAAGTAATACATCTTCCCTCTCTATTGCCTCAATAGCGGCTTCTTGTAAAGATGCTTCACGTGTAATTGGAATTCACTTTTTTAATCCTGCAGTATTAATGCCCTTGGTTGAATTGATTCCAGCCATTAGCAGTTCACAAAATGTACTATCAGATGCAAGAAAATTAATTGATAGCTGGGGGAAAATTACAGTAGTGGCTAAGGACACTCCTGGTTTTATTGTGAACCGTGTGGCCCGCTCTTATTATGGCGAAAGCATTCGAATTTACGAAGAAGGAATTGCAGATTTTGCAAGCATTGATTGGGCATTAAAACAGTTTGGTGGATTTAAAATGGGACCATTTGAGTTGATGGATTTTATTGGTAATGACATTAATTACAAAGTAACCGAAAGTGTTTGGGAACAGTTTTTTTACGAGCCACGTTTTAAACCATCTTTAACGCAAAAGCGTTTATTTGAAGCTAAATTGTTTGGTCGCAAATCAGGTAAAGGATATTATTCATACGCTGAAGGAGTCATAGCCAATGAACCGAACAAGGATGAAAAGTTAGGGGAAGAAATTTTTGAACGAGTTTTGGCTATGTTGATTAACGAAGCCGCAGATTCACTGTATTTGCAATTGGCAACTAAAGAAGACATTGATTTAGCAATGACAAAGGGAGTAAATTATCCAAAAGGTTTATTAAAATGGGCCGACGAAATAGGAATAAATAAAGTGTACACAACTTTGGCTAATTTATACAATGAGTACAATGAAGATCGCTACAGACCTTGTGTTTTATTAAAACGAATGGCACAATCAAACGCAACTTTTTATGCAAAAAACTAAAGCGGAAGCAATTGTAGCTAAAATGTTGGCCGAAGATAAGTTTAGTCTTTGGTTAGGCATTGAACTACTTTCCATTACTGAAGGGCATTGTAGATTGCGGATGACCATTCGCGATGAAATGGTAAACGGCTTCAACATTTCACATGGGGGCATTGCATTTTCATTGGCCGATAGCGCATTGGCTTTTGCATCTAATGCCTATGGTCGTTTAAGTGTAGCACTCGAATGTTCCATATCATTTGCCGTTGCTGTGCAGGTAGGTGATGAATTAACATGTGAAGCAAAGGAATTATCCATCACCAATAAAACTGCTACCTATCATATTGAGATTTCAAATCAGAAAAATGAAAAAGTAGCATTTTTTAAGGGCACAGTATATCGCACTTCAAAAGTGTGGGAAGTTGATCAGTAGCCGATTTTAGTGAACAATGAAACTAAAATATCAGCTAATTAATGAACAAGTAAAATAATTACTTCGAATAATAAATACTATGAAAACAGCATATATAATTGATGGAATACGAACTGCAGTAGGCAACTTTGGTGGAACATTAGCGGTGGTGCGACCCGATGATATGGCGGCTGCAGTTATCAAAGAATTGCTGAAAAGAAATCCTACGATTGATGCAGCTCAAATTGGAGATGTAATCTTAGGTTGTGCAAATCAAGCTGGAGAAGACAATCGAAATGTTGCCCGCATGAGCGCATTACTCGCAGGTTTACCGGTAACGGTACCGGGTGAAACCGTAAATCGTTTGTGTGCTTCCGGATTGAGTGCGGCTATCAGTGCGGCTCGTGTAATACAAACCGGCGATGCAGAATTAATGATTGCAGGTGGAGTCGAAAATATGACACGTGGTCCTTGGGTAATGTCTAAAGCATCTTCGGCTTTTGGTAGAGATGCGCAACTTTTTGATTCCAGTTTTGGATGGAGATTTATTAATCCGAAGATGAAGGAAATGTATGGAGTGGATGCCATGGGCGAAACTGCCGAAAATTTAGCAACACGCGATTCGATTAGCCGCGATGACCAAGATAAATTTGCTTTGTGGAGTCAGTTAAAAGCAGCGAAGGCAGAAGCAAGCGGACGATTAAAGATGGAAATTACAGGCCTTGCCATTCCACAAAAAAAGGGCGATTCTTTGATTTTTGACAAAGACGAATTTATTAAGCCCTCCACAACAGCTGAAGGTTTAACAAAGCTGAAAGCTTCTTTTAAAAAGGAGGGAGGTACTGTAACTGCCGGAAACTCATCAGGATTAAACGATGGGGCAGCAGCTTTATTATTGGCTTCTGAAGAGGCCATAAAAAAATACAACTTACAACCAAAGGCACGAATTGTTTCAAGTGCGGTAGCCGGTGTAGAGCCTCGTATTATGGGTATTGGACCGGTTGAAGCGGCGAACAAAGCATTGGCAAAAGCTGGTTTACGTATGAACGATATAGATTTGATTGAGCTTAATGAAGCCTTTGCTGCACAAGCCTTAGCATGCACACGTGCTTGGGGATTAGCCGATAACGATGCACGATTAAATCCAAACGGAGGTGCTATTGCTATTGGTCATCCACTTGGTATGAGTGGAGCACGTTTATTAAATTCGGCAGCTTTGGAATTACAGTTAAGTAATAAGAAATATGCACTCGTAACAATGTGTATTGGTGTTGGACAAGGTTATGCAGTTGTAATTGAACGTGCCTAAAAGCTATAAGAATGATTTACGAATTTCAAGGATATAAGCCGGTTATACACGAAAGTGCTTTTATACATCCGCAAGCAACGGTTACCGGCAATGTGCATATCGGTAAAAATGTGTACATCGGACCCGGTGCTGCCATACGTGGCGACTGGGGCGAAATTCGCATAGCTGATGGCTGCAATGTGCAAGAAAATTGTACCATACACATGTTCCCAGGAACTACAGTTGTATTGCACGAAGGTGCGCATATCGGGCATGGTGCTATTATTCATGGTGCTCAAATTGGTGTTAATTCATTAATAGGTATGAATGCAGTAATCATGGACAATGTTGTAATAGGCGCTAATTGCATTGTTGGAGCTTTGTGTTTTGTCTCTGCCGATATGCACATACCTGATCGTAAAATTGTTGTGGGTAATCCTGCAAAGATTGTAAAGGATGTAAGTGATGAAATGATAGTTTGGAAAACAAAAGGTACCGAATTGTATCAGCAACTTCCGGCCGACTGTTATGCTACATTAAAAGTGTGTGAACCTTTGCGGGAAGCTGAAAGTGGTCGTCCAAAACAACAAGATGTATATAAAACCTGGAATCAAACAAAATAATATATGATGAAACATGTGCTTTTATTTCTAGGAATTATTGTTGGAAGTGTTTTGACCACAGTTGCACAGCAGTCCAGCTCTCAGGAAACTAAATTTGATATGAAAACCTATTACATGGTTTTTCTTAAAAAGGGCCCTATTCGAAATCAGGATTCGGCAAGCGTTGCTAAAATTCAAGAACAACATTTGGCACATCTTAGTTTAATGTATGAAAAAAAGAAGATGTGCATTGCTGGACCATTTATGGAGGATGGCGATATTCGCGGAATATGTGTGTATGCTACTGAAACAGCCGATGAAGCAAAGCAATTGGCCGAAGCCGATCCGGCAGTAAAATGCGGCCGATTACAAGTTGAAGTGCATACTTGGTATGCTGCAAAAGGAAGTACCTTACCTTAAATTTAAAACATGACAGAGAAAGAAAAATTTGTACGTAGCGGCTTTTTAAGCTTGTTAACCAATTTAAATCCTAAAGCTAAAGGACTATGGGGAGTAATGAATGGGCAGGAAATGGTAGAACACATGAGTTATGCTTTTCGTCAAGCAAACGGAAAAGATACATACGAGCTAATAACTCCTGCCGAAAATGTGGAACGCATGCAGCAGTTTGTTATGAGTGATAAAGAGTTTAAACCTAATACTAAAAATTCTTTGCTGGGAGAACTTGCCATACCGGCGCAAAAGAGCTCAATGCAAGAATCTATTCAGGAATTAAAAGAAGAAATAGATGCGTTTTTTACTTATTTTAAAGAGGATAAAGATGCAGAGATTATGAATCCTTTTTTTGGCGCATTGAATTACGAAAAGTGGATTGCCTTGCTTTACAAGCATTGTGTGCATCATGCAAAGCAATTTGAATTGTTGAAGTAGTTAGCCTGCAAATCCACTGCAGCAGCGTGTGCAGGAAGGAAATAATCCGCCTGCGCGTGTGAGGTCGCTGCGCAATTGTTTCATTTTTTCGGCATTCCAAATTTCTTTTAAGTTTGTTGAATACAAGTTTCCTGCAGTTATTGGATAGCAACGACTATGTGCCGGAATTACCGATCCATCTGATTTTATCATTAAATGATTAAAAACATCCATGCATTTTTTTCCCATTTTAATTTCGGGATGATGATAGTAATTTTGAAGTGCTTCTAAACTTTTTAACGCTGGTTGAAAGCGAATAGGAAATTGGGTAGAAATAGTTTTTAATTGAGTTATTTCATTCCACAAAACAGCTAAATTATAATTGTCAAGATTAATTTCCTGCATGTTGCTGGCAGTTGCAAAATACTGTTCTCCATACAACAGATTGTGCGCTGCAGCTTGAGCTTTGGTATTAAAAACAGTATGCATAAATCCTATTTGCTGCAAAGGGAATTTTTTGAAATAGCCAATAAACTCAACGAGGTGCCCAATGTTCCATTCGGTAATAGCGCAAAATACCGAGACTTTAATTTTATTGTTAGCGTTTGAAAAAAGTTTTTCAATTCCTTCTAATGCCTTTTCAAAAGATTGCTTGTTGCCTCTTATTTGATTATGTATAGCAGGAGGGCCATCGAGCGAAATGCAAATTTCATTGAGCCCACTGGCTTGCAAATCGCTTGCTTGTTTAGGCAATTGAAGAGCATTCGTGGTCATTGAAGTGTATATATTTTTTGATCTTGCATAACTCAGACTTTCTAATAAATTGGGATACACGCTAGGTTCAGTAAAGGCATATCCTAATTTACTGCTTGGAAAATACAAGGCAGTTTCGTCAATAATTTTAAATATTAATTCCTTTGGCATGTTCAATGGCTGGGTGCCAACCATGTGGTCGTAAAAATTACTGGCAGTGTTTTTTGTTCCAACATCGCACATTTTGCAGTGTAAGTTGCATACGTTATTCACCGCCAAAATAATCCATTGTGGTGCAAAATATAGGTGCTTTGGATGAAACTTAATATTGGTATTTCGAACAAGTGATTTTAGCATGTATTAAAATAACGCAAATATAATTCGATAAAATTTGAGCGTGTTAAAGATAGATATAGTGAAAATACTATTTTTGAAAATAATTAATTTATAAACTAAACTTAATAAACATGGGACTAATAAAAGAATTTAAAACATTTATCAATCAAGGCAACGTGGTTGATTTAGCGGTGGGTGTTGTAATTGGTGCTGCATTTGGCAAAATTGTAAGTTCATTTGTTGATGATATTATTTCGCCTTTAATTGGTTTAATGGTTGGAGAAACCAATTTTGGAAGTTTAAAATATGTGTTGAAAGAGGCAGTAATAGGTAGCGATGGCAAGGAGACTGCTGCAGCTGTAAGTTTAAATTATGGAAGTTTTATGGAGGCAATACTTGATTTTTTAATCGTAGCAGCAGCCATATTTATGGTAGTGAAAGCCATGAACAACATGAAGAAAAAGGAAGCAGAAGCCCCGGCAGCTCCGGCTCCAAAACCTGCACAAGAAGTTTTGCTTACTGAAATTCGTGATTTGCTGAAAAAGTAATCTTATACTATTTTTAAAAGAATACCGTTCACTAGTTGTTGTGGGCGGTATTTTTTATGAATTAAAGAGTCTAGACGCTTGCCTGCTTACAATTGACTAGATTCATATTTTTCATTTTTTTCTATCTATGAAAGGAGGGCTAACTGCCGTTACTTTTCCTAACAGTTTCAAATTGTATTTGTATGATTTTTAATTGTAGATAGAAGTTAAGAGAGTGCAAAAGTTAGCACAACACTTCAATTTAATTGCAATATAGCATCATGAAGGACAACAAATTTTAACTAACTAAATGACTGAAGAGTTTTGTTTATGCAATTAATGGAATAAAAACTTTAGTTAAAGAAGAACACAATTCGTGGATACATTTATTAGCAGCAGGAATCGTGATTATTGCTGCTATTTACTTTAAATTAAATACCTACGAATGGGTGGCTATAATTATTTCTATTGGTTTAGTATTTACTGCTGAACTAGTGAATACTGCAATTGAAAATATTGCAAACTTTTTGACAACTGAAAATAATGTTTTGCTTGCACACGAAGTGTCTTAATTTGGGCTTTCGTGGCTCTGTCTTGTCGTCTAAAAATATTGCAATAAAGTTAGAAAAATTCTTTACCGAAATTCATATTGCAATATTTTCCTTGCAGAAATTTATTACGAACATCAAAAGTTAATTGACCTACAGCCCGCCCAAAATAAAATTTATCTGGTAGCCGCTGTAAGCAGTTGTGCGGTTACATGCATATGTCAAATTAAGGATTTCCGGGTTCTGCCGCTCCACAAATTTTTAAGTTTCACTTGTCATAGGCTGTATTAAAAAATGAGTTTTAATTTAGCATTCAAGTATTTTACTGAATAAGAATTTTCTTTGTGGTTTGATTCCCTTTTTCATCTATTGAAAGCAGAAAATAAATACCAGATTGCATTTCATCCATTTCGATGATTAGTTGTTTGCCTGTAAAATGCTTCGATATTATTTTCTCTCCAAAGAGTCCAATTATTTTTAATTGACAATTCTTTTGTTCCTTGCTAAAAGTAACTTTTGTTTTTGTTGTGAAAGGGTTCGGATAAATTGTTAGTTCTGTTTCCTGTAATTCATTTATACCTGAAAGTGTAATTGAAACACAAGTTGAAGTATCTACGCATCCATTATTTGATATAATGACGCAGTAATTGCCCGTGTTAATTGGAGTAAATGTTTGATTGGTTTCACCGGGAATAATAGAATACCCTGAGTTACAATCCAACCATTGATAAGCAGAATTGCTCGAATTTGCTGTAATTATTCCAGCTAAAGTTGTAGTAGAAACATCTATGCTATTTATAGTAAGGTTCAAGGTAATAATGCTATCGCAGCCATTACTAGCCGAATAAATTTGCTCATATATGCCGCTAGTGGTATAGAGTTGACCATTAAATAAAATTGAATCGCATGCGGTTTGAGTCCAAGTTGAGCTATCGGGATCCAAAACTGTTATGGTAACTGAATCTGTTTGTGAGCAACCTAAAGAATCAGTGGCGACCACATAATAGTTAGTAGTGGTTTGCGGATTCAACATAACAGTTGCTCCTGAATATCCGCCTGGTGACCAGCTATAAGTATAGTTGGGTTGTCCAACCATTGAAGCATTAATTGAAACTCCATCTCCAGAACAAATTGTTGCTGCAGGGCTGATTGTTAAATTGCAATTTACATTACTGCAAATTGTCGTGAAGTTTCCTGCACTATATGAATTTGAAATCACATTATCTGTTATTACTCCTGAGCTTTCTCCGAAAATTGGAATTGAAATTACAGAATTCAAATGTCCAATGGTTGTGCTGACAATACTGTCATTGCATCCGCTGTTGCCCATGCTGTCAGTTTTGGTAATTCTCATGGATAAATCTATAATAAAGTAACAGGAATCATTGGTTTGAAACGCTGAAACATTTTCTAAAATATTATTATCACGTAAATAAGTTTTTGACCAGATCACATCGCCTAAACTATCCGTTCTTACTATAAAGGTTCGATGTCCAAAAATTTGAGAATGACCACCTAGAACAAAACCCCCGTCAATCGTTCCTTTTACAGAAGTTAATTGAATAGTTGAATCACTTTTATAAGTTCTTGTCCATAATGTGTCACCTAGACTATTTGTCTTAATAAGGCTGTAGAGTGAATTGCTTGTACCTCCAATAATATAGCCACCATCAGAGGTCTGAAGCAACGAATTCTCATTTCGACAAGCTATGTTGGAATATGATTTAGCCCAAGTTGTTGCTCCATTCCCATTCATTTTAAGCAGAATTCCATTATTACCATTGTCAGCAGCTAAAGCAATGTAGCCACCATCCTTGCTTTGCTGAATTGAAATTGCGTTTCCAATCATATCTATCTTTTTTGACCAGGAAACAGCACCTGTATTGGTTGTTTTTATAACTAAAAAGGGGCATATCCCTATCGTATCTTCCGCCCTTCCACAAAGTATATAACCACCATCAGCAGTCTGTTCAATCGAGTTGCATTGTCCATATGAATTACTCCAAATACCATAATAGTTTTTAGTCCATACAATAACACCGGAAGATGAATACTTTCTTACAAGGTTTCCTATTGGGGGTATCAAACTCGCTCCACCGGTAATGAATCCACCATCGTTTGTTTGCTTGACTGAGTTTATAAATTGATAATTTGCAGCATTTACAGCGTTTGACCATTGAATATATCCTAAAGCATTTATTTTTACTAAATAATAGTCATCATTAGAATAAGAAGTTCCTCCAATAATATAGCCTCCATCGGTTGTTTTTTGTGCACTATGAGCTGTGCTATTCGGAATCATTTTTTTTTGAAAACTAAACTGTCCCAAAGAACTATTACTTATTATGGCGAAAAGAAAAAGAAGCAATTGTTTTATCATGTTACAGAGTTTATCTCTTGAAAGTATTTTTCGTTATTACAAAAGTATCTAAATTTCAGACCGCATTACTGATAATAGCAAGATTAAAATAATAAAAGACCTCTCTGCAGCTGCTGTTTTAATTAGCGCACTAATGTCTCTGATAATTGGAGCAATAATTTTTCTTCCGAAAATACTGAAGTTGGCTTAAAGAAAAGCCATTTTGATTCCTCTCAATGAGGTATATTCTTTAATAGAATTAAGTTATTATAGCGGCTTGCACTTTTTTGAATAATGCTGGAAAAAACTGAATACTGCTGAGGCTATAGTTTTAACTCCATGCTTCCTTTAAAATTGAAATACTTTTTTTGTTACACCTATTTTCAGGTTTAGCTAATCTATGAAATCTGCATCCTATCGGATAAATTGTTTGCACCATCGATTTTTTTTAAAATACTTTAAAACAGTAGGTTGATTCCTGTTTTTAATACTTATTTTTAGTTTGAATTTCAATGAATTAAGTAACATTCATTTAATCAAATAAAACCATGAATAAACGCTCTACCCAAACTTTTCCAAAAGGGAATAATAAATTTTTTACAGTTGTTTGTACCAGTATTTTTTTACTGCTTTACTTTTTATGTATAAGCATTGAAACTAAGGCACAAAGCCGAACTCCTTGGCAAATGCATTTTGCAGATGGGCCAAAAGTAACCGGTGATACTGCCGAACATTATGGCGATTCAACTGAGTATTTTTTGGAGAATATTCCACCCGTAAACGATCCCTTATGGCAAGCTGCTCCAAGAGGGGATTTGATTGAATATGCTATGGCTTCCCCTTTTTGCCATATTGGTCCTGACAGTACTTGGAGTTGTCGTAAATGGGTTGATTATACCTATTTCCAAACTTTTATTACTATTCCTTCCAATATTACACTTACCACCTTTACTATTCGCTTGCGAGGCATTGATGATGGAGTAAAAGTTAGAATGTATAATTCAATAAACCCAGCAGGTTTCGATATTCCAAAGGGATATGCAAGACTAGGCGACGGTGGACAAACCATCAATTTACTTCCCTATGCAAAAAAGTGTGAAAGCAATCGATTAGTGCTTACGCATGTAGAAGATTGCTGCGGCTGGACTGCACTTGATTCGGCTTACATTTTAATGATAGGCCATGTTGATTTTCCTGCGGATGTGAGCATTACTTCAACACCGATATTGTGTGGTAGTTCTACAGCTAGCGGTACCGCAACAGCTAGTTCTGTTGCAACAGGCCCTTTTACCTATTACTGGAATACCGATCCCCCTCAAACTACTGCTACAGCTACAGGTCTTTCTGCCGGAACTTATATTTGTACTGTTACACCATCTGTAGGATGCGCTTCTGCTGCTGCTGTTAACTTATCGCAAAGTGCACTTTCAGTAAGTATTACACCTCCTACTGCGCTACCAATAAATACTTGTGCTTATGGTAAAACAGCTCACCTTATTTTAGGCTATCCGGGAACACCGCAACAATTAAGTTTAACTACCAATAGAAGTGGAGGTACATCACCTTATTCTTATTCATGGTCGGGAACAGGAAGTCAATACCTCAGTTCAAAAACAGTTCGCAATCCTATTTTTAATCCTTCAGGTCAATCTGTAGAATGTGCAGCTTATGATTTAGTTTTAACGGTGCGCGATAGCAAAGGTTGTGTTGGATCCGATACTGTTGAAATACGTGTAGTTAAAGCGAGCAGTGGATCTCAAAGCTGTGGAAATAATCAGTCGAAAAAAATATTAATTTGCCATGTTCCTCCTGGAAATACCTCTAACCCTCAAACAATTTCAATTAGTGTAAATGCCCTGCCAAGTCATACTTTTGGACCATCGTTGGGACCTAATTCATGCAGCAGCGCACATAAGAATGATTGTATTGGAACTTGCAATGTGCAATGTAATTCGGCTAACCGCTTAGCTGAATCAGCTGAACCAATATCAGAAACACCGATTGTTGAAGTTGAAACAAAGGAAGTATATCCAAGTCCAAATAATGGAAATTTTACACTCGAAATTAATGTGGATGAATCTATTCCTGTATTCGTTTCGGTGTACAATTATACCGGACAATTAATAGATTCTAAACAACTACAAAATTTAACCACTGGCCTTAATTCCGTTCCTATGCAACTTTCAAAAGAAATTGCTCCAGATGGAATTTATTTTCTATTTGTAAAAGCAGGTGATACTGAAGGTGTAGTTAAAAAGTTTAGCATCAAGAGAGACTAAGCAGAAATATAATTGTTTAGTCAACTAAGGAAGGATTTCCCATTTTACCTGAATTGTAATCGTTGATGCATTGTAGTATTTCGGCTTGTGTATTCATTACAAAAGGACCATACGAATACACTACTTCATTTAATGGTTGTCCGCCAAGTACTAAAATTTCTGTATCCTCCTTACAGTATAATTTTAATAGCTCAGCATCGCGTTTATACAATGCTACATGATTTGCTTTAACTGCCCTTCTTCCTTCTACTTCTAGTTGTCCTTTTACTACATACACAAAAACATTGTGTGTAGGATTGGTAGGAATATCTAATCGGCAATCGGCTTTCATTTTTATATGGTAATAAAATGCAGGGAACAATAATTCTACTTTTGATTTGCTGCCGAATAATTCACCCAATACAATTTTTGCCGAATACGATTTTGTTTCAAGTGTACCCATTTCTGCTTCTTTGTGCACATTGGTAGTGGGAGCTGTAAACTTATATTTTGCCGGCATGTTTAACCAAATCTGAAATCCATGATACAAGCCACCATTTTCGTACAAACCTTTTCCGGTTTCTTCCATATGAATTGCTCCACGACCGGAACTAAACAACATAAAATCGCCTTTCCCAATCTGAAAATCATAGTTTAGGCTGTCCTTATGATGGCCGTTACCGGAAAGAAAATAAGTAGTAGGAATTACTCCCGCATGTGGATGTGCACCAACTTTTAAAGGCTTTTCTTTAGGAGAAAGTTCAATCGGACCGAACTCATCAAAAAATACGTACGGCGAAACATAATCGGTGTTATCGCCTGCAAAAGCGCGAAGTACGGGCAGTGTGCCTACCATAGTTTTATTGGCCGAAATAATGGTATGTATTTTTCGTTCGCTAGTACTTGCCAACATACCCGACTCGGCATTGAGTAAACTAGGTGTAACAACCGAAGCGCCAAGTATAGCGGATCCTTTGATAAATTTTCGTCGATGCATAGGGTTTAATTTATTGAACTTAAATGCCTTTTTTAGAGTAAACTAAAGGTACTCTTTCTTGATTTAAAAGTAAAAAAAATTAAGCTTCTTTTATCTTCTTAATCAAATAGTCCATGCCAAGTATTTCTGAACAAGTAACAACAGCTCCTATAGTTACACCTAACACACCGTGCATGTTTAAATTTTGACCAGTAAGATATAAATTGGGTACTTTAGTTTTTGGCGAAATAAAAGTTCTCAAAGGGTCTTTGTGATCTTTTAAAATACCATACATGCTGCCATCCTTAGTACCAATATAATCGCGATAGGAAAGGGGAGTTGAGCAAGTGTAAGATTTAATACAAGCGCGAATGTTCGGGAATTTTTTCTCCAATTCATCCAATAATTTTTCGCCTTTTCGCTTTTTAAACTCAACATAACTTTCACTTCTAAGGGAAACATTTTTAGGTATGGTATGAAAAGTATTTTCCCATTCTTTTACTTCATCGTAATGCATGTAAGCCATAACCGACAAGCAATCGGCATATTCACCGGAACGTGATGAAGCCGGACAAAAAAGTGCATAGCCTTTGGGCCAAGTTTCTTCTGTGTAATCCATCGTATCCCACACATTATCACTTTTATAATGATAATAATTATGGTTGAGATAGGGAAAACTTTTCTCTTTAAATACAATTTGAACAATAAAAACAGAAAGTGAATTTTCGAGTGAACTGATTCGGTTTACATAGGATTTTCGAAGCTTTCCAGGCTCAATCATGTCGAGTGTAATGCTTGGATGTATGTTGGAAATAAATTGTTTGCCAAATACTTTTTCCCCGTCTTTTAACTCAACCGATTCGATAGATTCTCCTTCAAAATTGAACTTAACAACTTCTGTATAATTTCGGATAATCCCTCCATGTTCTTTAATTGTTTTCGAAAGTTGGGTAGCAATTTGGGCTCCTCCGTCTATACATTTCCAAGAACTTTCAATGTAGGTATTTATTACTAAAGCATGCACATAAAGTGGCGTTTTATCGGCAACACCTGCATATAGTGGATTTGTACCTGCAAGTACATTTCTTAATTTTTCGTTGTCGGTGATCGATGCAATGTAATCGTGTGTATTTATTTCTAAAAATCTTGTATCAATAATTGATGCATTTCCACTCTCTACTTTATATAAAGGAAAGCTGTGACTGATCTCAATTAGTTTTTCGCAATATGCAGTTATGGCAGCTTCTTCATTAGGAAAATAGCCAAGTAATGTTCGCTTAAAATTCTCATAACCTTGCGCATATTTGTACTCGATCGGGTCATTGTCAAAACTTACAATATCAAATCCATCCTCATCTAATTTTTTCAATTTTAATTTTCCACTTAAGCCAAGATAGTTGAAATACCGCTCTAAATTTTGACCTTTTTCTAAACCACCGATATAATGTATTCCTGTGTCGAAGATGGCTTTATCGCGAACAAAAATTTGAAGGTTGCCACCCAATTGACGGTTTTTTTCAAGCACACACACGCTGTATCCTTCGCGGCTTAAAATAACAGCACATTCCAGCCCGCCTAATCCACTTCCAATAATTACAAAATCGTACTTCATTTTTCTGGTTCTATAAATTATTCAACTATTATTTTCTGCGTAAAATATAAATCAGGTTACTGGTAAGTTTGGTAGTATCAACTACCTCAACATGAAGGTTGTATTTTTCTAAATTTCGCATCAATTCCTTACCCGATAAAAACTCCAATTTATTTTGGGTTTTATTAAATCCAAAATTGGTACTAAAAAATTCGGTGTAACGAGTTCCCCAATGGCGTTTTTGAAGATCTTTATTCCCGTCGCGAATCACTATCATTCCTCCATCATTAAGTTTATTAATGCAGTTATCGAGTACCTGCAGTTGCTGTTTCCCGGTAAGGTAATGCAGCACATCGCTTAAAATAAACGCATCGCTATTTTCAAAATCATGTTTGGTTATATCGGCAGCAATAAAATTTACGCTTGCTTTTTTGGAAATGCAATGTTGTGCTACTTCAATTTTTTCTTCGTCGTAATCAATGCCAATGATGGTTCTTTTATCCGAAACAAAGCTCAGCATATTTGCCAAAAAGCCATACCCGCAACCAATATCTGTTATTTTTCCCTCCAAGGGTAACAGTTCATTAAAAAGTCGGTAATTATCTTCCAGTTTAACCTTAATACGCATGTACCATTCTAACACAGGTCCTTTGTAAATGTAATTTTTTGCCAATTTTCGTTGATGATAGTCAACTGTTTCTTGTTCGAGTACGAGCTTATTGTACTCAGTTTTAAAGTAACGAGAAATGGACTTAGTGCGCTCCTGATAACTTGTTCCGTAGCTAGTATCATCTGCTGAAATGCGCGGTAATATTGAAACAGTAACACTCCCGTTTTTCAAAAAATTTTCGGTCTTGGTCATGCAATCACTAGCGCCATGAATTTGTATGGGTAAAATATCAATGCTGAGTTTTTCGGCTAAATAAAATGCTCCTTTATGAAAACGCTGAATTTTGCCATTTTCAGAACGTGTGCCTTCCGGAAAAATTAAAATGGAATATCCTTCTGCAACACGGGCGCGCATCAAATCCATTCCTTTTTCTACATCGTTACTTACCGGATAATAATCGGCAAATTTCACTACAAATCCATAAAAGGGATTGTTCCAAACCCAATCATTGGTAAGTATTAGCAATTTGGGATGTAACATCATTATCAAAGGCAAATCAATATGTGATTGATGGTTGGCAACAATCACCGCTGGTTTTAAAAACTTTTCTCCACTGGAATTAATCACCTTTTTAGGAACGTTAACCATCAGGTAAATTTGCAATCTCGAAAAAAGCATAATCAAATAATGATAGGTATACTTTAATCGCTTTGATCGAACCGGTAGTATTTTGAAAAATAAAAATCCTACAATAGTTAGCGAAATACATCCAATAATAAAGAGTGAAAAAGCAATGGAGGTAATTATAAAATCAACAAAAGTCATTGGAACAACCCGCTTCTTTCCTTTCTTTTCTATCAACCATTTCATTAGCATAGGTTGTATGGTGTTAGCCACTAAAAGCACGCAAAACATTCCAATAATGGTAATTAATCCGATGGATTGTAGTGCAGGATGTTTGGCAAAAATCAATACACCTATTCCAATTAATGTTGTAAAAGCAGATAAAAAAATAGAGGTTTTATACGAGGCCAGATTTTTCTTGCCATTCTTATATTCACCCAATAATCCATCCATTATAAAAATACTGTAATCGTCGCCCAAGCCAAAAATAAAGGTTGAAATGATGATGTTGATAATGGTGAATTTAATTCCAACAAGCGCCATGATTCCTAAAATTAAAATCCAACTAACAAGCATTGGAACGTAAGTTATCAAGGCCAATTCAATTCGCCCATAAGAAAGTAATAAGGTTAAAAAGACGAGTAAGGAGGAGAAAATTAAGATTTTATTAAAGTTACTTTTAATGATTTCAATAAATTTTTCGGTTAAGAATTTTTTATTGAAAACAGTAAATGACTCCGACTCTGAAAAGGTGTGTACTATTTCATTTTCATAAGCTTCATCCACCTTTACTAAGGTAACAACCGAAGTATGGGCGCTGGTTTGTGAAATGAAATTATCGAGAAACAATTGCTTTAATTGAGTTGAAGTTTCATCCGAAAGTGGAGTATAAGCTTTTTCGAGTGAAGCATAAAATTCATTGAAGGCCGAAGGTTTAAATTTATAGAGTTCACTATGTGTTATCAGCGATTTTTTTACTGCAGTAATTTTTTCATTCGACCAGTACTTATTCCAACGCTGTATTCTTTGCTGTTGCAACTCTTGAGATGGCAGGAGGGTGCTAACTCCGGAGTAACTTTTTATTTTATTATCGGCAAGTAATTGTGCCAATTTATTGCTGTGTTTTTCATTTTCAAGCAATGCTTCATTCAAATTGTTTCCGCTCGAAACTAGGTACACCGACTTATGCGAAACGGTGCTGATTTGATTTAAGTTTTTTTCGGAGGTTTTAAGTTTTTCTGTGATGTAGTTCATTTTCATCACATCACTTTCAAATTCTACCTTCTGTGCAAAGTAAAAGCAAACAATCGTGGTAGCTAATAATCCAATAATTAAGTACTTGTTTTTGTTAAACTGATAAGAAGAAAGCGTATCAATAAAATTTGCAGCGGCATGTTGAACCGATGTTTTTTCTTTAAAAAAATGAGGTAAAATGAGCAAAGTAAAAAGCGAAGCGCCTATCAAACTAAAAGCAGCAAACATCCCAAAATCTTGCAGAGCTTCCGATTTAATACTTAACAAACACAAAAAAGCACCTATCGTGGTGAATCCACCAATGGTCATTGGATTGGCTAGGTCTTTCAAATTTTGAAGTATGGACCCTGTGTGCCTGTAATGGGTGTAAAAATGCAAAGAATAATTGATCGTAATTCCCAGTATAATTGAACCTGCTCCGATAGCAATTGCACTAACACTACCCTTAATTAAAAAGAGCATAGCGAGCGAAAAAGCTGCTCCAAAAACTACAGGAATAAAGAGTAAAAAGAAAATGAAGAAACGGCGAAAAAAGAGGGAGATAAAAAGAAATAAAAAAAGAATTGTAATGCTTACCGTCATTGTAACATCCTTTTTTATTCGTTCGGCGTTAGCAACAGCCACTGCAACACTTCCAAAATACTCGGCATGTACTTCTGGAAATTCTTGTTGAAGGGTATCCAGCAAGTGTTCGGTTTCGTTTATCCACGCTGCATTTAGAGCAGTATTTTTGGAATCTGTTGGGGTTACAAAAAACAGTAAATGCTTTTTGTCTTTTGTAAAAATATAACCTTCTACCATTACAAAATTATCGTCCAATTGCAAGGCACGAAGTTTTTTTAATGCCAGTGGTGTAATGTTTAACGGATCTCGACTTATGGTTTGCTTTAATACTGAACTGGCAGGTGAAAGTAAAACCTTGTAATCGGCTTCCAGACTTGAAGCAATTGCTGTATCGTTAGTTAAATAGTCCAGCTGATGGTAATCATTTTCATCCAAAAAAATGGGTAAATTTTCATAAAATGTATGATAGACTTGCATAAGCAAATCGTCCGAGACTTTTGCAGTTACCTCTTTTACTTTAGTAGGTTTAAAGCGTTGTTCGATACGTTGTACCAAACTATCAGCACAGGTAATAAGAGTTTCGGTATTGGTTGTAGAGCTATCGTTTAAACTCAGAGTAAAAGTGAGCTTGTCTAAAAATTTTGAATTTTGAAAAACAAAATTGAGTTGAGCCACCTTTTTATCGCCGGGCATCATTTTACTAATGTCTTCTTCTAGCT